>Ga0207693_10005843_pt1 | contig 10211 bp, 9 predicted proteins | sample LARL81metaG_FD_184347 | JGI IMG/M metagenome (GOLD analysis project Ga0207693, IMG submission 184347) | Corn, switchgrass and miscanthus rhizosphere microbial communities from Kellogg Biological Station, Michigan, USA - LAR L8-1 metaG... | ecosystem: Host-associated > Plants > Roots >... | reverse complement strand
ATGGCGGCGCACTTCGTCCAGGTCGCCACGGGCACTTGGCAATGAACGACTAGCGACCAAGAATGGGAACAAGCCGGGTTGTCGGACGGTGGGGCGGTGATCGCGCGTGAGGTCCCGGACGCGCGAAGTCGGCTGGTCTAGCCGCGCGGGCGACCGTTAGGTGACAGTACTCCCGGTCTTATCCGGAACGGCCGTCCGCGCCTGTCCGCGCGCGGCCGTGACGAGCGGTTCAGGCCGTGCTCCAGCTTTGCCTGTGGGCCAGCCAGGATCGGCTTCTTATCGGCTGATGGGTTGACGTCGAACGCGAGCCGCATCGTGCCGGCGCAAGCCGGACACTCGACGTGATGCTCGCGGACGGCGTCTACTCGCAGTGCGGTTGTTGCCCAGCCGCAAACTTCGCAGCAATAGAGGGGCACGTCAGCAAGCTACCCGGCGATCTTGGATAGCGACCATCTAGACGATCTTCCGTTAGTGGCTGCTTGCAGTAATCGCGAGGCGGGGAGGGACATCGATCTAAACTCGGGTCGTGACCGTGGGCGCAGAGGGCAGTCCGGGCGTTGTTGTGGAGCGTCTCAATGCGGCGATGAATGCGCACGACCTTGAGGCGTTTCTTGCTTGCTTTCAGGACGACTATGAGAGCGAGCAGCCCGCGCATCCCGATCGGGCGTTCCGAGGGCGAGAGCAGGTGCGACGGAACTGGTCGGCGGTGTTCGATGGAGTTCCTGACTTCTGCTCGGAGCTCCTGGGCTCGGTCGCCGATGGCGACACCGTCTGGAGCGAGTGGCATTGGCAGGGAACCCAATCGGACGGGACGCCGCTGGACATGGTCGGTGTGTTCGTGTGCGGTGTCCATGAGGGTCGGATCTCGTGGGCGCGGTTGTACATGGAGCCGGTCGAGCAGGCGGGCGCTGGGATTGAGTCCGCCGTGCGACGCATGACCGGCGACGAGTAGCCGCGCACTCTGGGCGAGGCCCTCTGCTCGCTGCGCGTTCGACGAGCTAGCCGTTCAGCTGGCGTCCACAATTGCTCCTGAGCCAAACGGCGACTACATCCTCACCATCGACCACCGCGTCTTCACCTGGCAGCTCTGACGCCGGACAAAAGCCGCCGGCGCTCTTCGTGATGCTTTGAATCAAGTAGGGGAGTCTGGGCGCGAGCGACCGATATCCCGCTCGCTGTCGCTGCAAGTCGATTGCGAAGTGTGGTGGTTGCTGCCCGGGGCTCCCGAGGAGCATTTGTCTGCGTCCGGCGCGCAGCACACCGGCGAGTTGCAGCAGCGTGAAGCCGTCCTGTGAGTCCAACTGCCCGGACGCCAGTAACTCTCCCAGCGTTCCGAACAGCACGTGGACGGCCGGCGTCACCGGGCTGACGATGTGACGCATGACTGCCGTGGAGGAACTTTCGTTGGAGGGATCTACGTGTACGACACCACTCGGCCCCTGCACCGCCTCGCCGACGGCGAGGAGACGCGGTTCTTCCTTGCCCACCTGGATCCTAAGCTCGCCGTCGACCGCTTCGTAGCTCTTCAGCCAGTCGCGATGCAGTGCGCCCCGGCCTTCCCACTCCCCGGCCGCAACACCCGCTCTATGGCCGCTTGCTCTGGCGACAGCTCGACCACGCGGACCGCCGATCGTCCGTCCGGGCTTGTCCATTCTTGGCCGGCAACGAGCATGCTCCACCACTTCCTTGTGCTGGCCCCCCAGCCGCCTTATTGGACCCGCGACCCCACCCGACCCACGACCCGTTCGGCAAGCACCTAGCGATCGCGCCGAACGCTCTGCCATAGATCGACACGCAGCAGCCGCCGCGTGCCGCGCCGACGTCCGGCTCTGCCTGCCCGTGAGTGCCATGCTCGATGGCGAGGGCGGACACCCGGCGCGATTTCTGGAATCACGAAAGCTGAGTCACCCGGCCGGACCGGTTTCGGCCTCTGCATACTTCTGCTCTGGATCTCAAGCCGGCAGGCGGCAGTGCCTGGGTTCTGCGGCGGCGACTGAGGAGCAGCGCGTCACGACCGTCGAACCGCGCTTCGCATTCTCACGTTGGGGGTCGGGCCCGAAAGGCGAGCCCGGCTGCTCCTATTCGCGCGGCGGGCGGACGGGTGGCGGTCGCCTTGCGGGGCAACACCTACCGGCGTAGGCTCGCTGAACCACAGAACGGAGGTGCACACAGATGTCTAACGATGCGACGACCGGCGCGGACCACACCCCGCCAGCGCCGATGTCACCGGAAAACCTTGCTGAAGCCTCACGCCAGCTGCTTGACCAGAGCTTCAACGACGGCAAGTTTGAGTTGGCCGACCAGCTGATCGCAGCGGACGCGGTCAACCACGATCCGGCCGAGCCGGCCGAGCTTCGTGCGCTCCGTGGACCCGAGGTGCTCAAGCGCACGGTGAGCCTGTATCGCACGGCTTTCCCGGATGTGCGGATCACCGTCGATGACGTGATCGCGGCCGGCGACAAGGTCGTGTTGCGGTGGCACAGCGAGGGCACGCACCGCGGCGAGCTAGCGGGCCTCGCACCGACCGGCGCGCATGGGTCGGTGACTGGCATCAGCATCGACCAGTGGAAGGATGGCAAGGTGGTCGAGACCTGGACGGAATGGGACAACCTTGGTCTCGCCCGCCAGCTCGGCGCCGCCCCACCCGAGGGTAGCTTCGGAGAGAAGCTCGGGATGGGCGTGCAACGCCTAATGGCTCGCTGGATGCGCAAGAAGAACCAGGCGTAGCTCGATCACGCGGCGGCTGAGCGGGAGGCAGTTGGCGAGCCGCGGCGAAACCTGACTTTTGCGTTGGTCGGCGCTTCCCCTGGGGCGTTGCACGAGTTGCAGCCACCGGGGGAGAGCAGCGGAGTGCCCGCGCGTCTGCGATCCGCGATCCAGTGGGTTCCAGGCCGCGATGTAAGCCACCAGTTCTGCTTTGCGCCGACGAGTTCCGCCAGCAGCAGTCGAGCCATTGCACCCCGTGCGGCGACATTGCAGAAGTGGAGGGCAACTGGCCGATGTCGCCGGAGGTGTTCGATTTTCCCCAGACCGAGGCCGCCATCGTTCGGTCTGGTTCGGGCTCTGGCTGGGCCTAGATCCTGAGCTCGTTGTTCTGCTGAAGCTGCATCGTGATGCCAGGCTCACGTTAGGGGGCCGCGCGCTGCTTGTCGATCGTGTCGAGAACGTCGTAGGTGACAAGCTCACGGACCTCGGTGATCTGCACGCAGAGGCGTCACCTTCTTGCGCCCGACTGCCACCGCGAGACCGACGGTGACCGGCGATCGCGCGACCAGGAGTGAGCTGTAGCTACGCCTTCGACGCCGAGATCGCCCGCTCGAGCGTGGTCGAGGTCCTGCTCCAGCTGTCAGGTGGGGCAGCGCCGACGATCACCGACTCGGCACGGGATCCTTCTATGAGGCACGCAACCTCGATATACCGCGCGCCGGTGCGCGTGGTGTAGGAGTCCTTGACGCAGCTGCCGTGCCCGGCGCGGAAGCGCAGACCAGTCGCTGCCGCGATGCGCTTGACGGCGGTGTCGCCCTCTTCGGCGTTGTGGGCGATCCGAAAGGACGCCCACGTCGCGATGTTCTCGTCTCCCTGGCGAGGTGTCACGTTCAGATACCCGAGATACCGTCCGCCCTCGCCGAGCAAGGCGGCGGTGGCGGTTCCTCGGTCTCCGGGCACGATTCGCCATCCCGGCGGGTACGCGAGCTCGGAGCCGGACGCGATCCGAACGACCGCCCAGTGCCGCGGCACTGGCTGCGGCTGAACCCAGGCAAAAGGTGCCTGACCCGACGTCCCGCAGCCGGCGCCGATCAGCGCGAGTGCGAGCGCTCCTGAAAGCTTGCCGCCGACCGCGTGCCGCCTGCGTGCCGCCATGATGCGCCTACCGATATCAGATATTCCCATCCCCGTCGGAAGGCCCACCGTGGTTGTCGGCGTCAGCGTCGCCCGCCTCGGGCCCTTGCGGCATGCCGCTCGAGCTCGAGCCGGCAGACGTCGACGGGGAATTCGTTGTCGCCGCAGCTCCCGATGGGCTCGAGGATTGGGCCGGCGGCTTCGCCGCCGACGTCGACGAGCTCGAAGAGCCTGAGCCGCAAGCGGCGACTCCTAACGCCGCCAACAGCAGCAGGACGGCCGCGAAGCAGCGGGGTGGCCTTTTGCTGGTTGAGTTCGTGCGCTTGCTCCTCTGTCCGGTATCGGAGAATCGTGGCTGGCCGGTTGCGATTCGCTAGCCGACACTTGCGAACAGTGTGCAGTCGCGCGCTGGAGTGGCCCATACACCTAGGACCCACGCGCGAGACCTCGGCGTGATCGGGCCGCCACTGTGGCCCGAGCGACCGCCCGGCTTACACGATCTCGGGAGCTGCTTTCGTCCGGTTACGCGGCGTGGCTTGGCTGCAGGCTTTCCGCGCTGGCACTGCCGCGTCCACGAACCAGGGGGCCACGTCCTTCGCTGGGCCGGCCGGCGCTCTGACTTCTGCTCGGGGCCGACGACCAATAGAAGCAGCAACACGTATCTCGTGGTTGCTCGGGCGACGGAGCAGAAGCCGCCATGAAGCGCTGGGGCGAGTTCGATAACACCCTCGAACGCCTGAACGACGACGACGATAGCCGATAGGCGTTCGCCTGAGCCGGGGCCTTAACGGTGTAATTATCGGCACGGACCAAATCGCTCAGCCGACGACTCCACGCGCGGGCGATGCCATCAAGAAAACCCCGCGATTTGCGGGGCTTTCGTGAAGCGGCTGAAGGGGCTCGAACCCTCGACCTTCTGCATGGCAAGCGGGAGTTCCGCTGTAATGACAGCTTCATCGTCCCTGCAAAACCACATATTGGTTCACGTGTCCGACTCACGACCCGGCGACGTCATGCCCGCAAATGGGGGACTTTTCGGTGGGGTTCTCGTAGTGAGTTCGTAGTGGCGCGCGCGAGTACGCCGGCACGGTCCGCACAGGTTTCGGTCGGGCCTGGTTGAGAGGCTTCGCCACCGTCGGCTCCCTTTGAGCGTACAGCCGTCGCGACGACGAGGAAGTGGAAACTGTCGGACCAGCCTTCCTCGGTGGGAACGTCATAGAGGAGCCTTGGCAGAGCCGCGGGGGGAGAGGACGCCCCAGCCGGCCGACACAAGCAGACCCGTGTGCGGAGGTGTGAACTTCGATCAAATGGTGTGGAAACCCGAGTTCGAATCCCGGTAGCGGTATCCGCAGCTTGCCTGCAAATTCGGCACTTTTGGCCCAGTTCGGTGGCCAACTGGTGGCCAATTTTTCCGGACTGCCACGGTGGGCGACCGCAAATCGGCGGGGCGGCTCTCAGTTCGAGTGTCGGCGGGGTTGCCCCGCGCCGATAATCAAAATCGGCCCCGGCAAGGCGTCCGCCGGCGAAGTCGTCAAAGCGTCCCGGGCGAGTGGGAACATCGGCACATGTTCGATCGTCGGCTGCTCCAAATGAGCCAAGCGGCAGAGTGAACAACGCGCGCCGCCAGCGGTACCGGAGGCTTCGCCGCGCCGTGGCGCCAGCATTAGGCTGTGCTGCGGGCGCGCTGCTCGCGCTTGTGATCGCAAGCGCCGGAGCGATGTCGCTCGCGGGTTGCTTGCTGATCCTTGCGCTTGGGCTCGGCCTGTACGCGCGCCACTGGGTCTCGTTGGCTGGCCGCAGTCGTGTTGGCGCCCGCTCAGAGGACCAGGTTCAGCGAGCGCTGGCCGTCCTCGAGGCGGAAGGCTGGCGGCTGCGGCACTCGTTGCGGTGGCTGGGGGTCGGCGACATCGATTCGGTCGCGCTAGCGCCCACCGAGATCGCGGTGGTGATCGAGACGAAGACCAGGACTTATGAGGAGCGGCATCTGGATCGGGTGAGAGCCCAGGCCGCCTGGCTTGTCCACCGACGGCGCCGGTGGTGTCGCAACGGGACGCTTGCCGTTCTATGCCTCGTACGAACCCGTGGCGTCCAGCGACTTGATCGGGACGTGCTCGTCGTCTCGATCGATCAACTGATCCCCGCGTTGCGGAGAGCCACCCAGGTCAGCCGCCGCGCGGCCTAGCGTGAGGCTGCCTCAGGATGCAACAGATGTCTCAGGGGACCTCGCCGGGCATCTCGAGCCACCTATCCCTTTCGTGGCACAGGGATCGTCGGCACCGAGAGGGGTTGAGCAGCCCTTGGTCGCCGAAGCGAAAGCAGGCTCTAACTCGGCTCCGGGTCGGATGCGATCGTCAGCTGGGACTACCGCCGGCGACCAAGCGCAGCCACGTGAGGTCGCTCTGGGCCCGCCGTTGGGCTACGCCTGAACCGGTCATCCCTGTGGCGCAGCTGCTTTCGCGGACCACTAGGAGGGTCGCCGCTCGATGTCGGGCTGATGCCTGTGGGGCGATAGGAGGCGCTAGTCGGCGCCGACGGTTCGGCAATAACGCGCGCTCGAACCCACGCGGAAGCACGCGTTCGGTCCGGGCGACCCGGGCGCTGCAATTCGTGGCAATGTGAGTGCGCTGCGCGGCAGCGTCGACGTCCGTGTCACGCGTGCGCCGGTGCCGACAACCTCGTACCGGGCGTCTATGAGTTCGTCGTGCAGCCGCGGGAAGGCAGGAGGGCTCCCGGGCTTGGCGCGCCGACGAGCGCTCCTCGCGCAGAGCGCAAGCTGGCTCTGCGTGCGTCGGCACTCGAAGTTGCGTGTCTCGTGCCTAAGCGCGCGGCCATCGTCGCACTCGCGCCCACTGGTGTCGTCGCGATGATCCTCCTGGACGACGCATCCGCACGCCGAGACGAACCGCCGACTGACTGCCTTCGCGTCCCGGCGCCGGGCCGGAGCACGGCGAAGGATCCTGCGTCTTCCCTGTATGAAATGTCACACGAGCCGCGGCACGTCGCGTTGTACCGTCCGGGGTCCGGTCGCTTGGGGTCCCAATTTGACAGCGGGTGGGGCATCTCTCTGCGCTCGCCAGGCTGAGGTGACGGGAACACCACGCGGCCCTGTCTGTAACCGGGGATCGACGAGCGGAAGGGGACCGACCGTGGCGAATAGCTGGAAGTCCATTACTGGCGTGCCGGCGGGGTTGACGCCTGACACGATGTTGCTGGTGTCTGACGGATCCGTGCTGGTCCACAACACTGGAGGAGCTGAGTGGTGGCGGCTGAAGCCAGACGGTGGGGGTAAGTACGAGAGCGGCATCTGGACCGGTCCGTTCAAGATGGCCAACACCAGGCAGTTCTTCGCATCCGGGGTCGTCAAGGACGGTCGCGTGTTCGCGATTGGCGGCGAGTACTCGGACGCCGGCAGCGACACGCCCCTGGCCGAGATCTTCGATCCGTTGATCGACACCTGGTCGGTGTTGAACAAGCCAAGCGCCTTCGACCAGATCAACGGCGACGTGTCAGCCTGCATCCTCGCCGACGGGCGAGTTCTGTGCGGCTCGCTCGGGACCGGCCTGACGGCGATTTGGGATCCGGTGCTGGACACATGGACGACAGCGGGGACGGCATTCGGCACCGTCGCGCAGACCCGGGTCGGCGGCAGCGACGAGGAGACGTGGACGCTGCTGCCGGATGGCACCGTGCTGTCTGTCGCCATCTCCTCCCCGGAGACGGCCCAGAAGTACGACCCGGGCACCGACACGTGGGTGCCTGCGGACGCCTCGCCGGCCACGCTCACGCAACAGTTGGCCCTCCTCAGCCTCCCCGACACCACTGTGAACCCGCCGGTCAGCGTCAACATCGGCGAGATCGGCCCCGCCGTCGTGTTGCCCGACGGACGGATGTTCGCAGTCGGCGCGACGGGGCATACCGCGCTGTACACGCCGGCGGCCGGCCCGACTGCACCCGGGTCGTGGGTGGCCGGCCCCGACCTGCCGCCGGACACGAGCGGCAATAACTTCAACAGCCCAAACGGCAACCTCCAAACGGCGATCGACGCGCCGTGCGTCCTGCTGCCGGGAGGCAAGGTCTTGCTGGTAGCTGGCAACACGGTGCGGGAGGTCAACAACGGCCAGACACAGTTCTGGTCCAACCCATCGATCGTCTACGTGTACGACCCCCTGACCAACGCGACGCCGACAAAGCTGAGCAAGCAGCCCGCCAACCACACGACCGACACGTGGCAGACGCGGTTCCTGTTGCTACCTACGGGACAGGTCCTTTTCAGCTCCGAAGAAGCAGGCAAGATGAGCTTGCTGACCCTCGACGCGGCGTTGGCCGCCTTTGACCCCAGCTGGCAGCCGACAATCACATCCTTTCCGTCGTCGATGGCGGTAGGACACCACTACAAGCTCCACGGCACCCGGTTCAACGGTCTCTCGCAGGCCTGCGCCTACGGCGATGACGCACAGATGGCTACCAACTTCCCGATCGTGCAGCTGACCGATACGACCTCAGGCGCCATCGCCTACGTTCGCAGCTTTGACTTCTCGACACTGGGGATAGCCACGGGCGCTGCCGTCCACAGCACAGTGATCGACATCCCTCCTTCGCTGCCCACTGGTGACTACGAGTTGCGCGTAATCGCCAACGGGATCCCGTCCGATCCGGTCAACGTCACGATCGCGGCGCATGTTCCGCAGATTGTGGTCGACCTCGAGAACGGCCTCGACTTCAAGACCGTATGTGGGGGCGGCCCGGCCTACCTGACGTTGACGGTGTTCAACGTTGGCAACGCCGACCTGATCGTCGACTCGGTCTCGATCATCTCCGGGTCCAGTGATTTCACGATCCTGCCGAATCCCGCAACGCCGTTAACGATCGAGTCGGGCGACGAAGTGGAGTTCACGATCGAGTTCACGCCGTCGACGACCGGCTTTGAGACGGCAACGATCCGGATCACGAGCAATGACCCGGTGACGCCGAACCTTGATCTCGAGGCGTTTGGCGTCGGAGGAGCCGGCGCGGTCGAGACTGTGATCGCCGACGGCGGCGATTTCGGCAACGTGTGCCTCGGCTCGTTTGTGGACCAAGCACTCGTGCTCGTCAACGACGGCCCCTGTCAGCTGACGCTCGCCGGCGTTGCGTCGTCGTCAGCGGAGTTCGTCCCGCCGGGGGTAGACACGTATCCGCTGACGCTCGGAGCGGGTGATGCGGTGAGTCTTCCCATCCGTTTCGAGCCCACGAGCCTGGGTGCCAAGACGGCTACGCTCACGATCACTAGCGATGATCCGACGGGGCCGAAGTCGGTTGCGGTAAGCGGTAACGCCCCGGCACCGAGGCTGTCGCTCATCATCGCGGACGGCGGCGATTTCGGAAAGGTGTGCGTCGGTCGCTTCGCCGACCAGCCACTGGTGCTGGCCAATAGCAGCTCCTGCCGATTGACCGTCACCGGGATCACATCGTCCTCGGCAGCGTTTGTCGCTCCCGCGGTCGCGAATTACCCGCTCGTGATCGAGGGCGGCGGCGCGCTAACCGTACCGATCCGCTTCCAGCCAATCGGTCACGGCGCGGCCGCCGCGACGATCTCGGTCGCCAGCGACGACCCCGCCAGCGTGCACACTGTCGCGGTCTCGGGGGACGCGCCGACCGGAAAGCTTGCCGTCACGGGCTCGACGTACTTCGGAGAGGTTGATTGCGGGTTCGCGGAGAAGACGGTCGGCATCTGCAACATCGGCGAGTGCGCGCTGCAGGTCTCATGCGTCGAGTTCAAGCGCAAACGCCGCCACTTCAAGCTGATCGACAACCCGTTCCCGGCCACACTGCCGGTCGGCGCGTGTCTCGGCGTCGTGATCCGCTACACAGCCAGCTGCGAGCCGGAGTGCTGCGAACTCGTGATCAAGAGTGATGATCCGACAGAGCCGGTGAGGTGCCTAGACGTGGTGGCCTACACACGATGCCGCTGCGATGACGACTGTGGTTGTGGGCGTCGGCACCACCGCGAGTGCGGATGCGGGGACGACGAGGACTAACCTCGTCTCACCGCGTGGCCGAACCGGATCACGGCCCGCTCGATTGAGGTCGCCCGCTGTGTCGAGCTGTCCTGGTTCCAAACAGCCTCTGTCGCTACCGGGCAGTGGCCGCAATCAGGCGCGGCCTCATGGCGCCCGGCCTGCACGCGATCGATCATCAAAGCAGCCACATGTCGACCGTGCATAGGCCGCGATGGCGCTGCTGCTCTCGGACAGACGGGGCCAGCCGGTCGCCACTCGTCGGCGTGGCTGCTCCGTCGCCCATATGGAGGGGTGGTTGTCAAGCGGCAGCGGTTGATCTCCGTGGTGTGGTTCGTGCTGCCGGGTCCTGTTGTGGTTGCCGGTTCGCGGGGC
>Ga0207693_10005842_pt1 | contig 10213 bp, 6 predicted proteins | sample LARL81metaG_FD_184347 | JGI IMG/M metagenome (GOLD analysis project Ga0207693, IMG submission 184347) | Corn, switchgrass and miscanthus rhizosphere microbial communities from Kellogg Biological Station, Michigan, USA - LAR L8-1 metaG... | ecosystem: Host-associated > Plants > Roots >... | reverse complement strand
TGCATGGCGCTCAAGCTGTCGCGCAGTCCGCCCCCTTTTTCGGTCAACCGAACATGGATGGAGCGCCGGTCGTGCACCGAGCGTTCGTGCTCGAGATACCCATTCTCCACCATCTTCTTAACGTTGTAGGAGACATTGGAGCCTAGATAACAGCCGCGCAACGTCAGCTCGCCGACTGTCATCTCTGCATCGCCGATATTGAATAGCATCATTGCTTGGACGTTGTTGATGTCGTGAACCCGGAGCCCTTCCAACTCCAGCTTGACGACCTCCAGGAACTGGCGATGGAGACGCTCGACCAGCGAAATCACTTCGAGGTAGATATTGTTCATTGCAGACCTCTGGTTGACCTCGCCTTTTCGGCGGCGTTCGGCTCGGCATTATATCGAGCACAAAATGCGTCGCCCCATCTGCGAGTTCGCGCTGGGCTACCCTGAGTTCCGTCAAAAAAGCGTCCATGCCACCACAACCGGCAGTTCTGAGGCCGTCTTACGGTTCGCCGCAATGCTCTATGGCTTCTCGCCAAGGGGGATCGCTCTGGCGAAATTTCCGCAACGGCACCCTCAGCCACCTCGCACAGATCGAATTCTCCGAGTAGTGGGGATCGCCCAGCTTCCAAATCGATTGTCGTCATCAGATCACGAAAAATAGCAAGAGCGCGCTGTCTGCGCCGCGGACGTTGTGCGGAACGCGGCATAATCTGAAGGCATGCCGAAAATATCTTCGGGGTTCTTCGAATCAGGCCACGCGTGGCAGGCGTTCTGAGAGTCGGACCTCGACGGCGCGATAGGTCTCGCGGATCGCCTTGACCAGCCGCGCGGCATCCATGACAGAACCCGATTTCGCCAACCCCTCTAGCTCTTCGCAACGCGTCGACAACACGACGGCCCCCACGTTGGCACTCGCTGACTTCAACGCATGGCTGGCACTAAAAAGGACGGCTGCGTCACCAGTTGCCGCGCCGGCATCCAAATCCGTAAGGAGCCCCGTTGCGCTCTTAAAAAACAATTGAACGACTTGCTCCACAATGTCCGGCCGCCCTTCTCGCTGCAGCCGCCGCAGTGAGTTGAGTACTTGGTCGTCTATCGGGTCGGGAGAGACTTGCGTTGCAGACACAAGCGATAAGTGCTCGCGCCCGGCCGGGCGCGGTCCCGGGTTCAACCAGTTCGTCAGTATTGCTCTCATTTGCTCGAGCGTGAACGGCTTCGCGAGATAGTCGTCCATTCCTACCGCCAGGCATCTTCTGCGACCGTCTTCAACTACACTCGCGGTAAGCGCAACGATCGGGGTATGCTGTCCCGAGAGGGCCTCACGTCGGCGAATTTCGATCGTCGCCTCGAACCCGTCCATTTCGGGCATCTGGCAATCCATGAAGATGAGGCTGTACACGCCGTTTGCGTGACGGTCGAGCGCGTACCGGCCGTTGACCGCGGTCTCCACCACACAGCCCATGCTCTCGAGAATCGCGACGCCGACCTCGAGGTTGACGGGGCTGTCTTCGACCAGAAGCACAGGTGCCCGACCTTTACCGGGATGATCCGCCGAGGGCGCGCAGGTAATTGCCTGAACCGTCTCGGTATCCATCGCGTCAATGCACTTCCACAATGCCGACTGCCGTATCGGCTTCGTCAGGCATCGGAGCACACCTTTTTCGATCTCGCCGAGATCGTGACCGAACGAGGTCAGGAGGACAATCTGCGGCTCTACCCCCTCGGAATTGGTCTTGACTGCTTGCACCAGCTCGATGCCCTTCATGTCGGGCAACGAGCGATCGATGATCACCAGCCCAAAGGGTTTCTCCCGAAGGGCAGCAGTGCGCAGGGCGGCAAGGGCTGTCGAACCGGTCCGGGCATGCCGGACTGCAATTTTCCTATTTGACAGCTGATCGCTCAATATCTCCCGGTTGAGGGCAGTCTCGACGACGAGCAAGGCTCTTTTTGTGCCCTGGGACCGCAAGGGGATCTCCATTCTATCCGCCAGAGACGGCTGTAACCCGAACCTAACGGTGAACCGAAATCGCGAGCCGACACCCGGCTCACTGTCTACATCGATAGACCCGCCCATCATTTCGCAAAAATGCTTGGCGATCGAAAGTCCGAGACCAGAGCCCCCATACCGCCGGGTCGTCGAACTGTCGCCTTGTGCGAACGCTTCGAATATGTGCCGGCGCTTCTCCGCCGGAATGCCTATTCCCGTGTCGACAACTTTGAAGGCAATCAAGACCGAAGTTTCGTCGTACTCCACCGCGTAGGCGCGGACGCTGACCTCTCCACGCTCGGTAAACTTGACCGCATTGCCGATCAGATTCGTCAAAATTTGCCGCAATCGTCCGGAGTCGCCGATCAAATTGGTCTGCAGAACTGTCGGGATAAAGCAGGCGAGCTCAAGCCCCTTGCCGTAAGCCAATTCACTGAACAGCTCCGTGACCTCTTCGACAACGACCCGAAGATCGAACTCGCTATTTTCGATGTCGACCCTGCCGGCCTCGATCTTGGATAAATCGAGGACGCCGTTGATGACCCCGAGCAAGGTCTCGCCGGAACGTCGTGCGGTCTCGACAAAGCGCTGCTGCGTCGATCCCAGCTCGGTTTGACGAACGAGTTCGAGCATGCCGAGGACGCCGTTCAATGGCGTGCGGATTTCGTGGCTCATATTGGCCAGGAACTGCGATTTGGCGCGAACCGCTCCCTCCAACTCCACCGTGCGCTGCTCGATCCGCGACTCCAGTGTCGCATTGAGTTCCCGCAGCTCCTCCTCGGCGCTCTGCTGAGCCGCATGCCGGACTGCAAGCGCGTCGGCCATCTCGTTAAATGCCGCGCCGAGTCGGCCGATCTCCGAAGATCGATCTTCGAGGTGTGCCCGCGCGGTATAATTTCCGTTGCGCCATTCAGCGGTAACGTTGAGCAGTCCTTCGATCGGCCGCCGAATGAAGTTTCGGCCACCCGCCCAGGCTGCGTAGACTGCCGCTAAAAGACCGGCGAGGATCAGCCCGATGCCGCGCCGAGTGGCACTGTCGATCGCAGCGAAGGCTTCAGCTTTGGTCTGACCGGCGCTGAGAAAAAAATCTTTCGGAGGTAAAGCCGGCGGGACATATCCGAAAATACGCGCGGTCCCGTCGACACCGACCGCTTCTTCCCATCCCGGTCGATCTCCATCCATAATGGCTTCGTGGGACTTCCTCATGTTCTTCCCAACGAGGAGTTCCGGGTGGGGCAACCTCGCGATGATGTTGCCTTCGCGATCGGCGATCAAAATGGAGGCGGTCGGCGACAAACCGCGTTCTTTGAAGTGCTCGGAAAGCCATGCCAAGTCGAGGCCGGCGAATACGACACCGGCGACACGTCCTTCGTCGTCCTCGAAGCGTTCGGCAAAATGGATCATTCGCTGACCGCTGGTCGGATCAACCCAATAATTTCCGACGGCAAGCCCGGGCTGTGCCATGGCGCGCTCAAAAAAGGGTTGCTCCGCGACCGATAAATACGACGTCGGCTCGCTGGTGCAAAAGATCAGCCCGGTGGTATCGGCTGCGCCGAGCAGACTGTAATTGGCGAAACGCCCCTTCAATTTTGAGAAAAGCGGGCTGCATGCACCGGGTTGCCGAGTCTTGACGGTGTTCAACTGGGCGAGGGCGAGCAGTAGTTGGCGAGCACCTTCACGCAGCTCGCCGATTTCCTCGCCGAATTGTTTGGTAGTCTGCACGACTTGTTGGCGGATATCGGCCTCACGCGCGATGCGCAGATCATATTCATTCCAGCCCTGGATCACGAGCGCCGGAACCACCGCAAAGATGACCAGGATCAAGATCCTCCCGGTCAAACCGATACGCATCTGTGGCCAAGGCGTGCATCGGCGCTCACCTTTCATTTTCTGATTGAGGTCTGGGCTAGCCATTCGATTGGCGCATTTCCGCAGTATTGGTCGATGTCTGGCCGAGCCACGCGCGCTCGATGGTCGGCGTCCCGAGATGGTAACCCTGCAAGTAGCCGAAGCCTTCTGCCCGCGCGACCGCCTCGTCCGCGGCGTTCTCGACTCCTTCGGCGACGGTGGTGCAGCCGAAGCCGTTGATCGCACCGAGCAGGTCTCGCAAGAGAGCGCGCCTCTCGTGACTGTCGGCTAGATTTCGAACAAACGAACCGTCGATCTTGACTGTATCGACGGACAAAGTCTCGAGATGCCGCAACGAGGTATGACCGACGCCAAAGTCATCGAGCGCCACCCGGCATCCGGCGCGGCGGAGCGTGTCGACAAACCGCGCCGACTCTTCGAGATCGGAAAGTGCTGCAGTTTCCGTGATCTCCACGACCAAGCGGCCGGCAACATCGGGCCGATGCTGCAAGACCGAAACCAACGATTGCAGCCAGGACCCAACGCATGCAGTCGAACCTGATACGTTGAGCCCCAGCCTTACTTCGGGATGCCTCGCGAGTTCCCGCACGGCGAGTTCGAGAACGAAATCATCAATGAATCCGATCAGGCCCAGTCGTTCGATCGGCGTGATGAATTCGCGGCCGGCGATGATACTTCCTCCCAAATCGCGCATGCGCAGCAGGCATTCGAAATAATCCGTCTTTCCCGTGACCGCGCAAACCACAGGTTGGAACGCGAACAGCAACCGGTTCTGTCGCAGCGCCGCTTGCACTGTCGTCCATATCGCTGCGCTGCGGCCTTCGCCTTGGCTGCGGATTTGGTTGTCGCTGGTGCCCACCCGTCAGTCGCGCCCGGCTCTCTTGGCTCGCTCTCCGATGCCGGCTGCCGCCCCCGGCGGGAGCTCGATCATCGCCGAGGCGCGGCGAGCAGGCCGCCACCCGGATTCAATGCAAATTGAATCATATTCCCGTCAACTCGGCGTCAGGATGGCGTCAAAAAAACGTCTGGCGGCGGGGAAATGCGCTAATAGCTCATTGTCGAAGAGAATTTTTCTTGGGCCAGAGCGGTACTCGACCCGGGACGAGGATCGCGTTAGCAACGCAGCCCGATAATGCAATGCAGGCAGAGATGGTCAAGTTCACATCGAAACCGCCCGCTGCGACCGCTTGCCCACCGATGAGAGAGCCAAGCGCAATGCCCAAGAATAAGGCGCTATTGTTCCAGGCGAGCACAGCAGCGCGTTGGCGGGGGAAATCACTTGCCAGACCGGCTTGCTGGGCCGGAAAGAACAGCTGTGCAACAGCCGAGCTCACGCCGAGGGCGGGCTCGACGAGGCTGCCCGCGTCGAGCGCCAGCCGGAGCAGCAGCAGGCAGGCGCACAGGCCGGCGAGGCTCGCGCTCGCGGTGAAGTTGACACCGAGCCGATCGGCCACGCGGCCGCCGACGAGAACCCCGACAATTGCACCGCAGCCGTATGAGAGAATGGCTCCGGCGGTCTGCCCGGTCGAAAAGCCGACAGACGCGAGGCCTGCTCCGAGGTAAGTGTAAACGCTGTAGAGGCCCGTGCTCCATACCACCATCGGGATCAGGCGCCGCGCCAGAACTGCAGCGCCGAGCGGACCAGGAGCTGTCGCGTCGCGACCGGCGGCGGCGCGGTCATCCTCGCACTGCCAAACCCATCGGTTCACCCAGACCAGCACAAGGCTGACGCCAGCGAGCGCAAGGAATACCGACGGACCGCCAAAGACGGCGGCCACGAGGCCTCCCGCGGACGCGCCTATGGCGAGCGAGACCAACAGACCGGAGACCACCAGCGCCAGCCAACTGGCCCGGCGTTCGGGTGGGGCGGCGCCGCCGACGAGCGCATAGATCGATGGCGAGACACCCGCCGCGGCAGCGCCGGCGAACAGTCTGACGACAAGCAGTGACGGCAGATTTGCAGCGCCGGCGGTCAGGATATTGGCGAGGGCGAAGGCAAGGAGAGAACAGACCAAAACCCGACGCCGGCCGATCCGATCCGAAAAATATCCGAATAGCGGGGCGCTCACCATATAGGCGAGGGAAAATATAGTCACAGACAGCCCAGCCAATCCCGGAGTTACGTGGTATTCAGCTACCAAGACCGGCAGCAACGGCGAAAAAACAAACAACTCAGTCCCGACCAGGAACATGGTCAGCCAAGCGACGGCCAATCTGGCCGGTGCAATCATTCTCATTGAATTAGGCTCCTCGACCGATGTGCCGTCGGCCGGGTACCAGGCGCGAGAAGCCGTCCGGCGTGTCGTCAACCGGCAAGACGCTTGTGCGCCCTGCGGCCACGTCAACGGCTCGGCTGATCAGGCCTGGAATAACAGATGGATGGATGTCTCGCGCGTGTCTGCGCTGCGGCCACGCTGGCCGTCACGCGGATGCGGCTACGACTGCGGTCTTTTGGCCAGCGATCTGAACAATTCGGTCCAGATGGGTCCATACGCCATCGAGCGCCTCCGCCATTATCTTGGCATCCGCTATCGTCGCAGCCAGCAGCGCCGGCCGCGTTCTCAGGACCATCTGAGTGACGGATAACGACTCCTCGGCATGGCGCTCTTCGACCAACTCGGCGAAGCACTCCGCAAAATACGGCTCATCGGCAAATCGCGGGAAATGGACCGACAAGGCATCGGCAAGGGCACGCATCCAATCGACCGACATCACCTCGATTGCGCACCACGGACCGAGCGAGTGTGAATAGAGCGGCTTGGCAAGACGGACGAATCGGGCGGCTTCACCATCGAGGTGACTGCACAATTCCTCGGGTTCCGCGAACGCCTCGTCGTCGAGCACGCATTCAGCCCCGATGCTGCGAAACGCTTGCGTCAGCTGATAGTGATGCGTATCGCCGCCGGGCAGGCCATCGTCGTCGACAAAGATCTGCAGCTTGCGCTTGCGCATGGCCGGGCTGTCGAGATGCGGCAGATAGTAGACCGCGGCACGTGTGGCATGCATCGCGGACTGGTAGACAAGGTGTATCTGACCGAGAAATGACGGGTCACTGGCGGCTGCGCAGTCGAGGGTAGCGAGGTTGCGGAAGAATGGCATCCGTGACGGGCGATGCTGCTCGGCAAGCATTCTTATCGCCACTGGAAATTCGTCGACTGCGTCGGAGCATGGCGCGAGCCGCTCATGCTCGGTCAAGCCAATATTCGAGATATGCGACATTTTATATACTCCGGAATAGATGTGAATTTATACCGACCACTCGCCATTTGCCGATAAGCTCGGCCCCGACTACGCGAAACGGATCGACGCGAAGGAGTTAACCAAAGGCTTCTATTCACTGGTGAATGCGGGCTACGTGTTTATGTTTTGGACACTAGAACGAATCAGGAACTAAGTCAAGTAAAATCCAATCCATCGGGAATTCCGGAGCGCCAGGGGCCGACGCCCCTGCCCGCCTGTCTTGTTGACGCGAACGCCGCGGCATGCGGAAGATGGCCGCGTGGCCGGTCGATCGGATTGGGCTACCCCAAGGGAGGACAACATGCGCGCCGCAGTCTTGACGGAAATCAATACGCCCTTGCAGATCCTCGATCTCGATCAGGAGCCACCAAACGCCAAAGAGGTCCGCGTCCAGGTCAAGGCTGCCGGCGTCTGCATGAGCGACTGGCACATCATGAACGGGGATTGGCCGTTGCCGCTGCCGATGGTGCTCGGGCACGAAGCCGCCGGGATCGTTGTCGAGAACGGGCCGGGGGTCGACAACGTCAAGCCCGGCGATCATGTCATTTTTTCGTTCCGGCCGCATTGCGGCCGCTGCCGCTATTGTTCTTCGGGCCAGACCGTGCTGTGCATCGGACACAATGACACGCCGCGCTGGCGAATGCACGACGGGACGGCCAGGGTCAAGCTCAACGGCGAGCCGGTCAATCAGATGGCGCGCATCGGAACGTTTTCGGAAGAGGTCGTCTGTCCCGCCGAGCAGGTAATCAGGGTCCGGCACGACCTGCCATTCACCCATGCCGCGATCATCGGCTGCAGCGTCGCCACCGGCATCGGCGCGGTGATCCGCCATGCCCGGGTTCCGGCCGGCTCCAGCGTGCTGGTGATCGGATGCGGCGGGGTCGGGCTCAATGTCGTCCAAGGTGCCCGACTTGCTGGAGCAAGTCCGATCATCGCCTGCGATTTGCGCGACAACAAGCTCGACTATGCGAGGAATTTTGGTGCGACGCATACGGTCAATGCGACGACCGAGAACGTCGTCGAGCGGGTGCGGGAGATGACGGAAGGCCTCGGCGTCGATACCGCCTTCGACGCAATCGGCAGCGAGCAGACCGCATTGCAGGTGATCGAAGCCGTCGCGCCCGCCGGGCGCGCGGTGCTGGTCGGCATCCCGGCTTTCGCGACCCGGGCGCCGATCAACCCGTCTCAGATCGTCTATGGCGAGAAGGTCATTAGCGGCACTTATTACGGCTCGGTGCGGCCCAATATCGACTTCCCGATCCTCGCCGATCTCGACCTGGAGAAGAAAATCAACCTCGAAGATCTGATCAGCCGGACCTACCGGTTCGAGCAGATCAATGAAGGCTTCGCGCTGATGCTGGCCGGCGAGGTGGCGCGCGGCGTCATCGTCTTTAATTGAGGCCGAAACGTCCGGCTGGACAGGGCCGCCGCATCTCCTCTATAAGCGCGCCTCGCTAGAGCGCCCAGGTAGCTCAGTTGGTAGAGCAACGGACTGAAAATCCGTGTGTCGGTGGTTCAATTCCGCCCCTGGGCACCAGCGTTTTCAAGGACTTAGACGATCTGTCGCCGAAGGGTAGACGCCCTTGATTCACCAGGGTAGACACCTTGTTGCAGGCAGGGTTCTTGCCACGTTCATCTTTCCCGAAAGCTCGCCACTAGCCCTCGGGTTCCGAGGTGCGCTCTCGCCTCCTTTGTCGCAAAACCCGCGATGGCGAACTCGCGCGCAATCGGAGTCTCCGCGTCGCTACTTCCGGTCGCCGAGCTGGAGCGCTGAAGCCCAGCAAAAGCTCCGGCGGTTGCGATTTCGTCCGGTTTGCCTAGATCCTATTCACGGCGAACTGGTGTCGAGACCAAAATCGAGCTTGGCGATTCCCTTGGCGGCCCGCCGCTTCTTGGCGCGTCGCCGGTAATGCGCCACCATCGCGACGGTCTTGTGCCCGGTCACCGCCTGGATGGTCGTGTCGTCGCAATCAGCATCAGCCAGCATGGTCGCAGTGGTGGTCCGCAAACCATGGAATGTCAGACCGGGCGCGACCTTACCTTCTTGGACAAGCCGGCGGATGATTTTGAAGAAGTTCGATCGGAGACCCGCTTCGGTCATCGGTCCCCCGCGCTGGCCGGTGACGATCGGCATCTCGGGCGAGAGTGATAGCGGTACAACATTGGCGCCCTTGTTTTTGGCTCGCCCGGTAGCCCGTTCCCTATGTTCCTCCAGCAAGGCTATCAGCATCGGGTGCACCGGCATCCAGACAGGGCTGCCGGTTTTAGCGTCGCGGCCCTGGATGAGCCTGTCCTTGTAGCCAGACCAAAGCCAGGTAGCGACATCGCCCTCGCGGAGCGCGGTGCAAACCGCGAGGGCAATCGCGACCCGCAGTTCGAACGGGTTTTCCGCCAGGACTATCTGAAGCTCCTCGCGGGTCCAGGCACGGTTGGCTTCCGTCGCATTTTTGGGGCGTCGGATCTTTTTGACGCGTGCCGCAGGGTTGATCTCCATAAGGCCGCGCGACACCGCCCAAGCGAAGAGCAGGGATAGCACTGTTTTGACGTAGTTGGCGAAATGCCGTTTCTTCTTTTTGAAGGCTGCATCCCGCACAGCCGCGACATAACCCGGTGTAACATCGACGAGCAGATCTGTTTCGGGCGGGCGCAGGTAATCAAAAACTCTCTAGTAATCCGCTCGGGTGCGGGGCTGCAACGTCAAAAAATTCGGGGCTGGCCCTGTACTGCGTGGTCAGCGCGCAGAGGCTACCTCGCAAGGGCTTCGGCGGGACCGCGGAGCCGGTATCATTGCATACGGCAAGCTCCGCAAAAAATTCCAGCGAGCCAACAAGCTTCACAGCACCCCGCAACAAGACGGGATGAATTTGACTTCGGGGAATGATGAAACCAGCAGCCGGCTACCGGCCCTAGCATATTCCTCCCCGGAAGCTGTCCAAACAACCGGGACCGTCGCAAGGGCTCCATCGCGGCCGGGTCGGTGGCCTCGTAATCGCCGATGAAATAGGCTGACATGTTGCCTCTTGTTGCTGACGTTTATGCTTAAAACTTTTCCTTAAACGGACGCACATCGATGTCGAGAAACGGACGCACATCGATGTCGAGCGTCCAGGCGCTGGGGTCCTGGTGA
>Ga0207693_10005841_pt1 | contig 10213 bp, 5 predicted proteins | sample LARL81metaG_FD_184347 | JGI IMG/M metagenome (GOLD analysis project Ga0207693, IMG submission 184347) | Corn, switchgrass and miscanthus rhizosphere microbial communities from Kellogg Biological Station, Michigan, USA - LAR L8-1 metaG... | ecosystem: Host-associated > Plants > Roots >... | reverse complement strand
CTGCTGTGCCGTGCGGCGGTCGAGGCCGGTCAGCAGCTTGGCTGCGAGTACCGCGAGGACGTCAACGACCTGCCGCCTGGCGCGGGCGATGGGATCGGCTGGGTGCAGCAGACACGAGGCGGGCGCCGGCGGGCGAGTGCCGCGCGCAGCTATCTGCGTCCTGCGCTGAAGCGGCCGAACCTGCAGGTCATCACCGGTGCGCTGGTGCATCGCGTGCTGTTCGATGGTGCGCGTGCGGTCGGCATCGAGTATTCGCGCAACGGCAACGTGGACCGCGTCGATGTTGCAGGCGAGGTGATCCTTGCCGCTGGCGCCATCGGTTCGCCGCACATCCTTCAATTGTCGGGTGTCGGCGATCCCGAGCATCTCGACCGCGTCGGCATCGGCGTGCATCACGATCTGCGCGGCGTCGGGCGCAACATGCAGGACCACTATCTGGCGCGGATATCGTGCTCCGTGCAGGGCGCGCCGAGTTTGAACCAGCAGTCGCGCGGGTTGGGGCTGGCGGGGCAGGTGCTGCGCTATCTGGCCACCGGCGACGGCATCCTGACCTATGCGGCGTCGCTGGTCGCGGCGTCGGTGAAGGTGCTGCCTGAGGCGGCGACGCCGGATGTGCAGTGCCTGTTCGCCCACGGCAGCTACGCGCCGGGCGTGTCGCGGCAACTGGACACGATGCCGGGCATGACATGCGGCATGTGGCAGATGCGGCCGCTGAGCCGGGGCTATGTCGAGGCGCGCTCGCCACGGCCCGAGGAGCAGCCAAACATCAACCCGCGTTACTTCAGCGACCAGACCGACTGTCGTGCCGCGGTTGGCGGGCTACGTTGGATCCGCAGGATGTTCGCCGCACCGGCGTTGGCGAAATACGTTGTCGCGGAGACCATGCCTGGGAAGGATGTGCAGAGTGATGACGAACTGCTGCACTATGTGAAGCAGACCGGCAGTACCGTGTTCCACGCGACCTGCACCTGCAAGATGGGTCGCGACCTGACGGCGGTGGTGGATGACCGGCTACGTGTGCATGGTTTGGAACGGCTGCGCGTGATCGATGCATCGGTGATGCCGGCGGTCACGTCCACCAACACGAATGCGCCGACCATCATGATCGCAGAAAAGGGTGCGGCGATGGTTCGCGAGGACGCGCGGATGGCAGTTTCCGCTTGATCAGGCCCGCCGCCACAACCCGAAGTCCAGGCCATACTGGCGTGGATCGCGGCCGTTGATCCAGCGAAAGACCTGTTACTCTGCCGCGGCGTATGCACCGTGATCGGCCTCCAAATAGCCAACCTATCAGGAATCACCGATTGGCTGACTCGGGAAACCCACAATGTGCCAAAGTAGCGTTAGAATTATAACGAAGGTATCGGCAACACCTTTGTCTAATTGGCCATCGCCAATCGAATGTCCATTTGTCGTCGTAAGCGACCGAAGCGACGATCGGCAATAAGACGACAAGATTGACAGCATCAGCGAGCCACGTTCGATAAACGCGCCTCGGACGGCTAACCCGAACTTTGCCGACTTATTCGGTTACCCTTTTTGACCAACAATAACGAGTGTGGATTTGTAGTTATGTATTATGGCTGATTTCTCTCGACAGGCGATCCTATCCCAGCACGTGGTGTCGAAGGCCGCCTTTTATGTCTTGCGTCGGGTGGGGCCAGCGGTAATTGGCAACGTAGCAACGTTGCGCGGCCTCGGAGTGCCGTGTTCCCACGCGCGGAAGCCGCCTAGGAATGCATTGTCGTTGTCACCAAGGCGGCAACTGGCAGGGATCGCCTTTAGCAGTTTTGCATTGCCCCCGCCTAGGACGACTTCGTCAGGCTCGAGTGCAGCGATCAGCCGCTCGATGACGTCCTCGACGTACCAGCGCCACTTCTTCTTGCCGAAGTGTTTCAGCCCACGGAGTCCGACGTAATTCTCGTAGGTGCTTTTGCGATACGGAAGGTGACCCAGTTCCATCGGCTCCACGATGCCATCGACGATGAGTGTGGAACCGAGCCCTGTTCCCAGGCCCAGGAAAAGCATTTTGCCGTGCTTGTAGCTGCCCAGTGCCTGCATCGCTGCATCGTTGAGTACACGCGCGGGGCACCCGAATGCGCGAGCGAAATCGAACCCCACCCATCCAGTGCCTAGGTTATGCGGCTCAGCCACTACCCGGTTGTGCAGCACCACCCCGGGATACCCGATCGACACGACCTCGTACTTCCACTCGCCTGCGAGCTGCTTCACCCCCGTTACCATCTGCTGCGCAGTCAGCGTCGGACCGGAGGGAAATTCCCGTTTTTCCTTCTGGCCAGTGGCAAGGATCTTCACGTGTGTGCCACCGACATCGATTGCGAGTACGTCCATCGTCCAACCTTTCGCAAGGGCCGCGCGCTGGGAGCCAATCACGTCCATGAGTTCGTGCCAAGTTTTCACGAACGCCTTTACACCTCATCCTGCAGCGATGCTGCTTGCCTTTTCGGGTCTCTGTACCGATTAACTTGCGAAAGACACACTCCGGTTATCGCGCCGACCATGGTCCAACAGATTCGCATTCACGTACGGCCCAGTTTTTGCGCAAGGCGCACGGTCGAGGAGCATCTCAGATGCCCGTTATTCGGAACCCCAATAAGAACTTTGCGGCCAAGCAGGCCGCCGCGACGTCACCCATGGTGTCCAAGGCGCTATTTCTCTGCCGCGGCCGGAACGGTCTCGACCAGGTCTGCGTGGGGGCGCTCGCGAAGGCCCTGGCGCTCAATGGCAAGGCCGATGTCTCCACTCGAGAAGCGACCGGCGCTGCCAGGTCGACCACAAGGTACTTGCCGCCCTGCGTCGGCGCGACTGACGCCTTCCAGCTGCTGCGGATCAGAAGCGTGCTCCTCAGGAAACGGCCTGGCACCGGCTCGCACTGTCGGCGAAACCGGCAAATTCGATTGCCCTGGCCATCCGGCCAGGTCACTTGCAGGCGGCCCCCCGCAGTTATATTCGCGGACAGCCGGGTCCGCCGGACCAACTGAACGATCAAACAGCGATCTGGAGCTAAGCCGTCGTCAACGATCAGTGCAAGGAGCCGCCACTATGGCCAACATGCGCTCAATCCGCCGTGCCGTGCGCCAAATCCCGGTGGCCCTGGCGTTCGTGCTCGCGGTGTCCAGCCCTTCCGCGCACGCCACGGATCTCGTTGCCAACCGGTCCGAACTAATCCAGCGTCTGCTGCCGGCGGTCGTCAACATCGCAGTCCGCAAAGAAGTGGCTCCACCCACCGGCTCGCAACAGGCCAGCGCTTCGACCGGCTCTGGCGAGATCAAGAGCTATGTGGGGTCCGGCTTCGTGATCAATCCATCGGGTCTGATCGTGACCAACTATCACGTTGTTGAGGACGCGTTCGACATCGCGGTGACTTTCTCCGACGGCACGATTCTGCCAGCAACGCTGCTCCACGCGTCCCGGCTTGCTGACCTGGCTGTGGTGCAGGTGAAGGCCGACCATCCACTTACGCCAGTCCAGTGGGGCGACAGCACCAAGCTCAACGTCGGCGACCAGGTGTTTGCCATCGGCAATCCACTAGGCCTTGGCGTGTCCGTTTCGGCCGGTATCGTCAGCGGGCTCAACCGCGATGTGCAGGATTCCCCGTACAATCACTACATCCAGACGGATGCGGCGATCAATCACGGCAACTCCGGCGGCCCGTTGTTCGACATGAAGGGGCGCGTCGTTGGTGTCGACACGGCTCTGGTCTCGCCCACCGAGGCCTCGGCAGGACTGGGACTTGCCATCCCCTCCGATGCGGCGGAGTTCGTGGTCCGACGGCTGATGCAATACGGCTGGGTTCGTCCGGGTTGGGTCGGCATCAAGATCCAGCAGGTTACGCCGGAGATGGCACGTGCCATGGGCATGCAGCGGCCGCAAGGTTCGATCGTTTCCTGGATCATGCCTGGCGGACCCGCGCAGCACGCCGGATTGGCGATCGGAGACGTGATTCTGAAGTATGGTGATGATGCACCGCATGACGAACGAGCCCTGCTGCGCGATATCGTCAAGACCCCGGTCGGGAAAGCGGTGAACGTGGTCATCCAGCGCGACAACAATGAGCTGACCCTCCCGGTAACCGTCGCGGAGTGGCCACGCAGCAAGTGGGACGAGCGTGATGCTCCCTTACCCGCTGAGCACCCGAACGGCAGGATTCCACCCGACCTCGGACTGTCGCTCGCAGCGATCCCGACATCCAAGCGAGCCAGCCTGGGACTTGAGGATACGGAAGGCGGTGTATTGGTCGCCGACGTGGTTGCCGGCTCCGATGCCGCGCGCCGCGGCATGACGAATGGCGACATCATTCTGCGCGTGGACAGGGACGCGACGGCTTCGCCCGACGACGTATGGAAAGCGCTCAATGCTGAGCGTGCCGAGAAGCGCGAGTTCATCATGATGCTGGTCCAGCAGAAGCACCCGAGAGCGCCAGGTGCAGAGTGGGTCGTTCTGCGTCTCCATGAGCCGGCCGGCTGATCGACATGCGGTTGATGGCATTCCGTCTGGCGTTATTCGCGTTCGTGCTCCTCGCAGCGGGGCCACTGCGCGCGGCACCACCAACGCCTCCGGCCGAGGTGCCGGATCGCGTGGCGCAATTGCGGGAGCTGCTTGGTTCCGAACAGGGCGCAGCCATCCTGGATCTGCTCGGCGATCCCCGTGTCCGTCAGGCGATCATGCAGGATCCGGACAGCACGGTACACGGTGGCTCCCCGGCGGCGACGGCCGGCGAGATGATGGACGATGTGCTGGGCGGCCTCCGCATCAGGCTTTGGAACATCCTGGCGGAGTTGCATCAGATCCCGGACCAGATGGCGCAGGTCCTGGACAGGACACGCGCCCAGTTGCCGGCACCGGAGCGGTTCCGCCTCATCGGCGCTGTGATCGTCTTCCTTGCCGGGGGGTTCATCGCGCAATACCTGTTCTTCCGCCTCGCACGATCATGGCGCATGCATTTTGGGGCGGTGACGCTGGAAACCGCGCGCGAACGCGCAAGGGTGGTCAGTGAGCGCCTGCTGTTCGGCACACTGATTGTAGCGGCATTCGCGGCGGGCAGCATGGGCGCCTTTCTGCTGTTCGCCTGGCCACCGCTGACCGGGTCCATCATTCTCGGCTACCTGCTGGCATTCGTGCTGGTTCGGCTCAGTCTGGCCGTGACCCGCTTCTTCCTCGCCCCTGGGGCCGCCAGGATGCGTCTGGTACCGGTCAGCAAGAAGGTGGCTTGGTTCTGGCATCGTTGGATCGCGCGTCTGGTTGGTACGGCGGCCATTGGCTGGCAGACAATCCTCACGTTGCGCACCCTCGGGATGCCACCGGCCGGCACCGAGGTGCTGCTTCAGCTGCTGCTGCTGGCGCTGACCTGCCTGGGCATTGTCATCGTCTGGTCGATGCCGCGAGTGACGAGCGACGCGGCGCCTCCCACGCGCGGCCCGGTCCTGCGCGTGCTGGTGTCGCTCGCCTTGCTGCTCGACTGGCTCCTGTTCCTGACAGGCGCATCCGCCCTCGGCTGGACACTGCTGATCCTTGCGGCGGCGCCGATTGCGACCTTCGTTCTCGGCCGGTCGATCTCCACCGTGCTGCACGGCCAGGTGCCGGACGCGGATATCCAGCAGTGCCCCTATCGGGCGATTGGCGAGAGGACCATCCAGGCGGCGGTCGTCCTGATTGCCGCCGCGGCATTGGTGCATGTATGGCAAATCGACATGACAGCGATGTCCGCCATGGACACGCCAATGACGCGCATCGCGCGCGGCCTGCTCGAGGCGTTGGTGATCCTGGTGATCGCCGACCTGCTGTGGCAAGTGGTGCGCGTCATGATCGACCGGCGGCTCGTCGGCGCGGCCTCGCCGATCGACGATCTGGACGACAACGAACGGCGCCGGCGCGCGCGCCTGTACACGCTGCTGCCGGTTCTGCGCAACTTCGCGCTGTTCATTGTGCTGGTGATGGCCTCCTTGAGTGCGTTGGCCGCCATGGGGTTGCAGATCGGGCCGTTGTTGGCAGGAGCCGGCGTTGTCGGTATCGCCGTCGGCTTCGGCGCGCAAACACTGGTGCGCGACATCCTCTCCGGCATCTTCTTCCTGCTCGACGATGCCTTTCGCGTCGGCGAACACATCGAGAGCGGCGGCATTCGTGGCACGGTGGAGAGCTTTTCCCTGCGCTCGGTCAAGCTGCGGCACCTGAACGGCCAGTTGCATACCGTGCCTTTCGGTGATCTGAAGGCGATCACCAACTACTCGCGCGACTGGGTGGTCGAGACACTGCAGCTCGTAGTGACCTACGACACCGACCTGGAGCTGCTGGAGGATGTGGTGGCAGCGGTGAGCGCCGAACTGATGGACGATCCCGCGATCGGGCCAGAGTTGATCGACCCTCTGAGATCACTCGGCGTGCAGGCAATGGTCGACACGGGGATGCAGATCGGGATGATGTTCAAGACACGCCCCGGCAGGCAATTTGCGGTTCGTCGCGCGGTGTTCAGCCGGATCAAGCTCGCGTTCGCGGCACGCGGCATCCGGATTGCTTCTACGCTGGCGCTGCAGCTCGCTCAACGTCATGGCCGACGGTCTTCTGATCCGGAAGACCAAGTTCCAGAGCCGGCTACTGCCCATCCGTACAGCGATGCAGCGGGCGCTTGAAAGGTACCTCGGACGCTTCTCTGCACACGCTACCTTTGCTCGTCCGGTAAGGTGAACTGGAAGACGGGCGGCAGATCGAAAGCCCCAATCCCAACCTGTGGGCCTTGTGGTGTAGAACGCATCAAACATGCATCCGATGTTCGTCGGGTTGAGACCCGGTCCCCGTGTCCCGTATGGAAACCAGGATGTCGTCCGATTCCCGAGCCCTCAGGCGAGCAGAACCGGGAAACTCCATCTACGTCACAGTATATCAACGATCGGAAACTGCGGCTCACCGATGATGCACTGCCATAGATACACTGCGAGCCCTGCGTCCCCCGTCCAGAGTGAGTAGCGCCCCCGGCCGAAGGCGGCGCGACCTCCCCTGACCTGATCGATCGCTGCCATCGAGAACGCCCGCGCGCGCTCCAGCCAGACCGGATCTCCCGTCCGCTTGTGCAGCTTGAGGAAGGCGTAGCCGTTGCCGCCGGTCCCATGGCACAGGTTCGAGCCTTTGACGACCGGCCCCGCTTTCCACGTCAACTCACCCCCTCGCAAAAGCAGTGCCTCAAAGTCAGGTGTGGAGAAGGGCGCGTCGGCGAACGTCGTCACCATGCCTGGGGCGCCGTGGCAATGTTGGCAGAGGGCTGGCGGCTGATTGCTCGGCACAATGGCAGGCCAATTCGCTCCCTCGTCCGAAGAGACGGCATGCGCGCCGAGAGTACGCGGCACGGCGTCGCCAACTATCACGCGTTGTTTGGGATCCAGCCAATCCCAGCCATGAAGCAGCGGCAACATGTTGCCAGCGAAGCCGTGCACCGGTCCGAGCCATCGCTGCTGACGCCCATATAGATCCTGCGTCCAGATTGGGCCGTTGTCGTCCATCTCCAGGTTGTCCAACAGACGTGCAGCCTGCAATTGAAACAGTTCGATGAACCTGTGGTCTTTGGTCATGGTATGCATGTGGATGCATGCAAGCATACAGCCAGGAAGTCCCCACATGAGCTCCACGATCGGTAATTCGCTGTTTAACGCAAGGAGAGTGTAGATCTCGTTCGCCAGACCCTGGTCCGGCGCTACGCGCATTTGCACCATTAGGATGCCGAGCTCTCCCATCAGCAGGGATGCGTGCTGGGCATACGCTGTCGTGGCAAACCAAGGAGCATTGCGCTCCAGTGCCTTCGTCACCAACGGTGCAAGATCGAGCTCGTCAGTGATGGCATGGACGCGACTTAGATAGTCCAGCACCCAAACGACGCCGGCCGCGCCAAAGTAAACCGAGCCATGGCCATCCCGCACGCCTTCATCCATTGGATGCGATGGCCACAGTGTCGTTGCGTTGACATGGGACATCGCGTCGGTGGCGATCTCCGTAATCGCCATTCGAGCATCGGCTGGGTCCCAAGCCCTAAATGTCGGAGCGAAGTGTCGCGTGCGCTGGAACATTCGGAGAGCTCCTCCGCAGAAAACGAGAACCGAGGCTGGCACTTTCGTATCGCCATGTGCAATCGCCGCGAGCCACCGATGAGGCACGCTGAACAAGCCCACCTGCCACCAACAGGGGAGGCGGTGCGACCGGTCCACGGGTTTGCCCGGGGTCTAAGGGTGCCAAGCCACCACTCGCCAGATCGACAGGGGATGGGAAATAATCCAGCGCATGGCTGTCCCGTCGCCCTCAAATCAGCCCGACCGCGAAGTGCTCGCTGGCATCGTCGAGCGGGTTACGTTCCACAACGCTGAGACCGGCTTCTGCGTTCTGCGTGTAAAGGCACGGGGCCATCGCGACCTCGCCACCATCGTCGGCCATGCGGCCACGATCTCGGCGGGGGAATGGATAACGGCGTCTGGTGACTGGGTCAACGACCGCACCCACGGTCAGCAGTTCAAGGCGCTGTTCATGCGCACCTCGGCACCCAGTTCCGTCGAGGGCATCGAGAAGTATCTCGCCTCGGGCATGATCCGAGGGATCGGCCCGGTCTATGCCAGGAAGATGGTCAAGGCCTTTGGAGAGAAGGTGTTCGACATCATAGAGGCCGAGCCAGATCGGCTGCGTGAGGTCGATGGCATCGGGACTCTACGTGCCCAGCGCATCACCGCAGCCTGGGCGGAACAGAAGATCGTGCGCGAGATCATGGTCTTTCTGCACAGCCACGGTGTGGGCACGGCGCGCGCTGTTCGGATCTATAAGACCTATGGCGCCGATGCCGTTCAGGTCATGACCGAGAACCCGTATCGGCTTGCCCGCGACATCCGTGGCATCGGCTTCAAGACTGCCGACGCGATCGCCATCAGGCTCGGCATTCAGAAGACAGCCATGATCCGAATTCGCGCCGGAATCTCCTATGCGCTCACGCAGGCGATGGACGCAGGCCACTGCGGCTTGCCCACCGGCGAATTGGTACCGCTCGCCGCCGAGTTGTTGGAGACCCAGCAGGAACTCGTCGAGACCGCGCTGAACCTGGAGGTGAGCGACGCGACAGTGATCGCCGACACGGTTGACGGGACTGCCTGTGTCTTCCTTGGCGGCCTCTACCGGGCGGAGCAGGTCGTTGCGGAACGGCTCCGGCGCCTGGTGGATGGACCATTGCCGTGGGCCCACATCGATCCGGAAAAGGCTCTGCCGTGGATCGAGCGGAGGATCCGCTTGGCGCTCGCCGAGAGTCAGGTAGCTGCTATTCGATTGGCCCTGACGTCGAAGGTCCTGGTCGTCACAGGCGGCCCGGGCGTCGGCAAGACGACGATCGTCAACGCCATCCTGCACATTCTGGCCGCCAAGAGTGTGAAACTACTGCTCTGCGCACCGACCGGCCGCGCCGCCAAGAGGATGACGGAAGCCACTGGGTTCGAGGCCAAGACCATTCACCGGCTACTGGAGGTCGATCCCAAGAGCGGGGGCTTCAGACGCGGCAGTGACCACCCGCTCGCATGCGATCTGCTGGTCATCGACGAGACATCCATGGTCGATGTTCTGCTGATGCAGGCGTTGCTGAGGGCGGTGCCCGACTATGCCGCCCTGTTGGTCGTCGGCGACATCGATCAGCTCCCGTCCGTCGGTCCGGGACAGGTGCTCGCCGATGTGATCGCTTCCGGCGCGGTGCCGGTCGTGCGATTGACCGAGATCTTCCGCCAGGCCGCACAGAGCCGGATCATCACCAGCGCCCACCGGATCAATCGGGGTTCCTTACCCGATCTCTCCAAGCCCGATGGCGACAGCGACTTCTACTTCGTTCAGGCTGACGATCCCGACATCGCTGCGACACGGATTATCGAGTTGGTGAGGACACGCATTCCTCAGCGCTTCGGTCTCGATCCGATCCGGGACATCCAGGTGCTGTGTCCAATGAACCGCGGCGGTATAGGCGCCCGCTCGCTTAACCTCGAATTGCAGAGCGCCCTGAACCCCGCCGGCGATCGCAAGGTGGAGCGCTTCGGCTGGACTTTCGCGTCGGGCGACAAGGTCATGCAGATCGAGAACGACTATGACAAGGAGGTCTACAATGGGGATATCGGTTACGTCGCCGAGGTCGATCCTGAGGTGGGCGAACTGACCGTGCGTTTTGACGGCCGCGCCGTCAGCTACGGGTTCG
>Ga0207693_10005840_pt1 | contig 10213 bp, 8 predicted proteins | sample LARL81metaG_FD_184347 | JGI IMG/M metagenome (GOLD analysis project Ga0207693, IMG submission 184347) | Corn, switchgrass and miscanthus rhizosphere microbial communities from Kellogg Biological Station, Michigan, USA - LAR L8-1 metaG... | ecosystem: Host-associated > Plants > Roots >... | reverse complement strand
TACCATCGCTCCGATATCTGTCCTGGCGATATGGGTATTATTTCTAGAGATATCTTGTCACAGCTGATTTTGCCCGCTGCTCGAAATTCGAAAGAGAGTTGGATTTAGACTTGAAAAACGGGCCGCTGCGATCACATGATAATCGTTCGTTCAAGTGCGTTAGCGCCGAACCCCTCACTTTTGAAGATAGGACCTGTTATGGACGCAACCGATCTGAAAGTCTTTGAGGCAGTTGCCCGGCACGGCAGCATGAATCGAGCGGCAGCTGAGCTCAACACTGTGCAATCCAACGTCACTGCGCGAGTGCGGGCGTTGGAGATCGAGCTTGGCATCCTTCTATTCCAGCGGCATGCACGCGGCGTGAAGGTCACTCCTGCCGGACGCCGCATGCTTCCCTTTTCGGCACGCATATCCAAACTGCTTAGCGACGCTAAAGCCGCGGCAAGGGATGACGGCGTTCCGGGCGGTGTGCTGGAAATCGGCACCTTGGAAACGACTGCGGCGCTTCGGCTCCCGTCAGTGCTCGCCAGCTTTACGAAAGCCTATCCAAAGGTCCGTCCCATAGTCACGACGGGAACGACCTGTAGTCTCATCGAAGACGTTGTTGAATGCAGACTTGAGGGCGCGTTTGTTGCGGGGCCGGTCGACCATCCAGACCTGCAACAGGAAGGCCTCTTTCGCGAGGAGCTTGTCCTGGTGACTCCTCGCTCAATTCGAGGAATTGAAGATCTTTCCTCGATCAACGAATTGAAAACCATTGTCTTCCGCATCGGTTGCTCATATCGAACAAAGCTGGAAAACCTGCTGAACAAGGCTGGAATACTCGTTGCACAGCCCCTGGAATTCGGTTCGATCGAGGCGATTCTGGGCTGTGTGGCCGCCGGGGTCGGGATCACATTGTTGCCCAAGGGGGTAGTCGTCCAGGCTTGGCAAGACGGTCAGGTTGCCGTGCATGAACTTGAGCCCGAGTTTGCTGAAGTGCAGACTGTGTTCATTCGGCGGACGGACGCCTACGTGTCCAGTGCGCTCTCGGCCTTCCTTCAGATTGTACGACCGAGTACCGAATTGCGTGTGGCGGCAGAATAGCCTTGTCCGAGGCGGTACATTCGCTTGCGTGCTTTGGCATGCGGGTCCAGAACGCATCCTTAGTTGAGCGGCGACGATAGTTGATCACCCAATTGCCATAATCGATGGCGTTGGCTCTTCGATGACGACACTTCGCTCGATTTTGTCGCGTGATGTCGACTGCATAATCATGCAATTTCCGCGCTAGGTCGAGCAATCTGCAGCGCAGATTGCCTTCTCGAATCTATTCGTTTGATGATCGCAATTGATGCGGGCACGATCCTGGACGCGACAAAGACCAGATCAATCGCGTTGGATTCGGCCGGGGAAACGCACATGCTGATGAAAAGCTCGACATCCCCTTCTACGGTAAATGCGATCGCGGGCTTTGCCGACCGGGCTGTTTCAACATCGCTGAAGCCCGACGCGCGCAAGCTCTACAAGCGAAACATTCTGGATAGCTTGGGATGCGCGATCTCTGCACTTCCCGGAGCGCCGTTCGCGGCGTTGCGTGAACAGTTTGCCGAGTACCGGTCCGGCGGATCGTGCACGTTGATTGGCGGTGGTAAGACGGCGCCGGATCAGGCGGCGTTGTTCAACTCCGGGCTGGTCAGATATGTTGACCTGCTTGACAGCTACATGTCGCCAGGAGGGCTGTGTCACCCCAGCGACAATTTCGGCGCCATCCTGGCCGCAGCGGAGCACGCAAAGGTGTCCGGCGATGACTTCATGCTGGCCCTTGCGGTCGCCTATGAGATCCAGTGTCGGTTTACGGCCGTCGTGCCGGTGATGGCAAAGGGATTCAACCATGCCATTCAACTTGCGATTTCTGCGGCCGCCGGAGCGGGAAAACTGTTCGGACTGAGCGATGAGCAGATCGCGCATGCGATCTCGATCGCAACCGTCGACAACATTTCTCTCACCTGCGTCCACGTCGAGCCGGTATCGCAGTGGAAGGGCTTTTCTCCCGGAATGACTGGCATGAGGGCAGTCTATTCCGCGTCGCTCGCCAAGCGGGGGTTCACCGGTCCGTCCGGACTTTTCGAGGGCCCAAACGGCTTGTTGCGGATGTTTGACCAAAAGATCGATGTTGACTGGTCAGACGACTCTCTTGAGATAATCAAGAGTACGATCATGAAGAAGTTCTGTTCGCTCATTCACGGCCAGCCGGTTCTGGAGGTCGTGCTCAAGTTGAAGCGCGACAATAACCTGGCAGCCGGGGACATCGAGGCCGTCCGTTGCGACATCTTCCAATCGGGATTCGACATCGCGGGTGGAGGTGCATTCGGCCCAAAGGATAGGCCGCAGACGAAGGAACAAGCGGATTACAATCTGAAGTACCTGATTGCAGCAGCGCTTCTGGACGACCAGGTCGGACCGGCGCAACTTGAGCAGTCGCGCGTTCAGGCCGCCGACGCCCAGGCCCTGCTGAGCCGGGTGGAGATTCGTCCGGACGATGCCTTCACTGCAAAATATCCGCACGAACTGAGCACGCGTATCACCATCAAGACCAAAGACGGTCGCGCTTTCGACCGTGAACAGGTGGGATATGAGGGCGGTCTCGGTAATCCATTGTCATGGGAGCGTGCGGTCGAGAAGTTCAATTGGCTCAGCGAGCCTTTCGCGGACGCTGAGCTGCGCCACAACATCGTCGACGCGGTCTTGAAAATCGACGAGCGGCCCATTGCCGATTTGATGGGGCTCCTTGGGAAAGTCAATCCCAAGGCCGTCTATTCGGGATTCCATCCGGGAATTCAATAGTCGTTCACGTCAACTCAGGAGGATTCCGATGTCAATGATCTCTTGCGACATGCGGTACGGCCGCTCGGACGAGCAAAAGCGCGCTCTTTCAGCAGGCTTGATGCGCGTCATCGGTGAAGCGACCGGCGAACCCCCTGACAATATCTTTTTTGTCATCAGGGAAGGCCGAGGCATCAACTTCGTGGAGCACGGGCAACATTTGCCCGAGTTCGTCGAAGGTAACGCCAACGACAAAGAGCTGATCGCTCGTTTGAAATAGAAAAGCGGAGGTAACTATGCCCTATATTGAGTGTCATATCGCCGCCGGCCTTACGAAGGCCCGCAAGACGCAGTTGATCCGCGACATCGTTAAAGTCACTCACGAGTCCATCGGGTCCGATCCGAAGATTATCAATGTTCTTCTGTTTGAGCATCCCGCCGACAACATGAGCATTTCCGGACGAGTTCACGGCGAAGAGGCTCCGAAGCAAGTCGCGGAGAAGGCACGAGCTTGAGCCTGTGCAGTCCTAGGCGCTCAGGGCGGGCCAGACGGCCTGCATCCGATGGGGCGTGCATGGTGTCGAGCTATCGAGTGATGCACAGCACGAGCGGGCATCGCTCGATTTGTGTTGCGATACGTTCATCTGCCCGTTTTCGTGAGGAGTTGAAAGACCAAGATGACCAACGGCCTGAGTGCAGGAGCGCAGCGAATTCGCTCCTTGACTACGCGTGGCATGATGGTCCCGCTGAAGTTTACGCTGGGAACGAGTGCGGCGGTCATTAAGGCCGTACCGCTGCTGCTTGTCGATTTGCTCAACGAAGACGGCGTAACCGGCAGGGCCTATACGTTTTGCTACCGGCCTTCAGGTGCGGTTGCCATGTCATCGCATCTGTCGGAAGCGATCGATCTGTTGAGGGATAAGCCTCTCACGCCCTTTGACGTGACACAGATACTTTCACGTCAGTTTGCTCTGCTTGGGGTGACCGGCTCCGTCCGGATGGCGCTCTCCCTGATGGATATGGCGATGTGGGACGCGATGGCGCAGATGCAAGGCGTTCCGCTTTCCTCGCTGCTCGGCTCGCGCCCGAAGCCACTTCTGGCTTATGACAGCCGCGGTCTCGGGCTGATGGACCCGGATCGCCTTGCGGAAGAAACCAAAACGCTTCTTGAGAGCGGTCTTGGGGCCATTAAGCTTCGGCTGGGATATCCGTCCCTTTCCGAGGACCTGGCCGCTCTGAACGCTGTTCGTAAGAGCGTTGCTCGCGACGATATTAAGATCATGGTGGACTACAATCAGGCACTGACAAGCGCGGAAGCGATTCGTCGCGGGAGAGAGCTAGAGAAGGAGGGAATCTATTGGCTCGAGGAGCCGATTGCCCACGAGGATTATGAGGCGAGCGCCGCGATAGCGCGGGAACTGAAAGTTCCACTGCAGATCGGCGAGAACTTCAATGGTCCGGAAGGCTTGCTCCGCGCCATTAGCGTGCAGGCGAGCGACTACGTGATGCCCGATGTCGCCAGGATAGGTGGCGTAAGCGGTTGGCTGCAGGCAGCCGGCGTAGCCGCAGCCCATGGCATCGAAATGTCGTCGCATCTGATGCCTGAAATCAGTGCGCACCTCCTTTGCGCAACGCCCACCGCCCATTGGCTTGAGTACGTTGATTGGGCAGATGCGATTATTGAGGAGCCGCTGAAAATTCGCGACGGAATGGTTCTTACGTCAGAGAGGGTCGGCAGCGGGATCACGTGGGACGAAGCCAAGCTAAGGCGGCTTGCGACGATCTGAATTCGACGAAGAGGATCCCCAGCGCCATTGCTCCAGAAACGCATGAGCGCCTTGCGGAGCTGCATCCAATCGGACTCATGGTAGAAATTGAAGATATCGTCGACGCGATCCTGTTTCTGGAAAACGCCCCTTTTATCAATGGGCGATGTCCTGCGTGTCGGCCGATGGCCAGCCGGTCATTGCCAGAATGGAGCGATGGCCTGGGCCGCTGCTCTTCCAGTCAACGATCAACGACAAGCCAGCAGGAGACGTACAATGCCGATCGTCAACATTCAGATCACGCGGGAGGGGACGCTTCCGGGGCGCACGAGCGTGACACGCGAACAGAAGGCACAGCTGATCGAGGGCGTAAGCAAGCTTCTTCTCGACGTCCTGAACAAGCCCCTGAACTCGACGTTCGTGGTCATCGACGAGGTCGACGTCGAGAACTGGGGATGGGGGGTCTTCCAGTCAAGGAATACCGAAAGCGAATGGCTGCCTCGGCCCGTGTCCCCGATACCAAGCTCGTGGGCATCGCGAAGGAATGAGCACGTGGCTTGTACCGCTTCCCGTGGCGGCTGTCGTTCCCGCCGGCGCAGGTCCGGCAGTTCCTGAAAGGTAACCAATGGCACATTGGCCTGATGATCGCATCCAAAAGCTTTTCAACATCAAGCTCCCTATCATTCAGGCGCCGATGGCGGGATCCAGCACGACGGAGATGGCTATCGCGGTTGCTGTTGCAGGTGGACTTGGATCCATACCGTCCGCGCAGCTGACTCCGACTGAGCTTACGGAAGAGCTGATCAAGTTCAGGACGGCTACCTCGGCTCCCGTCAACGTGAATTTCTTCTGCCATGGCCCGACAGAAAATGACCCGTTTGTCGATCGCCAATGGCGCAAGCGACTGGAAACCTATTACATCCAGTTCGGTATCGATCTCGAGGTGCAGGTGGCTTCCGCAAATCGGGCCTCGTTCGATGACGCATATTGCTCGGTAGTCGAGGCCCTCCGGCCGGAGGTGGTGAGCTTCCATTTCGGGCTACCCAGCTATCTGCTACTCGATCGGGTGAGGAGCACCGGCGCAAAGATCATCTCGTCCGCGACGACGGTGAGAGAGGCTGTGTGGCTCGAGGCGCATGGATGCGATGCCGTGATCGCGATGGGACTTGAAGCGGGTGGTCACCGCGGCAACTTCCTTACAGGCGACATGTCTACCCAGGTCGGAACGATGTCGCTGCTGCCGCAGGTGGCCGATGCCGTCGAAGTGCCTGTCATTGCGGCCGGAGGAATCGCGGATGGCCGTGGGATAGTCGCGGCATTCTCCCTTGGCGCCGCCGCCGTCCAAATCGGGACGGCTTACCTTTTCTCGCCGGAAGCGAAGGTCTCGAAGATCCACCGAGAAGCGCTGGAAAATACCTCCGACGATGGGACAGCCGTGACCAACGTTTTCACAGGCCGGCCTGCGCGCGGAGTCCTGAACCGACTCATTCGCGAGATCGGTCCGCTGTCGCCCTCGGCGCCCGCCTTTCCGTTCGCGGGAGGAGCTCTCGCACCGTTGCGCGCGAAGGCAGAAGCCGTGGGCTCGGGCGATTTTACGAACCTCTGGTCAGGACAGTCAGCCCGACTGTCGCCGCGCTTGCCGTCGGACCAACTTACCGAGAGACTTGCGGCAGATGCCCTCTCGCATTTCAGCCGGCTCGCCGCGAGCACGCAGTAACCACGAATATGGCTTCTTCTCAGACGTAACTGTAGCAGAGACGCACGGCGTTCGCCGAAAGTTGTGGTAAGGCCTTTTGGAAAAGGAGCGTCAGCCCGTTACTATCCGAATGTGCTCCGCAGCGGCGCTTCTCTTAGCCCAGGTCTAAGCGTTGGGCTTCGACGGGTTAGAGCTCTCCTGTAAGGAATTGAGCCCGGCCGAGTCCAAACGACCAATCTTCGTCCGTGTTCGTTACGAAAGTGACGATAACATCGTTTGGTGCGATACCGCACACAGTATCCAATTTCTCTACCAGCGAATCATAGAACGCCTGCTTCATAGCTCGACTGCGAGGGCGGGTCGTGACTTGAAGGATCAGTATCTTCGGAGTTCGCACGATACCGAGACCCGAATCCTCAACGATCATTCTGGATGGCGCATGCTCTCTCACGATTTGATAGCGATCGCGCTCTGGTACATTGAATGACTTGACCAAAACCTCATGGGTGACGTGCAGTATCGTTTCGATCTGGTGTTCCGAGCGACCGTGAATTAGATCGAAGCACAAGAGTGGCATCATCATTCTCCGTGTGACGTAAAGGATGTCGCCTGTTGTGTCCGCCAGGACGAGGCCGTAGGTCATTATTGAGAACCGACGGATTTATCGCTGCCTTCTGCGAACTGGCCCGATGGCTGGATGCACAGCGGGCTAGTGGTTGCGATCAGGACATCGTAGGCATTACGAACTCGGCGCCAGCTCGAATGCCGGTCGGCCAGCGACTCGTGATCGTCTTCAACCGGGTATAGAAACGAACGCCTTCCGGGCCGTGCATGTAGTGGTCCCCAAAGATCGACGCTTTCCAGCCACCGAAAGAGTGAAATGCCATCGGCACCGGGATCGGAATATTGATTCCGACCATACCAATCTTGATTTGGTGCGCGAATTCCCGAGCCGCATCGCCATCGCGCGTGAAGATCGACGTGCCGTTGCCGAATTCGTGCTCGTTGATCAACCGTGCGGCGGTGGCATAGTCGGGAGCACGGGTGACAGACAGGACGGGTCCAAAAATCTCTTCCTTGTAGATCTTCATGTTCGGAGTGACGTGATCAAACAGCGATCCGCCGATAAAGTAGCCGTGCTGATAGCCCTGCATTTTGAAACCGCGACCGTCGACGATCAATTGAGCACCCTCGGCGGCGCCAGCGTCAATGTATCCGCGGACCTTCTCCAAATGCTGCTTCGTGACGAGCGGGCCCATTTCCGCTTCCGGATCCGTGCCAGGTCCGATCTTGAGGCTGCGAATCTTTGGCGCCAGCGCGGAGATCAACCTGTTTGCGGTCGTTTCGCCCACCGGGACCGCAACGGATATCGCCATGCAACGTTCGCCGGCGGAACCAAAAGCGGCGCCCATGAGAGCGTCGACCGCCTGGTCCATGTCGGCATCGGGCATGATGATCATGTGGTTCTTGGCACCGCCCAGTGCCTGACAGCGCTTCCCTGCTGTCGCGGCCGTCTCATAGATGTACCGCGCGATCGGGGTCGATCCCACGAAGCTAATCGCCGAGATGTCGGGATGATGTAGCAGCGCGTCGACAGTTTCCTTGTCGCCATGGACCACGCTGAATACGCCATCGGGGAGGCCCGCTTCCTTGAGCCACTCCGCGACCATCAGTGACGCCGACGGATCGCGTTCGGATGGCTTCAGGATAAAGGCGTTTCCGCAGGCGAGCGCGACAGGAAACATCCACATCGGCACCATCGCGGGAAAATTGAAGGGAGTAATGCCAGCGACCACGCCGAGAGGGTGACGTGTAGAGTAGCTATCGACGCGTGTTCCGACGTTATCCGTGAATTCACCCTTCAACAGCTGCGGGGCCGCGGTCGCGAATTCCACCACTTCCATACCGCGCTGAATTTCGCCGACGGCGTCCGAGTGGACCTTTCCGTGCTCGGCGACGATGACATCGGCAAGTTTGTCGATACGTTCTTCGAGAATCCGGAGGAATCGGTTCAGTATCCTGGCTCGCCGCAAGGGCGTCGTCGCCGCCCATTTCGGCGCAGCCTTTGTTGCCGCAGCGACAGCATCCGCAACATCCGCGGCGTTCGCGATCGGCACTAATCCCGTCTGCTCGCCTGTCGCGGGATTGAAGACAGACGACGTCCGCCCGTTGCGGCCAGAGACTTGCTTGCCATTGATGTAATGCTTGACTTGGGTGACCACGACTACCTCCTTGTTTCCATCAACCCTGATATAAAGTGCTTAAGTTTGCACATGAACGGCAAATACCGCGGATTGGTTGTGCATAAATTGAAGCCAGTCGAACTGGCGCCATGTCATCTTGGAAGCGGCAAGGATGCGCGTGGGAGATTCTCAGCACCGACATTCCGGGCGATCTACGCGCCCAGGCTGCGGACGTTCGAGCAGCACTGCTTCCAAAAAGCGCTGCGGCTCAGTGACACTTTGGCATAGTTTCCTCACCTGTTCTTCAGTTGGCTTTTTAGAACGCCCGTTGCACGTTGAAGCATCTCACTGCTGAAAAATCGTGATAAGGAGGTTGCTCGAAAAGAATGGCCCGTCCGCTAGGGACATCAAGCGATTAAATGTGATCGAGATATCGCTGTGGGAGATTGACTATCGAGCCGCTGCGATAATGGTCAAAAAAAATGCCTAGCCGAGGTCAAGAAGATCTTCGAAATTCAGGCGATACGATCCGGCCTAAGAATCCGACCCGCTTCGGCTAATTCGGAAGCACTTCGTGGACAGAAGTGCGCGGGCGCCTCACTGACCTCCTGTCGAAATCAGGTTCGACGACTGGTCATCTGCATCTGGCCCCTACCTTATAGTTGCAGCACGTCCGTGCAATGCGCCAATCGGCATGCTTTGAACGGTAGAAATCGTCTCGCTCCGTGGGGCGTTAGTCGCGCCGAGAGGTCCATTGATTGTTTCGCATTGAAGGATACTGATCACCGCACGACGAGCATTTATCAAGCGGTCCAAAAGATCTGGCGAACCTGAGTTCGGCCGACACGTTAGGCCGAGGGTAGGGCCGATTGCTTCCTCGTTTTCACTTACCCCAGATGCCAGCGACGTCTTCGCGGAGGGTTTCGCCAGATGGTGGGAGCGTGGGCGAGTCGGCCTCAGAGGCTGCGTCGGATTTCGCGCACGCCGCGGCCAAGCTTCCGGCGTAGCAGCGCGCGCAGCGTCACGCCTTCGGCATAGCCGACTTGGGCGGCGATCTGATCGACGCTGGCCTGGCTGGTCTCGAGCAGGTGCACGGCGCGCTCGATCCGAATATCCTGGAGATATTCGAGCGGCGATTTGCCCAACACACTCTGCATCCGGCGCGCCAATGTGCGTTTGCTGGTGGCGAGTGCCACCGCAGCCTGATCCAGCGAGAATCGCTCGGCCAGACGCTGCCGCGCCCAGCGCTCGAACTTTGTAACCAGCGGATCGGCGTGGACCAGGTGGCCAGGGATCGCATAGGGCGCCTGCGAGGTGCGCGCGTCGGCCACCAGATACTTCGCCGTGAGGTCGCCCAGTTCGGGGTTGGCGCGCCGGATCAGGGTAAGCGCCAGGTCCAGATGGCTAAGCGCCGCACCGGCGGTGACGACCGTGTTGGACTGTACGATGATTCGCGACTCATCGAGCCGCACACGCGGATAGCGCTGTCGGAACAGAGGTGCCAACCACCAGGTCGTGGTGGCCTCTTCGCCGTCTAGCAGGGCCGCTTCCGCCAGCACGAAGGTACCAACGCAGGCGGCCGCGGTCAGCGCGCCACGACCCGACCATTTGCGCAGCACTGCGCCGGCTTCTCGCACCTCGCCGCTGGCGAGCGCCTGTACGAGCACCTCCGGCATGATCCGGTTGATGGCAGGCATCACCACCGCATCCGGTGTCTGTGCGCGCGTTGCCGAGGTCACCGGCACGCTCAGGCCCTGCGCGGT
>Ga0207693_10005837_pt1 | contig 10217 bp, 11 predicted proteins | sample LARL81metaG_FD_184347 | JGI IMG/M metagenome (GOLD analysis project Ga0207693, IMG submission 184347) | Corn, switchgrass and miscanthus rhizosphere microbial communities from Kellogg Biological Station, Michigan, USA - LAR L8-1 metaG... | ecosystem: Host-associated > Plants > Roots >... | reverse complement strand
GGCGGTGATTGACTTCGTCATCGAGGCGATGCGGAATATCGTATCGCGCTGGACCGGATCGCTGCCGCCCAGCGCCTTCATCCCGAGCGCTTCGACATGCGTCTCACCGCGCCGGCTGACCAATGCAACCAAGCCGGGCACCTCGCCGCGCTCGACAAACCCGGCCATCACGTCGCGCAAGCAGGCGAGCCGCGCTTCCGACAACGCTGCAGAACTCATCACCGGCTGCCCCGCCCAGCGCAGCAGGACTGGGCCTCGTTGGCGTTGTCGTATTCGTCGTGGCGCCGCACCCAATCCATCAAATTGTGATGCGGTCCGGTCTCGTTGCGGCCCTTTGGCGTCGGATCGAGGATCGTGATCAATTCCTCGGCGCCGCGCAAGTGGCTCGCGCGCCGCTCTGCGGTCAAGCGGTCGCGCTGACGAGTGGATTCCTTTTCCTTGGCGAGCAGAGCCGTGCGCGCGGCAAACCATCCCTTGCGGGACACAATTTTGGGAGATTCCATGCAGCTGTCCTCCAGGATCCTTACTCTTCTGCCGTGACGGGGACGGCCATCGCTTGCCACGAGCGATGCGCCAATAGAAACGTTGATATCAACTAACCATGCGCTATGTCAACAGCCTATGCCGAGCATGCCGGTCCGTCCGCGCACTGTGGCATCCCACGGCCGGTTCCTGCTGGTAACGTGATGTCCGATAGCGTAGATCGATCGCCCCCTAACGGCGGATGATTCCGCCAATGCGTTTTATCCCGAAGGAGAGCTAGATGAAGCTCAGCGCCCGCAACCAGCTAAAGGGTAAGATCGTCACGGTAACCAAAGGTCAGACGACGGCGCATGTCCGCCTCGACATCGGCGGCGGGGTGATCGTCACCTCGTCGATCACCAACGAGGCGGTCGACGACCTGGCCCTCAAAGTCGGCGATGATGCTTTTGCAGTCATCAAGGCATCGGATGTAATGGTCGGTAAGTGAGGCGACGCGATCTGTTTGGGTTAAGCGCCGGCGCGATCGCAGGGCTCGCATTCGCGCCGCCGATTGCACAGGCGAAGCTGTTTAGCGATTCGGGCGGTCGTCGCGTTGACGTCCCGGATGACGTCCGGCGGGTCTTTCCCGCTGGACCGCCTGCCTCGGTCATGCTCTTTACGGTGGCGCCCGAAAAGATGCTGGGCTGGACCCGAGCCCCCGGTCCGGAAGCGCGGCCTTTCTTGCCGGCGCGATATGCCGAGCTGCCCGAGATCGGGCGCCTTACCGGTCGGGGCAATACGGTTAATCTCGAAAACGTCGTGCGGTTGGCGCCGGATCTGGTGCTCGACGTCGGCAGCACGACGGCCACTTACGTTTCGCTCGCCGATCAGGTACAGGAGCAGACGCATATTCCCGCGGTGCTGATCGGCGGTCGTCTCGCCGAAACCGCAACGACATTGCGTACTGTCGGCAGTCTGCTCGGCGTTCCCGAGAGGGCCGAAGCTCTCGCCCGTTATGCCGAGGCTGTCCTGGGCGGAGTTCAAGAAGCAGTCACTAAGATCCCATCGGCGGAGCGTCCGAGCGTCTACGTCGCCCGCGGACCGCGCGGGCTCGAGACGACAGTCGCCGGCTCGATCGGCAGCGAGGTCGTCGACCTCGTCGGCGCCCGCAATGTCGTCGGCAAGGACACCGGCCCGCGCGCGATCGTCGACATCTCGCCCGAGCAGATCCTCGGATGGCAACCCGATGTGATCCTCACCGTCGACCGGCGCTTTTATGCCGCGGTCCGCACCGACCCGGTGTGGCGCGAGGTCAGAGCCGTGCAGGCCGGGCACATCCACTTTGTACCTGATCTGCCATTTTCATGGTTCGATAACCCGCCAGCGGCCAATCGGCTAATTGGGCTCCTATGGCTCGGCAAGCTGCTTTATCCTGCCTCCTTCCCGCAGGACATCCGCGCCGAGGCGCGCCGCTTTTATGCCCTTTTCTATCAGCAGGAACCGAGCGACGCGCAGCTCGACTGGCTTCTCGCCAATCCCCCGGCGTGAATCTGCCGCGGCTTTCGGTTACCGTGCGGTCATCGTCGGTGCGGCGCTGACCTTGCTGGTGTTGGTCGCGACCTCCACCGCCCTCGGACCCTATCGGGTGGCGCCCGGCGATCTCCTGGCGTTCTTGGCGGCCAAGGCGACAGGCGCAACCTCACCGTTGCCGGTATCGGCCGAAACCGTCATCCTGCAGATTCGGTTGCCTCGGGTGTTTGCTGCGACGGCTGTCGGCGCAGCGCTCGCCGCCGCCGGAGCGGCCTACCAGTCGTTGTTTCGCAACCCGCTGGTTTCGCCCGACATTCTCGGGGTCTCGTCGGGCGCCGCCTTCGGCGCAGTCGTCGGGATCTACCTGTCATTGCCGGTTCTCGCGATCGAGGCCGCATCCTTTGCCGGCGGGCTCGCTGCAGTAATCATCGTCTACGCGATTGCTGCAGCAATCCGCGGCCGCGACGCGGTGCTGATATTGGTTCTCGCCGGCGTCGTCATCGGGGCGCTGTTCGGCGCCGGTGTCGGACTGCTGAAATATCTCGCCGACCCTTACAATCAGCTGCCAGCGATCACCTTCTGGCTACTCGGCAGTCTCGCGGCAGCAAACCTGCGCGACCTGACCAGCCTGTTACCGGCAGTAGCAATCGGGTTAATACCCCTCGCCCTGTTGCGCTGGCGTATCGACGTGATGACATTGGGCGACGAGGAGGCGACCGCTCTCGGCGTCGACACCCGCGTGCTGCGCATCGTCGTGATCTCCGCAGCCACTTTGATGACCTCGGCGGCGGTCGCGGCGAGCGGGATCATCGGCTGGGTTGGTCTCGTCGTGCCGCATCTGGCGCGGCTGGTGGTCGGGCCGGCATTCACGAGACTACTGCCCGTCAGCGTCTTGTTTGGCGCCTGCTATCTGCTCGCCGTGGATACAGTGGCGCGCACGGTCGGCACAGTTGAGTTGCCGCTCGGGGTCCTGACGGCGGCGCTCGGTACGCCCGTGTTCTTGTGGCTGCTGGCCTTCAGCCGACGCGCGGCATGGTCGTGAGCGCACCACGGCTGGCCGTCGAGGATCTGAGCTATGGTTATTCCAGACATGCCGTCGGCCGTCACGTCAGTTTCGATATCGGCGCCGGTGAAGTGCTGTGCGTGCTGGGACGCAACGGCGAAGGCAAGTCGACATTATTCAAGACGATCCTCGGCCTGCTGCCGCCGCGCGCCGGAGCGGTCCGTGTCGATGGTGGGCTTACCGCTGACTGGAGCGCGCGGCAGCGGGCGCAGACCTTCGGATATATGCCGCAGAGCGGCGGCGGCGCCTTTCCGTTCACGGTTGCCGAACTGGTCCTGATGGGGCGCACCGCTCATCGCGGACCCTTCAGCGCTCCGTCCGTCGTCGATCGCGAGGTGGCAGCCGAGGCCCTCTCGACACTGGGGATTGAAGCTCTTGCTCGGCGCGAATGGCTGCGGATTAGCGGCGGCGAGCGCCAACTCGCCTTGGTCGCTCGCGCACTGGCTCAAGAACCGCGGATTTTGGTCCTCGACGAGCCCACCGCGAGCCTCGACTTTGGCAACCAGGTGCGGGTTCTCGACGCCGTTCGCGGCCTCGCCGAGGGCCACGGGCTCACTGTGCTGTTGTCGACCCATCATCCGGAGCAGGCGTTCGCCTGCGCTGACAGGGTCGCAGTGCTGGCGGGCGGCGAATTGCTGCGGATCGGCCCGCCCGCCGATGTTATCACCAGCGAGACGCTGCGGGAGTGCTATGCGGTCGAGGTCACCGTGCTGCCGGTCATGGAGGACCGTTACCGCGTTTGCGTCCCGCGCTCCTATCTGACCTGACGGCCTATTCGGCGGCGTCGACAATTGTGCCCGGGTCAGTGTCACATGTGCGCACCGGTTGCCCAGTGCGGCCCCCGGGGAATCACCAACACCGACTCGACGCTCGGCTCACTTCGCGGGTGCAGCTAGGTAGCGCAAATAGGCGATGACCGCATCGATCTCGGAGTCCCTGAGGGTGGCGTCGAAGGCCGGCATCTGCTGCGCGGGCCAGCTGCGCACGGCGGCGGGATTGCGTATCAGTGCGCGCAGGCCAGCTTCGGTGAAATATGCGGTCGCTGGCATGGGCCGCAGCAGGTCCGGCCCGACGATCCCCTCGCCGCTGCCGTCCAGGCGATGGCAGGGCAGGCAGTTGGCGATGAATACCGCCTGCCCGCGCCGCGCCGGTGCGTCCTCTGGAAAAGACGCATCGACCGCGATCGCCGGCCAACGCTGCACCGGAGAGGGCACCAGGCTCAGCGCGGCCAATGCATAGGGCCACTGCTCGGTCGAGATCCCCGCACGCTCGGGGTCCTGCCAGACCAGGTAGAACGGACCGGCCGAGACGGTCTTGCCTGGGAGATGAGGCCAGGGATGCGCCGGGTCCTCGACCGCGAGCCAAGGCACCGCCACCCCACCGATCAACGTGCGGGGAAGTTCGGCGACGAACCCGTCGGTCGCGCGCGCCTGGATCGTATCCGCCGCATCCGGCGGCAATGCCGAGAGCAAAGCGCTCAGTGGCACGGCGCGGTAGCTCATGGCCCGGCCATAGGAGGGGTCGTGCGGTATTGCGAGCGTCGCGGCGTCGTGCCACGCCAGCAAGTCGTCGCCGGTGAACTGTCGTGTGGCACCGCCAGCCGTCACAACTAGGACCGGCGAGGCAGCCACCGCCGGCGTACCGCCAAGGCCGGCCAGCAGGACGGCCAACAGGCGGAGCAGCCTCACCCGATGCCTTCCCCCCATTTGGGGCGCCTTCTGCGGTCGAGCCCAGCGAAGAAGGGTGGTCCCCATCAGGCGCGAGTACCCCGCCAAGTCGGCGGCGAGGATCGCGGTGAGGCGGCGGACAGAAGGCATTCTCGCCCGGCGGTCGATTGGCTTAATCAAAGCCTAACCTGAAACCCTCTTCGGCCCTAGCGTCGAGATCGCCCGGCGGCCTCCACGCGGCCGCGGCCTGGTTATCGGGGATCGTCAGGCATTTAACGGAACGCGGGCAGGCGCGATCGAAGTTTCAAAATCAGGCGGTAGGGAGGGCGAAGTCAATGCCATCGGGAGCTTCGAGAGCCCAAGCTTCTCTTTATCGTTCACTCAATTTGAGAGCCACCAGACGACGACCCTTGATGAGCTGTCTGTCGGGTGAGCGGTCCTAATGATGATCTTGGTCGGAGCCAGCGGCGCTTCGGGCGTCTAGGTTGTTGGCTCTTCGTTCGTACCGCGAGGCAAGGTCAAGTAGCTCTTGCCGGGCACCCGGGAAACGGAATTGACGAGCCAGTTCCCGTATTTTACGGGCCATGTCTCTATAATGGTCGCTGTCGGATTGCGCAGCGTTGGCTCGCGGTTCTTCCATTGAAGATTGTCTCCGAGCGGCGGCTCCCAATACTCCTTTTGGTTGTTGAACATGCCCACCAAACAGCGTGTTCCAGGCGCGACAGTCCGCCGCAGCCTCGGCCTTTCTCCTACCTGTCCTTGTTATCGCGAGCAGGACCGAGCCGGCGCTGCGCCTCCAAATAAGCCGCCATCCGTTCGAAGCGCGCCGAGAGATCCAGAAGGTCTCCTCGGATGTCTGGTAAATGGGATTGATCCGCCAGCTCTCTGAGTTTTTGGGCAGCTTGGCGGTATAGCTCGGGTGAAGGTTGTTCCGCGTTGTTCATAGCGGGCACCCGGATTAACCCTATTAACCACACAACGTGCACAGAGTAACTGTAGTTCCCAGCCCGCAGAGTTGCGGATAAGATTTGCTCAGGAGGCAGAGTTACGGAGGCATGCCCGTGGGCTTTCCAGGAAAATATGGGGAGATCGCGGAATGCTGCCCTAGCGCGCTAAGCAGGGTGCTTGATGAAGCCTTTCCCGCAGGGCTCAGCCCACCCTCAGTAGGGCCTCGGGTGTCAACAGCGCAACGTTATGGGAGGCGGCGCGCGTGCCGCCGGGAAGCCTGTTCGCGAATAAGCTCGTTGCGGCGGATCTCGGTACCGCCGGCTTCAAGGTCGTCGGCGACATCGATGCGCCGGGTCTAAGGGACCCAGATCAGGCCGCATCTGCGGGGAAGAAAGATCTCGGGTAAATCGTTATGGCGCTGCGCAAGAGCCCCACTGTGTCACAGGAGACCCCGAATGCGCGTTCTTGGACTGGCTTTCGCCGGCGTGCTCGCGATCACCGCCCCAGTTGCCGTTTACGCCAACGGGCCGGGGTCGAATATGCGGCCGGCCATCGCGGGGCCGGCGCCGAATATCGTGCTGGTGTGGGATGGTGGCGGTTCGGGCGGCCGCTCGGGCGCCATCGGCGGGCACCCGACAGCCAGTCGCGCCCGCCAATGGAATGGCGTTGGGGGTCCGCCTCGTTGGGGGCCGAACGGCCGTCCTTTTGGCTGGGGTCCGTATGGCTGGCAGGGTGTCCCAACGTACTGGGTGTGGGGACCCAGCGGCGGCGCCTTCGATTACCCCTTCGCTGACTGGCGAGGCCCGACGGGCGGGTGGGGTAATCCGTAGCCGCTGGCGGCGGGGCAAATCACTCCAATGGAGCGCAGCGAGTTCGGAGCGCAAGTTCGCTCGCTGTAGCTTGTGCTATCGCCGCGCGGGCCTTCCAGTCGTAATGAAGGCCAAGTTGTCGCATAACCTCCTTGGCCTCTGGATCAGTTAGCCGCTCAGCCGCGCTGCGCGCCTCCTCGGCGCGGCAGAAGCAGTACCAGGCGTCATTCAGAAAGGAATGCATACCAATCCTTCATGCGACGTATCGGCCGAGATAAGACCCGCGCAGACATCCGGCAATCCCTCTACGATGCGCTGGCCGCCTCTGCAGCCAGTCTCTCGCACTTAGCAATCAACTCCCGGAGATACTCTTTCAGCCTGGGCGTCGTGGCTTCCCCTTGTAGCCTCCGGGCTCGTGCCGCTGCTGCATGGTAACGGGCGGCCGGCATTCCTTCCGTTGCGCCCCAGTCTGAAATCTCGTTAAAGGTTTCCGCGTCCATTGCCGCACCCTCAGTTCCAGAGTGACGCAAACCGGGAGACCCCAAGCCATATTGCGCCCCAAAGCGCGAGCGACAGAAGCAGAGCGATCATCAGTCGTGCCCCTGGGGTCACTAATGGGGCCGCTTTTGCTGTCGCGGGCTCGGATCGAGATCGCCCGGCATGAAGGCGCCGGGAACAGGCGAGATTGTCGAACTTCGGCGCTGCATAGTTCGCCACGGAAGCCTCCCCCTGGGTCGCGTCTGAAACAGGGATAAGGAAGGACGCGACACCCGAGCCGATCGTTAACCATTCTCCGTCAATCGAACGTCCCCCACGCAAGATGGGCGCGATTATTGGCGCGGGACGCAGTGCACCGGCGGCTGTTGCTGCCAGCAGCCCAATACCCAATCGTCCTCGCTTGCAGACGCCATTTCATTCCCCGAGGTAACGGCGGTAAAGCCCAGCCTCGATCAAGCGGCGGGCCGCAAGCGGGTCGCGCTCGATATTGGAACCGCGTTGGTGTCACGCGGTAGCCCCAATGTGTTCCAAACCTCGCCGAGTGCATTCGCAAGTCGGTCGATCAGCGGGTCGCGGTGGAAGGGCGTCGGCGTGATGCGAAGCCGCTCGGTGCCCCGCGGCACGGTTGGATAGTTGATTGGCTGCACGTATATGGAAAACCTCTCCAGCAGAAGCGTTGAAGCTTCCCGGCACAGAGCAGGATCGCCGACCGGGACTGGAATGATGTGCGACTGCGACGACATCATCGGAATACCCGCTTTGCGCAAGGCGCGGCGTGTCTTGTCGACCTGTAGCCGATGGGCGACCCGCTCCGCGACCGATCGTTTCAGATGCGCAATGCTTTGTCTCGCGGCGGCGGCCACTGCCGGCGGCATCGCGGTTGTGAAGATGAAGCTTGGCGCGGCCGAGCGGATCGCATCGCAGATCACCGCATCGGCCGCGATGTAACCGCCCACGACGCCAAAACCTTTGGCCAAGGTCCCTTCGACGACGTCGACGCGGTCCATGACCCCATCGCGCTCGGCGATGCCGGCGCCGCGGGGGCCGTAAAGACCGACGGCATGAACCTCGTCAAGGTAGGTGAGCGCGCGGAATTTCGCCGCCAGATCGCAAATACGCCCGATCGGGGCGATATCGCCATCCATCGAGTACAGTGATTCAAAGGCAATGACCTTGGAGCGGAACCGCTCTGCCTCCCGCAGCAGCGCTTCGAGATGGCCGAGATCATTGTGCCGGAAGATCCGCTTTTCGGCGCCGCTCGCCCGGATCCCGGCGATCATCGAGGCGTGGTTTTTCTCGTCCGACAGAATGAGGCAATTCGGCAGTAGCCGGCCGATCGTGCCAAGCGCTGCCTCATTGGACACATAGCCGGAAGAGAACGCGAGGGCGGCCTCTTTGCGATGCAGATCGGCGAGTTCGGCCTCGAGCGCGACGACGGCATGACTATTGCCGGAGATGTTGCGGGTACCTCCGGCACCGGCGCCCATCCGGCGCGCGGTTTCGACCATGGCATCGATGACAGCGGGATGGCGTCCCATGCCGAGATAGTCGTTCGAGCACCATACCACCACGTCGCGGGAGGCACCCCCGCTGCGCCAGGTGGCATGGGGTGGGCGCTCGGCGTGCCGCTCGAGATCGGTGAACACCCGGTAACGGCCCTCGCGATGGACTTCGTCGAGGAATGAATGAAAATGATTGTGCAGTGTCATCACGTCCTTCCTCGTTGTCCCCAAGAAACTGGCGGCTTTTGCCCGGGCACCGCAGAACAGGATTCCATTTAAAACCGGGCCCTTCGAGGGCTATTACGGCGGCTGAGGCGGGCCTCTCGTGCTCCACCTTCCCCTGTCGCGCTTCCGGGCGGCAGGTGCGGCAGGGGATGGTGGGAGCGAGCTCTGCTTCGAGAGGATGAGCAGCGCTCAGTTGCCGCTCAGAAATGCGAGCTGCGCGACCGCGGTGCGGGCGGTTTGCGGCGGCATGAGGCGGACATAGTATTCTACCACCATATTCTCGCCCCCACCATTCGGCCAGCCCAAGGCGTCGAGCTTCAGGTATGCCTCCTGTCCGGCAGCAAGGTCGACGGTAGCGGACTGGCTGGGATCAAGGGCCAAGAAGCTGGGGGCGCCAATAACGTAATGCCCGGGCGCAACGTTGCGGTAGAAACCCGCGCCCAGTTGCTCGTACCCGACTTTAGCGCCGTTCAACGTTACTGCCTCCATATGGGGATAGTTAAACGGGCTGGTGGGCTGTGAGCCACTGTAGATCCAAATCCGGGCCTGGCCCGGCGGGATCGGCGGGATAACGACCGAACTCGTCGCCGGCGGTTGGGCGTCAGCATTCACCACCGCGAACAGAACAAATGCCGCCGCGGCGAATGACAATAGACGCGGCGCGATCTTCGGGTTTGTCGGCATGCTACTACTCCATTTCCATTGCGTTGCACGAGGTGCGCGTTTTCGAGCAAATTCCTGCGGCGCATTGCTCCTGCAGATGTCGAGCAATGCTCGTGGAGTTGTGCCGATCGGCCGCTTCGATTGCGAGCCGCCTCGAATGCGCGAACAGTAGGTAGGTCGCGCTTGGCAACAAGGGATAAGATAAAAACCTAAAGAATCTAAAAAAATCTAATTGCTTCGTAACTCTAAAATTTTCTAATTTAATCTAGCCACCACTCGGATTGAGAAAATTGGCACTATATTGCCGCGTGAGGCTTTTCCCACCTTTGGGGTGCAAGCCCGAATACCGAATCTTTCTGGCGATAAATAGGAGGTTCACCATGACCGAGCGCCCGACACTCACCACGGTGAGCATCCATCGACACAGATAGCAACCCTGGAGTTGACGATGTCCACATCGAAGGTTTTCACTAACGCCACCGGCGCACCGGTGGCCGACAACACCAACATCATGACCGCCGGTCCGCGCGGTCCCGCGCTGCTGCAGGACATCTGGCTGATCGAGAAGATGGCGCATTTCGATCGCGAGGTGATCCCCGAGCGGCGCATGCATGCGAAAGGCTGGGGCGCCTACGGCACCTTCGCGGTGACGCACGACATCACCCGCTTCACCCGCGCGAAGATCTTCAACAAGGTTGGCAAGCAGACGCCGATGTTCGTGCGCTTCTCGACCGTCGCGGGCGAACGCGGGGCGGCGGACGCGGAGCGTGACATACGCGGCACCGCGGTGAAGTTCTACACCGAGGAAGGCAACTGGGACATCGTCGGCAACAACACGCCGGTGTTCTTC
>Ga0207693_10005836_pt1 | contig 10218 bp, 8 predicted proteins | sample LARL81metaG_FD_184347 | JGI IMG/M metagenome (GOLD analysis project Ga0207693, IMG submission 184347) | Corn, switchgrass and miscanthus rhizosphere microbial communities from Kellogg Biological Station, Michigan, USA - LAR L8-1 metaG... | ecosystem: Host-associated > Plants > Roots >... | reverse complement strand
GGGGAACATCATCGTGAGCGTGGCCCCTCAGATCGATCCCCTCGCCCCCGGAGGGGGAGAGGGCAGGGTGAGGGGGAATGAAGTGAGGAATAAGCCATGAGCTCCCGCTTCGATCCCATCACCCTCGAGGTGCTGTGGACGCGCATCATCTCGGTGGTGGACGAGGCGGCCAAGGCCATCGTGCGCACGTCGTTCTCCACGCTGTCCAACGAGGCCAACGACTTCGCCTGCGTGCTCACCGACGCCCGCGGCTTCGCCCTCGCCCAGAACTCCGGCAGCATTCCCTCCTTCATCGGCACCCTGCCCGCGACGGTGCGGCATTTCCTCGCCGCCTTCGGCGACGGTCTCCGCCCGGGCGATGTCCTCATCACCAACGACCCGTGGCAGGGCACCGGACACATGAGCGACGTCTGCCTGGTGAAGCCGATATTCCACGGCGGGCGTCTCGTGGCGTTCTCCGCCACCACTTCGCACATGCCCGATATCGGCGGGCGCGTGCGGGCCATCGAGGCGCGCGAGCTCTTCGAGGAAGGCATTCACATTCCCCTGAGCCGCATCATCCGCGACGGGGAGCGAGACCAGACGCTCATCAGCCTCATCCGCGCCAATGTGCGAACGCCCGACCAGACCATGGGCGACATCTGGGCCCAGGTGAGCGCGAACGAGCTCATGGAGAATCGCGTGCGCCGCCTCATGGAGGACTACGGCCTCGACTCGCTCGACGGCCTCGCCGACGAGCTGTTCGGCCGCTCCGAGCGCGCCATGCGCGAGGCTATCCGTGCCGTACCCGACGGCACCTATCGCTACGGCTTCGACACCGACGGCTTCGAAAAGCCCTATACGTTCAAGATCGCCCTCACCGTGCGCGGCGACGAGATCACCGCCGACTACGCCGGGTCCTCGCCCGCCCAGCCGCGCGCCATCAACTGTGTCTACGCCTACACGTACGCCATGACCGCCTACGCCGTGCGCTGCGCCCTGCTCTCCGGATTGCCCAACAACGAGGGCATGTACCGGCCGGTCAAGGTGGAGGCGCCGGAAGGCTGTCTCCTCAACCCGAAGTTCCCCGCGGCGGTGGTGAGCCGCGCCCAGACCGGACACTACGTGCCTCTCCTCGTCTTCGGCGCCCTCCACCAGGTCATCCCCGACAAGGTGATGGCGGGCGCGGGCTCGCCCCTGTGGGCGGTGGCGCAGACGGGAACGCGCGACGACGGCCGGCCGTACACCAACGTGCTCTTCTTCAATGGCGGCATGGGCGCCACCTCGGCCAAGGACGGCGAGCACGTGCTCTCGTGGCCGAGCAATATCTCGAGCACGCCGGTGGAGGTGGCCGAGCGCAACAGCCCGCTCTTCTTCCACCACAAGCGGCTGCGCGCCAACTCGGGCGGCGCCGGCCGACAGCGGGGCGGGCTCGGGCAGGACATGCTCATCGAGAGCGGATCGAAGCGTCCCATCGTGCTGAGCTTCATGGCGGAGCGGACGAAGTTCTCCGCCCCCGGCTTCGCGGGCGGGGCGGCGGGCGGGCTGGGTGACGTGCGCATCAATGGCAAGAAGGTGGACCATCGCCGCCAGCACGTGCTCGAGAAGGGCGACCGCGTCCTCGTGAGCACCCCCGGGGGCGGCGGCTACGGGCCGGCGCGCGCGCGCGACCGGGCCCTTCGCCTCCGCGATCGTCTCCTCGGCTATATCGGCCGCGGCAAGGCCTGAGCAGCCGCCTTCCCAGAGTTCGCCCGGGCCGTGACCCGGGCGCTATAGTGGTGGTCAATGAGCATCGCCGTGAGGCGTCGCTGAGCTAGATGGGCCTCCTCTCCAAGATTCTCCACACGGGCATCGTCACCGAGCCCCTTCCCGCCGGCGACTCCGAGGTGGTGCATCTCGTCCGCGAAGTCGATGCGGAAGCTCGCCGGCTCTTCGGTCGCGCCCTCGGCATTCGCGAGGTGGACGCGGGCTCCTGCAACGGCTGCGAAGTCGAGATCACCGGCCTCATGAGTCCCGTGTACGACAGCGAGCGCTTCGGCTTCCACTTCGTCGCCTCTCCTCGCCACGCCGACCTTCTCCTCGTCACCGGACCGGTCACGCGCAACATGGAGGTGCCGCTCCGGAAGACGTACGAGGCCACCCCGGCGCCCAAGCTGGTGGTTGCGGTGGGCGACTGCGCCCGTAGCTGCGGCGTCTTCGCGGGCAGCTACGCGGTGGTGGGCAGTGTGGACCGCGTCGTCCCCGTGGACGTTTTCGTGGACGGCTGTCCGCCCGAGCCTGCGCACATCCTCCAGGGCATACTGACCGCGCTCCGAAGCGGCCGGCCCTAGGCCGTGCGCGCGCTGTTCTTCCTCATGGTGACCGGCTACGCCACGGGCGCGGCCGTCGCCCTCGGGCTCGGCACGGGCCCGCTCGCGCGCTGGGCTTCCGGGCTCGCCGCCGTGGTGGGCGCCGCGGCCGGGCTCGGTCTCGCGGCCGGCGTTTGCATGGCGGGCACCGGCTTCTCCCTCGCCGCGCCGGATCTCCTGGCATCCGCAGGTGGTCTCGCTTTCCGCCTCGACGGGCTGGGCGCTGTCTTCCTCGCCTTGACCAGCCTGGTAGCCGCGCCGTCGGCCCTCTACGGCGTGGGTTACTCGCGCGCTCTGGATGGACGGCCCGCGCAGCGGCAGGCCGGCTTCATGCTCAACCTGTTCATGCTCAGCATGAGCCTTGTCCCGCTCGCCGACGGGACGCTGACCTTCCTCCTCTTCTGGGAGGGGATGTCGCTCGCCTCGTACTTCCTCGTGATGACCGAGGCCGACCGCCCGGAGGTCTCGGAAGCGGGGCAGTGGTATCTCGGCATGACCCAGCTGGGCTTCGCCTGTCTCCTCGGTGCGTTCCTGCTCCTGCCGGCCGGTGGCCCGACAACCTTCGTCCATCTCCGCGCCGCGGCGGCCGTGCTTCCCACGGGAACGCGCGATCTGGTCTTCGTGCTCGCGGTGATCGGCTTCGGCGCCAAGGCCGGGCTCATCCCGCTCCACGTCTGGCTCCCGCGGGCGCATCCCGCGGCACCCAGCCATGTGTCCGCGCTCATGTCCGGCGCCATGATCAAGATGGGCGTCTACGGTCTCCTGCGCATTGGTCTCGACGTGCTGGGAGGTGGTCCCGCGTGGTGGGGTGCCCTCGTGATCGGGCTCGGCGCGTTGTCGGCGGTGCTCGGCGTCCTCTATGCGCTGACCGAGGACGACCTCAAGCGTCTCCTCGCGTACTCGAGCGTCGAGAACGTCGGCGTGATCGCGCTTGGCGTCGGCGCGGCCTTTCTCTTCCAGAGCCTCCAGATGCTTCCCGCGGCCGCCTTCGCCCTCGCCGCCGCACTCTTCCATGCCGTGAATCACGCGGCCTTCAAGGGATTGCTCTTCATGGGCGCGGGCGCCGTCCTTCACGCGACGGGCACGCGCAACATGAATCGCCTCGGTGGCCTCATCCGCGGCATGCCGTGGACGGCCGCCCTCTTCCTCCTGGGGTCCGTGGCCATCGCGGGGTTGCCGCCCCTCAACGGCTTCGTGTCGGAGTGGCTCCTCTTCCAGGCGCTCCTCCCCGGCATCGGCGCGTCCTCTCCTCTGGTGGCCGTGCTGATGGTGCTCGCCCTCGGCATGCTGGCGCTCACCGCGGGGCTCGCCGCGGCGTGCTTCGTCAAGGCCTTCGGCATCACCTTCCTCGCCATCCCGCGCTCGCCCGAGGCCGCGGCTGCGCACGAGACAGCGTGGTCCATGCGCACGGGCATGACCATGCTTGCCGGAGCGTGCCTGTTCCTGTCCGCGGCGTCCTTCGCGATCCTTCCCCGGCTTTCCGCAGTGGCCGCGCCGCTCGTGGGGTTGCCTGCGCCCGGGCCGGTGCTCCGAGCCGGACTCACCCTCCAGACTCCGGACGGTCTGGCCCAGATGTCGCCGGGGATCGTGGCGGCAAGCCTTGGCCTCGTCGTCCTCGTGGCGTGGGTTGCCGTGAAGCGCTTCGCCTCGCGCCGGCCGCTCCGGGTGGGCGAGACGTGGGGCTGCGGGCGCGTGGTCCAGACGCCGCGGATGGAGTACACGTCGACGGCGTTTGCCGAGCCGCTGCGCCGCATCTTCGCCGAATTCTACCGGCCGACCGAGGACGTGAGCATCGACTTCCATCCGGACTCACGCTACTTCGTGCAGTCCATCTCGTATCGCTCGGCGATCCTGCCGTGGTTCGAACGCTATCTCTACGCACCCGTGATCGCGCGCATCCGGCTCTGGTCGGAGCGCGTGCTCACCCTCCAGTCGGGCTCGGTACATGCTTATCTCGCTTACCTGGTCGCCGCCCTCGTGCTCCTCCTGGGCTGGCTGGTTGTGACGGGACAGCGATGAGTCCCTGGCTACTCGCGCCCATGCAGGGGGCGGTGGCCCTGATGCTCGCCCCCGGCCTGGTCGGCGCCATCCGCTGGATGAAGGCGCGCCTGCAGAGCCGCGAGGGCTCGCCACCCTGGCAGCCGTATCTGGAGCTCCGCAAGCTCTTCGCCAAGGAGGTGGTGGTCTCGAGCAACGCCTCGTGGCTCTTCCGCGCCGCGCCCTTCATCGTGTTCGGAAGCGCGGTGACGGTGACGCTTCTCGTGCCGCTCCTCGCCGTTCCGCTGCCGCTCGGCGGCGCGGGTGACCTCCTCGTGGTGGTCTACCTCCTCCTCCTCGGCACATTCTTTCTCGCCCTGGCCGGGCTCGATCCCGGCTCGCCCTTCGGCGGCATGGGGGCGAGTCGCGAGATGACGGTGGCGGCGCTCGCCGAGCCCACCATGGCTCTCGCCATCTTCGCCCTCGCGTGGGGCGTGGGCTCGACCAATCTCGGCCAGATCGCCTCGCGCACGCTGAGTACGCCCTCGGAGGCGCTGGCCCCGGGCCACGTGCTTGCCTTTGCCGCCATTTTCCTCGTGACGCTCGCCGAGACCGGCCGGCTGCCCGTGGACAATCCCTCGACCCACCTCGAGCTCACCATGATTCACGAGGCCATGATCCTGGAGTATTCCGGACGCTACCTCGCCCTCATCGAGTGGGCGGCCGCCCTCAAGCTGCTCGTCTTCTTCTCCCTTCTCGGCAACCTCTTCGCGCCGTGGGGTGTCGCCTCCGTGATCACCCCGGGCGCCCTGCTGTGGGCCGCCGTGACCCTGGCCCTCAAGCTGCTCGCGCTGGGCGGCGTGATCGCGCTCGTTGAGACCCACATCGCCAAGCTCCGGCTCTTCCGGGTGCCCGAGCTCCTGAGCGCGTCCTTCATCCTCGCCCTCCTCGCCGTCACCGCGTCGTTCCTCCTGCGATGAGCCCCGAGATGGTCTCGCAGCTGTCCGTGGGTGGCTCGACCCTCGTGCTCCTGGGCGGGCTCATGATGCTCTGGCGGCGTGGGGTGGCCGCGCACATCGGCGCGTTCACCTTCCAGTCCGTGGCCCTCGCCGCCACCATGGCCATGGTCGGCTGGTTCGCGGGCGACTGGCAGCTGTGGGCGGTGGCCGCCGCCCTCCTCCTCGTCAAGGGCATCGGTATTCCGCTCCTCCTCAAGCGCATGGAGCGGCGCTTCGGCTCGGAGCGCGAGCTCGAGCCCTATGTGAACACCGCGACCTCCCTCCTCATCGGCGGGCTCCTCGTGCTGCTCGCCTACATCGTCACCGCGCCCCTCGTGTCCGTGAGCCGGCTGCCCACGCGCACCGGCATGCCGCTCGCCATCGGGCTGGTCTTCGTGAGCCTGTTCATCATCATCAGCCGGAAGAAGGCGCTGACCCAGGTCCTGGGCTTTCTCATGCTGGAGAACGGCATCGCGCTCCTCGCCGTGCTGGGTACCCACGGCATCCCCATCATCGTGGAGATCGGCGTGTTTCTCGACGTGGCCCTGGGTTTCATCGTCATGCAGGTCTTCGTCTATCAGATCCACGAGACCTTCGAGAGCATCGACGTCGAGCAGCTCAACCGGCTCCGGGAATGATGGCCACGGGCGCGCCCTTCCTCACCCTGCTCCTCCCTCCGCTCGTGGCGGCGCTGCTCGCCCTCGTGCTCCCGGCGCGCCGCCTTGTCTCGAGCGCCGTCCACGCCGTGCTCGCCCTCGTGTCGCTCGGGGCCGCCCTTGGGCTGGTCTACCTCGTTCTCGACGGGGTGACGCCCACGTGGGGACCGACCGATCTCTTCCGCGTGGACGCGCTCTCCGCCCTCCTCGCCGTCTGTGTCGCCTTCGTCACCACCCTGTCCGCGCTCCTCGGTCCCGGCCCCGGGCGTGAGCAGCACTACACGCCCGTGCAGATCCGGCGCTTCCGTGTCTTCGCCTCGCTCTTCGCCTTCACCATGCTGGTGGCGGTGACCGCCAACAACGTGGGGGTGATGTGGATCGCCATCGAGGCGACCACCATCGTCTCCGCCGTCATCGTGCCCCTCGCCGTGAGCAAGGCCTCGGTGGAGGCCTCCTGGAAGTACATCCTGATCGGCTCGGTGGGCATCGCGCTCGCCTTCGTGGGCACGGTGCTCGGCTATTTCGACTTCGTCACCTTGGTGGGCCAGCGCGAGTCCGCCCTCAACTGGACGGTGCTCCTCGCCAATGCGCGGGTGCTCCACCCGCCGGTCATCGAGCTCGCCTTCGTGTTCATTCTGATCGGTTACGGCACCAAGGCCGGGCTTGCCCCCATGCACACCTGGCTTCCCGACGCGCACTCGGAGGCGCCCTCCGCCCTCTCGGCCATGATGTCGGGCGTGCTCCTCGCGGTGGCCCTCTACGCGATCATGCGCTGGAAGGCGGTCGTCGCCTCCGTGGTGGGGCCGGTGTTCCCCAACAGACTCCTCGTGGGCCTGGGCCTGCTCTCGCTCGCCCTCGCCGCGCTCTCGCTGGTCATCCAGCGTCAGTACAAGCGGCTGCTCGCCTACTCGAGCATCGAGCACACGGGGCTCATGTGCATGGGGCTCGCCCTGGGGCCGCTCGGCGTGTTTGCTTCCATGCTCCACCTCGTCAATCATACCGTGGCCAAGTCCATGATGTTCTTTCTCTCCGGGCGTATCCTCGACCGCTACGGCACGCCAGAGATCGCGAGCGTGTCTGGGCTCCTGCGCGTGATGCCGTGGACGGGAGGCCTCTTCGCCGCCGGCATGCTCGCCCTCCTCGGGCTGCCGCCCTTCGGGATGTTCCTCTCGGAGTTCACTCTCCTCCGCGCCGGCTTCGCCGACGGGCAGAGCTGGCTGATGGCGGTGGTGCTCGTCTTCCTCGCCGTAGCCTTCGTCTCGCTCCTCGGGCATCTGAATCGCATGCTCTATGGCGCCGCGCCGGCCGAGGTGCGATTGGGCGAGGGTAGTGGCTGGGCCGTGTTGCCGCTGGTCGGGAGCGTGGCCCTCCTCGTCATCCTCGGCGTGGCCGTGCCCGCACCGATGACCGCGCTCCTTCACCGGATCGTCGAGATCGCCGGCCGATGAGGGATCTCCCGAGCGTCATCGAGGCCCTGCGTGGCCACCTCTCCGAGGCGCGCATCGTGCGCGACCGGGAGATCCACGGCTCGGTGAAGGCGGGCGGCGCGCTCCGGCTCGCCCAGGCGCTCCGCGCGGACTTCGGGGCCGAGCTCCGTCTCATGGTCGGCAATGACCGTCGCGGTGACATCGGCGCGTTCGAGGTCTACTATCTCTTCGCGCATCCGACGGAGCACTGGTTTCTCCACGCCCGGAAGATTCTCGCCGCGGAGGCGCCCACCGTCGCCTCGCTCGGCATCTTTCACCATCCCGCATCGCTTTTCGAGCAGGAGATGTACGACCTCTTCGGCATCACTCCCACCAATCACCCGGACCCGCGGCCGCTCGTGCGGCACGGCTTCTGGCCCGCCGACTTCTTTCCCCTGCGAAAGGACGCGCGGAGGGGGGACTTCGCGGACGACGGGCGGCCCTTTCCCTTCGTGGAAGTGGGGGGCGAAGGCGTGTACGAGATCCCCGTCGGGCCGGTGCACGCGGGCGTGATCGAGCCGGGCCACTTCCGCTTCTCTGTGGTGGGCGAGACCATCATCAACATGCGCGCGCGCCTCTACTACACGCACAAGGGCACGGAGCGGCTCTTCGAGGGGCGGGTCCCCGCCGCGGGCGTGGAGCTGGCCGAACGCGTGTCAGGCGACACCACCATCGGCCACAGCATGGCCTACTGCCAGGCCCTCGAGGCGGCCGCCGGGGCCACCGTACCCGAGCGCGCACGGTATCTCCGCGTGGTGCTCCTCGAGATGGAGCGCCTCTACAACCACGTGGCGGACTTCGGCATGATCGCCAACGACACCGGGTTCGCCGTGGCGCACGCACACTGCTTCCGCATTCGCGAGCGCCTCCTCCGGCTGAACAAGCGGCTCACCGGCAACCGTCTCCTGCGCGGCGGCCTCGTGCCCGGAGGCGTCGGGCACGATCTCCCTGCCGGGCTCGACCTGGCCGTCGAGGTGGCGGCGGCCCTCGCCGACTTCGAGGAGATCGTGGCTCTCGCCCTCGCTTCAAGCCTGGTCCAGGATCGTCTCGAGGGGACGGGCATGCTCACCGCGCGCACGGCGCGCGACCACGGCGTGCTGGGCTACGTGGCGCGCGCTTCGGGGATCGACGCCGACGTGCGGCGCGATCATCCCTTCGCGGCCTACGGTGATCTCTCCTTCCGCGTGCCTGTCTTCACCGCCGGCGATGTCAAGGCACGGACCATGGTCAGGGTCGAGGAGGCGCGCGAGTCCGTCCGGCTGATCCGGCAGGCGGTCGAGCACATGCCCGCGGGCCCGCTGCACGTGCCCCTGGCGCCGATTCCCGCCTTCACGCCCGCCTGGGGTATGGTCGAGGGGTGGCGGGGCGCGATCATTCACTGGGTCATGGCGGACGGGGTCGGGGCACTGTACCGGGTCAAGATCATGGATCCGTCCTTCCTCAACTGGCGGCCGCTCTCCTACGCTCTCCTCAAGAACATCGTTCCCGACTTCCCGCTCTGCAACAAGTCCTTCAACCAGTCCTATTCCGGCAACGACCTGTAGGGGCATAGGGGAGGTATACTCGGCCCATGAAAACAGCGCTGGTGGTGGTGGGAGTGCTCGTCCTCATCGTGGTGATCGCCTTCGCGTGGGGGGTGGGGGTCAACAACAAGATCGTCACCGCCGACGTGGCGGTGAACGAGAAGTGGGCCCAGGTCCAGAACGTCTACCAGCGCCGCGCCGACCTCATCCCCAACCTGGTGGAGACGGTCAAGGGCTTCGCGACCCAGGAGCGGACCGTTCTCGAGGAAGTGACCCAGGCCCGCGCCAGCGCGGGCAGCATCAAGGCCACCCCGGAGCTCCTCAACGACCCCGCGGCTTTCAAGAAGTTCCAGGATGCCCAGAACCAGCTCGGGGGCGCCCTCTCGCGCCTCCTCGTCACCGTGGAACGCTATCCGGAGCTCAAGAGCAACCAGAACTTCCTCGCCCTCCAGAGCCAGCTCGAGGGGACGGAGAACCGCATCACCGTGGAGCGCCAGCGCTTCAACGAGGCGGTGCGCGACTACAACCTCCGCGTGCGCGTGTTCCCGGCCAGCTTCATCGCCGGCCTGCGCGGCTTCAAGGAGAAGCCCTTCTTCGAGTCTGCGCCGGGGGCCGAGACCGTCCCCAAGGTGAAGTTCTAGAAAGGCCCGGGAAGACCACAGGGCCGGCCGCATGCGCACGAGCCGACGGCTGCTCGCCCTTGCCTTCCTCGCCGCGCTGGTCGGCACGGCGGCGGCGGCGCTGCCCATCCCGCCGCCGCCCGATCACCGCATCAACGACTTCGCCGGGGTGCTCCCCGCCACCGAGCGCGAGCGGCTCGAGGAGAAGCTCAGATCCTGGGAGCGCGAGAGCAGCAACCAGATCGTGGTGGCCATCTTCCGCTCTCTCGACGGCGAGAATCTGGAAGACTACTCGATCCGCCTCGCCCAGGCCTGGCGCATCGGCCAGAAGGGTCTCGACAACGGTGTCATCTTCCTCGTCTTCGTGGATGATCGGAAGATGCGTCTCGAGGTTGGCTACGGCCTCGAGCCCAAGCTGACCGACGCCCTGTCGAGCCAGATTCTCCGCCAGGTGGTCGCTCCGCGCTTCCGCGAAGGAAAGATCGGTGACGGTATCGCGGCCGGCCTCGATGCCATCGAGCAGGTCATCGCAGGAACATACAAGGCGCTTCCTTCGGAGCAGGCCGGGCGAGCGCGCGGCGGCGGGGGCGGCCTCCTCCCCATCGCCCTGCTCGTCATCGTGGTGGTCGGCATCTTGTCCATCGTCATCTC
>Ga0207693_10005835_pt1 | contig 10219 bp, 12 predicted proteins | sample LARL81metaG_FD_184347 | JGI IMG/M metagenome (GOLD analysis project Ga0207693, IMG submission 184347) | Corn, switchgrass and miscanthus rhizosphere microbial communities from Kellogg Biological Station, Michigan, USA - LAR L8-1 metaG... | ecosystem: Host-associated > Plants > Roots >... | reverse complement strand
CCGCGGGTCTGCAGCCCGCGCGACCGCCCGGCCGTGGACGCGGCGCCATCGACACTCGCCACGAAGTTGGCGCGTATCCCCCCGGAGGTAAGCCAGCCGGCCGCGTAGTGGTCGTGAACATTGACCGGATCGGCCGGTGCCGGGACCAGGGCACGCATCGGGCCATCTCACCATGCGGCTCCTGGCACATCGGCGACCTGGTCGGCAGACTGGGTTCATGGCCATCGACGTTCACCTGGGCGCGCGGTTCGACGCGGCGGTGCCGGCGTCGGCTCGCAGAGGAACGCATGGCTAAATCTCGCCGTCGCAGCATCCCGATTCCGATGCCGTCATTCGTCGAGGGTGTGTTGGACTCCTCGCTTGACCGCGCGATGCGGGTCCAGCGGCCGGGCGTCGTCTCGTATGTCAATCGGGCCCGGGCCAAGCGCGGCCTCACGCCAGCAGACACGATCCGCGAGCTGGAGCGGATCTATCTGGGCACCGTCACCGCAATCGGCGCGATTGCCGGCGGGTCAGCTGCCTTTCCGGGCGTGGGAACGGGCGCCTCTGTCGCTACCGCGGCCTTCGAGATCGGCGCCTTCGCGGAAGCCACGGCGCTCTTCGGCCTGGCCGTGGCCGAGGTTCACGGCCTGCGCGTGGACAACCTCGAGCAGCGACGGGCGCTGGTGCTCGCGCTACTGCTCGGTGACGAAGGAGTGCGGATCCTCGAGGAGTCCGCTCGCGGCGCGAAACGCTCGCGCGCGAAGTGGGCTCAAGTGCTGTCCCAGCACGCGTCGGAGGAGTCCGTCCGCCGCGCTAACCGTCGCCTCGCCAAGCATTTCCTCCCGCGCTTCGGCCTTCAGCAGGGCGCGTTGCTGCTCGGTCGAGCCATTCCGATGGGCATTGGCGCTGGCATCGGCGCCGCTGGCAACGCGGCCCTCGCCCGCGCGTCGATTGCCGCGGCCCGACGGGTGTTCGGCCCGCCACCTGAGCATTTCCCACCTCGGATCGTCGACGTCCCGCCCGCAGAACCCTCGGCCGGGAGGGTCACGCTCTGGTAGGAGTTCAGGACCGCCGCGCCGCCGCCAGCGGCGCTACGTGGGACCGACGGCCGCTCCTCGACGGCCGTTGACCACTCGTCGACTCAGCCGCTCGGGCCGAAGCGCTCCACTCGCACATCCAGCACGGGCACGCCGAGGCCGACGAGCAGCAGGCTGGCAAACTCGGCGAAGCCGGCCGAGCCACAGACGTAGGCGGTCGCGCCCGGTACGAGCAACGGCATGAGGTCAGCGGTGGTCAGCCGCCCGGCCGGCCGCTCACCGTGCGGCACCCGGGTGAGCGCGATGGTGGCCCCGGCCGCGGCCAGCTCATCGGCGTAGGGCAGCTCGGGCAGGTTGCGCCCGGAAACGGCCAGCTTCAGTTGCCGGGTGCTCCCGAGGTCCCGGGCGAGTCGCGCCATGGCGACCAGGGGCACGACGCCGGTCCCACCACCGACGCCCAACGCCGGCGAAACCCCGTCCCACACGAACCATCCGCCGATCGGGCCGCGGACCTGCAGCTCGTCGCCCGGTCGGACGACGTCGGCGAGAAAGGTCGAGACCTCGCCCGTTTCGAGGCGCTCGACGAACAGCTCGACGAGCGGATCCGACGGCGCGGACGACACCGAGTAGGACCGCTGCGCGGTGTACCCATCGTCAGCGGTGAGCCGGACCACGTAATGCTGGCCCGCCATATGCGTCATTCGGTGCATGACCTCTAGCCGGAGCAGCACCGACCGAGCGGACGGGTGCCGTACCTCGCGCACGACCGCCTGTCGCCAACCGCCGGTCGGAGCATGCGGTGTGGCCGGAAGTGTCAGTGGCGGCTCAGTCACCTTGGTAACGCTGCTCGAGCCATGGGTCGCCCCGGTCGTGGTATCCGTTGCGCTCCCAGAAACCTTGCTGATCATGATCAAGCAGGGTCAGCCGGGTGACCCATTTCGCGCTCTTCCAAAAGTACAGATGCGGAACGATCAGGCGGACGGGACCACCGTGGTCGATCGGCAACGGCTTGCGCTCGTGCGTCCACACGACCCACGCCTTGCCTCCCGTCAAGTCCGCCAGCGGCAGGTTCGTCGTATAGCCGGTGGTCGACGTCGCGAGGACGAAGGCCGCCGCGGGCAGCGGCCGGGCGGCATCGAACAGGGTGTCGACGCTGACCCCGCCGAAGCTCGTCCCGAGCTTGGACCAGGTGGTAACGCAGTGGATGTCGCCGTGGAACTCCGACGCAGGCAACCGATGCGCCTCGTCCCACGTCCAGGTTCTGGTCTCCGCAACGAGACCGTCGACGGTGATCGACCACCGTTGCGGATCCAGCCGCGGCGTCACCTCCGCGGTCAGCACCGGGAAGTCCGACCCGACGTCGTATTGCCCAGGTGGCAGGCGTTCGTCCCGCACCCGATGCAGCCGGCCGGTGAAGCCTCGGGTCGGACCGCTCACGCCTCGCTCCTTCGCTCCACTGAACCTCACGGTAACGGACGCGGTAGGTCCTCAACGGGCGACGTGCAGCTGCGCGGACGGGTCGTGCGCGATGTGCTCGATAGCTTGGACCGGGACCGGAGCGCCGGCCGGGGCGCGGACGAGCACAACCACGCTGCAGCCCGGCGCACCGGGAACGACCACGGCCCCGTCGGCTGGCCCGGTCGCGGCGAGCCCGGCTGACCGCTCCGGCACGGCCGATCCACCGGGGACGCATTGGGCCGTTGTCGTGACGCTGACCCCCGCGTTGAGGACCGCGGTGAGCGTCGTGCGATAGGTGGCATTCGTCGACACGTCGGAAACGGTGCCGGAGCCGATCACAGTCGGAAACTCCAGCGCCCGGTCGACTGCCCCGAGAACGACGGATTCGGGATCGGACGAGACCCGACAGGTCCGACCGACCGGGCAGCCGGAGGCATCGACTCCGACCGGTACGACGGCTTGGAGGTGCGTCGTCGTCGTCACGGTTCGGGAGCGGGCGACCAGGCCGAGGATCGCGACCGCGAGTGCCAACGTGGCCACCGTGACCGCGACGATGACCGTACGGCGGGACACCGGCCGCGGGGACGATGCTGACGGTGCCGGTGGATTGGCGAGACCGCCTCCGGCCGGATCGCTCGCGGTGATCTCCAGGTCGATCCACCCCGGCGACGTCGGGTGCTCGGGCGTCATCGCGGCGCCACCTGCGCGCCCGGATCATGGGCCAACGAGATCGCCGCCATGTCCCACGACGTCCCGACGCCGGGGGAGTTCAGGTATACCTGCACGCTGCATCCGGCCGCGCCCGGCACAATCTCCAACAACAGGCGGGCATGCACTACGGTGTTCCCGGCCAGATCGAGGCTGGTGTTCGCCGAGCGAACGGTCTGCTCGACAACCGCGGCTCCGCCGGGAACGCACGCCGCGGTCGCCGAGACAACGGCACCCCCTTCGAGCGCGCCGAGGACCGTGGCTTGGTAGATGACGCCGGGCCGGTCCCGCTCCACGGTGTGGGCGCCGGCCACGACTCGCGCGGCGGGAAACGCGCGTCGCAAGGCGGCTCGCAGCTGCGTCGACGTCGTGGCCGAGGTCGTGCACCGCACCGTGACCGGGCATCCGGCGGCATCAGTGGTGACTGCGGCTGGTGGCCCGGGGTCGACAACGGTCCTCGCGTGATGAACGGGACTGGCGTTCCCCGCGGCGGCGCCGACCACCGCCGCCGCCGCCGCGATCACCGTCGCGGCAACCAAGACAATCCGACGGGGGGCCGGCGTTGCGCTCCAGCGGCTCCGAATCCCGGCCGAACCCGTCGTGACGACATCGACAGTGCGATCGTCGGACGGACTCACCCCGCCGATGATCGTCGCGCGGCGGACGCCGTGCCACTCCAGCCTCGATGCGGAGCTCTCAGCCGGCTCGGATGACGGCTGCGCTCTGCCCGTCCAGCGAGAGGCCGTTGTCGGCCGTCTTGACCTCGCCGGTGGCAAGCAGGACCTCGCCGGCCAGGCCAGGCACGACCTGTGGAGCCTCGTCGAAGTTCGCCGCGATCCGCAGCCCACCACGATGGGCGACCAGCCATCGAGCCACCTCGTCGTAGTCGACGGCCACTGCGGCGAGCCGGGAATCCTGCAGATCAGGCTCGGAATGCCGCAACCAGATCAGCCGCCGGTAAAGCGCCAGCATGTTCTGGTGCGGAGCGGCGGAAAGCTCGGACCAATTCAGCTTGGCGCTCTGGAAGGCCTGCGGGTCCTGGGGGTCGAGCATCTCGGTGGTATCCCAGCCGTAGTTCGCGAATTCCTCGATGCGTCCGCTCTTCGCCGCGGCGGCGAGGTGCGGCTCGGGATGAGAGCTGAAGAACGGCCATCGCGTGCCGGCGGCCCACTCCTCACCCATCCAGAGCATGGGCGTGAATGGCGAGGTGAGCAGTAACACCGCGCCGACATCCAGCAGGCGCGGTGGGGTGATCTCTGGCAACCGGTCTCCGAGCGCCCGGTTGCCGACCTGATCGTGATCCTGCAAGTACGCGACGAACCGATAGGCCGGCGTCCGGAGGCGATCGACCGGGCGCCCGTGCACTCGGCCGCGAAAGGTCGAGTAGGAGCCATCGTGCAGGAACGCCGACGTGTAGACCTTGGCGAGGGCGGCAAGTGAGCCAAAGTCCACGTAGTAGCCCTGGCGCTCCCCGGTCAGCAGCGCATGCAACGCATGGTGCATATCGTCGTCCCACTGGGCATCCAGGCCGTACCCGCCCTCGCTCCGCGGCGTGATCATGACTGCATCGTTCAGGTCGGACTCGGCGACGAGGGTTCTCGGCCGGCCAAGCAATGCCGCGAGGCCGTCGACGGCGGCGGACAGCTCAGCGAGCAGATGCGGCTCCGACGTATCGAGGAGGGCATGGGCCGCATCCAGCCGGAGACCGTCGATGTGGAAGTCGCGCAGCCACATGAGAGCGTTGTCGATGATGTATCGGCGAACCTCCGGCGAGCCGGGTCCGTCGAGGTTCACCACCTCACCCCACGCATTGCGCTGCCTGGCCAGGTAGGGCCCGAAGCGAGGGAGGTAGTTGCCGCTGGGCCCGAGATGGTTGTAGACCACGTCGAGGAGCACGGCGAGGCGGTGCGAGTGGCACGCGTCGACGAAGCGTTTCAGCCCGTCCGGACCGCCGTACGGTTCGTGCACCGCGTACCAGCCCACGCCGTCGTAGCCCCAGTTCCAGACCCCGTTGAAGGTGTTCACCGGCAACAACTCGACATGGGTCACACCCAGGTCAACGAGGTGGTTCAGGCGTTCGATCGCCCCGTCGAAGGTCCCTTCTGGCGTGAACGTGCCGATGTGAAGTTCGTAGACGATTGAGCCGGGCCAGTCACGCCCCGGCCAAGATCCGTCCTGCCAGCGATAGGCCGAGTCGTCGTAGACCCGGCTCGCCTCGTGCGCGCCTCGTGGTTGCCAGCGCGACCGCGGATCCGGAAGACCGTGTTCGTCCTCGTCGAGCAGGTAGGCGTAGTCGGTGCCAGGTGCCGCGTCGAGGCTCGTTCCCCACCACCCGTTACCGATCGCGGCCAAGTCGTGCACCTCCGCGCCAAGCCGGACGCGCACCCGATGGACCAACGGCGCCCAGACGCGAAACGCGGTCATGGGGGAGTCTTACCCTGCCAGGTCGGTTACGCACCACATAGGCTGCCGCTTGTGAAAGCTGATCCCAAGTCCGTGCGTGACGTCCTCCGAGCGGCACCGGGTGCGGTAAATCTCGCTGGCTACGAGACGGCGAGCACACCGCTGGCGCCCGGCAAGAAGAAGCGCACGTTGCAGAACCTGATCAAGGAAGGCAGTCTCCTCGGCGATCTCCAGGAAAGGCTCTACGCCGAGTCGACCCTAGGCGGCCAGCGATCGGTGCTTCTCGTGCTGCAGGGCATGGACACCTCCGGCAAGGGTGGCGTGGTGAAGCACGTCGTCGGCCTGTGCTCACCCAATGCCGTCTCGGTGAAGGCCTTCAAGAAGCCGACGCCAGAGGAGGCGGCGCATCATTTCCTGTGGCGTATCCGCAAGGCGCTGCCGCGGTCAGGAATCATTGGCGTCTTCGATCGATCCCATTACGAGGACGTGCTCGTTCCGCGGGTGCATGATCTCATCCCCGAGGCGGAGTGGCGACGGCGTTACGAAGAGATCAACGCGTTTGAGGCGGCCCTCGTCGAGCACGGCACGACGGTCGTGAAGTGCTTACTGCACATCTCGTACGCGACCCAGCGCGAGCGGCTCCTCGCTCGGCTCGACGATCCGACCAAGCGATGGAAGTTCAACGAGGGCGACATTACCGAGCGCGCTTACTGGGCTGACTATCAGGCCGCATACGCCGACATGGTCAAGCACTGCTCCCCCGAGCACGCGCCGTGGTACGTCGTCCCGAGCGACCGGAAGTGGTACCGGAACTGGGCTGTCGAGCAATTGCTCGTCGAGACGCTCCGTGATCTCGATCCGCGTTATCCGGAGCCAGCCCTGGACGTAGACCGACTGCGGCAGCGCCTGCAGCCGCCGTTCTGAGCCTCGCTAGCGGCGAGCCTGCCCATATTCGGTGATCATGCGTGCGGTATCGCCGAGTTGCGCGAGCGTCTTGACTGTGCCGGTGGGTTTGGTCGGAAGCATGAGCGACGGAGGAACATCTGCGTACGACCCGTCGGTTCGGGTGATTCGAAGTGTCGGCCCGTTGAACCCGCTGCGCCGAACGGAGATCGACTGGATATCCGACCAATCGATGTTGTGGGTGCGCAGAAGACCGCGAAAACCGATGCCGTACTGGTCTGCGACCAGGTACATACGCAGGCCCTCGATCGCTGCGACGAAGGCGAGCGCGCCGAGCCCGATCGTCACGATCCGCACCAGAGTGTTCGGTGACAAGTACAGGTTCAAAGCGACCACCCCGCAGACGAACAACATGAGGACCGTGGGCTGCCACGCGGGAACTCGCCAGACGAGGGGCGCGCTCGGATCAGTGGGGTGGGCGAAACGAGCGGGCATGCCACGAGCGTACGGATCCGCGGCGCATGGTCGAATCACGTCCGGTTGGGTTCGGCGATCTCCGAGAGTCGTCCGGCGAGGAAGGCCTGTTCCGCTCGATTCTCGGTCAACAGCAACGCCTCCTCGTATGCGTGCCGAGCCTCGACGTTGCGTCCTAGTCGCCGCAGGAAGTCCGCGCGAGCGGCGGCCAGGTAGCCATAGCCGGCGAGTTGTGGCTCCGCCGTCAGCGGCGCCAAGGCCGCAAGACCTGCCTCAGGGCCTTGCTCGAATCCGACGGCAACAGCGCGGTTCAAAGCGACGACCGGTGACGGCCAGATCTGGACCAGCACGTCGTAGAGGCCGACCACCTCATGCCAGTCGGTGTCATCCCAGGTAGGCGCCACGCTGTGCACGGCCGCGATCGCCGCCATCAGCGCGAACCGGCCCGGTGGCCGGTGTCGTAGGGCCCGCCGCACCAGCTCGGCGCCTTCCCGGATCGCCGCCTGGTCCCACTGCCGTCGATCTTGGTCAGCGAGCAACTGCAGGCCGCCGTCCGCCCCCAGTCGGGTCTCCCGGCGGGCGTCGGTGAGCAGGATCAGCGCGAGAAGGCCGAGGACACCGGGGTCGTCGGGCAGCAGCGCGGCCAGCATCCGGGCGAGGTCCAGCGCTCGCTCGACCAGGTCTCGGCGCATGAGGTCGGCACCGGCCGGTGCGGTATGCCCGGTCGTGAAAACTAGATGGATGACCGTCAGGACCGCGTCCACCCGAGCGGGCAGTTCCTCCCCCGGCGGGACTCGGTAGGCAATGCCGGCGGCGGCGATCTTGTGTTTGGCGCGGGTGATCCGGGCCGCCATCGTGGACTCGCTGACCAAGAACGCGCGCGCGACCTCAACCGTCGTCAATCCGCACAGCAGCCGCAGGGTCAAAGCAACTTGGCTCGTCTCGGCGAGCGCTGGATGGCAACAGGTGAACACCAGCCGAAGCCGATCGTCTGGGATGTGATCGTCCGGCCGTTCGGGTTCAGCGCCCGGCTGCTCGTCGAGCAGGAGCAGGGGAAGCGCACGGCGCAGCGTCGCATCCCGGCGCAACACGTCGACCGCCCGTCGCCGGGCCACGGTCGTGAGCCAGGCCCCGGGCGACGCGGGAACCCCCCGCTCCACCCACGTCCGTAGTGCCTGCGCGTACGCGTCCTGGACGCACTCCTCGGCCAGATCCAGATCCCTCGTTACCCGCACCGTCGCGGCTAGAACGAACGCCCACTCGTGGCGGTGGGCGTCCGCAACCGCGGCCACGACGGCGGCGTCGGCCGGATCCGGAGGCACGATCAGTCGAACACCCGGACCGGGCGTACCTCGACACCGCCGAACGGTGTGGGCACGTCCCGGGCAATCGCCAGGGCCTCGTCCAGATCGGCCGCCTCGATCAGGTAGAAGCCGCCCAGCGCTTCCTTGGTCTCCGCGAACGGGCCATCGGTGACGGTGGGGCTACCGGTGTTCCAGCCGCGGATCGTCGTGGCCGTTGCCTGCGGCTGCAACGCGGAGCCACCTCGCAGCGCGTCGCGGTGCCGCTCACCAAATGCCCCGTGCTCGGCGAGTATCTCGGCGGACTTCTCGTCACTTGCCTCGGCCCAGGACTGCTCGTCCTCGTAGAGCAAGATCAGATATTGCGGCATGGTTCGTTCCCTTCGGTCTGGCCGGTGTACCGAGCCTTCACCAGATCCGACGAGCGGGCCAGTGCGGAATCGACAGCTCGCCGTCGGTTGCCAGCGGGCTCAGGATCCGAAGTGCTGGGCGCCGAGGAACGCCTGCAGGAAGTGCGGCAGGTGGTGATAGGCGCTGGCGACGTGATGCATGTCGTGCGCCGGGCTGGTCATGACCAGGACGAGGGCGAGGACGGCGAGGGCGATGACGACGATGGCGCCGATGACAGCGAGGCTGCGGCGGTGGGTCCCGACGGTGGCGGTGATGGCGGTCATTTCGGTGGCTCCTTGGGCGGTGGCTGATGACTTCCAGCCTCTCCGCGGGAGGTCTCTGGCACCGTCGAGCGAGCGGTCGATGTACTGGCTGAGACCGGCCTCCACCGATTGGGGGATAGGCCGGCGCGGTACGAGCACCACGAGACCCACCAGGTGATCGGAGTGCTCGCGGGTTTGGCTGCGGGCGGCTCAGGCTCCGAGGTGCTGGGCGCCGAGTAAGGCTTGCAGGAAGTGCGGCAGGTGGTGATAGGCGCTGACCACGTGGTGCATGTCGTGCGTCGGGCTGGTCATGACCAGGACGAGGGCGAGGCCGGCGAGGGCGATGACGACGATGGCGCCGATGACGGCGAGGCTGCGGCGGTGGGTCCGGACGGTCGCCGTGATGGCGGTCATTTCGGTGGCTCCTCGGGCGGGGTGGCTGATGGCTTCCAGCCTCTCCGCGGGAGATCTCTGGCACCGTCCAGCGAGCGGTCGATGTATCGGCTGAAGGCTGCCTCCACCGATCGGGGACTCAACGCGGCACGAGCACCGCGACCGGATAGCGGGCGAGCAGGTCGGCAACGGCTACCCGTCCAGCGTGCCTCCGCCCGGTGAAGGCGTCTTCGAGCTCGCGGTCGAGGACGAGGCTCGTGTCGCCCCAGCCACCGAACCGCTGCAGCCCCACCGGCCGTACGGTCGCCACCGTGGTCGCACCGCCTCGATCAAACGCCAGTACGTGGCGCGCGCCCGATCCGATCGCTCGCACCGGTCGATAGGCCGTGAACAGCTCGGGACGATCGCGCCGCAGGCGCAGGGTGCGCGACACCACCCACAGCTTGGCCGAGCCCGTGCGATCGACGGGAGGCAGTTCACCTGCTGCGTCCAGAGCGCGGAGCATCGACCAGCGAGACTCGAAGTCGACGGCGCGGCGATTGTCCGGGTCGACCAAGGAGTCGTCCCACCATTCCGTTCCCTGGTAGACGTCCGGAACGCCCGGCATGGTTAGCGTGATCGCCTTCTGACCGAGCGCGTTGCTCCAGCCAGGAGGCTCAACCAGTCGGATGAACTTCGCGATGGCGTCGTTGATCTGCGGGTCGTCATAGACAACGTCGACCGCGGCGTGCACGGCTGACTCGAACGCGAGATCGGGATCGGCCCAGCTCGTTCCGTCCGACGCCTCGCGCATCGCCTTCTCCGCGTACGCGTGGAATCGCTCACGTGCGATCAGGCCGGCGCCGGCGACTGTTTGCCACAGCAGATAGCCGAGGGCTGGATTGGGCACCGGAACCAGCTGATGGAG
>Ga0207693_10005834_pt1 | contig 10219 bp, 8 predicted proteins | sample LARL81metaG_FD_184347 | JGI IMG/M metagenome (GOLD analysis project Ga0207693, IMG submission 184347) | Corn, switchgrass and miscanthus rhizosphere microbial communities from Kellogg Biological Station, Michigan, USA - LAR L8-1 metaG... | ecosystem: Host-associated > Plants > Roots >... | reverse complement strand
GATCGATCTGCGCCAGCCCCTGCAGCGCGGTCGCGGTGTAGAGCGCCGCACGCGTGCCGCCGCCGGAGGCCGCCACTACCAGCGCGGGCCGCTCGTGTGCCGCGCGCGCCTCGAGCAGTGCCTCCAGGTCCACGCCGCCCGTGAAACCATCGTTTGCAACCTCCCGGGCCGCGACCAGGCGGTAGGCCGCCAGTGGCGCGTTCCAGTCGCGTTGCCACAGCAGCAGCGCCGCCGCCACTGCGAGCAGGGCGAGATTCACGCCGGCGAAATAGGTCTTCATCCGGCGCCGGATGTCATTGGCCGCCAGGGTTCCCGGCGCCAGCCGGTCAAAGAGGTCCATCAGGCGGTAGATCGTGAAGGCGTGGCCGAGACTCTGCTCGCCCCGGGGGGCGTTGAGTCGTTCGAAGGCGCCCTGCACGCAGAACTCCCCGATGCTCTGCAGCGCGACCACGCGCTCGGCCGGGAAGATGATCACGTCGCTCCCCGGCGGGTTGCCCCTGAAGGGGTAGGCGACGACGCCGTCGCGACCGCCATCGGCCGCGCCGAGCACCACCAGCAGGCGCTCGGCGATCCAGCGGTTGATCCAGTATTCCGCGAACCACAGTGTCATGTAGGCGCCGACGATCAGTGCGGCGATGATGCCCACCGACGCCGCATCGAGGATCGTCGATACGTACTGCACATCGAAGAGCCGCAGGATGGCGAGCGTGATCACCCCGATCGACACCAACAGCGGGGAACCGCTCAGGAACCAGCGCTGCACCAGCTGGATCAGCTCCTCCCAGCGCTGCGAGACGCTGCCGTGGGCCAGCAGCATCACCGCGAACGCCGTGACCAGCGAGACCACCAGGAACAGCCAGTGCGTGGGCAGCATGACGGCAAACAGCGAGGGCAGCAGCAAGAGGTGCAAGGGGTGGTAGACCACGCCGTTGACGAGCGCCGCCACGATGCGCAGGCCGCTCAGGTCCGGCTCGGCGCGCGTGAAGTCAAAGAGCTGCGTCGACCGGAAGGCGCGCAGGAAGGTCCTGCGGGTGCCGAAGCTGAGGTTCGCCATCACGAGTACCGCGAGACAGCGCGCGCCGAACACCACCAGCAGGAGCGCCGCGAGGAGTACAAAGAACGTCTGCGGATAAGGGCCCCCGGTCGCCTCGCGTGCCCCCTCACCGCCGACAAAGTAGAGCACCACGGCGGTCATCATCCACAGCACGCTCGCCGTGACGAGCTGCACGATGCCCCGCCGGGGCTCGCGCCAGCTCCACATGAGCGCCCCCACGCCCAGGAGCAGCGCGAAGAGTGACACCTGCCAGAGGCCGCGCCCCACGTGGTGCGCATTGGCGCAGACGTCCGGATCGTAGTGGCTCCTGATCAGGGTCACGCCGGCCAGGGCGAACGGCACGATCGCCACCCCGGCCCCGAGCAGCAGCAGGAAGAAGGCCGTGACGAGGCGGATGCGCGTGTGGCGATCGACGGCCTTCAGCGTCCGGCGCACCTGCCCCAGGCTGCGCGGCAACCGCCGCCACTCGTCCCAGCGCCTGCGCAGAAAGCCGAACGTGAGCGCCACGGTGGCGCCGAAGGCCCGCGCGTGCTCCAGCGCCCTTTGCACGGCGACTTCGTCAGGCGAGGCGGCCGGGCGCGCCTGCGCCAGGTGCTGCGCGGCGCGGCGCACCAGGCGCGAGGAGATCTCGTAACTGAGCGAGATCAGCATGCCCACCGCGGCGAGCGTCAGCAGCGATCCGGCCAGGATCCGCACCCCTTCGGCGACGTGCCAGCCGAAGCTCTGGCACAGGGTGGTGAAGGTGGGTCCGAAGACCACGAGGGAGGAAACGACGGCGTAGGCCAGGAAAAACGGCCACGGGGTCGTGCTGGTCCTGATGAAGGTGTGTGTCGGCGGCGGTACGGTGACGATGCCGAGCCGGTAAGCCCGAAACTCCATCCAGCGCCAGATGCTGTCCAGGATGTAAGGGACGTCGCTGAACGCCGCCTCAACGATGGGGTTCGGATTTGCCTTGCTCATGGGCAGTCCATGGTCTGCGTAAATTCAGCGACGAACTATGCACTGCCTGTCCGCAGAGGTACGCCACGTCGCGCAACATGCTGCCGCGGCGGATACCGGGACGCTTCAGCTAACTCGAAACCGCGTGCACGGCATCAAGATGCCGGCGGAGCGACTGCGCCCAGAACTCCAGCAGCCGCCGCGCTTCGGCGGTGTTGGTGACGCGGTTGGCGACCATGTTGCGGCTGTAGTTCACGTTGCTGCCCGGATCGATCACCCGGGCGAGAATCGTGTTGGTGGAGGAGTCCCACAGCTCCAGGTAAAGCGTCATCTGGCCAGCCGAGTTCACCACGACGGTACTCATGCCGGCGCTCATGAGATCCGGTGCGGTGACCCGCAGGTTTACCAGCGCCGGTCGCAGCACGAGTACGTCCGGGGCGGCGACGTCGACGACCTGGTAACCGCCGTTCTTCTGCAGTTCCTGGGTGAAGACCTTCTTGAACTCTTGGGCCAGTTCGCTCTTGATACGGTCCATGTCGGCCGTGGTCACGCGCTGGTTCAGACCCACGGCCTGGTCGTTGTAGTCGCGCTGCCAGTCCTTGGCGAACTCCACGAAGCACTCGAGGATCGCGACGCGCTTGTACTGGTCGAACCTGGCGCCGGGCTTGAGGTAGACGATGCGGTCGCCCTTGCGCGGCTGCAGCTGCAGGCCCTCCTTGCTGACCTGCGGCAGCGCCTCGTCGGCGGTCACGGGCACTGCTGCGGGGATGAGGCCGAGCCCTAAGGCGATGACGGTGATCCCGGCAAGTCCCTGTGCCCTCGTGCGCGTTCTCATGGTCCTTCTCCCGTGGCGAGCAGCGGCGTCACGATCTGCTCCAGTCGTTCTGCTGTCCAGCCGGGATTCCTGGCCTTCCAGCCATTGTCACGCAGCTGCCCGGCGCGATCGATCGTGAAGTTCACCGGCAGCCGCCAGATGCGGCCGTAGCCCGGCGCACTCGATTGCGACAGCAGGCCGACCGGAAAGCTCAGGGTTTGCGCCACCTTGCGCACCTGGATCATGGTTTCCGGGGTGTCCAAAGTAAAGCCAAGCACCGTAAGGCCGCTGCCGGCGTGTGCCCGCGCGTACTGCGACAGCAGGGGGAGTTCGTCGCGACACGGCACGCACCAGGTCGCCCAGAAGGTGAGGATGACGACGCGGCCGAGGAGCTCGGATGTGGCGATGCGCTCACCGTCGAGCGTCACGAGCGTGGCGGCCGGTGCCGGCGCCCCGACCCGCAGCTCGTTCGCCCGCGCGCGGGACCCGGCCAGCTCCTGCCAGGCGAAGAGCGCCGCCGCGCCGCCCTTGAGGGCGGCGCGGCGCGACAGCAGCGGCGGCTTACAGGGCATAGCTGGCACCGACGCTCGCGGTGTAGTGCGGAAAGAGCTGGTAGCCGTACAGGTTGCTGTACACGGGCACCTGCACGAACGCGAACAGCTGCAGCCGCGGCAGGACATTCGCGCTGAGCCCGGGACTCAAGTACGCGACGTTGCCGGCGGTGTTCTGCACGTCGGCGAGCGCGCCCTGGTCGGGGGACTTGTGCAGGAGGTTCACCTGCAGCTGCGGCACCCAGCGCGGGCTGCCGGCGTAGCGCAGGCCGAAGCTCACCGTGGTGGCATTGCCGGGACGGAAGTCGTTGCCGGGCTGGTCCATGTGATGCTTCACGGCGCTCTGGAACTGGCCGTTGACGAACACGTCGAAGTCCTGGCTCACCGCCTGGTAGTAGTAGGCGCCCACGATCACATCCGTGCTGCCGGTGCCCGGCTGCAGGCTGGCATCCAGGGGCTCACCGGCCAGGGGTCCGCCGTTGAACTTGACCGCCGTGCCGTATTTGCCGCTGGGCAGTTTCACCCCCAGCTGCACGCCCAGGTTGTGGGTCGGCAGCCACCCCTGGTAGCTGCCGATGAGCCGCAGGTCCCCGATGCTCGAGCTGCGCGAGCTGCTCAGGTCCGGCAGCGGCTGGGTGGAATCAAACTCCCCGTAGGTCGAGTGCGTGCGCGCCACGTACGGCACGAACAGCGTGACGTTCCAGGCAGCACTGGGGCTGTAACTGACGCCTGCGGTGATGTAGCGGTTGAGCGTCTCGCGCTCGAGCTCCGTGCCGTCGGGTACCCCGGATACCGCCTGCGTGCCGCTGCGCAGCTGGTCCTGGTGGATGTAGTCGTACTCGATGCTCAGGCGCCAGCCGGCGCTGGTGGAGTAACCCATCGCCGCATCGGCACTGAGCGTGCAGCCGCAGCTCGCGCAGCCCTGGGCCAGCTGAGGAATCAGACCCGTTGCCGGCAGCACGAGGAGGAGAGCCGCCGCACGACACGAAAGGCGCCTCGCCGGCGCGGTGAGCGGCGCGCCCCTCGCGCGCCGCCATAGATAAGAGTTCATAGAGCCTCGCCTGAATCAATTGCTTGGGAACTGCACGTGCCCGCGCCACGACCCGGTGAAGACCGGCGCTGCGTGGGGCGGACGCTAACGGCTCAGGCGGAGGCGGGCGGGGCGCGGGGTGATTGCTGGCGGGAGGGTCCGAAGCGGGCGTGAACCTGCGCGGTGGGTGTGGGCAGCGCACCGGCCGTGGCGGCCGGGGCCCCGGTGAGCACCGGCAAGGCCGGCAAGGGCGCCGGGCCTGCGCTTTGGGCATACGGACAGGTCGGGTCCAGGTGCGCGTGGCCGGCATGATGGTGGCCGGCGTGCTGGTGCGGGGCGCCCGGCGCATCCGTGTCGCACAGCACGATCGCGGGCCGCCCGTCGACGGGCGCGAGCATGAAGCCTGCGGGCACCAGCGCCCGCAGGGCGAGCATGACGAGCAGCAGCGTCGTTACGCGGCGCCGGCCCGTGTCCTGGCGAGGATTCATTGCGGTGCGCGGCCGGCTCATCAGACGAAGCCGTGGGTGATGGCGTAGGCCGCCACGGCCGCCGCCGAACGCAGCCCGAGCTTGCGCATGAGGTTGGTGCGGTGCTTCTCCACGGTCTTGTGGCTGAGCGACATCAGCCGTGCCATCTCGCGCGTGCGGTAACCGCGCGCGATCAGGGCGATGACTTCCTGCTCGCGGTTGGTGAGCGCCTGCGACGGACCCGGGCTGCCGCGCTCGGCGGTGCGGGCGTGGGCGTTCATCACGCGCTCCAGGGCCGGCGGGCTGACATAGGTGCCACCGGCAGCCAGGCGCTGCACCGCCGTGAAGAGCTCATCCCGGCTCTCGTTCTTCAGCACGTAGCCGTCCGCGCCGGCGTTGAGGGTGGCTTCGATGAGCTGTTCGTCACGGCGCAACGAGAGTACCAGCACCCGCAGTTGCGGCCAACGACGCTTCAGGTGCTTGATGGTCTGGGGATCGGTCTTCAGGGTCACCGAGAAGTCCATGATCAGAAGCTGCGGCTTGAAGGCCGTGAGGGCCAGCATCGCCTCGCGCCGGCTGCCGGCCACGGCGATGACCTCGATGCCCTTCTCACTCTGCAACAGCGCGCACAGGCCGTCGCGCAGGATACCGGGCTCATCGAGCAGCAGGATCTGGGTGCTGGGGCGCTGTTGCCCCGGGCCCCGCGTCGACTCGCGGGCAGCCGCAAGGCTCGCCGGGGGCGCCTCGCCGCTTACAAAATACTGCTGGCCCATCACGGCTGAGGTTAGGCCAAGGTGGGAGCGATTTCTGTACAGGATTTCCCTACCGGCACATCTGGTATTGCGCCGCACGCTGTGAGGGTTAGGATGTCACCACTTCGGCCAGCGTGGCACCTGACAGGCCACGCGTCGTTGCGTGCCCCACATACAGGAGGACCAATCAGATGTGGTGGAAGTTAGCACTGGCCTATCTGTCTGCACTGCCTGCCGTGCTGTGGATCATCTACCGCTCCGGCGAGGCCTTGAGCGAATCGCACCACCCCGCCTCACGGCGTGACGCGCCGGGGTGGGGACGCCGCTAGCAGCGGCCGCAACGCCCGGCAGGGCGGGTCCGGGTGCGCGCACCCGGTCCGGCCGCCGGCGCGGTTACCCTGGGACTTTCAGTTCTCGCCGTTCATGTGCTGCACGAAGCGCCGCAACGCGGCGCGCCGGTCTTCCCACAGCTCGTAGCCGAGCGGTGTGCCGGCGGACTCAGCTTCCAGCGCCAGGTGGCGCGCCTCGGCGAGAAAGCGCAGCGTGGCGAGGTCACTGCCGTACACGTTGGGCAGGGCATTCGTGCCGGGGGGCGCGTGCACCGGCACCCCGATGCCGGCCTCGTGCGCGGAGTGTCCGCGGAGCGTGAGCGGGATGCGCCGGTCATCGGCCTGCAGCACCATCGGTTCGGCGGCGGGTAAGGGGTCGGGCCGCAGTCGCGGGTCAACCGTCGACCAGTTGTACCCGATGATGACGTAGCTCACCTTGCCGGCGCGGTTGACCGCGGCGGCGGCGAGCGTCACGTAGTCGCGGGCGTTCACCGCCAGGTCCCGTCGCGCATAGGCGAACACCAAAGGCTCGCCCACCACCGTGATGGTGGCGGCGGTGTCCTCGTCCAGGTATTCCTGCGGCTCCTTGTCGCCCGCGAGCGCCGCATAGGCACAACCGGTCAGGAGCACCGCCAGCCAGCCGGTGCGAAGCGTGCGCACGAGGCGGCGCATCAGTGCCGAAAGCCGAGCCGGTAGGACACGCTGACATAGTAGCGCGTCGTATTCTGGGTCTGCACGAAGGCCCCGCTCTGCAGCTGCAGGAACGCCTCGCGGCTGCCCAGCTGCCCGCCGACCTCCAGCTGGAACAGGTTGAGTCCGCGCTGGTAGTCCAGCAGCAGCGAGGGAATGAAGGTGGTCTGCGTGCTGCCGTCGCTCGTGGTCTTGAGCCGGTCGACCGTGAGGCGCGGGCCCAGGCGCCAGGCACCGGTGATGACGAAACGGCTGTTGGCGCTGATGGAGTCGATGCGGCCGATCTCGGTGTTGCTGTGGGTGAAGGTGAGCACGTTGAAGTCGCTCGCCTGGAACAGGCCCGACCCATACACCTGCGCCTGGTAGGTGAGCAGCATGCCGGTGGCCGGCACCGCCTCGACGCCGCCGGAGGCGGGCGTGGCGCCGGTCTGGGTCGCCGCCACGATGCCGGTGATCTGGAAGCGCTGGCCGATGGGCTTGGTGGCCGTGAAGCTGAAGATGGACGAGACGGCGGTGCGATCGCGCGCCAGCTGGTAGATCTCGTCCGGCGTGAACACCTGCTGCAGCTGCGACATGTCGGTAAAGGGCTGCCCGATGAGCGCGTTGCGGGTGGTGAGCACGGGGGTGTTGCGCCGCTCGGCGTCGAAGCTCACGTTCCAGCGCGCCGGCAGCTGCAGGGTGCCGAGCAGGCTTGCGGTGTTGAGGGAGTGGTAGGCGACGTCATAGTCGATGACGCTGACGACGGTGGCGCGGGCCGACAGGTAGCGGCCCTCGACCCCTACCGCCTCGCGGTCGCGCAGGTTCTCGATGCGCTGCCCCGCGACGAAGACGCTGCCGTCCCAGTGCGCATTGAGCGGCGTGTATGCCAGTGCCAGGGTGACGAAGCGCTCGTCCGTCTGCGGCGCCTGGTTCAGCTGCTCCACCGGGTAGCCGGCCGCGGCGTTCACCGCCCAGGAGGGCTTGAACTGCCACGACGCATACAGCCCGTCGAAGGTGCCGAGGATGCCGTCCTGGTTGACCGCCTGGCGGCCGAGCCGGGTCAAGAGTCCCAGCGGGCGATCCACCATCTCGACGGAGGCGAGGCTGACGCGCGTGGCGCTGCCCAGGGTGCTGCTTTCCTGCCCGAAGGCCTTGTCGTAACCGGCGCTCAGGCGCCCCACCCAGTCGTAGGTCTCCCCGCGATGGCGGGCGAGGAGGTCCACGTCCGTGAACAGGGCATTCTCGGTGTCACTCTGCTCGGCCGGGGGCAGCTGGGTGTTGGGTGGCGGGGCACCGTTGCTCACCCGCGAGCCGTCGTAGCGCAGCGTCTGCGCCAGTCCCCCGACCACTTCCCACCCGGAGGTGTCCCCCTCGCCGGCCCTGCCGGTGCGTGCCTTGGCTTCCGCGGCGCGCAGGATGCGCAGCCGAAAGGCCACGCGCTCGGCCGCCTCGCCCTGCGGATAGCGGCGCAGGTACTCCTCGTACTCGGCCTTGGCGTGCGCGAGCTGCCCGGAGCGCTCGCGCGCGAGGCCCAGCAGTTCCTGCGCGTGCGCGCGCTCGGGGAATTCCGGCTGGCGCTGCAGCTTGGTGAGGAGGGCCAGCGCCTTGGGGTAGTCGCGCGCGGACATCGCGGTGCGCACCTCCGCCATCATGCTCTTGAGCACTTCCGGCGGCAGGGGCGGATCGCTGCCGATCTTCTCCACCGGCACGGCGGCGGCCGGTGCGGCGGCGGCGTTCACCTCGCTGGTCACCGCGTCGTCCCCGATGGCGAGCCAGGCGCGCGGGTAATCCTGCAGTGCCAGGTTCAGGATCCGGTCCGCCTCGGAGCGGCGCTCGATCGGACCGACCCGCAGCCGGTACCACTTCTCGCCCTCGACCATGGCCTCGGAGACGAACACCGGCGCCTTCAGGCGCTCGTGCGCGAGCTGGATGGCCTCGGGGGTGAAGGGGCTGGGTTGCGAGTCCAGATTGATGGCGAAGTTGCTGACCGTATCGGCCGGCTGTCCGACCACGATCTTGCCGCGGCCTCTGGTGCGGTCGATCAGGCGCAGCCGAAGGCCCCGCGGATCCGTGCCCTGCGCCACCACGAAGCGCTCGTTCTGCCTGAAGGTGAGCGTGAGGGTGATCTGCCCGGGCGCGAGGGACTCGAGGCGGGCGGCGGCAAGGATGTTGCCGCCGCCGGAGATCGGGGGCATCTCGGAGAGCACCTGCGCCAGGGGACTTAAGCCGCAGTCCGGCAGGGGCGCGAGCTGGACGCGCACCTCCTTGCCCTCGCTGGCGGGCAGGTTGGTGATGAAGCGCATCGAGCAGTTGAATATCACGGTCAGGTCGACCGGGTCTTCGTGGTCGGAGATCTCGATGACGTTCACCAGGCGCGTGTTGGTGCCGGTGGCAAACTGCGCCAGCGCCTCCTGCGCGCCGCAGGCGGTCAAGAGAACGAGCAGGACGAGTAGGTAGCGCGGGCGCTCAGTGCTTGAACGTCGCATCCGACACTCGATGATGCGGCCCGGGCAGACTCCTCAGGATGGTCGGCGGCGTCGTCTCGCTGTACACGTGGCAGGAGCCACTGCAGTTGGCCACCTCGCTGACCGCGTAGTTCTGCCCCTTGGTCTTCGGGTGCGCCGCGGGCTTGTAGTCCTTCGCATGGCAGGCCGCGCAGGTGCCGGCATTGGCGGGCGACGCGTAGGGCACCTGGTCCGAGTCCGAAGTGTGGCAGCTCGCGCAGGCGAGCGCGGCGCGGTGCGTACCCGGGTAAGCGGCACTGGTGTGGCGGAAGCGGATCGCGCTCCAGTCCGGGTAAGCGTGGCAGGTGGAGCAGTCGCGCCGGGTGTTCATGTGGCCGGGCGACTGGCCCACGGCCGCGGTGTTGTTGTGGCAGGTGGCGCAGCCGCTGACGAGGCCGGTGTGATCGACCTTCGCCGGCTTCCAGGCGAGCGTGCCGTGGCAGACGTCGCACTGCTGCGTGGTCGGGATGTGGACCCGCGGCATGCCGATCGCGCGCACCGAGTTGTGGCAGGTGGTGCAGGTGTGCGGCGCGACCGCGCCATGATCAAAGCGTGCCGGCGTCCAGGCGTTGCTGGTGTGGCAGCTCTCGCAGGCGTTGCTGGTGGGCAGGTGGCGCGAGGGCTTGCCGGTGGCGGTGCGCCCGTCGTGGCAGCTGGCACAGCTGCCGCGCACCTGCGTGTGATCCACGCCCCTGACCGGCATCCACGCGAGCGTGGTGTGGCAGCTCTGGCAGCTGTCGCTGGTGCTGATGTGAGCCGGCGGCTTGCCGCCGCCGGCCGCGGTGTGGCAGCTCACGCAGGCGGTGGCGCCGATGCCCGCGTGGCGGAAGGGCCCTGCGGACTCGGTGCCGGGCAGCACTCCGGGCCCGACCGCACCGGGTTCACCACCGGTAAGACTCGGTCGCACCGGGCGGCCCGCGCCGGCCACGGCGGTGGTCGCGACGGCCGCCTTACCGGCCCCGGTCGCGGTGCCGGGGGCCGGGGCATGGGAGACCCGCACGGCCATCTTGTCGCGCGAGGAGTGGCAGCCCGAGCCGCCACAGTCCTGGCCGGCATGGTGGCTCGCCTCCGGACGCACCCACAGCCGCACGCCGCTGTTGGTCTGCCATT
>Ga0207693_10005833_pt1 | contig 10221 bp, 5 predicted proteins | sample LARL81metaG_FD_184347 | JGI IMG/M metagenome (GOLD analysis project Ga0207693, IMG submission 184347) | Corn, switchgrass and miscanthus rhizosphere microbial communities from Kellogg Biological Station, Michigan, USA - LAR L8-1 metaG... | ecosystem: Host-associated > Plants > Roots >... | reverse complement strand
TACAACGACTGGCTCGCCCCCGGTGACGACGACACCCCGGCCGAGCTGCTGGCGACCGCCTACTGGGCGCACGACGCGGCGCTGATGGCGGAGATCGCCGACGCCACCGGCCGGGCCGGCGAAGCCGCCGGGTACCGGGCGCTGGCCGGCAAGCTCCGTTCGTCGTTCGTCAATGCCTTCGTGGCCGCCGACGGTCAGGTCACCTCGGGGGCCCAGACCGCCTACGTCCTGGCCCTGCACATGAACCTGGTCCCTGACGACCTGCGGTCCGCCGCCGCGGATCGCCTGGTCGCCGCGATCCGGGCCGCGGGCTGGCACCTGACCACCGGGTTCGCCGGCGTCGGGTACCTGCTGCCGGTGCTGAGCTCCACCGGTCACACCGCGGCCGCCTACCGGCTGCTCGAGCAGGACACCATGCCGTCGTGGCGGTACATGACCGGCCACGGCGCCACCACGATCTGGGAGCGCTGGGACGGCTGGACCGCCGAACGCGGCTTCGCCTCACCCGGGATGAACTCGTTCAACCACTACTCGCTCGGCTCGGTCGGCGAGTGGCTCTACCGGTTCCTCCTGGGCATCGACCAGGAACCGGGCACCGCCGGCTTCGGCCAGCTGCTGCTCCGGCCGCACCCCGGCGGGTCACTGGACTGGGCCCGCGGCTCCTACCAGTCCGTCCGGGGCCGGATCAGGTCCGGGTGGCGGCGGGATCATGGCCGGTTCACGTACTGGGCGGAACTGCCGCCTAACATCACGGCTACCGTCCGCATCGCCAGCGATCAGCCCGCCGAGGTCCGTGACGCCGCGGGCAATCCGCCCTCGGCGATCGCCAGTTTCCCCGGCGCCGACGGCGTAAAGGAGGCCGTCTTCGAAGTCGGCTCAGGGACCCATGAGTTCTCAGGTCCCGCGCTTACCTACGCCGAGGAGGACTGACAGCGGGCTGGTCAGGGGCGCAGCAGGGTCTTGATGGCGCGGCGCTCGTCCATCGCGCGGTAGCCCTCGGCGGCCTGGTCCAGCGGCAGGGTCAGGTCGAAGACCCGGCCAGGGTCGATGGCGCGGGCGCAGATCAGGTCGATCAGCTCGGGCAGGAAGCGGCGCACCGGGGCGGGGCCGCCGTGCAGGTGGGCGTGGCTGAAGAACAGCTCCTGGCCGGGTAGCTCGACGTCGTGGGCGACGCCGACGTAGCCGACGTGGCCGCCGGGGCGGGCCGACCGGATGGCTTGCATCATCGACTCCTGGGTGCCGACCGCCTCGATCACCGAGTGGGCCCCTAGGCCGCCGGTGAGCTCCTTGACCGCGGCGACGCCGGCGTCGCCGCGTTCGGTGACGATGTCGGTGGCGCCGAATTCGAGCGCCAGCTTCTGGCGGGGCTCGTGCCGGCTCATCGCGATGATCCGCCCGGCGCCTAGCTGGTTCGCGGCCAGGACGGCGAGCAGGCCGACCGCGCCGTCCCCGACCACGGCGACGGTCTTGCCGGGCTGCACGTCGGCGGCGACGGCGCCGAACCAGCCGGTGCCGAGCACGTCGGAAGCGGCCAGCAGGCTGGGTACCAGGTCGTCGGAGGGCACGTCGGGGGTGGCGACCAGGGTGCCGTCGGCGAGCGGGATCCGGGCGTACTCGGCCTGGGTGCCGATTGCCCCGACGGGCTGGCGGTGGAGGCAGGAGGTCTGGTAGCCCGCCTGGCAGATCTCGCAGGTGTTGTCGGAGGCGAAGAACGAGCCGATCACGAACTGGCCGGGCTTGATGTCACGGACGTCGCGGCCGGTTTCCTCGACGATGCCGGCGTATTCATGACCCATGGGAGCGGGCCCGCCCACGGGTTCGATGCCGCGGTAGGGCCACAGGTCAGAACCGCAGACGCAGGTGGCGGCCAGCCGGATGATCACGTCGGTGGCCTGCTCGATCTTCGGGTCCTCGCGCTGCTCGACGCGGACGTCCCGGGGGGCGTGGAGGATGGCTCCTCGCATGGTGATTTCCTTTCTTAGCGGCTGCGGAAGACTTCTTCGGGTTCAGTGGCAGGTGAGAGCCGGGTGCTCACGGCCGCGGCGGCTAGCGCGGCGGCGGCGGCGATGAGCAGGCTGACGCGCATTCCGGTCAGGAAGCCGGCGTGGCTGGCCAGCAGGGCGCCGAACACCGCGACGGCCAGTGCGCCGCCGGCCTGGCGGCTGGTGTTGAAGATGCCGCTGGCGGTGCCGGCCCGCCCGCCAGGGACGCTGTTGAGCAGGATGGCGGTCATCGGCGGCATCACCAGCGGGCCGCCCAGGCCGGTCAGGACCATCAGCAGGGCCAGGACCCACACCGGCGCCGCCGGTGCCACGGCGGCGATGGCCGCCAGCCCGGCCGTCATCAGCGCCAGGCCGGTGCTGACCAGGAGCCGGGCGCCCAGCTTCTCGGCCAGGCGAGCGCTGACCGGGGTCAGGGCCGCGCCGGTCAGCATCATCGGCACGAACGCCGCGCCCGCGCCGAGGGCGGACAGGCCCCGCACCTGCTGCAGGTACAGGCTCATCACGAACGGCAGGCCGTAGTAGCCGACGACGAACGCGAACCCGGTCACGTTGGCGATGACCACGGTGCGCGACCGGAACAGGTCAAGCGGCATCATCGGATGAGCACCGCGGGCCTGGGTGGCCAGGAAGGTAACCAGCCCAGCCACGGCGACCGCGAACGCGGCCAGCACCCGCGGAGCGGTCAGGCCGGCCGTCCCGGCTTCGATCGCGCCGTAGGTCAGCCCGCCCATGGCCAGCACGGCCGTGAGCTGCCCGGCCCAATCGAACGGCACCTCGAACGGGGCCGGGCGGCGCGGCGACGGCGAGGTGCGGGCCAGCAGGAGCAAAGCCGCCATCCCGGCCGGGACGTTGATGAAGAAGATCAGCCGCCAGCTGGCCAGGGTCAGCAGCCCGCCCGCGACCGGGCCAGCCGAGGAGGCGGCCGCGCCGCCCAGCGCCCACATGGCCACCGCCCGCGCCCGCCGGGCCGGGTCGGGGAACGCCTGGCCGATCAGGGCCATCGACGACGGCATCATGGCCGCGGCCGCCGCCCCCTGCACTAGCCGGGCCGCGACCAGCACGCCCAGGCCCGGTGCGAGGCCGCAGGCCGCCGAAGCCAGCACGAATCCGGCCACCCCGGCACCGAACGCCCGCCGGGCCCCGATCCTGTCGGCCAGCGCCCCCGCCGACAGCAGCAGCGCCGCGAACATCAGCGTGTACCCGTCTACCACCCACTGCAGGCCGCTGATCCCCCCGCCGAAATCCGCGCGGACCGACGGCAGCGCCACGTTGACCACCGTGGCATCCAGCGTGACCACGAAGAATCCGAGCACCGCAGCCGCCAGCGTGAAACCCGGGCTGGAGGCATCTCGCCGGCCGGACCTGGCGCGGTGGCTGGTGGTAACGATGCTCATGGACATGACATCTAGGCAACCACTGGCCCGCAGCCTGAGGGAGATGCTGGTGTTAGGGGTACTGGCAGGGCCTCCCTGCCTGCGGGCGGCCTGCCTAGCCTCGCTAACGTGGCCGGCATGAAGGACGTCCGCGGCGAGGTCCGGGAGTTCCTGACCACCCGGCGCGCCAAGGTCACCCCCGAGCAGGCCGGCCTGCCCCGCTACGGAGGCCGACGCCGGGTGACCGGACTGCGCCGGGACGAGGTAGCGCAGCTGGCCGGCATCTCGATCGAGTACTACACCCGGCTCGAACGCGGCAACATCCGCGGCATCTCCGACGAGGTGCTCGACGGCATCGCCCGCGCCCTCCACCTCGACGACGTCGAGCGCGCCCACCTGATCGACCTGGTGCGGATGGCCAGCGCCTCACCCGCGGTTCGCCGCCACCCCGCCCGGCAGCAGGTCCGGCCGAGCGTACGGCGGCTGCTCGACTCGATGACCGGCACCGCGGCCTTCCTGCGCAACGGGCGGCTGGACATCCTGGCCGCCAACCCGCTGGGCTACGCCCTGTACGCACCCGTCTTCAACTCACCAGCCGCCGGCGACCCGCGGCGGCCGGCCAACCTAGCCCGGTTCATCTTCCTCGACAACCAGGCTGCGCAGTTCTACCGCGACTGGGACGGCATCGCGCACGCCGCCGTCGGCAGCCTGCGCGCCGAGGCCGGACGCGCCCCGCACGACCAGGCCCTGACCAGCCTGGTCGGCGAGCTGTCGGTACGCAGCCAGCCGTTCAGGGAGCTGTGGGCCGCGCACGACGTCGAGTACTACCGCAGCGGCATCCAGCCGTTCCGCCACCCCCTGGCGGGTGACCTCGACCTCGAATACGACGCCCTGGAACTCCCGGCCGACCCCGGGCAGACCATCATCGCCTACAGCGCCGAACCGGGCTCGGCCGCGCGCGATGCACTGGACGTCCTTGCCAACTGGGCCGCCACCCAGCCCTAGGCCGGACAGCCCGACCCGGCCCACCCCCGGACGGACCCGTGCCCCGGTTGCGGATCCGAGTAATCGAAATGTCAGCCCAGAATGCAGGGCCTGAGCCTGCCGGCCATTCTGGCTATTCTCGTCGGCCTGACCGCATTCCAACACTAAGTATGCGTGGCCATATGGAGATTGCATGGAGATTGCATGGAGATGATTGTCAAAACTGCGGCAGCGGAGTAGAGCCTAAATATGATTAAAAGCCGCTATTGGCCGTTCGGCGTCCGCTGGGCCTTCATCGCCAGCCTGATCATGGTGCCGGCCCTGGTTGCGGTCGCGGTGTGGCTGTACAGACCGGAAGGGCCGTTGGCGACCAAGCTGACGTTCCCCCCGTTGCTGGTTGCCGTCTTGCTGGGTCTACTGCCAGTTGTACTGGTTATCCTCGGCGGCATTAGGTCCGTCCAGGCCGCCGGTGTGACGGTCGCATTCGCAGCAGTGCAAGACGTGGTGAGCACTCACGGCGTGGTTACCGCCCGAAGCCTGATCGCTGACAACCTAGGAAATCCCCCAGGATCAGTGATGGATACGGGCAGCGACACTATCATCGACTCGCTTAAAAACGCGGTAGGCAATCACAGTGTCGTTGCCGATCTAAAAGAAGGCGACGAATGGTGGGACACCCGATTGCTGGTGCTCGTGTCAGGTGGGGTCCGGCTGACTTTTCCCAAGGCAGTAATTTTCACCGGTGCGACGCCCGAGCAGCCTCGCTGTTTCCTTGGCTGGGCAACGCCAAGTGAACTGCTACGCCGGCTGCTGGCAAGGGACCCCGCGCTCAATACGGCCTACCGGGAGGCTCAGCGGGACTGGCTGCTGTGGCAACTTGGCGCCCAGGCGCTACCGGCCGGGCGAGTGCTGCCGTGGGCTCCGAGTGGAAACGCCCGCACTAATTTGCCTGCTGGCGCTCCCATCCCGCAACTGGCGCAGCGCCTCCCGGACGGCACGGTCGAGCTTCCCTGGCCTTCACCAGAACCACAGCCCACGCCATGGGTTATGCGAGAGGATGGGTTCGAGGCGGAGCGCCTGCTCCTGTCTAGGCTGGGTCCGCTTGAGGCTGGCGGCCCGCCAAGATCCCTGACGGAGGTCCGCCTGCACGAGCTATTCGGCCCGGTACTGCACACCGGGGCGGTTGACCCAGACGATGATGAGGCTGCCTGGGTCGAGACGATCCTCGGCTCGACCGCCGACTTCTTCGCGGTGACCAGGGGGCGCCAGTTTGTCAATCTCGTGCCGCGGCAAACCGCGCTCAACGCAGTTCTTCTCGCATTCACTCACGGCTCGTAGCCGACCGTCAGGCTCCGTCGCAGATGACCCGCCCGACCTGCCTCTGATGCGGCTCCGGCAGATATGCCACCACCCTGCGCGCCAGCCCGGGATCGGTGCGGGCCACCGCTACGTCGACGGCGATCGCTGCGCGCTCGGCCAGATCCGGGTCGGCGTCGGCCTGCTCCTGCGGCCGAAAAACACTGGCCCGCGCTTCGCGCCGCGATCTTGACCGGCACCACCGGCTGACCAGGCTAAACGTCACCCGCGTGCGCACTAATTGAGGAGTAGTGAGGGTCGGCATGCCCCGGGAGTAAGGATTTCCTCTACTACCCAGCCAGCGATCTTCTTATCTAGGCTGGAACAGCGGCGGTCAGGGGAGGTCCGGAAGTCCATGGCCGATCGCGTCCATCTTCAGCGAACCGTTTCTTGCGCAGGCCCGGCCGGGGCGGACGACCCGGTCACTATCCAGCTTGAGGTCCCGGTCCTGGAGCTCACCTGGGATACGCGTACGGAGTCGGTGAACCGAGTCACCACATCGGAGACCGCCTCCGCCGAGTTCGTCCAGGCCGCCGACGAGACCGCGTACCACATCGCGATCGACGACGCGTTCCTCACCGGCAGCGGCCGCCGTCTGGCTACCCAGTTCCTCCGCGACGCGATGTACCGGGGCGAGATCGAGCCGTTGGGGCTGCCGCTCGCCGTCACCTACCGGTCCGACGCCGGCGAGTATCTCGGCGAGCAGACGATCGAGTTGCTGCTGCTGCCCGACCTGCGTTCCGCGGACGGCAATGAGATGCCGGGCGATGAGGCGCAGTACATCGCGGTCACCCGGAGCACTGTCCAGTCCGTGTTCACCCGCTGGGTCCGCTCGTTCGAGGCCAGCCGCGGCTACTCCGTCTTGCTCGAGATCCTCGCCCTCCTTCTCGCCGTGGGCGAGAACGGCACCATGCTGGCCGACGACGAGATCCCGCCGGTCCGGGAGCGGCTGGGCGGGCTGGTCATTGACGGCAGCCAGGACGCGATCATCGACTGGTTCACCGGGAATCGCGATGTCCTGACCGACATCCCGCTGACCATCCCGAGGTTGGACCGCCTCACCATCGCCGGGACGGTGACCATCGAGGCACCAGACGGCGTGGAGGTCACCGGCCGGGACTTCGCCGCGCTGGAGGTGGTGGCCGACTGGCGTAGCGCCAGCGATCACCGGCCGGAGGACGTGCGCCTGCGGTTCCCGGCGACGACGGCCGTCGACCAGGCCAAGGCCGATTTCGCCTTGGTCCCGGACCCGGTCATCCACCGCGCCGCGGTCGACGGCCCGGTCCGGGTCCGGGTGCTCGGTGCGGACGGCGTCACTTTGTGGGAGCACCGGTACGCGCCGTCCGACGAGCAACTGAAGAAGCTGGCAATCACCGTCCCGATCCGGGCCCCGATCGAGCTGACCGGCCCGGACGAGGCCCCAGTGGATGCCAATCTGCGGCTGCGGGGGCGGGTCGTCGTGCTTGACCAGCGCTGCCCGTTCCAGGACGTGCTGGTCTTGATTCGGGCCCGCGAGACCGCGGACGGCGAGTGGCGCGTCATCGGGGCCGCTATGACGGACGCGGCCGGCAACTTTGGAATGGCCTACCCGCACGGCATCTACGTTAAGGCTGAGGCCCTGGTGTCGCTCGCCCCGGCGGAGCCGGTCGACGTCCCGATCATGCCGAAGGAGAAACAGGCCGGTCTCCGCAGCATCTCGACCGACTTCCTCTACCTGCTGGTCGCTCACCCGTACCGGTCACAGCCATGCGGGAAGGGCGATGACTGTGGCTGCGCGTCGGCGGACACCCCGGGCCGCCTGCCGGATTTCTCGGACTTGATCGGATCGGACGCCTACTCGCAGGACATCGGCGGATCCTGCGTCAATCTCTCGAAGCCTAACCGCACCATCAACGAGTTCGCGTTCCACGCCATCGTCCGGACGTCGGACCCGGAGATCGGCCGCTATCGCGTGCACCGGATCGAGGACGACCTGGCCTCGGTCGACATCTCGCAGGCCGCCGCGCTGGCCAGTGGCGCCACGGCGCTGGGCCAAGCGGCCACCGCCGCGCTCGACGCCGCCCGCGCCAACGCCGCGGGGACGCCGAACGTGCAGACCGCCCAGAATCTGGCGGCCATCGAGGCGGCGTACCCGCACGCGGTGGCGCTCGGGGCAGCGTTGGCAGCGGGCGGCCCGCCGGTTACGCTGACCGCACTGAACCGGGCGCAGACCCACCTGGACGGCCTGACGTCGATCCTGGTAGCCGCGCGCAACCGGCTGGAGTCGCAGGACCTGGGCCTGGCCGCGGAATCAGCCCAGGTGATCGCCGTGGCTTCGTCCTTCGGGCCGGTGGTCCGGCTCGCCATCGACACGGTCGGCGGCTCGGTCCGGTACGAGCTGACCGGGGATCCCGTCACGCTCACCCGCCGCCCGGTGAGCCTGACTAATCCGATCGAGTGGCAGTCCGCGCCGGAACCGGCCGGCCGTGACCCGAGCACGGCGTCGGCATCGTTCGCGCAGGCGGTGAGCGTGGCGACCGGCCACATCCTGCACTACAAGGCCTTGTTCAAGGCCGACGGCTACTCGCTGGGTGACCTGGTCTACTCGCTGCCGCTAGCGCCCGGGCAGAAGAAGGAAATCGTCGTCTTCGACGCAACCCAGTCCATGGTCGGTGCCGAGAGGCAGCAGCTTACCCAGAACGAGCGGCTGGCCATGGGCCTGGTCGACGAGCGCGACATCACCAGCGCCCTGGCCGGGTCCATCGCCGAATCGCTCAGCGGCCGCAGTTCCGCCAACACCAGCGGCATCAGTGCCGGCGGCGGACTGGCCGGCGGCGGGTCGATGGGCGCTCTTTCGGCGGGCGGGACGCTTGGCGTCGCGGGCGGGACCTCGCAGTCAGCGGCCAACGCACAGCAGGACGGGTCGCGGGGCGTCGCCCAGTTCTTCGGCGAGAAGCTGCGGCAGTCGATCATGCAGAACGCCGAGGGGTACCGGCAGCTCAACGCCTCAGTGGTGACCACCGTCCAGCAGGGGCAGCGGTACGGCGTGACGAGCGAGGTGGTCGCCAACCACAACCACTGCCACTCGCTAACGATCATGTACTTCGAGGTGCTGCGGCATTACGCGATCTTCCAGGAACTGTCCGCGGTGGAGGAGTGCGTCTTCGTGCCGTTCCTGCTGGCCCGTTTCTCCCCCGAGAACATCATGGCTTGGCGCGACGTACTCGCGCCCGCGCTGCTGCCGCTGCCGTCGGAGACCTACTTGCAGCCGTTCCTCCAGCCGGGCGGCCCCGGGCGAGCGCACCCGCTGGTCAAGGCCTTCGACGCGGTCCAGCGGATCCGGACCGGTTACGCCAACACCGACGTCCCGGCCGGCTCGTACGACGAGGAACCGATCCGGTTCATGAAGGGCACGTTCGATCTGCGGATCTCGTTGCCGCGCCCGAAGACCCGCTACGACCGGATCAAGAGCCTGCCCATGGTGACGCGGACCACGCAGGAGGTCGACCTCGTCGCCACCGCGAAACGGGCGGTGAGCGACTCGCTCCTGGCCGGCGCCACCGGCGGCCTGTCGATCCCCTTCACCGGTCCGCCCGGGACCAACATCGAGTACCGGGACGTCCAGAGCATCGGCAAGCAGGCCGTCTTCGACGCGTTCATGACAATGGACGCCAACTTCGAGAGCGTGCCGCCGGCTGAATGCATCCGGGTCACCAATTTCGACCCGAAGAGCATCAACGTGCTGGGGATCTCCATCCCCGTACCGGGGCTCAACTTCTTCCAGGATGGGATCCGCGACCAAGAACAGTGGCGTGTGTACGCCACCTTGCTCGGCTATACCAACGTGCTCGACATGCTGACCTACTACTTCCGGGGGCGGCTGATCTCGGAGTGGGACGACATCTTCGAGAACGACATCCTGCCGCTAGTCTTCCGGCGGATCACGCAGAGCCTGCGGATCGACGAGTTCGCCGCCGATTTCACCGCCCAGAGCCAGTACACCGGCGGGGACCGGCTGGTCACCTTCACCGTTTCCGGCGTCACGACCAAGACCCGCAACCGGCTGCCCGCCCAGCTGAAGCTCCGCTGCCAGGGTCCGGACGTGCTGGCCTTGGCCAGCTTTGCCACCGTCGACGTCCAGAACGTGCGTCTTACGTACTCGACCTCGCACTTCACCGGCCTGCTCTACGCCGGCAACCCGGCCGACGACCTGCTGGACGGCGCGCTGCTCGACATCCCGGAGGGTGCGGAGGAGCGGCGGAATCCGCGGCGGGAGGACCGCTACCTGGCGGGCATGCTGATCGATCACCTGAACAGCCACCTCGAGTACTACAACCGCCTGCTCTGGAGCAATCTCGACCCCGACCGCCGGTTCATGCTGCTCGACGGGTTCAGCGTGCAGATCTTCGACAACGACGGCGTGCCGATCCCCGGGCCGTCCGGCCTGCGCAGCCTCGCCTCGGTCGTGAAGAACGAAGTGGTCACCTTCGCCGGGAATTCGCTCGTCTTCCCGGTGGCGCCTGGGT
>Ga0207693_10005831_pt1 | contig 10222 bp, 8 predicted proteins | sample LARL81metaG_FD_184347 | JGI IMG/M metagenome (GOLD analysis project Ga0207693, IMG submission 184347) | Corn, switchgrass and miscanthus rhizosphere microbial communities from Kellogg Biological Station, Michigan, USA - LAR L8-1 metaG... | ecosystem: Host-associated > Plants > Roots >... | reverse complement strand
GCCGGACCGTTGGAATTATTTTCTTTCTTCTCCCGCGGTGTGGACGGTGCCGTGGATTTCGGAAGCGGCGACGGCGACGTGTATGCCTTGGACGCCGTGTCGGGCTGCCTAAAATGGAAGTTCAAGACCGGCGATGGTGCGGAGATCCATAATCACGTGGGCATCCACCCTTGATGGAAAGTTCGCTGCGGTGGATCTGAAGACGCAAAAGCCTGCTTGCGTCTTTCCCTACGACACGTCCAAGCAGATTCTGCCCGCAATCCAGAATCCCGATGGGACCTTGAACTTCGGCGCAGACGACATGGTGATTGCGGTGAGCAAGTCGCTGAGTGTTGGCTCGATTCTTGCGTCGTCTACATTGGCATGTACCGACGGTAATCTGTAGGCTCTCGCTTGAGTATTCGTTGAGAGGAGTACGGTAATTTCAGGGTTTCGGCTTCGCCTCGGCCAGCGCCGAGCTAGTTGTCGGCCCCTGCAGGTGTACCCGCGCGCCGATCAAGACATCAGGTACGACGAATTCCGTGAATCCATCCACCTGCGCCGCTTGCAACGCCTGGCAGCATCCTCGCTCGGGGCTCTCAACCGCCACCGCGCCGAAACTTCCCCGCACTTGCACCTGGACCTGCGTCACTTCTTCGCCATAATTCACCAACTCTACGATGACCTCGCCGGGCTTCTGTCCCGGATAAGCGGTCACCAGAGTTGTCAGCGAATTCCACAGGCTGACTGGAATCCGATCCTTCACCATCAACCGTCGCACATCTCGCGCAAACGTTTCTGGATCCGTGACTGCCTCTCCCATCTCAATCACGCGCCCTTTTCCCACGGTGTACGATACCGAATGCGCGGTGGTGTTTGCCGGCGCGGAAGAATCCCATGGGTAGGCTCCCGGCACATTCACTAGGACGGCTACTCCGCCTCGCTCCGCGAACTCACGAATATTTGCTGTCAATTCCTCACTCGGCGTGGCGAACGCGATCACCACGTCGAATCCCTCAAGGTCGCGCGCCTTCACGTCCGCCGAATGCAGCACCCGGTACGGAATATTGTGCCGGGCCATCAGATTGATCGCTTCGTATGAAGCATCATAATCGTTCGTGAGCACGGCAACTCTTGCCGCCGCCTCCTTCGCTCCCGGATTCCCTCGCTCATAAAATTCGATGGTTCGTTTCACTTCGTTCCAATTTGCCAGCGCATCCTTGTCTCCGCTCGCCAGTTCCTTTTGCTGCCGCTGGTGCAATTCCAACAGTAAATCGGCGTGAAACGCCCCGGCCTCCGCCACCGCCAGCGAGTAGTCCGCCGCGCTGGGCCCCCGCTGCTTCACCACTTCATCGCTCACGTCCCACGAAAATGTGTATAGCGGTGCCTGCCCAGGTTGAAATGCCCGTTCATGACGGATCATTGCCAGGTTTGCGTCCAGCCACGGCTGCGAAGTCGGACTCGACACCTGCAAAATTCCATCCTTCTTGAATACCAGCCACCCACGCAGCTCCGGCTGTCTTCCGCCCGCGTCCAGAACCAGAATCTGGAGCTTCCGGTACGCCGATCGCAACTTGCTCGCCCTTTCTCCCACCTGATTCGCTTCGGAAGCTTCACCCTTCAGAATGATTCCTGCGATACCCGCCGTTGATGCCGCTTCCGCGGCTGCTGGCCCCTCCTGCAATTTCGCCTCCAACAACACGCGATACCCTTGTTTTTTCGCCGCCTCCACCAGGCCCTTGGCCGTGTCATCCCAGGGAATCACCAGATCGCTCACACCCAATATCGTTGCGGATGGCACGTCGCTTTGCGTCCACCTTACATACACCTTGGCTGCGCCCGCCGGGGCCGTTACGGCCCCAAGAAACAAGGTGCACGCAATCTCTTTCCAAATCCTCATCGGTTTTCCCTCGAACTTACGCGCCACACTGTTTACTCGCCGCCTTGCGCCTTCGCCGCTTCTTGTTGTGGCTTGTCGCCGAGGCGAATTTGTGGCCCGGTGGTTACCGTTTCCGTTTCGCCTTGTGCGGAAATCCAGATTGCCGCTGCATCCGCAAGCGATTTCACGATCGCCCTTCCTTTCGCCGGCCCCACCAGCAGGAGCGTCGTCGACAGTGCATCTGACGCGGTGCCTGTCTTCGCTACAATGCTCAGCGCGTATTCGGTCTTCAACGGTTTCCCGTTGTCCGGATCGATGATGTGTCCCGCGGTCTCCATTCCCACCAGGCTCGCTGGAGTCTGCTCCGATGTCGACACGCTGTTCTCACTCAACATCACTTGCGGATCGATGTGGTTCGATGGATCCCGCAAGTGCACTTCCCACGCGCCTTTTCCCGGCGGCGCGCCCATTCCATAAATCGTGCTTTGTCCAGCATCGACCAGCGCGTTCACGATCCCGTTCGCCCGCAAAATCTCCACGGCGCGGTCCACCGCGTACCCTTTCCCAATCGATCCCAAATCGATCCTCATACACGGTGAACGGAATTCCACGCGGTCCGGTGGAATCAGCTCGATTTTCTCGTATCCCACGCAACCCCGCAGTTTCTGCTGGTCTTCTTCGGTCGGAACGCGTTCACCCCGCAGCGCCGCCTTCCACAAATCCACCAGCGGCCCCACGGTGATATCGAACTTTCCGCCCGACACCTGCGAATACCGCACCGACTCCTCAATCACGCGATACAGATCCGCGGGCACCTTTTCCGCATGATAGTGCGCGTCGCGGTTCAACCGGCTCAGATCGCTTTCCGGCTTAAAATTGCTCATCATGGCGTCCAGCCGCACAATCTCGGCGAAGGCTTTGTCGATTGCTTGCGACGCGCGTAACGGCTGATCGTCGTACACGGCGATCTCGTACACCGTTCCCATGATGTACTTTGCTTTATGCACCAGCGGCGTTTTTGCTTCTGGGGCAGCCGCGATCAGCAGTGGAACCGAGGTTAGCAACCCGCAGGTAAGCGCTTTATTCCAGCGCATACACTTCGCCCTCGTTGCTCGTCAGGTACATTGTTCGTCCCGCGATTACCGGCACATTCTGCACTCCGGACGCCAGCCCTGCTCGCCACAACATGTTTCCCGTCCCCGCATCCAGCGCATGTACTCCACCCGATTGTAAGTAAATCGCCGAATCGCCGAACACTGCCGGAGCCGTAATCACCTGGCTGGCGCGCGTCTTCCAGCGCAATTTCCCAGTAGCGATTTCCAGCGCGTAGAGGTATCCATCCTTGCTACCGATGACGGTAACTTCTCCGGACACCGCCGGCGAGGAAGAAACGCCTAGTCCCGTCTCATATTTCCACCGCACCGCTCCGTTGCTTGCGTCCAGTGCGTACACGTAGAAATCCAACGACCCGATCAACAACGTATCTCCCACGAGCGCCGGAGATGAATCAATCCCATTTCCCGTCAGCGTACTCCACAGAATCTTTCCCGTCGCCGAGTCCAGGCAGTGCACCTGTCCGTCGCCGCAGCCCACGTAAATCTTCTTCTCCGCCGCATACGCCGTGGAATACACTCGCCCGCCCAGTTCCTGTTTCCAACGTTGCTTTCCCGTCTGCGCTTCCACTGCGTACATGTGCCCGTCGGCGCTACCGAAGAATGCCACTCCTTGCCGCACCACCGGCGAGGTCCACACTTGCCCCTCGGTCGCCGTCTCCCAAACTTTCGCGCCGGACTCTCCGTTCACCGCGTACACTCTCCCGTCGTCACATCCAAACAGGACGTTTGCCCCATTCAGCGAAGGAGTGGAATAGATCGCTCTGCCGGCCTTGAATTTCCATTTCAGCCGTCCGCTGTCCGTCTGGATCGCGTGCAGGTGGCCTCCGATAGAGGTTACATATAGCGTTCCTTCACGCAGAACTGGGGCCGTGCGAATCGAGCTGCCCACGCGCATCTGCCAGCGCGCTTTGCCGGGAGATGGCAACGCCACTGCGCTGTGCCCTCCGCTTCGCGAATTATCTTTCAGCAGCGTTACCCAGTCGTTTTCCGAAACCGCCGGCAGGCCCGGCACAGAGGATGTGTGCGCCATTTCCATTAGCTGATTTGCAGTCTCCGGTGATCGATCTGTTTCATGTCAGACACGCCCAGTCCCAATTTCCCCGCGGCAGCTATATGGCCTGGCTGCCGGTAAAACAGGTTCTTGCTCGCGTCTCGATAAAATTCGAGGTTATCCGCTGTAATGCTCGAAGCTTTGTGCTCCCATACCGAAGGAGCCCCTTGTTCCAGGCGTTTCTTGTCGATTGCTTCCAGTTCAATCGTATCCATCGCTACCGGGTCCGTGCTTACCATCAAGAGTCCCGCGGGATAAATGAATTCCTGATTTTGCGTCAGCGGGCCGCCGTGCCACACCATGCGCATTCCATCCATGATATTCAGCACCACTTTCGAGCGTAGCGGTTCCACGGTGCACATCACTCCAATCAATGGATTCGTGAACGAATAAGGCGCCACATGCGATCTCGCCACATTATTGAACGTTCCATACGCCACATTCTTCAGGCAGCCCGTCACTCCGGACGCGGAGTGATCCTTCAACGTCGGCACATTAATGATCTTGTCCAATCCGTTCGCCACTACGCTGGCCATGTACGACCGCGTTTCCCACTCGCCAAAAAAACTCGCCTGGCAATACACGTTGGCGTCGTAACCGGATGCGTCCAACAATCCAGCTTGTATGTTGACCACGCGAATTCCCGGCGGCAGCACCGCGTGGTAGCTGCCCTGATCCATTTCATCTCCGAAGCGGTCGTACACCACGATGTTCCGCACCGGCACTCCCACTGAGCGCACCGTGCTGATAATTTCTCTCACCAATTCCGGGGAAGAGCAGCACGCTGGAGCGCCCGAAGGGTTGATCTTGATTCCGACCACATCTTTCGGCTCCATGAATTTTGCCATCGCTGCCTGCGCCGATGACTCGCCGGTGAGCTCTTTTAGTCCGCGCTCCAGCATGTCATGCACGATTGGCTGTGAAACTCGGTTTGCTGCAATCGATCGCTGGTCCGCGATTTCCACCACGCGCCCCGGAAACAGTCCCGGCATTCCCAATTGCGACTTCTTGGCCAGCGGGGCTTCATGCACATCGATTGGCGGTGCCACGGGCAACATCACTTCGTCGCTACCCAGCGCCGGCAATCTGCCAACCAGTAACCCCGCGCTTCCGATGCACGTTCGCCTTACGAATGTTCTTCGGTCCATTCCCATGCTCGCTCCCCGCCTCGTGTGTTCTTCGAAAACGGTCACGCCATCTTTTGTGAACCACCAGCTTACTCTGAATTCCATTTTCATACGAGAGGGTGACAACTTCCCGCGGACTGAGTAGACTCTCATTGATTCGTTTCAATAGCGGAATAATTCGTGCTCGAGAGATTGCCTCATCAATGGCTTCAGGAAAAACAGATTCAGCAGTTGACGAACAACTGCTTTGTTTGTGGAAGTCTTATGTAGTGGCAGCCGCCTGCTGCGGCCAGCCCTTTGTGTTGCGGCGACCACTGTTGACTCTACGATGCGTGAAACTGGAAAGGACCGTGTATGAATTATTCTGGAAAGGGAATTCACATCGGTGCTGTACTTTCTCTTCTGGCCTGGCTCCCTGGCGCCAATGCCCAAACTCCATCTCCTCGCTATGATCTCGTCCTGAAGGGCGGCCATGTCATCGATCCCGCCAATCACATCGATGCTGCGATGGATGTTGCCGTCTCTGGCGGAAAAATCGCCGCTGTCGACAAAGAAATTCCCGCCACTTCTGCCGGAAAAGTGGTCGATGTTTCCGGTCTCTACGTCACTCCTGGCCTCATCGACATCCACTACCACGTCGGAGTTGGCGGAGCCCCGTTGAACTGGTTTGATCCGGAATCGCGTTCCCACGAATCTCCACTCGGTATTCCCGCCGATCTTGCCTTGCAGTCCGGCGTCACCACCGTCGTTGACGCGGGTACTTCCGGCGCCGAAACTTTTCTTCAGGAAAAAGAAGGCGTCATCGACCATGCCAAGGTCCGCGTGCTCGCTTTCCTCAACATCGTTGCCAATGGCATGAGCGGCGGTCTGGAGCAGAGCGTCTACGAGATGGACGTCAAGCGCTGCACTGACACCATCAAAAAATATCCCGACCTGATCGTGGGAGTGAAGACGGCGCACTACTGGACGGATGCGCCTTGGGATGGCGAGCACACGCCGTGGGCCGCGGTCGATAACGCCATCGCTTGCGCGCAAGCCACCGCTCGGCCGGTGATGTACGATTTCTGGCCGCGTCCCGATCGTACCTACGCCGAGCTGATTCTCAAGAAAGCCCGCCCCGGCGACATTCACACCCACGTCTTCGCGCAGCAATTTCCCATCCTTCTTGCCGACGGCAAGCTGAATCCCATCCTCACCGAAGCGCGCAACCGCGGTGTTATTTTCGATGTCGGACACGGCGCGGGAAGTTTCTGGTTCCGCAATGCGGTCCCCGCGGTCAAGCAGGGTTTCATCCCCGATTCCATGTCTACCGATTTGCACGCGGGAAATTTCACCATCCTTAGTTTCGACGAGGTCATCTCCAAATTTCGCGCCATGGGCGTGCCGCTCGACGATCTCATCAAACGCTCCACCGTAAACCCCGCGAAGGAAATCCACCGCCCCGAACTTGGCACTCTGTCGGTTGGAATGGAAGCCGATATCGCCGTCTTCGAGGAACTTCACGGCAAATTTGGCTACATCGATTGTGGCGTGGCCCGCATGGATGGAAACGTGCGCATCATCGATCGCATGACTGTCCGCGCCGGACACATCGTCTACGATCCCTCCGGCCTCAGCATGGTGCAATGGGAAAAGGCGCGGCCGCAGTATTTCACTTCGCCCGTCCTCGGTACCGACAAGTCGTCCACCGCCGACGATTTCCCGCGCCACTGATCCGCGGCTCGGCTTTGTGCCGCTGGATTGCGTAGCGGCCGCCTTCTGAGGTGGGCGCCTTTAGTTAGGTTGGCTAGGTTTTGTAGTGGCCGACCTGCGCGTCGGTGCTATCTGCCGCTCCCGCCTTATTCCGTCATTATCGCCTCGAGCGAGCGAGGGATCTGCTTTTCTTCCGCTACCTCCCGCTCCGCAGCCATCCGGCAGCGAATCCCTTCTCCGGTCATTCCTTGCCCTCCGGACCGGAGAGCCGCATCTTTGCGGCTCGCAGTGGGAGGGATCCCGGCAGCCACCTCACTTCAGCTGTCTGCCTCTGGGTCCTCCGTGTCCTTTGTGGTGAATCCTCCTCACCTTCCCACCAAAAACTCATAATCTCCGGTCGGCGTCAGCCCAATCCCCCCCAATCGCTTCGTATGCACACTAACCACATCCGTGTACCACAGGGGAATATACGGCAAATCTTGCGCCACAATTTTCTGCACCTCGCTGCACAATTCCTTCCTCTTCTCTCGGTTCATCTCCGTCCGTATCCCGTCCGTCAACGCATCCACCTGCGCATTCCTGTATCGTCCCCGGTTCGGCCCGTCTGGTGGAATCCTCTTCGAATTGAACACCAACTCAAAGACATCCGGATCGTTGTTCGCTCCCACCCACCGCAAATAGCTGATCTGAAATTGTCCTTTTCCCAAATCCGAAAACAGCGTGGCAATCTCTTCCGGATGCACCTCCAACTTCACGCCTATTTTTCTCCACTGTTCCTGCAGAGCCGCGCCCAGCGTCCGCGCCTGCTCTTCCGTTGACACCTTCAGCGTCACCTGAAATCGCACGCCCTCGCTCTTCCGGGGAAATCCCGCTGCATCCAGCAACTTCTCCGCCTTCTCCGGATCGTACCCATACTTCTGCACCACCGGCTCATACGCCCAGTGATTCGGCGGCAACAATCCGCTCGCCAGCTTCGCCTCATCGCGCAGCAAATATTTGATCAGTGTTTCCCGATCCGTCGCGTACGCCAGCGCCTGCCGCACCTCGCGATGCTTCAGGATCGCGTCCTCCATATTCATCCCTAGGTACGCAAAATTCGTTCCTGGTCGCTCCGACACTTCCAGCGCCATCTGTTTCGCCAGCACCGGAATCATGTCCGGCGAAAGGGAACTCATCTCCACGTCCGCCGATCCTTTGCGCAACTCCAGCGCCCGCACAATAGCATCCGGCACAATCCGAAACGTCACCCGCTCAACTCTGCTTGTAGATGGCCGATCCATCGCGCCGCGTGGGTCCGCCCTTCTCCTTGCTGTCTCCGCGTCTTCTGCGTCCCCACTGTCCTCTGCATGAAACTTTGAACTTTCACCGTTCAACTCTGAACTCGCTCTTTCCAGCACCACCGCATCATCCTGCCTCTGGCTCACAAACCGAAACGGCCCGCTGCCAATCGGGTGCCGCGCAAAATCGCTGCCCGCATCCGCCGGCGCAATCCCCACTGCCGACCGTTCCAAGTTCCACAAAAACGATGCCGCCGGCTCCTTCAAATGAAAGATCACTGTGTACGCATCCGGAGCTTCAATCGACCCAATCATCCGAAACGCGCCCCGTTTCGGCGACCGGTTTGCCGCGTTCATCATGAACTCAATCGTCGCCTTCACATCCTTCGACGTTACTTCCCGCCCATCATGAAATTTCACGCCCTTCCGCAAATGAAACACATACGTCAAAGCGTCCGGCGTCTCCCATGTCTCGGCCAAGTCTCCGTGCACATTCATCTCGTCATCGCGCTTCACCAATCCGCTGAACAGCAACGCTGCGATCCTCTGCGACTGCCCATCGACCGCATACCGAGGATCCAGATTCGCCGGATTCGACTCAATCAAAAACACCACTTCCCCCGCTTTCCTCTCCACTCTCTGCCGACACCCCGCCACAATCAGCGCCGTCAGCAAACACACCACGACGGCCATGATTCTGGCGCACCCCTTGCTCCTGTAGGTCACCCTTTCAGGGGTGAGACTGTTCCCGTCGGGTAGCGACCGCCTTCCGCCCGCCCCCGTGAGCATGCAGCCGTCTCGGTATTCTTTATTCTTCAATGCAGCGCTGGCTTCCATGCCAGCCCCTCCACAGTTGATGTCATCCCGACCGGAGTGCCGCGCTTTTTGCGGCACGGAGTGGAGGGATCCTGGCAAGACTGCCACTCTCCCTTCACTCATCTCCACCGCCCGCAATATCCGATTTTCCTCTCTTTCTTGCTTTTCTATCTTCCCAAATTAATCTTCCCCAGCACCGTCTCCCTCTCCGCCCCGGTCGCGCTCGGCAAATTTCCCGCCCTCCGATTCCACGTCTCATAGGCCAAAATCGCGAACGCGTAAGCCTCCTTGGCCTCTTCCGGCACGCCCAGCTTCGACGATGTCAGCACCTCAATCGGCGTCAACAATGCTGTCAATTGCGCCAAAATCAACGGATTGCGCGCCCCCCCACCCGACACGATCAATTGTTGTATCTTCGTCTTCCGCAGTACGAACCGCTTCAGCGCATCCACCACCGAAGCCACCGTAAATTCCGTCGTTGTCCGGATCAAATCGTTTGGCCCGGCGCGATGTTTCTTCCCCAAGCGCAACAATTCCTGAAAATATGCGCGCCCGTAATACTCCCGCCCCGTCGATTTCGGAGGCCCCAGCTTCAAATATGGATCGCGCAGCAGCTCTTTCAACAGTCGCTCATTCACTTGCCCTTGCCGCGCCAGCCGCGCCCCTCGATCGTATTTTTGTTCCTTCCGCGTGAAGTGCGACACCAGCGCATCCAGCAACATGTTCCCCGGCCCTGTATCAAACGCCACCACTTGCCCCGGCTTCGCGCCCGCCGGAAGTACCGTCACGTTTCCAATTCCTCCCAGATTGAGCGACACCCGCCCAATCCTCTCGTCCCCATACAACAAATAGTCCGCGTACGGCACTAGCGGCGCGCCTTGCCCTTCCACCGCCATATCCGCCACGCGGAAATCTCCCACCGTCGTCACTCCCGTCCGCGCCGCTATCAGCGCCGGCTCCCCAATCTGTAGTGTCGACGCGGTCGCCCTCCCCAAAAACGGCACCGGCCTCCCTTGATGAAAAATTGTTTGTCCGTGGCTTCCGATCAATTTCACCCGCGAAAGCGCTACGCGAAATTCCCGGCAAGCGCTGACCGCGGCATCTCCAAACGCCATCCCCAGCCGGAAATTCAGCTGACTGATTTCTCCCGCCGTACACGCCGCCCCTTCCGCGATCCGCAACACTTCCGTTCGCAGCACACCCGGCATGCGCCTCGACGTGTGCCGCAGCAGTTTGCTGCGCAATCGTGGCGGCGCACCCTTCAAGTCCGCCAGCGCCACATCTAT
>Ga0207693_10005829_pt1 | contig 10225 bp, 7 predicted proteins | sample LARL81metaG_FD_184347 | JGI IMG/M metagenome (GOLD analysis project Ga0207693, IMG submission 184347) | Corn, switchgrass and miscanthus rhizosphere microbial communities from Kellogg Biological Station, Michigan, USA - LAR L8-1 metaG... | ecosystem: Host-associated > Plants > Roots >... | reverse complement strand
TGCCGTTGCACTATTTGCGAGTTACATCCCCGCCCGCCGTGCGGCGAAGGTCGATCCCATGGTGGCGCTGCGGTACGAGTGAGCACGTTGCAAGTTTACTGGGTTGTTCAGGGGCACCTGTTACGCCTTGTGACACAAGTAAGGAGGAACCGTGCCTGGACTGTTGCAGAATCTCCGCTACGGATTGCGCCTGCTGCGCAAAGCACCGGGTTTCACTATTGTCGCGGTAATCACACTCGCGATCGGAATCGGAGCAAACACCGCCATCTTCAGCGTGGTTTATTCCGCGCTGATTGCGCCGCTGCCGTATCCCAATTCCGACCGGCTTGTGATGGTGTGGTCGATGGTCCAGGGAGAGCGCAACGTGGTCCGCGGCGACCCGTTAAGTCATCAGCTGCTCCTGGAGATGCCGTCCAAAACACCGGCCACACGCGAGTACCAGATCGTGGGCGTTTTTCACGATGTTCTCAATAATGAACACCTCACCGGTACCGTGCAGCCTGAGGTGTACGTTTCACAATGGCAGACGGTCAGACGGCATGCCTACATCGCCGTTCGTACGTTGGCCATCGACCCAGCCACTATTGTCACTTCGCTGCAGCACGCGGTTAGTTCTGCATCCCAGGCGCCGCAATTGACCATGTGCAGACCATGAAGGAGCTCCTCGACGAAGAAACATCGCCCGATCGCTTCGAAATGGTCCTGTTTGGCGCATTCGCGGCCCTCGCGTTGCTCCTCTCCGCTGTCGGGGTCTACGGGGTGATGTCTTTCGCGGTGGCGCAGCGTACGCACGAGATCGGCGTGCGCATGGCCCTCGGTTCGCGGCAGGGTGACGTGATTTGGCTCATCGTGGGTAGCGGGTTTCGCATGGCACTTTCCGGACTCGGCATCGGCATGGCTGGCGCCCTGGTCTTGGGTCGCGTAATGCGTGCCACTCTTTATGGCGTGCAGGCTTTTGACTTATACAGTCTTGTCACGGTTGCTGTCCTGTTACTCGCCGTGGCGTTGGTGGCCTGCTGGGTTCCCGCGCGCCATTGCGCGGCGGTCGATCCGGCGGTAGCGCTGAGAGATGAGTAACGAAACGCATTCGGGAGAAAAGATGATTCAACTCAAGAACCTTGAACGCAGTTACAAAACTCCTGCCGGGCAGTTCTTTGTGCTACGGCGCGTGAATCTTGACATCCAGTCAGGCGAATTCATCACCATTATGGGGCCCTCCGGCGCCGGCAAGTCATCTTTATTAAATGTGCTGGCGCTGCTGGATGATGCATGGGAAGGCGAGTACTGGTTTCGCGACCAAGCCGTCCACAAGATGAAGCGCAAAGAACGTGCCGATCTGGCCAAAAAGAACGTCGGCGTGGTGTTTCAGAGTTATCACCTGCTTGACGATCTCACAGTGCGCGAGAACATCGACCTTCCGCTCTCGTATAAGGACATCCCACACAAACAACGGCAAAGTATGGTGGCAGACACGCTCGACCGTTTCCAGATTGTAGCGAAGAAAGACTTATTCCCCAGCCAGCTTTCTGGAGGACAGCAACAACTGGTAGGAGTTGCGCGGGCGGTGATCCACAAGCCGGTACTCTTGCTGGCAGACGAGCCTACCGGAAATCTGCACTCCTCGCAGGCCAAGGAAATAATGGAGCTCTTCCGCGAGCTAAATCGGCAGGGGACGACGATTGTTCAGGTAACGCATTCTGAAGCGAATGCTGCATATGGTTCGCGCGTTATCCAGCTGCGTGATGGTTGGGTGGTGAGTGATACGGCTAATCCTGAGCTTCGGCCCTACGAGGCGGTGAAGCAATGAGGATCCGTTGGCGGGGGATGAGCATTCTTCAAGTCGCCGCGCTGTCTATCGCTTCCACGGTTGCGTTCGCTCAGTCAGCCCCTAAGCAGCAACAGCAAGCAAGTAATACTGCGCTCTCTAACGCACCTTCTGGAACGAACTATTCTGCGATCTTTATGCTGCCGAGGTCGCACAATCCCCTCAGCGCGTACTCGCCAAGCAATGCTCCAGAGCCGCAGCTGACAAATTCTGGGGATCTGAACCAGTTCATCCGTGATGGAAAGCTCTACTTGTCGCTCAAGGATGCGATTCGCCTGGCGCTGCAGAATAACCTGGATATCGCGATTGCACGTTATAACCTACCAATCGCCGACATGGACATTCTGCGCACAAAGGCAGGAGGGGTGTTCCGAGGTGTCAATGCAGGAGTTGTACAGGGAACTCCAGGCGGTGGTGTCGGGGGATTTGGCACTGGTGCTCCCGGCGCAGGCGCTGGAGGAACCACCGCAGGTGCGGGCGGCGCAGGCGCTGGAGCTTCGGGTCTCGTGCAGTCCACGTTAGGCGTAGGCACGGCTGTGCCATCGTATGATCCGGCTGTCTTCGCGACAGTTGGTGCTGAACATCAGACCACCCAGCTGGCCAACCAGCGAATTTACGGAGTGCCGTTACTGCAGCTCAACACCGGTCAGGCAAACTTTGGCGTGACGCAGGCGTTTGCGACGGGTTCTAGTATTTCCTTCGAGTTCAATAACAATCGGCAGACCACGAACAGCCCTTTCTTCAACCTGTCTCCCGCACTCGGTGCGATGTACCGCTTCACATTCCAGCAGCAATTGCTCTCAGGCTTTGGTTTCGGACCCAATCTGCGCTATCTGCGGATCGCGAATAACAACAAGAAGATTTCCAATATCGCGTTCAAAGATCAAGCGATGGCGACAGTCACACAGATCGAGAACATCTATTGGGACCTGGTGGATGCCTACGAACAGTCCCAGGTCAACGAGCAGTCGGTGGACTTCGCGACACAATCGTTTGAGAACGCAAAAAAACAGCTGCAACTCGAAAGTGTACCAGCGATGGATGTAATGAAGGCTGAAGCTGAAGTGTCCAAGCGCGATCAGGACTTGACGGTTGCTCGAACGAGCCTACAACTTCAAGAATTGCTGATGAAAAATGCGATTACTAAGACCCTCGATGATCCTGTCTTGGAGGCCGTCAAGGTAGTCCCAACGGATACTTTGCAGTCAGCACAGATCGTCCCTTTAGAACAGTCGGTCGAACAGTTGATTCAGGAGGCCCTTCATGAACGACCAGAACTTGCCGAGTCCGACGTGGATCTCGTCAATCGGCAGATCAGCCGGAAGGCCGCGCGCAATGCTTTGTTGCCCTCTCTTTCTTTGGTAGGTTTCTATGGTGGGTCAGGACTGGGAGGACCTTTAAACCCTGTTTACAACGTGCCTGGCGTCCCGAACGCATCGAATGTCCCCACAGATTTTTCGGGCGCCTTGTCCAATGCGTTCAACAATACTGCACCGGATTACTACGTCGGGTTCAATTTGAACATCCCGATTCGCAACCGGGTTGCAAAAGCAGATCAGTATCGGTCCGAACTTGAATATCGGCAAGCAGAACTCCGACGTGAAGAATTGCGCAAGCAAATCCGCATTGAGGTCCGCAACGCGGAATATGCACTGGAGCAGACAGCCGCGCGAGTCGAAGCTGCGCGGAAGGCAAGGGACTTGGCTCAGCGCACCTTCGAAATCACACAGAAAGAGCAAACGCTGGGTGCCGGTTCAACCTACCAAACCATGACGGCGCAACGCGATCTTGCCCTAGCCGAGCTAGATCTGGTTACTGCCATGACCGTCTACCAGAAGGCCAGAATTGAAGTGGACCGTGCGACCGGCTCGACTTTGGAACATAATGGAATCCAACTTCAAGAAGCGCTCACGGGTAACATCGCTTCCACGAACCCGTAAGACGCTTCGAAACAGAATTCAAGAATGCCAATTTCGGCCAAGCCGCACGATGTAAATGTCCTAGCAGCACTGGCTAAGAACGCGGCTGCACCGCGGATTCTGGCAGCCGATGATCAACAGCACATTCTCGATGCGATCGAACTGCTGCTCAAACCTAACGGATACAAGGTTGATGCTGTGCGTTCGCCGGAGCTTGCGCGTGAAGCGTTGAACAGCGAACAGTATGATGCGGTGCTGATTGACCTCAACTACGCCCGTGACACAACTTCCGGCCGGGAAGGACTGGATCTCTTATCCGAAGTTGTCGCTCAGGACAGCACCATGCCGGTTATTGTGATGACGGCCTGGGGCAACGTCGAACTCGCCGTAGAGGCCATGCGCCGTGGGGCGCGTGACTTCATCCAGAAGCCATGGGAAAACGAGCGCTTACTTTCCATTTTGCGGACCCAGGTGGAGTTGCACCGTGCCTTACAGGATGCCGAGCGGCTTTCGGCGGAGAATCGCCTGCTCAACGCTCAGTGGCGACCAGAATTCATCGCCAAGTCGCCGGCCATGGTTCCGGTTCTGGAAGCGATTACACGTGTGGCGCCTTCAGATGCCAACGTGCTGATCACCGGAGAGCACGGTACCGGAAAAGAGGTCGTGGCACGCACGATCCACGCGCTCTCCTTGCGGAAAGACAAGCCTTTGATCGCGGTCAACACCGGCGGTCTGGCTGAAGGTGTCTTTGAGAGCGAACTGTTCGGTCACGTAAAAGGCGCTTTTACCGACGCCCGTACCGATCGGATTGGGCGTTTCGAACTCGCTGACCACGGGACTATTTTCCTAGACGAGATCGGCAATGTCCCTTTCCGCCAGCAAGCAAAGCTGCTGCGCGTGATCGAGTCGGGAGAAATCGAAAGGGTAGGTTCGTCGCGCAGCAAGAAAATCGATGTACGCGTGATTTCGGCGACAAATAGCGATCTCGCGGCGGCCTGTGAGTCAGGCCAGTTTCGCGAAGATCTTTTGTTTCGTCTGAATACGGTCGAAATTCATTTGCCCGCACTGCGCGAACGACGAGAGGATATTCCCGCACTGGCTACGCATTTTCTATCGCAGTACGCGTCTCGTTACCGCCGCTCAGTGAAGGGAATGGATCCAATGGCAATGCAATCGGTCCTGCAGTATTCATGGCCAGGGAACGTGCGCGAGTTGGAACACACGATGGAGAGGGCCGTCCTGATGGCTCATATGGACCAGATTCAAGCCGGCGATCTCGGGTTGAATTCGCAGAAAGGGCAAACTCAGAGCCTGGAAGAATTGAGTCTGGAAGCGGTTGAAAGTATCCTGATCCGCAAGGCGCTGCAGCGCTTTCAGGGAAACGTGAGCCATGCGGCAGAAGCCCTGGGACTTAGCCGCGGCGCTCTGTATCGGCGGATGGAAAAGTATGGGCTCTAGCCCACGGGTCATCGCTTCGACACTCCGAAAGAAGAGAAAGCCGCGGGCGCCCTTCGAACGCCGGGTGTTGCGCTTCACATTCCTCCTCGTAGCACCAGGAATTCTTGTTAGCGGCCTTCTCATTTGGTTTCAACCTTGGTCTCTTCAATCAAAACTGATTCTTTTGGCTGCTGAGCTACTCGCATGTCTACTAATTGGGTCGGCGTTGCACGATCACATAATCCGTCCATTGCAGACGCTTGCCAATGTTGTCGGCGCATTACGGGATGAAGACTACTCTTTTCGCGCGCGGATGGCGGTTCCCAACGATGCACTGGGTGAACTGTCCCTAGAGGTAAATGCACTCGCGGACCTGCTCGCCAGACATCGCACGGGAGCAATCGAAGCGACTGCTTTATTGCAACGTGTAGTCGAAGAAGTTGATATTCCAATCTTTGCCTTTGACCCGCAAAACAGGTTGCGTCTTGTAAATTCCGCTGGAGAAAAGCTCCTGAATGCAGGGGCCGCGAAGACGGTAGGCAAAAGCAGCATGGAGCTTGGATTGGAAGCTTGTCTGTCGTGCGAAAACGAATCCCTGGTCGAGTTGCATTTCGCAACGGATGCTCGTTGGTTTGTCCGGCGCAGTTCATTCAGGCAGCAAGGAATCCCTCATACCTTAGTGGTACTTTCTGACGTGAGCCGGGCGCTTCGGGAGGAGGAACGGCGCGCGTGGCAGCGCTTGATTCGCGTGCTGGGGCACGAACTCAATAACTCGCTTGCCCCCATCAAGTCCATCGCCGGCAGCCTGTATTCGCGGGTAAGCGAAGGCGCAGTTAGAGCAGAGGAGCAGAAGGACTTTGAACGCGGCCTGAGTATCATCGAGAACCGCGCTGGCTCGCTCAATCGTTTCTTGCAGGGATACCGACTGCTGGCGCAAATGCCTCCTCCATCACTGCAAAGTTGTTCAATTTCAGCGCTCGCTCAGCGTGCGGCTGTCATGGAAACCCGAACGCCAGTGAAGGTGATCGCAGGCCCCGATGTGACTTTCCTAGCCGATCCAGACCAGATCGAGCAAATGTTGATAAATCTGCTGCGTAATGGAGCCGAAGCAGTCCTTGAGAAATCTGGCGGAAAGGCCAATTCCAATAGTTCGAAAGTCTACGGTCTGGATGCGCCTATTATCTTGTCTTGGACCGCTGAAACAGGCGAGCTGGTCATCCGGATTGAGGACACCGGGCCGGGTTTGATGAATCCGTCAAATACCTTTGTTCCGTTTTACACAACGAAACCGAACGGCAGCGGCATTGGACTTCTACTCTCACGTCAGGTTGCCGAAGCACATGGTGGCTCACTTGAACTCGAGAATCGTGAGGATCGGCAAGGATGTGTCGTTAGAATCAAGCTGCCGGCAAACGTTTAACCGAACTATCAGGCCAGCACTCCTAATGCCGTTCCCAGCGTGTGATTGCAAAGGCGATGCCTCTGCGTGTTTGCTCACATTGTTTGTAACAGTCCGCTCCCCAGCACGACTAACGCGAGCTGCAGCTAGCGATATTCCAAAAGCGACGAGCCGAGCCCTGAAACCACCCCGCTCACAAGCTGCTCGTTTTGATTAGCCTCCAATGCCAACGCGCTAAACAACTTTCAACCGACATCCTCTGCCTGTTATTGGTTAAGAGTCCCTATTACAATTATTGACCTCGACTGTGGCGAAGGACAACGCGCTACCTGTAGGCTGTCTTCGGCGTAGAGTTTCTTCCAGCACGGGACACGTAAGACTCAAATGAAACAGCATCCCGAACTGACTGTTGCTTACTGGACGATCGCTGGAGCCTTCCCTGGTGATGAACCGGAATACAGCTCATTTGACTTCAAGGACAGGGTGGAGGCCGCTGCCCGCGCGGGATTCAGCGGTATGGGAATATGGCATGCCGATCTGGAACATATGCTCCAGCGCAGAACTCTGAGCGAGATGAAGCAGATCCTGGATGACAACGGAATGAGGCATACAGAAGTCGAGTTTCTGACGGATTGGTTCCTCGACGGCGATCGGAAGAAACAGTCTGACGTGCGGAAAAAGAAGCTGCTGGAAGCGGCTGAGGTGTTGCATGCGAAGCAAGTGAAAGTCGGTGATTTTTATCGGCGGGAGTACTCGATGCCCCAGCTGATTGACTCGTTCGCAGCATTGTGTGCGGAGGCGGAGGAACACGGAACCAGGATCGCCTTCGAGCCGATGGCGGTTTCCATGGTCAATACTCTCAACGACGTGTTGACAATGCTCGAGGGTGCGGCCGCGAAGAATGGGGGCATCATTCTTGATCTCTGGCACGTTCTGAATCTGGGGATTTCTTACGAGGAGGTAGCTCGCTTCCCCTTGCAGCATCTGTTTGGGGCCGAGGTCAATGACGGCGCCTTCCAAACACCGGACGGCACTCGAGAGCCGCTTGTGAATCGAAGGTTTTGCGGCGAAGGGAAATTCGACATCAAGGGTTTTATCCAGTCGGTGGAAAGAACCGGCTACACTGGTCCCTGGGGCGTTGAGGTCTTTTCCACGGATTTGTTGAACCAACCCCTGGAGGAATTGGCCACGCGGGCTTTCGACAGTGCCAGGTCAAGTTTGTCTCGCGCTCTTGACTCGCATTAACCGCATTCGCCACCGGTTTCCCGGTGAGTGCAATCGCCTTCCATGAGAAGGCCGGCCGGGGTCAAGTGATTCTTTCGCCTGGGTGGACAAGATTTTGTTCTTTCCGCCGAGTAAACCCTCTCGCCATCCTTCTATCCGCACTCTCGTGAGCGATTTTGTTTCCTCGGTGCAAGTTGGGCGTTATCGTTTCAGACGGTGATCCCACCGGATTGTCGCCTGCTCACTCACCGCTTCGATTGCCAGTCGCACATTGCGCGCATGCGCCACGATCACTTCATGTCCCAGTTCACTCAGCAAGCATTCCTCCTCGGCGCTTCGAACGTAAGCCATGGGCAGAGGCGAAGCGGGTCGGAATAAATTCTACCGTAGAGCCAATTTGGCCACGATCATTGTCTGGTCAATTTTGATCAGTCTTCCCTTCCCCATAGGCTGATACTGAGGATGGAATCATTCTGTCCGAGATAGTCTTTCGGAATAGAAGCAAGTTGAACCGTCGCCCGTCCCAATTTCAACTCTGACGAACGGGCCGTCCGTTCTGGAAGCTAACCTCAACTCTCTAGCCCGAGCAATCCAGGACAAATGATGTCAGCAAGGGAAACAGCACCGTCGACCGGTATTCTCGCATTCGTAAAGCGGCGCCCCGTAGTGTCTCTGGAAGACCGTGCATTGCTCCCTCGTCCGCAGTCGAGCGCGGGGTTGCCGAGCCGAATTGCCGTGGTTGGCAACTATCTTCCCCGGCAGTGTGGGATTGCGACTTTTACCACTGACCTGTGTGACGCAATTTCCGCAGAGTATGGATCGGCGCGGTTATTCGCGGTGCCGGTTAACGATACTGACTCCGGCTACGCGTACCCTGAGCGAGTGAGACTCGCGCTTCAGCAGGATGATCTCTCCTCGTACGAGCAAGCCGCTGACTTTCTGAATTTTACGAATTTCGATCTGGTATGCCTGCAGCACGAGTACGGAATCTTTGGTGGGCCAGCTGGCAGTCACATCTTGGGTTTGTTACGCCGCCTCAAGATTCCTGTCATAACCACTCTCCATACCGTGCTTCGCGAACCGAATCCCGATCAACGCCGGGTAATGGAAGAGATCGCTGCGATATCGGACCGGCTCATCGTGATGAGTCAGCTCTCATCTCAGTTTCTACAAGAGATTTTCAAGGTGCCTGGCAGCAAGATCGACATGGTTCCCCACGGTGTTCCCGATTTGCCGTTCCTGGATCCTAATTTCCACAAAGACCGCTTCGGGGTGGAGGGGAAGGCGGTCCTGCTTACGTTCGGCCTGCTCTCTCCGAACAAGGGAATTGAGAACGTGATAAAGGCGATGCCGGAGATTCTGGCAAAGCACAAGAACGTTGTTTACATTGTGGCGGGCGCAACCCACCCTCATATTCTCCGACGTGAGGGTGATCGTTACCGAACTTATCTGCAGGACCTGGCAAAAGAGATGGGGGTGGAATCGCAAGTGCTTTTCCACAACCGCTTCGTAAGTCCTGAGGAGATGGTCGAATTCATTGGCGCGGCGGACATCTACATCACTCCTTACCGTCATGAAGCGCAGGTTGTTTCGGGAACGCTTGCCTATGCCTTGGGCGCAGGCAAGGCGATTATCTCGACCCCCTACTGGCATGCTATCGAGTTGTTGGATGATCGCCGAGGTGCGCTGGTTCCTTTTCAAGACCCCGATGCGATTGCGCGCAAAGCCGTCGAACTGCTGGATACTCCCGCAATTCGCCATGGGATGCGCAAACGTGCCTACAAATATGCGCGAGGGATGGTCTGGAAAAGTGCAGCGCAGGGGTACATGGCGAGTTTCGCGCAAGCGCGCAGCGATCGCACCGGCCAGCCCCGAGCGATGATTGCGGATGAATTCTCAGAGAAGCAATTCGATCGTTTGCCTGCACTAAAACTGGACCACCTTCACCGATTGACCGACGACACCGGAATGCTTCAACATGCGACATTTACTGTCCCCAATTACAGCGAGGGTTACAGTATCGACGACAACGCCCGCGCCCTCATATTGACCGCCCTCATCGAGCAGCTTGGAGGAACTGAGGCTGCGGAGATCAAGAAGCTTGCGTCGCGGTACATGGCTTTTCTGACGCACGCTTTCAATCCTGAGAACCAGCGCTTCAGGAATTTCCTGACCTATGAACGCAAGTGGACCGAAGCCGCGGGTTCGGAAGACTCGCACGGGCGGGCCTTGTGGGCCGTGGGAACGGTACTGGGGCGTTCCAGGAATCAGGCGCTCCGAGGCGCGGCGGGACGTCTTTTCGAGGCTGCCGTGCCAGCGGTTACTACCTTCGGTAGTCCCCGCGCCTGGGCGTTCGCGCTGTTGGGGATACAGGAGTACCTCGACGCATTTCCGGGCGATCGGCAGGCCCAGCGCGCGAGA
>Ga0207693_10005827_pt1 | contig 10227 bp, 10 predicted proteins | sample LARL81metaG_FD_184347 | JGI IMG/M metagenome (GOLD analysis project Ga0207693, IMG submission 184347) | Corn, switchgrass and miscanthus rhizosphere microbial communities from Kellogg Biological Station, Michigan, USA - LAR L8-1 metaG... | ecosystem: Host-associated > Plants > Roots >... | reverse complement strand
TGGAAGCACTCGCCCATGGGCGTCACTGATACCGAGGGCGGCTTGTACTTGAGCGGCACGGACCTGGCGAAGATCGGCTATCTGTATCTGCACGACGGAATGTGGGACGGTAAACAGGTCGTCTCGAAAGATTGGGTGAAGCAGTCGCTGAGTCCTGCGATCGGTGCCGAGGGAGCATTCAAGTACGGCTACAAATGGTGGCTGCTGCCGAGAACGGATGGGCCGGGCTTCGTGTGGATGGGAGAAGGCTTCGGCGGACAACAGCTCATGATTTTTCCGGAGAAGGATTTGATCGCAACGTTTACCGGCTGGTCGATTTTGAAAGATCCGGCATCGCCGCAGGATTTCGTGGGACGGATATTGCCTGCTGTGAAGAGCGAGGGATGTCCGGCGAAGTAGGTACTGTTTATTGGTCGCTGCGCGCGAGAAGGACGTCGACCGCCGCCTGCACTTTTTCCAATGGCTGATCGCCCGCGGGCGCAACCTGGAGACGTCCGGCGCGGTCAATCAGTACGAACGATGGAAGGCGCACGACGTCGCGGTAGAAGTCGGGAACATTCCCTCGCACTGTGAGTAGAGGGTAGCTCACCGGAACCTGGCGCACGAATTTCTGCTGCGTGTCGGCATCCTCTGCCGACAATCCAAAAATCACTAATCCTTGTTGCTTGCGCTCCTGATAGAGATGGTCGAGTTTCGGCATCTCTGTGCGGCAGGGCGGGCACCAGGTTGCCCACAAACTGATAAGCACCACTTTGCCCCTCTGATCGGCGAGACGTTGCGTCTGGCCGGAGATGTCTGGGGTATCGAAGAGCGGGGCGGGGACGTCGTGCATGCTCAGATGGCGGATCTGCTGAAAGCGGAGCATGCCGTCGGAGATGGGATGCCATGCCAGACCGAGGGAGAGTACCGCGAACGCAAGTCCCGCTTTTGCCGAAGTCGAGAGTGGGCGCGGCTCCTTGCGGAGCAGAAGGAGGGCGACGATGAGGGGCACCGCCATGACGATCGTTGAGGCGGACAACCGAAAGATCCAATCCTTCTCGTGATCGTGGCTTAGCAGGGTGAGGGTCGCGTAAACCAACGCGTGGCAGATCACCGCCAACACGGGCGAGAGGATTCCGAGCAGCAGGATCCGGTGGCGGGAGAGACGTGACATGGGGAGATGCAAGAGTTTACCGACGGCAGACGAGATGTCAACGGACAAGAGGGCGGGTGCTTCTGCAGCATGAATGGTCGTGCGCCACTTAGAGGGCGGAGGCTTGTTCGCGGCGCCGCCCCTGCAACTCGATGTAAACATTTACAAGCGAGACTGCGGCGGGAGTGACTCCAGGAATGCGCGCAGCGTGCCCCAGCGTCCTGGGACGAATCTTCAGTAACTTTTCCTGCATTTCACGCGATAGCCCGCTGACGGCGCGATAATCGAACCAGTCGGGAATGTTGCGTTGTTCGGCTTTCTTCAGGCGATCGATGGAGCGCTGCTGCTGCGTGAGGTAGCCGGCATACTTGATTTCTGTCTCGACGGATTTCAGTTCGTTGCGTGCTTGTGAAGAGAGATTCACCGCAGAGGACACGGAGGACGCAAAGAAACCTGGGTCGAGATCACGCAGTACGGGCGCGAGTTGTTCGATGGAAACTTCGGGACGCTTCAGGAGCTGAGACAGCGGTTGGCCCAGCGCCGACGAGACGTCTGCAGGTGTCGAGCTTCCGTCGGAAACGCAAGGTCCCTCGACTGCGCTCGGCTCCGCCTTGCTTCGCGCGGGATGACCATCGCTGAGGGGGAGCCGGATCTCCCCAGATTGCGAAGTGGGTGCGGCGATTTTGCTCCGCATCTGCGACGTCAGCTTGGTTTTATCCAACAAGTTCTTCATGCCGTTCAAGCGTTCTTGTTTGGCAAGATAGTTCGCCCAGGCCTCATCGTTAATCAGGCCGACGCGGCGGCCGTGTGGGGTGAGGCGGCGGTCGGCGTTGTCGATGCGCAGCTGCAGGCGGAACTCGGCGCGCGAGGTAAACATGCGATAGGGCTCGTTCGTGCCTTTCGAGATCAGGTCGTCGATCAGGATGGCCGTGTAGGCTTCGGTGCGATCGAGAATCAGCGGGGCTTCCTGCTTCACTTTGAGCGCGGCGTTGATGCCAGCCATCAGGCCCTGGCACGCGGCTTCTTCGTAGCCGCTGGTGCCGTTGATTTGTCCCGCGAGGAAGAGGCCGGCGATTTTCTTGGTCTCGAGGGTACGCTCAAGTTCAGTGGGATCGATGGAGTCGTACTCGATTGCGTAGCCGGGCCGCATCATTTCGGCAGAGTCGAGGCCCGGGATTGACTTGAGTACGGCGAGTTGAACATCGATGGGCAACGAAGTGCTCATACCGTTGACATAGATCTCGTGCGTGTTCAGGCCTTCGGGCTCGAGAAAGAGCTGGTGCTGAAGCTTGTCGGGGAACTTGACGATCTTGTCTTCGATCGACGGGCAGTAGCGCGGGCCGATCGATTGGATCTGGCCGCTGTACATCGGGGAGCGATGAACGTTCTCGCGGATGATGCGGTGCGTTTCTTCGGTGGTGAAGGCGATGTAGCAGGGAACCTGACGGTCGTGATGCGCGACCCGCTTGGTGCGAAAGCTGAAGGGCGTGGGGTCGGTGTCGCCGGGTTGTTCCTCGAAGCGTGACCAGTCGATGGTGCGGCCGTCGAGACGCGGCGGGGTTCCTGTCTTGAGCCGGCATCCACGGAGGCCTAGTTTCTTCAGGGCTTCGCCCAACAGAACGGCATTGGGTTCGCCGGAACGTCCGGCGGGATATTGCTGCTCGCCGCAGTGAATGAGGCCGTTGAGGAAAGTGCCCGTCGTGATGATGACAGCCTGGGCGCGGACGGTGCGGCCGTCGCGGAGGCGAATACCGCGGATGCAGTTCTCAGTTCTCAGTTCTCGGTTCTCAGTCGAGACAGGTCCCTCGGAGAACTGAGAACTGGGAATTGAGAACTGGTCAAGAATCAGATCTGCCACTTCGGCCTGCTTGATTTTGAGGTTCGGCTCCGCTTCGAGCACCTCGCGCATTTTCAGGCGGTAGGCTTGCTTGTCGCATTGCGCGCGCGGAGACCAGACCGCCGGGCCGCGGGAAGTGTTCAGCAGGCGAAATTGGATACCGACGGCGTCGGTGATTTCGCCCATGATTCCGCCCAGAGCGTCGACTTCGCGGACGAGGTGTCCTTTGGCAATGCCGCCGATAGCGGGATTGCAGGACATCTGCGCGATCAAGTCGACGTTCAGGGTGTAAAGCGCGGTCTTCAGGCCCATGCGCGCGGCGGCCATCGCGGCCTCGCAGCCGGCGTGTCCGGCGCCGACCACTACTACGTCGAATTGTTCGTTGAACTGCATGGATGTAAGTGCCAAGGTCGGACACGGCAAGCTTGTCACTATTCTAGCAACTAGCGGCCTATCCTTCGTGCTACCGTCCAGCGCCGCCTTTTATAAAGGGGGACCTATGAGAAGACTAACAGCGGTAGGACTTTTAGTTCTGATTTCTGTGGCAGGCTTTGGAATAGCGCAATCCGCCGGAGGGCGCGGGCCATCGACTCCCGAGGAGCGAAGTCGATTCGTAGCGATCCCGCACAAACTGGAGAACGATCCTCTTGACCGAAGTCTCGATGGCGATCGGGATTGGGCGTTACGGTGGTTAATCGCAGTACCGGATGTCCACGTTTCCCTCTGCTCGGCGGTGCTTGGGGACTTTATGAAGGAAAAGAAATACAAATATTCTGGTGAGATCATGCGGCAGCTTACATTTTCAGCGGCCCCATCGACGATGGAAGACCCTGCTGGAGGCAACGATCCGATGGCGCAACATGTAGCCGGCGTGAAGGGGGCGTTGACCGCTTATCAATCGATTCTCACGGCGAAGCCCGAAGCTCACTCAAAGAGTCTCGATGCATTAGTGCAGCAGCAGTCGAACGGAAAGCTGGAAGACACTATCCGTGCCTCTGCGAAAAAAGCTTGCCAGTGAGATAAAGCAGCTAACGGTTTTGATGCCAAGCACATGCGACACACTGTTCGTTTTCTTCAGGGCGCATTGCTTGTCACGGGGCTATCCCGCCTTTTATATTGGGCTGCTTCAAGGAGAGCTTATCCATGGATCACCAGGAATTTTTCCGTGAACTCGACGGTCGTATTGCGAAGTACGATTTGTTGTGCCATCCGTTTTACAAAGCGTGGAGCGCGGGCGAACTAACGCCCGAGGATCTCCGCGCGTATGCGCTGGACTATTACCAGCATGTGAACGCGTTTCCGTCGTATTTGGCGGCGTTTGCTCTGCGGTTGAATGACGGCGAATTGCGCCAGGCCGTGCTCGCGAACATGCGTGACGAGCAGGGTGGAGAGGGCGAGGCCGCCGAGGCGCACTCGGATCTCTGGATGGATTTTGCGGAGGGCATGGGCGCTGCGCGCAACGCGCTCGGGCATGAAAGCGTTCCGGAAGTAAAGCAATTGGTGAAGCATTTCGCGCGGGTCGCGGAAGAAGGAACTCCGTCAGAAGCACTGGCTGCTTTCTACGCGTATGAGTCCCAGGTGCCGCGCGTGGCTACGGAGAAGGATCGCGGACTGCGGGAACGCTACGGAGCTGACGAGCGCACGACTCGCTATTTCACATTGCACGCGACGGCCGATGTCTATCACGCTAACGTCTGGCGCGAGCAACTCGGGAAGCAAGTGGCTGAGAATGCGGAGATCGCCGAGAAAGCGCTCGATTCAGCCGAATCCGCAGCGAAGTCGCTCTGGAAGGCCCTCGATGGCATCGAGTCGCGCAGAATGGCGAAAGCCGCGTAATCTTGCGGGATGATCTTGCTTAAGCCACCAATCCGAATGGATTGGTGGCTTTCTTGTTTGAGTGCATCGTGTGCCATGTGAGTGATTGGAGGATTTCATGGCGAAGCGGGTGCCTGTCGGAACGCGAGGAGAAGCCGAGGAGACGGTTGAGTTTCAGCACACACTTACGGCGCACCATCTAGAGCTGCCGCCGGTGTACTCGACACCCGACATGATCCGTCTGATGGAGACTGCGGCTTTCCATGCGCTGCATCCGTATAGCGAGGGCGATGAGATCAACGTTGGGACGTCGATTCACGTGGAACATCGGGCTGCTAGCGGGATTGGAGCTCGGGTGAAGGCCGAGGCAGTGGTGGAAGCTTTCGACGGGCGGTTCTACAGCGTTCGCGTCACGGCGAGCGATGAAACGCAGGAGATTGGGCGTGGAACTGTGGGGCGGGCATTTGTCAGCGTATCGAAATTTATGGCGAGGCTTAAGAAGGAGAGTTAGTCGAGTAGTGACTGCTGCGCTGATTGCATCGGAGCCTGATGGAGCAACATCTTAAAACGCAGAGAACGCGGAGAACGGCACAGAGAGCAGCAGAGAAATTCATTCGGACCGAGAGGCGAGGCGGGTTTCCGTGAATATTGAAGAGCAGAAATCGAAAGCGATGGCGTTCCGGGCGATGCACCGCTCGGGGAAGATACTCGTTCTTCCCAATGCCTGGGATGTTGCGAGTGCGCGCGTGTTTGAAGAGGCAGGATTTGGTGCGATCGCTACCACGTCGGCTGGGGTTGCGTTTTCGCTGGGGTATCCCGATGGACAGAAGATTTCGCGGGAAGAGATGCTGGCGCGGGCGGGGCGGATTGCGCGCGCGGTGAAAGTTCCGGTGACCGCCGATGTCGAAGCCGGGTACGGGTTCGGCCCGGAACATTCGGCGCGCACCGCGAACGAGGTGATCGCGGCGGGAGTAGTTGGGATGAATCTTGAGGATGCCACAGGAGACCCAGCGCATCCGCTGGTGGATCTGCCGGTGCAGTTGGAGAGGATTCGCGCGGTGAAGGCGGCTGCGCTTAAGACCGGTGTGCTACTCGTGCTGAATGCGCGCACAGATGTTTACCTTGCAAAGGTAGGGGAATCTGTCACTCACTACGAAGAGTCGGCGCGCCGACTGCTGGCTTATCGGGACGCGGGAGCGGACTGCGTGTTCTTGCCGGGAGTGGCGGATCGAGAGACGATTGGGAGGATTGTGCGGGATGTGCAGTGTCCGGTGAACATTCTCGTCGGCCCAGGGTCTCCGACCATCGGGGAACTGCAAGATCTCGGAGTGGCGCGGGTGAGCATTGGATCGACTGCAATGCGCGCAACGCTGGGGCTGCTGAAACGCATCGGCGAAGAACTGAAGACAACTGGGACGTATACGTCGCTCGAAGGCGATATTTCTTACGCGGATGTGAATCGAATGCTGGACAAAGGCTAGGTGTTAGTCGCCGGTCGTCAGTCTCTGGCTAAAGTTCCATACTGCAAGCGCTATTCTCGACGTCGAAGTTGTATTGCGTTCACGGCTGACTGATGACTGTCGTTGGCATCATTTCAGATACTCACGGGCTATTGCGGCCGGAAGCGATCGAGGCATTGCGTGGGGTTGCGCTCATTCTGCACGCCGGGGATGTCGGTGCGCCGGAGATTCTCGCGGAGTTGCGCCTGATTGCGCCCGTGATCGCGGTTCGCGGAAACGTGGATCGCGGTCCGTGGGCTTCCGGCTTGCCGCCCAATGAGGTTATTGAGATTGAAGGCATTGCCATCTACATGCTGCACATTCTCCCAGAGCTCGATTTGAAACCCGAAGCGTCGGGAATTGGCGTTGTGGTGTATGGGCACAGCCATGTGCCGAAGTCGGAAGTGAAAAATGGCGTGCTGTATTTCAATGCTGGGAGCGCGGGGCCGCGGCGGTTCAAGCTGCCCGTTACCGTAGGGAAGCTAGTGATTGAGGGCGGAGCGGTGCGTGGGGAAATTGTCGAGATTGTTGGACAGTAGGATTCTGATCGCAGAGGTTGCCGAGCGCACAGACTTCCCGGCTAGCGCCCAGAGCGCGGCCGCGAACCTGGGCCACCATCCGCTGTGTTGGATGGTCTAACATACGGTGATGCCCGTCTCGGTTGTTCAAGCAGAAGAGGCGCGACGCAACATTGCGCCGGTTGCCATGCGTACCCCACTCGTGCGCTGCGCGGCGGATTCTGAATTGTTCTTGAAGCTGGAGAACCTCCAGCCCATTGGGTCGTTCAAGATTCGAGGTGCGGCGAATGTGATGGCTCTGACGCCGCGTCAGCAGCTTGAACGAGGAGTGTTGACTGCGTCGGCGGGCAACATGGCGCAGGGCGTTGCCTTCTGTGCGCGACGGCTGAACATTCAGGCTACGGTGATTGCACCTGACACCGCTCCCGCCACAAAAACTCGCGCAGTCGAACGGATGGGCGGGCGCGTCATCAAGGTCCCCTTCGCCGAATGGTGGCAGACCTTTGAGAGGCGCTCCTACCCTGGCGTCGACGCCACTTTTATTCATGCTTTTGACGATCCTCACGTCATGGCCGGGAACGGCACAATCGCACTGGAACTCCTGGAAGACTTGCCGGATCTGGAAGCGGTGGTGATCCCGTGGGGCGGGGGAGGCCTGTCGTGCGGCATTGCGGCGGTGTTGCGAGCGCTCGCTCCCAAAGTGCGGATCTACGCTGCCGAGATCGAGACGGCCGCGCCTTTAGCCGCGTCTCTGGCGGCGTGGGAACCGCGCGCCGTGGAATATCAGCCGTCGTTTGTCGACGGCATCGGCAGCAAGATGGTGTTCAAGAATATGTTCGAACACGCCCACAGATTGTTGGACGGCTCGCTTGTGGTGACTCTGAACGAGGCGGCCGAGGCGATGAAGTTCGTGGCCGAGCGAAACCGCGTGATTATCGAGGGGGCCGCAGCTTGTGCGGTGGCTGCTGCGCGATCGGGGCGTGCTGGATCGGGGAAGGTTGTGGCGATTGTGTCGGGCGGAAATATTGATCTAGAGAAGTTCGCGAGTCTTGTAACTCAGAACTGAGGCAATCCAACGGAGCCGCGGCCATGGGCTCGGTGTCTCTTCCTTCGCCGGGAACCCAACAAAGAGATCGTCTCTTGATGCCGGGATTTCTTGCATGTGGCCGATGTACGGACGTGAAGGTGAGTGGGGTATAAGCTACTTTTGGTATTGGCTGAACTGGATTGCGCGCCTCGCTGTCTTCGTGCTGGCGCTCATGCTCACTTACGTCATCGCCGTTTTCAGCCGCGCCTTCTATCGCTACCACTTTCCTCCGGGTGCACAAGGTAGCGATTCCCCCAGCCGAGAGTATCGGGAGTTTATCGGCGAACTGAGCATTAAGGCCGGGAGTATCAAAGCAATAGCCTCTGCATCTCCATATGTTGGACTTGTGGGAACCTGCTTCGGCATTTCGAGTGTGTTCAGGGGCTTTGCGATGGCAAAGCATATGGTACAGATCATAGAGACCTCCATCGCAGCCGTCTCACTCGTTCCAACCGCTGCGGGCATACTCGTGGCTGTTCCCGCAATATGTTTCCACAATTATCTGCGCATGCGGATTGAGTTGCTTAGAAGCGCGGTGTGTACCGGTGCGCTCGTCACCCAAAAGTTCCCATTAACGAAACAGTTCTCGGTCGGCCCGGCATTCGCGTTGATTGCGGCTCCCGTTTTAGCTATTCTCGTCGCCGCATATACGACGTTTTCTTCCTTCAGTCCCTCAAGGGGCTTCGCAATTGAACTAGCCTCGGCTTACTACCAACACTCTGGTGATCACCGGCTCGTCTCTTTGCACGTGAGCGACGCTGGGAAACTGTTTCTTGATAGTGAACAGCAAGACTGGAGCGGGTTGGCAGGGGGTTTATCACAGATTTACGGCATGGAAGCGCATCGCTCGCTCTGCCTTGTGGCTGACGAGGGTGTCCCCTTTCAGACTGTAGCTAATGTACTCGACACAGTGGGGAACACTCCTACGAAGATCACGGTGTGGCTGGCGACTCCGCAGAGTCCTCGATGTTCGCTACCCTGACCCGTGACTTACTCGCGCGGATAACGCCTCGACCGGTTCGCGCGCCTATTCCGTTCCTCTACAATCCTTGAGAATGTTCCTCCAGTTTCAGATCGAAGCTACCAGCGGGCCCGCCCGCGTCGGAAGACTGATCACCCCTCACGGCGTAGTCGAGACTCCGGTCTTCATGCCCGTCGGGACGCTGGCTTCCGTCAAGGGTGTGCCGCAAGACTTGTTGGAGGATCTTGGGGTTCAAATTCTTCTCGGCAATACTTACCACCTCTACCTCCGTCCGGGCGTCGAGACGGTCCGGGGGCTGGGCGGACTCCATGGGTTCATGTCCTGGGATCGCGCCATTCTGACGGATTCTGGCGGGTTTCAGGTATTCAGCCTCAGCGAACTACGCAAGGTGACCGAGGATGGCGTCACATTCCGTTCCCATCTGGATGGGTCGTCGCACTTCTTCCGTCCGGAGAGCGCGATGGAGGCCGAAATCGGGCTAGGTGCCGACATCATCATGGCGTTCGATGAGTGCACGGAGTTTCCGGCGGAGCGCGAACGGGCTCGGGCGTCGATGGAGATGACTCTTCGCTGGGCGGCGCGGAGCAAGAAGTACTTCGAGGAGCACAAGAGCGAAGTGCCTTGGGCCAGTCGCCAGTCGCCAGTCGCGAGTCGTCAGGAAGGGCAAAACCCTGTTTCTAGTTCCGAGTTTCCAGTTTCGCGTTCGAGCGACGATTCTGGAAACTTGAAACTTGAAACTCGAAACCTGACAGGGGCCACCCAGTCCCTCTTCGGCATCGTCCAGGGCGGAATGGAATTCGATCTACGCAAGGAATCCGCGGAGCGGACCGTCGAGATCGGCTTCCCCGGCTATGCTATCGGCGGGCTCAGCGTTGGGGAGCCTCGGGAACTGACCCGCGAAGTCGTTGAATCAACCCTCCAATATCTTCCTGCCGATCGTCCGCGATATCTGATGGGGGTCGGAACGCCGGAAGAGATTGCCATGTACGCCAATATGGGGATCGACATGATGGATTGCGTGCTGCCGACGCGGGCGGCGCGGCATGGGTTGCTGTTCACGTCGGAGGGGAAGATTTCGATCAAGCAGGCTCGGTACGCGACCGATCAGGGACCGCTGGATCCAGCCTGTTTTTGCAGGGTGTGTACCCGGTATTCACGAGCATATTTGCGGCACCTTTATGCGGCTAACGAAGTGCTGGCACAGGTTTTAAATACCATCCACAACCTTAGTTTCTACCTTGACACTATGCGGAGGGTACGGCATTCTATTCGACTTGGGGAAGGGGCGCGCTTTCATTCTGGTGTCTCGTCTCAACCGAAGCCGTAGGTGCCCGATCCCCTGGTTCAAGCGAAGGAA
>Ga0207693_10005826_pt1 | contig 10229 bp, 6 predicted proteins | sample LARL81metaG_FD_184347 | JGI IMG/M metagenome (GOLD analysis project Ga0207693, IMG submission 184347) | Corn, switchgrass and miscanthus rhizosphere microbial communities from Kellogg Biological Station, Michigan, USA - LAR L8-1 metaG... | ecosystem: Host-associated > Plants > Roots >... | reverse complement strand
GGCTGGGAAGCGAGAGTCGGCTGAGACGCAGGGTGGGTCCGCTGAGACCCGGCGCGAGTCTGATCAGACACAGCGCAGGCCCGCTGAGACGCAGCCCAGGTCCGCCGAGACGCAGCGCAAGTCGGGCGAGACGCAGCCGCTGGCCGTGAAGAGCGGGCTCGGCGATAAGTGGTGGCAGGCCGAGAGGCAAGGGCCGGCTGGGCAGCGCAGGTCGGCTGAGACACAGTCCCTGACCGAGAAGCAACGGCCGGCCGCGAAGCCAGAGGCAACTGCGAAGCCAGAGGCAGCCGCGAAGCCAGAAGTGGCCGAAAGGCAAGGGCTGGACGAGAAGTGGTGGCTGGCCCCGAAGCAGGGACCGGCGGGGAAGCCAGGTCTGCCCGGGAAGCCAGGTCTGCCCGGGAAGCCAGGTCTGCCCGGGAAGCCAGGGCTGTCTGAGGGGCAGGGCCTGGCTGGGAAGCCGGGGTTGGCTGAGAGGCGGGATTCGGCCGAGACTCAGCCGCTGCCGGTGATACGAGGGCCATTCGAGAAGCGGGGGATGGCCGGGGCACAGGGGGCCGCCGCGACGCAGGCGCCCGCTGGGACGCAAGTCGCCGGGAGGCAGGAAGCCGCCAGGACGCAGGGTGCCACTGGGAAGCAGGGGTCTGCTGGGGCGGGGAGGTTGCCGGAGGATTGGTGGGATCCGGGGTGGCAGGCGGTTCAGTCGCCGGGGGCCGGCCCGCTACAGCGGGAGATCCTGGGGTCGGCCAGCGGGCCGGGAACGTACCTGGCCAGCGAGGTTCAGGACGAGGCGCCGCCGTCGTGGCATCAGGTTCTGGGGAACACGTTCAGCTTGTGGGCGGGGCGGCATCTGCGCTGGCTCCGCGGGGCGCCGGGGCAGGGGCGCGGGCGACTGGCAGCAGCCGCGGCACTGGCGGCCGGGCTGGTGGTGGTCGGCATCGGGGCGGGCGGGCTGATTACGGCTAACGTCTCGGCGGCGCCTGCGGTCAAGGTCGCACGGCCGGCGCCGATCGCCGCGCCGACAGGGCAGGCCGAGGCGCCGCCCACGACGGCTGTTTCGGCCGCTCCGGTAGGGAAAGCCCAGGCCGTGGCCAAGCCGGTCTGGGTGAGCATCCCGGCGATCGGGATCAAGAAGACCAAGCTGATCCACCTCGGGCTGAACAAGAACGGCACGCTCCAGGTGCCGCGCACCACCACGGTGGCGGGCTGGTTCACCGGGGGCCCGCGGCCGGGCGAGGTCGGCTCGGCCGTCATCGCCGGGCATGTGGATTCGAAGACCGGGCCGGGGATCTTCTTCTGGCTGCGGGCGCTGAAGCCAGGCGACAAGGTATACGTGGGGCGCGCCGACGGGACGATGGCGATCTTCACCGTGACCCGGGAGCACATGTACGCCAAGGACAGGTTCCCCACCAAGGCGGTGTACGGGGCCGTCCCGGACGCTGAGCTGCGCCTGATCACCTGCGGCGGGATCTTCGACCGGTCGACGGGCAGCTACCTGAGCAACGTGGTGGTCTTCGCCCGGCTCAGCAGATAATCGATTGATACTGCTGCGTACCGTAGCGCGAGGGACGCAATCAGGCATTCCGGTAGATAACGACACTCGTGTGTGATCTGCTGTCTCAGATAAGTAACGAACGGGACCGGCGGGGACCGTCGTCACCGTGTTCTTCCTGAGGTCACGGGCTTGTACGCCCGTGGTGGAGGCGGGATAGCGCATGCAGCTGGCCAGTACGAGCCGGACCACCGAGGTGGTGAGATCCGCCGACCGGAAAGCCCCCGTGACACCACCCCGGGAGCCTTCGTGGGGCCGGGTCCTGGCCACCACCATCAGCCTGTGGACGGCCCGGCGGATCCCCCGGCTGCGCCGGCCCGGGCTGGCTCTGTTCCTGGCTCTCGTCATGCTGGTCACGGCGGCCGCCGTGGTGGCTGTCGTCCAGCTGACCACTACCCCCGCCCGGACGGCGCCCTCGGCCAGCCCGCACCGGGCGGCGGCGGCGCGGGCGGGCGCCCCGCCCGCGGCCGGACCAGAGGCGGCCGGACCAGGGGTGACGGGGACCGCCGCGGACATCAGGGCCCAGGCCGCGACGTGGGTCGCCGCGCAGGTCGGCAGCGACCAGAGCATCGCGTGTGACCCGGTCCTGTGCACCGCGCTCGGCGCGCACGGCGTCGCGTCGGGCCGGCTGATGCCGCTCGGCCCGACGGCGGGACCGCCGGGCGCCAATGTGATCGTCACGTCCGCGGCCGAGCACGCCCAGGCCAGCCAGGAGGCGCCGACGTTGCTGGCCAGCTTCGGGACTGGAACCAGCCAAGTCGAGGTCCGCGCGGCCGCCCCGGGCGGGGCCGCCGCCTACGCCAAGGCGCTGGCGGCCGACCTGGCCTCCCGCCGGTACGGCGGCACGCAACTGCTGCACAGCAAGAGCATCCAGGCCGGCGCCGAGGCCGCCGCGCAGCTCCAGACGGGCCAGGTGGATTCCCGCATCCTCATCATGCTCGCCATGCTGGCCTCGCAGCATTCCTGGCGAGTGGTCGCCTTCGGCGATTCCTCGCCCGGGGTCGCGCTGGCCGACGCCCCGCTCCGGCAGGTGACCATTACCGGCAACGACGCCAGGACGGTGGCCGCGGCGCTCGCCCTGGTCCATGCGCAGCAGGCGCCGTACGCTCCGGCTCAGGCCACCATCGTCCGGCTGGCCGGCGGCCAGCCGGGACTTCGTATCGATTTCACAGCTCCTGGCCCGCTCGGGCTCCTGACCGGCAACGCTTCTGGGTGAATAGGCGGTACAAGTTCCCAGGGTGACGGAAGGGACCAGTGATGAGGTTCGGTAGGCGATTCGTCCTGCTTACTTCGTTCGTCATCCTGCTGGGCGGCAGCGGTGCCGCGCTGTCGCCGACGGCGTCCGCCATCGGGAAACCGGGCGCGGCCGCGGACCAGGGCTTCGTGCGCTGCGCCAATCTGTCGCCAGGCACGCCGGAGGACATCTACCTCTACCCGTTCGGCAATCCGTCCCACCCGACCGTGCTCATGCACGACGGCTACGGCAGCGTGTCCGCGTACATGCCGGTCGCCGCGGGCCAGTACACGGTGGCGATGCGCCCGGCGGGCGCGTCGTCCGCCAGCCCGCCGTCGGTCTCGACCAGCTTCATGGTGGGCGCCGGGACGAACTACACCGTGGCCAGCATCGGCTCCGCCTCGGGCCGCAAGCTCGAGATCCTGACCGACCAGACCGCCGGGCAGGCCGGGCACAACGCGCTGGTCCGGGTCATCCAGGCATCGGTGAAGCAGCCCAAGGTCACGGTCAGCGTGGGCGGGGACACCCTGGCCCGGCAGCTGACCTTCGGCGCGGCCACGTCGTACCAGGCCGTCGAGCCGGGGACGCCGACGGTCACGTTCGTCGCGCCCGGCGGCCGGGCCGCCAGGACGGTCAGGCTGCCCGCCGGTTCGGTGCACACGATCGTGGTGCTCGACGAGGCCTCCGGATCGAAGCTGAAGATCGACAGCCTGACCGACGCGGCCGCGAGCCGGGACACCGCCCCCAAGGGCGGCGCGGCGACCGGGATGGGCGGTACGGCACCGGGGAAAGATGGCGGCCCCGGGTCGGTGCCGTGGCTGGCCACGCTGGCGGGCGGGCTGCTGCTGGCGATAGCCGGCGGGCTCGGCCTGCGCCGGTCGCGCCGCCCGGCCGCGGCCGGGCACGAGCACGTCCGCAGTTAACACGCGAGCACGTCCGCGGGTAACACTGGCCGTCTCGCGCTGTTACCGGATGGCATCCGGGCGACGACTCGGGCGGACCATGCCGGCCATCTTCATCCGGCCGGGGACCCGGCCCGGGCGCTAGCCGGCCCCGGCCGTAGGCTTACCGCCATGCCGGAGTCGCCGCTGATCCTGGTCACCAACGACGACGGACTGCAGTCTCCAGGGCTGCTCGCGGCCGCGGAGGCGGTGGCGGACTTCGGGGAACTGCTCATCGCCGCACCCGCGACGCAGCAGAGCGCGATGAGCCGCGCCGTTGTGCGGGACGCGCGCTCGGGCGTCATCGAGCGGACCGAGCTCCAGGTGGACGGGCGGACCGTGCCGGGCTACGCGGTCAGCGGCTCGCCGGTGATGGCGGTGATGCACGCCGTTCTGGAACTGGCCGAGCGGCCGGTCGGCCTGTGCGTCAGCGGGATCAACTACGGCGAGAACATCGGCGCCGCCATCGCCGGCAGCGGCACCGTCGGCGCCGCCCTGGAGGCCGACGGCTACGGCATCCCCGGCATCGCCGCGGCGGTCACCGTGGCCGTGAGCGAGTGGCGCACGTTCGGCCCGGTCGACTGGACCGCCGCCAAGCACTTTATCCGGCTGCTAGCCGAGCAGGTGCTGACCGAGGGCATGCCGGACGGCGTATCGGTGCTCAACCTCAACGTGCCGCGGACCGCCACGCCGCAAACGGAGCTGCGCAAGACGACCCAGAGCCGCCAGCCCTACTACGTCCGCAGCCGCCCGGGCCCGCCCCGGCCGCTCGACCAGCCCTTCCAGTTGACCGTGGACGTCGTCGTCGACTGGGACCGCCTCGAGCCCGGTTCCGACATCTACGCCATCGCCCGGGACCAGGTGGCCTCGGTGACCCCGCTGACCTGGCGGATGACCGCCGACACCGACTGGACCCCCCGAACCCACGCGTAAGGAGCCGCTCACCCGCGTCCACAGCGTGAGCACCATGGGGTCGTGCCTGGGCCGGCCCGGCGCGAGTCGAACGCGCACTGGCGGTTTAGGGGACCGCTGTCCTCTCCGTTGGACCACGGGCCGTGGAGACGCACTCGAGGGTCGAATAGTGCGTCGCGGTATCCCCGGCCCGACTCGAACGGGCGACCTGCTGTTCCGGAAACAGCCGCGCTTTCCTGCTGCGCCACGGGGACATGCGGCCGCCGGAGGCGGCGGCCGCGAGACGTGCGTGCCAGGGGAGGGACTCGAACCCCCAGTGGCCGGGCGGCCGGCGGCTTTACAGGACGCTGCGCTGCCTATTGCGCGACCCTGGCATGGGGTGACCGACGCGGTTCGAACGCGCAGCCTCCGGGATCACAGCCCGGCGCTCTACCTGCTTGAGCTACAGCCACCGTACTCGGCGAAGGAATCGAACCTATTCGTCTCGCGGGTGTGAACCGCGCGCTCTCCCATTGAGCTAGCCGAGCGTGAAGCGCTCCCGGAGGGACTCGAACCCCCACCGCCGGATCCGTAATCCGGCATGATCTCCTTTTCACCACAGGAGCGTGGTAATGAAGCGGTGACGACGGGATTCGAACCCGTGGCATTCCGGGCGACAACCGGACGCTCTGACCAGCTGAGCTACGCCACCATGGCTCCGGCACCGGGATTCGAACCCAGATAGCTGCCTTAACAGGGCAGCGTCCTACCGATTGAACGACACCGGATCGTGAGTGCCGCGCTTTACCGTCCTCATACCGGTCCTGGCGCACGGCGGCCTTCGTAGCCCCACAGGGAGTCGAACCCTGTTCCGCGACGTGAAAGGCCGCGATCTTACCCATAGACGATGGGGCCATGGGCTGTACAAACGTGGTCCGCGCGGGATTCGAACCCGCATACTCCAGGGTGAGGACCTGGCGAGTCTGACCGCTTCCTCCAGCGGACCAGGGTATGCGCCGCCCCGGATTCGAACCGGGAACCAGCCGGGTAGAAACCGGATGCGCTTTCCATTGCGCCAGCGACGCACGGTGGGCCGTCAGGGGATCGAACCCTGGACGAAAACGCGGATTAAAAGTCCGCCGCTCTACCACTGAGCTAACGGCCCCTGCTACGGGAGCAGGGGCGGTTTCAGGTCCATCACCATCAAGCTGATCTCCTTAAGGTGGTAGCGGTAGGTGGCCTCGAACCACCGACCTCCTGGTTATGAGCCAGGCGCTCTACCAAGCTGAGCTATACCGCTGTGCGCGTACATCGCCATGGTCGGCCACCTCGGAATCGAACCGAGCAACTAACTGCGTATCAGGCAGTCCCCTTCAACCAGCTGGGTCGCGACCGTACGAGGGTGGCGGGCGACTCGAACGCCAGCGCTCGCGCGCCCATCCCGCTTCAAACGGGCGCCGGCCGGCCCGGCCGGTTCACCACCCAGCAGAGGAGAGCGGGCGACTCGAACGCCAGCGCCGTACGACGCCCGGCCGCTTTCGGGGCGGTGCCTGCACCCTGGCAGGTTCACTCTCCATGGACGAGCGGGAGACGGAGAACTCGAATCTCAGGGCTCGCGCCCCCACCCGCTTTCCAGGCGGGGACCACCACCTGGTGATGTCATCTCCCACGGAACTCGAGGAGCGTGCGGGATTCGAACCCGCGAGGGCCCTCCCGGACCCCTGCGCCTTAGCGGGGCGCTGCTGTAGCCGCTGAGCCAACGCTCCAGGTACATCAGTAGAGCTCGAGGTCGCCCGTCACCGGGTCAATGAGGTCGTCGTAATCCGGGCCGACGGCCAGGCAGGTCCGGGTGGGGATCCCGCCGAACTCGGTCAGGCCCCGGTCGGTGATCATGTGGACGACCAGGCCGACCGCGAGCGCCTTGTCGTACACACCGAGCAGTTCGGTCTCCGAACCCACCTTGACGGTGACTTTCCGCATGCTGAGCTCGAGCCAACTCCGTTCGGCCGCTGAGAATTGAACCTGGTCCGCACGGCCCGCTGGCGTGAGATGCGGCATGACCCGCTGCCTCAGCCATGCCATCGAGGCGTGCGCGCCCTGCGCGATCTCCTTGCCGCGGCGCATCTTCAGGTCGCGCCGGATGACGATGACCTGCTTGGTCGGACGCTGCTGTTCTTCGTGTTCCACGAGCGGTTAGCGGGATTCGAACCCGCGACCCCCACCATGGCGAGGTGGTGCTCTCAACCCCTGAGCTACAACCGCATGAGCCCTTCCCCGGTGCCGATCCGGGCGACGCGTCCCTACCGAGGACCCGCGGACGCCGGTCCGAAGGGCGTGAGCTGGGGAAGCGCGATTCGGACGCGCACTAATAGTTTCAGAGACTATCGGGCTGCCTGTTACCCCATTCCCCACTGGGCCCTAGAGCCACGTGCGCTCGGCAGGACTTGAACCTGCGCTGTCCACGTCCTCAACGTGGCCTCTCTGCCGCTGGAGTACGAGCGCGTGGAGCCGCCATCCGGTGCCGACCCGGACCGCCGGCCTTACGGGGGCCGGGTCACAGCCGTGTGTGACGGCGCTGGCGCGGGGCCTGCAGGGCGGCCCCGCGCACCGCGTGCGGAAGGCGCGATTCGAACGCGCAAGCCGCGAGGTCTGAGCTCGCGAGGTATCCCGGTTCCCGTCACTCCCGCATCGTGCGCCACCAGGGACTTGAACCCCGAACCGTCAGCTTAAGAGGCTGCTGCTCTGACCATTTGAGCTAGTGGCGCGTACCGTGATTTACCCAGAGCGGATGGAGAGAATCGAACTCTCATTATCAGTGTGGAAGACTGAAGTCCTGCCGTTGAACGACATCCGCATACGGTTCCCCGAGGACTCGAACCTCGTACCTGCGCTACTTCACAGCGCCGCTCTTCCCGGTGAGCTAGAGAACCATCGACCGTCGGGAAGCAGGGACTCGAACCCCGTCCATCCGGCCCCAAACCGGAGGCGCTAACCCTTACACCACATCCCGTTGAGTGGAGATGGCCGGAATCGAACCGGCTACGGCAACGCTTGCAGGGCGTGCCCGCTCCTTAGCTGTCACCCCCACGGGCAGGCCTCGGCCCGTGCCGATTACACGCGCTCTGGCCTGCCGTTTCATGGTGCTCACACTATGGACGTGTCAATAACCAGGCCTGTATTAAAGGCACGCGAGGACGGCAGGAGTCGAACCTGCATTTCGCCGGTTTTGGAGACCAGATGCCTATCCGCTGGCTCATCCTCAGGTAAATGAAAACCGCCCCGAGGGATTCTCCCTGGGACGGCTGCCGGTAAGTGCCTGCTGGACGCTTACACGGCAACCACGCCACGCCGATTGCTGAACAGGGCAGCATCGAGTGACGAGCCCGGGTGCATGTACCCCGCTCGTTTCAGCGTCTGCCACGTCGTCATGAATCCATGGTAGGTCTTCACATAGAAGGGAGCAATTGTATTTTCCGGCTTATTCCTCGGTGGGTACGGGAGATCCGGTGGCGGTTCACGCCGGGGGCCGGCCAGGGGGCTGCGCCCGGCGGGCCGCACCAACTGTCGACAGGCCGTCTGTCGACAGGCTGCCTGTCGACAGGCTGTGGATAAAGCCGTGGATAACTGCCCGGATTCTGTGGACACCGTGGGGACACCGTGGGGACGACAGAAAAACATGAGGTGAACAAGGCCCCCTTCACCTCATACATGAAGGGGGCCTGCTCGCAGTGTGCCGCATCCAGCCGCGGGGACCCGGCAGGCGCGCCGGCCACCACATCCCGTCTGGGCGCGGTTGCCGTTACCGTTCCGGCGCTGCCGCCCTTGCCGTTTCCGGCGGGGGCGCCAGGTCCGCGCGGGCGGTCAGCAGGAACCACGTGGTCACGCCGGTGACCAGGGCCGGGGCCGCAGGCTGGCCGGCCACGAGGTGCAGCGCGGCCAGTGCCAGCGCTCCGGCGACCAGGGCGCGGGCGAGCAGGCGGAGCGGGCGTCCGCGCCGGATCCGCCCAGGAAGATGACGAACGGGCCAGCTCACCCGCATCGCCCCCGTGCGAGCCCCGCAAACCTCAGCCGACCCTCCGGTCTCGCTCACCGGGATACTCCCGGGCCGAGGATGCCGTCGAGGCGGGACGATCCGGCCGGGACGCGCGGGTGCGGCCCGGACACGAGTCCGTCCCTCGGGGCGGGCAGGACGACCGGCGATCTGGCGGGCGGACTGGCGGCCGGCGGCCCGGCGGCGGCCGGACTAGCGGCGGGTGCCTGCCTGCCGTGGCTCTCGGTCGTGGCCGTGCTGGTCCGCGTCGTGGACATGCTGGTCCGCCAGGCCCACAGCAGCGCGGCGAAGGCCAGGCCGGCCGGGATCGTGACCGGCGCAACCAGCAGGAACGTCCGGATCACGGTCAGCCAGGTCAGGTGCGGCCAGCCGCTTGAGCCGTCCCGGACCGGGTCCAGCGTCAGCGCCCGCCAGCCGCGAGCCGACTCGGCGGCGATCCAGACCGCGGTCATCGGCAGCGTCCAGCCGGCCTGGCGGCCCAGCCGGGACGCGGGCCAGCCGCGCAGCCACGCGGCCGCGTACCCCGCCGCGGTCACGATGGCCAGCGGCCAGACGGCGAGCGCGGCCGCGGCCAGCGGCAGCCAGCCGGCCAGCCGGAGGATGCCAGGACCCCAGCGGGCCCGCTTCTGGATGCCAGGACCCCAGCGGGCCCGCTTCTGGATGCCAGGACCCCAGTGGGCCCGCTTCTGTGTGTGTACAGCCATATCGTCCTCAAGTTTCACCGCAGTAACAGCAGCCCCCGGCGGCTACACGTGATCACGCATGTACGAGATGTAACGATTCTTCCGCGTCGACGGACCAGGAAAAGCCACCCGCCGTATCCGTAAGCGCATCGTCATGATTACTGTTCGCAGTCACTCGCCGCCGCCGGATGGGAACCGGGGGCTGCGATCTGGCTGCCGCCGGGTGATACTTGCAGGTAAGGAGGACATCATGGACGGGCCGGGAATCCGGCGAGCCGCGCTGCGGCTGGCGGTACCGCTGGCCGCGATGACGCTGCTGGTAGCGGCGTGCACGGGGTCGCGGAAGCCCGCCAGCGTGGCAGAGACCACCGCCGCGCCAGCGGCCAGTCCCGTGCGGACCGTCCCCCCGCCCGCGACGCCGGCCGGGGCCCAGCTCCGCTGGCTCACCGCTGAACTGGCCCGGCTGCCGATGTCCGACGCGCAGGTGCGCGCCCACTTCGACGCGGCTTTCCTGGCCCAGGTCAGCCCGGCCGCGCTGAACCAGACGCTGGAGGCCGTGATCCGGATCGACTTGCTCTCGATCCAGGTCAGCCAGCCGACCACGCTGGTCGTCAACGTCCTGGCGGGCGGCGGTGAGCGGGCCCAGGTCTGGCTCGACGTCGACAGCCACGGCCTGATCAGCTGGCTGCGCGTCAGCCCCGCCAGCACCGGGCCGGTGCCCGCCACCTGGGCCGGCGTCGACCGCGCCCTGCGCGCGGTCGCCCCCCGGGTCCGGCTGCTGGTGGCCAAGGTCGGCGACGGCGCCTGCCAGCCGGTGCACAGCATCGATCCCGGTACCGCGGCCCCGCTCGGCTCGGCCTTCAAGCTCTACGTGCTCGAC
>Ga0207693_10005825_pt1 | contig 10229 bp, 11 predicted proteins | sample LARL81metaG_FD_184347 | JGI IMG/M metagenome (GOLD analysis project Ga0207693, IMG submission 184347) | Corn, switchgrass and miscanthus rhizosphere microbial communities from Kellogg Biological Station, Michigan, USA - LAR L8-1 metaG... | ecosystem: Host-associated > Plants > Roots >... | reverse complement strand
GCCTCGGCGTCATCGAGCAGGCACGATGAACGGCCCAACCGGTGTCCGACACCGGTTTTTGTCAAGCCAGGAATGTGGCGAATCTGGAGCTTTTTTCAGTACCCGATCGCCGGGCACAGGCTCTGTTTCGCCAGACCCTCCTAAGCGGCGGGTTTCACGAAGAGCCCGGCGGCGGCCTTTTCGCCGATTGCCTTCTCGGTGCCGTCAATCTTGACCGTGAACTGGCCGGCGGCGGGCTGAGCGGACTTCAGCTCGACCACGGTCCCGGGTACGAGGCCTTGGTCATAGAACCAGTGGAGGAGCTCGCCGTCGTGCTCAGCGAGGCGGACGATCGTCGCCTGCCTCGGCGGCTCGAGGTCGGCGAGCGGCGCCAGTTCCTGGTTCTCGGCCTGCTCGAAGTCGGGATCGACCGGCCAGCCGTGGGGGCAGCGTTCCGGGTGACCGAGCTTGACCTCGATCCGCTCGACCATCTCGTCGGAAAACGTGTCGCCGAGCTCGTCGGCGTGCACGTGAGCCTCGGCGGCGGTGTAGCCCATGAAGTCGGTCAGGAGCCGCTCGATGATCCGGTGCTTGCGGACGACTTTCTCCGCCCGCGCCCGGCCGGTGGCGGTGAGGATCGCCTCCTTGTGCTCGCCACGTTCGATCAGGCCCTCGGCCTCGAGCCGTTTCAGCATCTCGCCGGCCGACGCGCGCGAGACGCCGAGCATTTCGGCGACACGGGAAGCGAGCGTCGGCGAGCCCGTCGATTGCGGCCTGTACTCGCCGATCGGGAACGCCAGGAAGTAGATCGTTTCGAGGTACTCGTCGACTGAATGGCCCTGTGCCATACGCTGGCCAACTGTACTGCCCGTGACCTGCAAAGGCGGCTCGCTTGCGACGCGCTGCCGGTGGCTCTGTCTCGCACAGGTTCTGTAAGGTGAGCCTTACAACCGTGTCCACTGCTCAGACCTTGCTGCTCGGCGCGATCGCCGGCGTGACGATTTTCATCGGCTTGCCGATGGGGCGGATGCGGGGCCTCTCGCCCAGGTTGAAAGCGTTCTTCACGGCGACCGCGACAGGGATCCTGCTGTTCCTGTTCTGGGACGTGCTCAGCCAGGCGATCGACCCGGTCGACAACGCCGTCCAGGCGCACACCTGGGGACGCTTTGCCGCCGTCGCTTCGATCGCTCTGACCGGCTTCGTAGTCGGCCTGATGAGCCTCGTCTACTACGACACCTGGATGAAGGCCCGGCAGCGGAAGGCGATGCTCGGCCCCGGGGCGGCTTCTGTCGCCGAGTTCTCGCATGCGCACAAGCCGGGGCTCTCGGCTGCGCAGTGGCTTTCGGTGTTCATCGCAACAGGGATCGGCCTGCACAACTTCTCGGAAGGGCTCGCGATCGGCCAATCCGCGGCGCAGGATCTGAAGAGCCTCGCGCTCGTGCTGGTGATCGGCTTCGGTCTGCACAACGCGACCGAGGGCTTTGGGATCGTCGGGCCGCTGAGCGGCGAGGCGGAGCTCCCCAGCTGGCGCTTCCTCGGCGCGATGGGTCTGATCGCCGGGGCCCCGACCTTCATCGGCACCGTCATCGGGCACGCGTGGACGAGCGAGAACCTGTCGATCCTCTTCTTCGCGCTCGCCGCGGGCTCGATCCTCTACGTCGTGATCGAGCTGCTGAACGTCTGCAGAACGTTCAGCTCCAAGTCGCTGACGGCTTGGGGCATCGTGCTCGGGCTGACGCTCGGGTTCGCAACCGACTTCATCCTCGTCGCCGCCGGCGTCTAGCTTCAGGGCTACGCTCGACGCGTGCCCCGCTACGCGACCGTCTACCCGCTGGTCACCACGCGCGCCCTCGCGCGGCCGTTCACCTACGAGCTGACGAACGGCGCCGCAAAGGGCGCGGTCGTCTCGGTGCCGCTAGGACGCTCGCGCCGGCGTGGCGTCGTCGTCGAGCTCGTAGACGAGGCGCCGGTCGGGGTTAAGCCGGTTCCGATCGACTCCGTGCTCGACGAACTGCCGCCGGTGCTGGTCGACCTTGCCCTCTGGGTGGCGGACTACTACGGCTCGACCCCAGGGCGCGCGCTCGAGCTGATTGCGCCGGTCAAGAGGAAGCGGCGTAAGCAGCAGCCGCCACCAGGCGAACGCCAGGCGCTAACGGACGAGGCCGAGCCTCCCGAGCTGACCGGCGAGCAGCACGCCGCGCTCGACCGGATGACCGCCGCGCTCGACGGCGACGGCGGTCATTTCCTGCTCTACGGCGAAACGGGCAGCGGCAAGACCGAGGTCTATCTCCGGGCCTGCGCGGCAGCCCTGGATCGCGGCAAGACGGCGATCGTCCTCGTCCCGGAGATTGCGCTGACCCCGCAGACGCTAGGGCGGTTCCGGGCGCGCTTCGGCGATTCGGTCGCGGTGCTGCACTCCGGACTGACAGACGCCGAGCGCCGCGACGAACGGGAGCGGATCGCTCGCGGCGAGTCGAGGGTGGTCGTCGGGGCGCGTTCGGCCGTTTTCGCGCCGCTTCGAGACGTCGGTGTCATCTGCGTGGACGAGGAGCACGATCAGTCGTACAAGCAGGAATCCGACCCGCGCTACGACGCTCGAACGGTCGCTGCCAAGCGAGCCGCACTCGAAGGCGCGGTCGCGATCTACGGAAGCGCGACGCCGCGGCCGGAGAGCTGGGAGCGGCTCGAGCGCCTCGAGTTGGGCGGGCGGTTCGGAGGCTCGCTGCCCGGGGTGCGGGTTGTCGATCTACGCCGCGAGGCCGGCTATCCGCTCTCGGCGCCTCTGCTCAAGGAGCTCGGCGCGATCGAGGAGAACGGTGGGAAGGCGATCCTGCTCCTGAACCGCCGCGGCGTGGCGCCTGCGCTGCATTGTCGCGCGTGCGGCACGACCATCCGCTGTCCGCTCTGTGACGTCGCGCTGGTGTTGCACGGAGACGGGCAGCTCCGCTGCCACCACTGCGGCCACGCGCAAGCAGCGCCGGAGGCCTGTTCGTCGTGTGGCTCCGTCGAGCTCGCGCGAATCGGAGCCGGGACGCAGCGGCTGGAACGAGAGCTCGCCAAGCAATTGCCGAAGCTGGTGCCGATCAGGCTCGACGCCGACACCGCCCAAAATGCGGAAGCGCTGGCCGACGCGCTCCGCCGTTTCGACCAGACCGACCGCGCCATCCTGCTGGGGACGCAGATGGTCGCGAAGGGTCACCACTTCAGCGGCGTCAGCCTTGCGGCGGTGATCGACGCGGACACTGCGCTCGGCGTGCCCGATTTCCGTGCGGACGAGCGGACGTTCCAGCTACTGACGCAGCTGGCGGGTCGGAGCGGCCGCGACGCACCCGGCCGGGTCTTGATCCAGACGTTCCAGCCGGACTCGCGGCCGGTCGAGCTCGCGGCGCGGCACGACGTGCGTCGGTTCCTGACCGGTGAGGTGGAGCGCCGTCGCGAGCTCGGGTACCCGCCGTTCAGCCATCTCGTTCGCATCCTCGTCAGCGGGCCGGAGCCCGGTCCCGTGACCCGCGCGCTCGAAGAGGTGCGCGACGGGATGCAAGGCGCCGAGATCCTCGGCCCGGCGCCGCTCTTCCGTCTGCGTGGCCGCCATCGTGCGCAACTCGTCGCGAAAACGGACGAGCCGCGTCGTGTGGCCGGGCGCGCGGGGCAGCTGCTTGCGGCGGCGGCGCCCGCGATGCGAAAGGCCGGGCTGACGGCCGTTGTCGACGTCGATCCTCAGAGCCTTTGACGTCCATAAACTGCGGACGTGGCCGAGGAAGAGATCGAACAACAGGGCGAGGTTCTCGAGGAGAAGCTTGACCCCGAGCGCGAGGCGCGCCGCAGGCTTGCGCTGGCGCAGGTCCGGCAATACCCGGACCCGGTTTTGCGGATGCGCGCGAACGAGGTCGAAAGCTTCGACGACGACCTGCGCCGGCTAGTCAGGCGGATGAAGGACTTGATGGAGGACGCGAACGGCGTCGGCCTGGCCGCGACGCAGGTCGGCACGCTTCAACGAGTGTTCGTCTTCCGGCCGGAAGGGGAAGACGAAGCGCCGCGGGCACTCGTCAACCCGGTGCTGACCGCTACCTCTGAGGTGACCATCGGCGACACCGAAGGCTGCCTCTCGATGCAGGGCGTGACGATTCCGGTCGAGCGGCCGGTCAAGGTGACGATCGAGGGCAAGGACGAGAATGGTGAGGACGTCCGCCTGGAGCTGGAGGAGCGCGATGCGCGCGTGGTTCAGCACGAGCTCGACCACCTCGACGGGATCCTGATTCTCGACCGGACGACGCCCGAGGCCCGGCGGGAGGCGCTGGGGATCCTCCGGCCGGAGCCGCTCCTCGGCGCATTTACGTAGTTGGCGCGCATCGCGGTTGCGGCGACGGCGCCGTTTGGGGCAGACGTGCTCGGGCGGCTTGCCGGGCAGTACGAGATCGACTACCTGCTGACGAGGCCGGACCGCGGGCGCGGGCGCGGCCGCAAGATGGCGCCCACGCCGGCGAAGGAGGTCGCCGAGCGGCTGGGGATTCCGGTCCGGCAGCCCGAGCGGCTCGAGCCGGGCTTCGAGCCCGGGATCGAAACCGTTGTCGTGGTCGCCTACGGGCTGCTCGTGCCGGGTGATGCCCTGCAGCGGGCCCGCTGGCTCAACGTCCACCCATCGTTGCTGCCGCGCTGGCGCGGCGCCGCACCGGTCGAGCGGGCGCTGATGGCAGGCGATCTGGAGACGGGCGTCTCGGTCATCGAGCTCGTAGAGGAGCTCGACGCAGGCCCGATTGCGGCACAGGAGAGGTTTGCGCTTGCGATCGACGACGACGCGGGAGCCGTCTTCGCCCGCGCCGCCGAGCTGACTCCTGGCCTGATCAAGGCCGCGCTCGAGAATGCACGGCCCTCGCCCCAGGCCGCCGAAGGCATCACGTACGCGGAGAAGATCGGGCCCTCCGACCGGGAGCTCGACTGGTCGCGGCCGCCGGAGGAGCTGCACAACCGAATTCGCGCGCTGTCGCCGCACATCGGCGCCCGCGGCGTCGTCGAGGGACGCCCAGTGATCGTCTGGCGCTCGCGGCTCACGGACGGTCGGCTGGAGCTGCTCGAGGTGCAGCCGGAGGGCGGGCGCCGGATGACGTATGACGAGTTCCTTCGCGGCCTGCGCTGATGGTCTCGCCTGCACGGCGAGCTGCCTACGAGACGGTGCTGCGCGTCTTCGAGCAGGACGCCTACGCCGATCGCACACTGCGTACGGCCGCGGCAAGCCTCGACCAGCGTGACCGGGCGCTCGCGCAGAGGCTCGCCTACGGGACGATCCAGCGGGTTCGTACGCTCGACTACGCGATCGAGGAGCTCGGCAGGCGGCCCGTCAGAAAGCTCGACCCGCCTGTTCGTGCGGCGCTTCGCATCGGAGCGTACGAGCTCGGCTTTCTGGAGACGCCGCGCCACGCGGCCACGAACGAGGCCGTCGAGTTGGTGCGTGTCGCACGGCTCGAGCGCGCCGTCGCGTTCACGAACGCGGTCTTGCGTCGCGTCGGTGACGGAATCGCGGCTTTGCTCGAGACCCTGCCGGACGGTGCGCTCCGGCACTCGTACCCCGACTGGGTCGAGCGGGTCTGGACACGCGACCTGGGACGCGACGGGGCGCTCGAGCTGATGCGCGCCCAGAACGAGGCGCCGGAGACGGTCGTGCGGCTCGTTCGCGGGGAAATCGCCGGTGACCCGACCGACGTCCCCGGTGCCTATCGAGTCGACCGCGTGGACGAACGGGCGCTGGACGAGGGCCGGATCTGGCCGCAGAGCCGGGGCTCTCAACTCGCAGGTCTCGTCGTCGGCTCGCGCGAGGACGAGCGGATACTCGATCTCTGCGCCGCCCCAGGTGGAAAGGCGACTCAGCTCCTCGGCGAGGTGACCGCGGTGGAGAAGCACCCTGGCCGCGCGCGGGAGCTCGAGGAGAACGCGGCTCGCCTCGGGGCCGGGAACGTCACCGTCGTCCGTGCAGACGCGCGCGAGCTCCCCCCGGAGCTTCGCGACTACGACCGTGCCCTGGTTGACGCTCCGTGTTCGGGGCTCGGCGTCCTTGCCTCGCGTCCCGACCTGCGCTGGCGGGCGGAACCTCTGCCGGGCCTGCAGCTCGAGCTCCTCCGTGCGGCGGCGGAGCGCGTTCGCCCGGGCGGGACAATCGTCTACTCGGTCTGCACGATCAACGCGGACGAGAACGAGGCGGTGGTCGACGGGTCGGGGCTGAACCCTGAGCCACTAGGAGAGGAGTGGCCGCAATTCGCTCACCCGCGACGACCGGAGTTCCTGCTGACGCGGCCGGATGTGCACGGGACGAGCGGCTTCTTCATTGCAAGGTTGCGCTCCTAAACTGCCGGCGTGGCATGGGCCGAGTGGATCAGGACGGTCGAGGTCGAGCCCTCGCTCTACGCGGCGGATTTCTCCCGGCTGGGGGAGCAGATCGACCAACTTCTCCGAGCAGGCTCGCGCGTCTTCCACTACGACGTCGGCGACGGGCACTTCGTCGAGCCGATCATCATCGGGCCGATCGTGCTCCAGTCGATCGGAGGCTTGATTCATGCTGGGGGCGGCCGCGTCGACGTTCACTTGATGATCGAGACGCCGGAGCGGCACTTTCGCGCCTTCCGGGAGGCAGGCGCGGACAGCGTCACCTTCCACTACGAGGCGGTCGACGATGTGGCGGCGATCGCCGCGGCCGCACGGGAGCATGACCTGGGAGTCGGCGTCGCCTTGAAGCCGCAGACCGGGGTCGAGGAGGTGGCCGAAGCGGCTCTCGATGCCGACGTCGACCTCGTTCTCTGCATGAGCATCGAGCCGGGGTACTCCGGTCAGCAGTTCATGCCGGAGGCGTTCGAGCGTCTCCGCCGGTTGCGCGAGCTTCTTCCGGCGACGATCCAGCTCCAGGTCGACGGCGGCGTCAACGACGAGAACATCAAGCAAGCCCGCGGTGCGGGAGCGAATCTGCTCGTTGCGGCGACCGCTGTCTTCGGCCAGGGCGACCCCGCTCTCGCCTACCGGGGCCTGCTGGACGCGTCCGAATGAACTTCCTCGAGCGGGCGCTCGAGCTCGCCGAGCGGGGCCGGGTCACGACTCACCCGAACCCTGTGGTCGGCGCCGTGCTAGTGCGGGACGGTGAGGTCGTGGGCGAGGGCTGGCACAGGCGCAAGGGTGAGCCCCACGCCGAGGTGAACGCGTTGGCGGCCGCCGGCGATCGTGCGCGGGGCGCAACGCTCTATGTCACGCTCGAGCCATGCGCGCATTTCGGTGCCACGGCGCCGTGTGCGCAAGCGGTGATCAACGCCGGCGTGGCGAAGGTGCTCGTCGGAGCGCGCGACCCGAATCCGACTGCCGCAGGCGGACTGGAGCGGCTTCAGGAAGCAGGGATCGAGGCTGAAGTAGCCGCCGGCGAGCTTGGTTTCCAGGCCCGGCAGCAGATCGAGGCGTGGCTCACGTGGGTGACGAAGCGCCGTCCCTTTGTCACCTACAAGGCTGCCACGACGCTCGACGGCCGGCTTACTCTGCCCGGGTCGCGGTGGATCTCGGGCGAGGAAAGCCGTCGCTTCGTCCACGAGCTGCGGGCCGCGTCAGATGCGGTCGCAGTCGGCATGGGAACGGTGCGGGCCGACCGCCCGGCCCTGACCGCCCGGGAGGTCGATGCTGTACGGCAACCGCGCCGACTCGCCTTCGGGGGCGGGCCGTTGCCCGTCGGGATCGACCTCGAGTTGCTCTCCGGGCCGCTGGAGGGGGAGCTCGGGCGGCTTGCCGAGGAGGGAGTGCAGTCTCTCCTGCTCGAGGGTGGGCACACGCTCGCCACGTCGTTCCTGCGCGCGGGTCTGATCGACAAGCTGCTCGTCTTCGCCGCGCCCATGCTCTCCGGCGCGGGGCCCACGCTGTTCGACGACCTGGCCGAGCCGATTGCGTTGCGCCGTTTCGAGTCCCGCCAGGTTGGAGAGGACATTCTCCTGACGGCCTATGTCAACGAGCCCTGAAACCATCCGCGTAGGCGACCGAATCGTGAGCACCACCTCACGCTGGTTGGCCGCGCACCTCTCCGACGAGGAGCTCCGAGCGGACCTCGACGCGGTCGATCTGACCCTGCTCTCGCCCGACCAGGCGGAAGCGGTGCTCGACTTTCAGAACGAGCTGGACGTCGGCACGCAGCGCCCGGCGCTCGAGATGATCGCCCGAGAGACCCTCGAAACGGTCGCGGTCGGACACTGACGCCCGTCGGCGACTGAACCGCCGTTCTAGCGCCGACGGCCGCGCACCGTTAAGAGGAACACGCGCGCGCGCATCCCCGCCCGGGTGGTGGCTAGGTCCACCCGCCACCCGCGGTGAGCGTATCCCGGAAATCCGCGCGCGTCTGAGCCCTCCCTGTGCCGATCTAGCGCCGATCGGGCCGGCCCCGGGGTATTCGCGCCCGAATAGGCTTCGCCCATGTTCACCGGCATCGTCCGCGAGCGTGGGAAGGTCGCATCATTCGACCGGGGACGCCTCGTCGTCGAGAGCTCGCTCGAACCGATGGTCGGCGACTCGGTAGCGGTCGACGGCGTCTGCCTGACGGTCGCGGACCACACGAACGGGCAGCTCGCGTTCGACGTCATGCCCGAGACGCTGCGACGGGCGAAGGCATTCGGGACCGAGGTCAACCTCGAGACCGCGCTCCTGGCCGGTGAGCCGCTCGGCGGCCACTACGTCCAGGGGCACGTAGACAGCATCGGTCGCGTCCGCGGCATCGAGCCGGAGGGAGACAGCCGGCGAGTCGCGATCGCTGCGCCGCAGGACGTGCTCCGCTACTGCGTCGAGAAAGGGTCGATCACCGTCGACGGCGTCTCGCTCACGATCAGCGGTCTCAGCGACGATGCGTTCGAGGTCGCGCTCGTTCGGCACACGCTCGAGACGACGACCCTCGGGTCGCTCGAGCCCGGAGACGAGGTGAACCTCGAGGTCGACGTGCTCGCGAAGTACGTCGAGCGGCTCACGGCAAGATGAGGCTCGAGCCGCTCTACCGCGTCGAGTTCTCGTATCCCGAGCACTACGAGATCGACGGCCCCGATGTCGGCGGCATCTTCCTGGCAGAGGGCCGATGCGAGGGCGTTCTGGCCGGCCGCTTTCGTGGGCTGAACCATCCCCGGCTTCGGCCCGACGACGTCTATCTGCCCAACTTCCAGGGCGTGATCGAGACCGAAGACGGCGCGAAGATCGCCTTCGACTACCGCGGCTACGGCCGCGCACGCGACTACGGCAGGGAGGTTGTCGGAACGGCCTTCCATTCGACAGGCGATCTGCGCTATGCGCGCCTCAACGACGCCGTCGCGGTTCTCAGCGGCGAGGCCCGTGAGCGAACCATCAGGCTCGAAATCGCCGAGCTCGTGTGGGAGCCTCCACTGTTTCCGGGTACATGAAAGGAGTGGCCGCTCCGACCCGTTTTCGGGGCAGTCCCTCGAATCGAGCGAAACCAACTCCGGGGCGTGCCGATGAGAGACAGTCCGACGGTACGATCCACCGAATGGCAACCGAGCTCGAAAAGCAGGCGCCGTTCGCGACCGTCGAGGAAGCGATCGACGACATTCGCGAGGGGAAGTTCGTGGTCGTCGTCGATGCGGCCGACCGGGAGAACGAGGGCGACCTGACAATTGCCGCCCAATTCGCGACTCCCGACGCGATCAACTTCATGGCCACGCACGGCCGTGGGCTGATCTGCCTCTGCCTGACCGAAGACCGCTGCGACGAATTGGGTTTGCAGCCGATGACCGAGCGAAACGAAACGCCCTTCGGGACCGCCTTCACCGTCTCGATCGAGGCGCGCGAGGGGATCGCCACAGGCATCTCGGCGCACGACCGCTCCCGCACGATCCAGGTTGCGATCGATCGGAGCAAGGGAGCAGGGGACCTCGTCCGGCCGGGCCACATCTTTCCGCTCCGCGCCCGCGACGGAGGCGTCCTTCAGCGCGGCGGTCAGACAGAGGCGTCAGTCGATCTCGCACGCTTGGCCGGCTTGATCCCGGCCGGGGTCGTCTGCGAGATCATGAACGAGGACGGGACGATGGCCCGGGTGGACGACCTGATCCCGTACTGCGAGCGCCATGGGCTGAAGCTGATCACCGTCGCCGATCTGATCGAGTACCGCCGACGGCACGAGAAGCTCGTCGAGCGGACGACGGCCGTACGAATGCCGACGGCCTATGGCGAGTTCACCGCGGTCGCGTTTCGCGAGAAGCTGACCGGCAAACACCACGTCGCGCTGGTCAAGGGCGACGTCG
>Ga0207693_10005824_pt1 | contig 10229 bp, 9 predicted proteins | sample LARL81metaG_FD_184347 | JGI IMG/M metagenome (GOLD analysis project Ga0207693, IMG submission 184347) | Corn, switchgrass and miscanthus rhizosphere microbial communities from Kellogg Biological Station, Michigan, USA - LAR L8-1 metaG... | ecosystem: Host-associated > Plants > Roots >... | reverse complement strand
GCCCGGGCGGCGCGCACCGCGTCGCGGGCGTCCTTACGCGACGCCAGCGCGACGTTCTGGCCGTCTACCAGGTAGGTGCGGCCGGACTCGGAGCGGGGGAAGGCGCCGCCGACGAAGAGCTTGTAGGTTTTGCGGACCGGCAGCCGGCCGCTCATCCGTCGAACCTCAGATAGGCCTCCAGTCCGTGCCGGCCGCCCTCGCGGCCAAACCCGGACTCCTTGTATCCGCCGAACGGCGAGGCGGGATCGAAGCGGTTGAACGTGTTCGCCCAGACGACGCCTGCCCGCAGCCGTTCGGCCATCCACAGGATGCGCGAGCCCTTCTCTGTCCAGACGCCCGCCGACAGGCCGTAGGCGGTGTTGTTGGCCTTCTCGATCGCCTCCGAGGGGGTGCGGAAGGTCATCACCGAGAGCACCGGTCCGAAGATCTCCTCCTGGGCGATCCGGAAGCTCTGGGCGACGTTGGTGAAGACGGTGGGCGGGAACCAGTAGCCGCGCTCGGGCAGGTCGCACGGGGGCTGGTAGAGCTCGGCCCCCTCGGCCTCGCCGCTTGCCACCAGCTCGCGGATCCGGTCGAGCTGGGCGCGCGAGTTGATCGCTCCGACGTCGGTGTTCTTGTCCAGCGGGTCGCCGACCCGGAGCGTGCTCAGGCGCCGCTTGAGGCGGGCGACCAGCGGCTCGGCGATCGATTCCTGGACGAGCAGCCGCGACCCGGCGCAGCAGACGTGGCCCTGGTTGAAGTAGATGCCGTTGACGATTCCCTCCACCGCCTGGTCGATCGCGGCGTCGTCGAAGACGATGTTGGCGGCCTTGCCCCCCAGCTCAAGCGTGTGCGGTACCGCCCGCCCCGCCAGCTCGCGCTGGATCGCCTTGCCGACCTCGGTCGAGCCGGTGAAGGCGACCTTGTCGATCCCCTCCTGGCGGACCAGCGCCTCGCCGGTCGAGCCGTCGCCGGTGACGATGTTCACCGTTCCCGGCGGCAGCTCCGCCTGGCGGCAGACGTCGGCGAAGAGGAGCGCCGTCAGCGGGGTCGTCTCGGCCGGCTTGAGAACGACGGTGTTCCCGCAGGCGAGGGCCGGCGCCACCTTCCAGGCCAGCATCAACAGCGGGAAGTTCCAGGGGATGATCTGCGCCGCCACTCCCAGCGGCTGCGGCCGCCGGTTGGGGAAGGCGTACTCCAGCTTGTCCGCCCAGCCGGCGTGGTAGAAGAAGTGGGCAGCCGCCAGCGGCAGGTCGACGTCCCGCGACTCCTTGATCGGCTTACCGCCGTCCAGCGACTCGGCCACCGCCAGCTCGCGGCTTCGCTCCTGGAGGATGCGGGCGATCCGGAAGAGGTACTTGGCCCGGCTCGCCGGCTTCCCGGACGACCACTCGGGAAATGCCCCGCGCGCGGCCTCGACGGCGAGCGCGACGTCCTCGGCGCCGCCCTGGGCGACCTCGGCCAGCGGCTCCTCGCTGGCCGGCGACAGCGTCGGGAACCACTCGCCGGAGCGCGGCTCCACCGTCTCGCCGCCGATGAAGAGGCCGTAGCGCTCCTGGAAGTGGACGATCTCGCGCGACTCCGGCGCCGGTGCGTACAGCCAGTCGGTGCCCTGCGGGCGCTGTTCGAGCTCGTCCACGTCAGTCGATGGTGAAGTGGTCGGGCGACTCGTAGACGCCGGTCTTGTGACTGCGGATCTGCATCAGCACGTCGTTCAGGAGCGACGAGGCGCCGAAGCGGAAGCGCTCCGGCGTCAGCCAGTCGCGGCCCAGCGTCTCGTTCACCAGGCACAGGTACTGGATCGACTGCTTGGCATGGCGGATGCCGCCGGCCGGCTTCATGCCGACCATCCGGCCGGTGTCCAGGTGGACGTCGCGAATCGCCTCCAGCATGCACAGCGTGACCGGCAGGGTCGCCGCCGGGCTGACCTTCCCGGTCGAGGTCTTGATGAAGTCGGCGCCGGCTGCCATCGCCAGCAGAGACGCGCGCCGGACGGCGTCGTAGGTGCCGAGCTCGCCGGTCTCCAGGATCACCTTCAGGTGGGCGTCGCCGCAGGCCTCACGGACGCGCACGATCTGGTCGTAGACCTCGGCATAGCGGCCGGCCAGGAACGCGCCGCGGTCGATCACCATGTCCACCTCGTCGGCGCCCAGCTCGACCGCCGCCCGGGCGTCGGCCACCCGCACCGAGATGGGGTACTGGCCGGAGGGGAAGCCGGTCGCCACCGAGGCGACCCGGACGGCGCTGCCGGCCAGCCGCTCGCGGGCGTGCGCGACCAGGTTGGGGTAGACGCAGACGGCCGCCACCGCCGGCACGCTGGGGTCGACCGGATCGGGCCGCACGGCCTTGGCGCAGAGCGCCGACACCTTGCCCGGCGTGTCCGCCCCCTCCAGCGTCGTCAGGTCGATCATGCGTACGACCAGGTCGAGCGCCTGCAGCTTCGAGGCGCGCTTGATCGAGCGCTTGGCCAGCTCGGCGCTGCGCGCCTCCAGGGCAACCGCGTCGACCGCGCCGGCGCGTGCCATCCGCGGCTCGAACGGCTCGAAGCCACGGGCAACGGTGGGCGTCTGGCTCACGCGAGCACTGTAGTTGATCAAGTGTTTCCGACACGCGGCGGCGACGGCGGTTGTAGGATGCCTCCGCTTTTTTTCCACCACCCAGTCCAGGAGGGACATCCATGCGACCACGCGTCCGATTGCTCGGGGCGCTCACCGCGATCCTCGCGATCGCCGCTCTGGCAGGAGCGTGCGGAAGCTCGTCCTCATCGTCCTCATCGTCCGGGTCGGCGGCCTCGTCGAAGCCCGGCAGCAACATCAAGGTCGGCCTGGTGACCGACATCGGGGGCCTGAACGACCACGGCTTCAACCATCTGGCGTACGTCGGCCTCCAGCGCGCGGCCGCGCAGCTGGGCGTGCAGACCAAGGTCGAGCAGTCGAACTCGGGCTCCGACTACGTGCCCAACCTGACCGCTCTGGCGGCCCAGCACTACAACCTGGTCATCGCCGTCGGGTTCCTCATGGACAGCGCCGTCAAGCAGGTGGCGAAGCAGTTCCCGAACACGAACTTCGCGATCGTCGACGACCTGCCCTCGCCGACTCCGTCCAACGTCGACGGCCTGCTCTTCAAGGAGCAGGAGTCCGGCTACGACGCCGGCTACCTGGCCGGCATGATGACCAAGTCGAACATCGTCTCGACCGTCGGCGGCCAGAAGATCCCGCCGGTCGACCACTACATCGCCGGCTTCCAGGCCGGCGCCAAGGCGGCCAACCCAAAGGTCAAGACGCTGAACGACTACTCGAACACGTTCGTCGACCAGACGAAGTGCAAGCAGCTGGCCCTGAACCAGATCGCCGAGGGCTCGGACATCGTCTTCCAGGTGGCCGGCAACTGCGGCCTGGGCGCGCTCAGCGCCGCCCAGCAGAAGCACGTGTGGGGGATCGGCGTCGACGCCGACCAGTCGGCGCTCGGCACGTTCATCCTGACCAGCGCAATCAAGAAGGTGGACGTGGCTGTCTACGACACCATTGATGACCAGGTCAAGGGCAACTTCCAGGGTGGCGGCGCGACGACGTACGACGCCACCAAGGGTGCGACCGGCCTGGGCAAGGTCAGCTCGCAGGTGCCGCAGGCCGACCTGCAGAAGCTGCTGAAGGTGGAGCAGAAGGTCAAGGACGGCCAGATCGTCCCGCCTGACACCGTCAAGTGATTGACTACCCCGGGGGGCGGGCCTGCCCGCCCCCCGGGGACGCCTTCTGTGACCGACGCACCCCTGCTCGAGCTTCGAGGCATCACCAAGCGCTTCGGCAGCCTGGTGGCGAACGACGCCGTCGACCTTCAGGTGGCGCCGGGCGAGGTGCACGCGCTGCTGGGCGAGAACGGCGCCGGCAAGTCGACGCTGATGAACGTCCTCTACGGCCTCTACACGCCGGACGGGGGCGAGATCGAGATGGACGGCCGGCTGCTTCGCATGCGCTCGCCGCGGGACGCCATCGATGCCGGCATCGGCATGGTGCACCAGCACTTCATGCTGATCCCGGTGATGACCGTGACCGAGAACATCGTGCTCGCCAACGAGCCCCGGAACGGTGTCCTGATCGACCGCGGTAAGGCGCGGGAGACGGTGCGCGAGCTCTCCGAGCGCTACGGCCTCGCTGTCCGCGCGGACGACCGGGTGGAGGAGATCGGCGTCGCCCAGCAGCAGCGGGTGGAGATCCTGAAGGCGCTCTACCGCAGCGCCCGGGTGCTCATCCTGGACGAGCCGACGGCCGTCCTGACGCCGCAGGAGGCGGCCGAGCTGTTCGCGGTCATCCGCTCCCTGCGCGAGCAGGGGACGTCCGTCATCTTCATCAGCCACAAGCTGAACGAGGTGCTCCAGATCGCCGACCGGATCACCGTGCTGCGACGCGGCAAGGCGGTCGCCACCGTCCCCGCCGCCGGCGCGACCGAGCACGACCTGGCCGAGCTGATGGTCGGCCGGGCGGTGCTGTTGCGGGTCGAGAAGGAGCCGGCGGCGCCGGGCGACCCGCTGCTCCAGGTGTCCGACCTGGTCGTCCGCGACACGCGTGGCCTGGCCGCGGTGCGCAGTCTCTCGCTGGAGGTCCGGGCGGGCGAGATCGTTGGCATCGCCGGCGTCGACGGCAACGGCCAGACGGAGCTCGTTGAGGCGGTGGCCGGGCTTGCCCATCCGGTCTCGGGGAGCATCCGGGTGGCCGGCACGGAGGTGGCCGGCAAGGGCGCGCTGGCCAGCTTCGATGCCGGAGCCGGGCACATCCCCGAGGACCGCCACCGGTTCGGCCTGGTGCTCGAGTTCAGCCTGGCCGAGAACCTCGCCCTGCGCAACTACCGGCGACCGCCCGATTCGACGCTCGGGGTGCTCTGGCCGCGGCGGGTGAACGCCCGCGCGCGGCGGCTGCTGGAGGAGTTCGACGTCCGTGGCGGCGAGCCCCAGACGCGGGCGGGGACGCTCTCCGGCGGCAACCAGCAGAAGGTCGTGATCGCCCGCGAGGTGTCCGGCGACCGGCGCGTGCTGATCGCCTCCCAGCCCACCCGCGGCCTCGACGTGGGGGCGATCGAGTTCGTGCACCGGCGCCTGGTGGCCGAGCGCGACGCCGGCCGGGCGATCCTGCTGGTGAGCTTCGAGCTGGACGAGATCCTGTCCCTCGCCGACCGCATCCTGGTCATGTACGAGGGGCGGATCGTGGCCGAGCACGCCCCGGGCGTCGACGAGGCTCTGCTCGGCGTCGAGATGACGGGTGGGCGAAGGGCGGCCGCCGGGTGACCGAGCAGGCGATTCCCTGGATCCGCGCCCGGGCGCCGGGCATCCTTCTCCCGATCGCCACGACGGTGCTTGCCTTCTTCGTCGGCGGCCTGGTGGTGGCGGTCACCGGCCACGATCCCATCGCCGCCTATCGGGCGATCTTCGACGGCACCGGCATCACCTACATCTTCCCCTGGACACCCGAGGCCGACAAGGCGTTCGCGGCGCTCAACCTGCAGCAGACGCTGATCATCACCACGCCGCTCATCCTCTGCGCATTGGCGGTGGCCTTCCCCTACCGCTGCGGGATGTTCAACATCGGCGGCCAGGGGCAGTACACGATGGGCATCGTCGGGGCGATCTGGGTCGGCACCCGCTGGCCGCACATGGCGACCTGGGAGCACCTCACGCTGGCGCTGATCGGGGCGGCCTTCATGGGCGCGCTGTGGGGCGCGATCGCGGGGCTCATGAAGGCGACCGTGGGCGCCCATGAGGTGATCTCCACGATCATGCTGAACTGGATCGCGATCTACGGCGCCCAGTGGCTGTACGAGCTGGGCGGGCCGTTCCAGGGCCCGCAGCGGGACGTGCCGCAGTCGGCGGAGGTCGTCAAGTCCGCCCGCCTGCCCGGAATCTGGGGGACCTTGCAGCCGGTGCACGCCGGCATCTATCTGGCCATCGCCGCCCTGGTCGTCTACTACCTGGTGATCAACCGGACCACCTTCGGCTACGGCGTGCGGGCGGTCGGCCTGAACGCCGAGTCGGCCCGCTACGCGGGGATTCCGGTGGCCCGCAACTACGTCGCCACGCTGGCGCTGGGCGGTGCCTTCGCCGGCCTCGCCGGCGCCTGCGACGTGCTCGGCTGGGAGTTCCACATCGTGACCAATGACATCCAGGTCAGCCAGGTCGGCTTCATCGCCATCGCGGTCGCGCTGCTGGGCCGCAACACGGCGATCGGGATCGCGCTCTCGGCGCTCCTCTTCGGCGGCCTGCAGGTAGGCACGTCGACGCGGTCGCTCGACCCGACCATTTTCCCGCCCGAGTTGGCCGGCAACCTTGCCACGATCATCCAGGGCCTGATCATCCTCTTCATCGGCGCCCAGCTGCTGCTGGTCTACGTGTGGCGGGCGCGCCGGCGGGCGGCCGGCCAGGAGCCGGCGACCGCCCCGCGAATCGGAACGAGCGGGACATGAGCGTCGTCGAGCACGTCCCCCGCGGCCCTCGCGGCGTTGCCATTCTGGGCATCGTGATCGGAGCGATCGGCCTCGAGCTGGCGCTGCCGCCGGCCCAGGTACGCGCGGCCGGCGTGCCGGTCGTGCTCGGCGTGGCGGCGATGGCCTGCGCGCTCTGGGCGCTCGTCCGCCGCGAGTGGCGGCTGGGCGTGTGGGCGGCGCTGGTCGCCGTCTGCGCCACGGTCTTCGCGGTCTGGGTGCAGGGCCAGAGTGCCACCTCGGCCGGCCAGGTGTTGAACGCCGGCCTCTTCGCATCCACCCTCGTATACGCCACCCCGCTGGCCTACGCGGCGCTCGGCGGCATCTTCTCGGAGCGCTCCGGGGTGGTCAACATCGGCCTCGAGGGGATGATGCTGACCGGCGCCTTCTTCGGCATCTGGGGCACCGCCTGGAGCGGTCACTGGTACGTGGGGCTGGCGATCGCGATGCTCTCGGGGGCGGCGATGGCGCTCGTCCACGCCATCTTCGCCATCCACCTGCGGGCCGACCAGATCGTCACCGGAACGGCGATCAACTTCCTTGCCCTGGGCATCACCGGCTACATGTTCATCGACATCTACGGCGACAACGGGACGCCGTCCAACATCAACTACGTGCCCAACATCAACATCCCGGGTATCGAGTCGATGCGTTTCATCGGGCCTGTGTTCGGGTCGCTGAACCTGATGATCTGGGCCGTCTTCGCGCTGGTCGTGCTCACCCATGTGGTGCTCTTCCGGACGCCCATCGGCCTGCGCATCCGGGCCGTCGGCGAGCACCCACGAGCTGCCGACACAGTCGGCATCCCGGTCTACACGCTGCGCTACGGCGCGGTCATTCTCTCCGGCGTCCTGGCCGCGCTGGGCGGCGCGTACCTGTCGATCGGCTTCGTCGGCTCCTTCGACCAGGACATGACGGCGGGCCGCGGCTTCATCGCCCTGGCCGCCGTCATCTTCGGCAAGTGGCGCCCCTACGGCGCGTTCGGCGCCTGCCTCCTCTTCGGGTTCGCAAGCGGCCTCGCCGACCGCCTGCAGTCGGTCGCCGGTGTCTCGGTCAACCTGCTCTCCACGCTGCCCTACGTGCTGACGCTGATCGCGCTGGTCGGCCTGGTCGGCCGCTCGCGGGCGCCGGCGGCGGACGGCCAGCCCTACGTCAAGGGGTGAGCGGCCCTCGCATCGTCGACCTGATCGCGCGCAAGCGTGACGGGGGTGAGCTGTCGCCGGACGAGATCCGGACGATGGTGGCGCCGGAGGTGCCCGACTATCAGCTGTCGGCGTTCCTGATGGCCGTGATGTTCGCCGGGATGACCGATGGCGAGACGACGGCCCTCCTCGAGGCGATGGTCGACTCCGGCGTGCGAATCGACCTGAGCGGCGTCGGCAGGCCGGTGGCCGACAAGCACTCGACCGGCGGCGTCGGCGACAAGACGACGCTGGTGGTGGCGCCGCTGGTCGCGGCCTGCGGGGTCCCGGTCGCCAAGCTCTCCGGACACGGTCTGGGTCACACCGGCGGCACGCTGGACAAGCTGGAGTCGATCCCCGGCTACCGAGTCGAGCTCTCGGTGCCGGAGCTGGTCGAGCAGGTGAAGCGCTGCGGCGTCGCCGTGGCCGCTCAGACGGCCGACGTTGTGCCGGCCGACAAGCGCCTGTACAGGCTGCGCGACGTGACCGCGACGGTGCCCTCGATTCCGCTGATCGCGACCAGCATCATGTCCAAGAAGCTCGCCGCCGGCGCGTCCCGGCTGCTGCTCGACGTCAAGGTGGGGGAGGGCGCGTTCATGCCCGACCTGCGCTCGGCCCAGGACCTGGCCGAGACGATGATGCGGCTGGGCCGGGCGGAGGGGATGCCGACCACCTGCATGCTCTCGACCATGGACGAGCCGCTGGGCCGGGCGGTGGGAAACGCGCTCGAGGTGGACGAGGCGGTGGCCACCCTGGAGGGCCGCGGCCCGGATGACCTGACGGCGCTCTGCCTCGAAGCGGCAGCGCTGATGGTCGACGACGCGGCGGCCGTCGAGCAGGCGCTCCGCTCGGGCGCCGGCCGAGAGACGTTCGACGCCTGGATCCGCGGCCAGGGCGGCGACCCCGAAGCTCCGCGGGCGAGGGCGCCGCAGGTGACCGAGGTGACCGCCGATCAGGCCGGCTGGGTGGAGCGCTGTCACTCGCGAGCCATCGGCGAGGCAGCGATGCGCCTGGGCGCCGGCCGGGCCCACAAGGAGGACACGATCGACCCCGCCGTCGGGATCGTCGTCGAGGCCAAGCGGGGCGACCGGGTGGAACCGGGTCAGCCGCTGGCGCAGGTGCATTCGCGAGGGCCGGTGGACGAGCACGCGGTGCGGGCCTGCTTCACGATCGTCGATCGCGAGGCCCGGCCCACGCCCGTCGTGCTTGAGGTTCTCCGCCCCGGCTGATGCTGCCGGCGGCCGCCGCTGGCCCGCGAACCTCGCAAACATCCGGACGATCCGGGTCCAGGCACGCCCGAGCGGGTACCCCAGGACCATTGTGGTCCTGCCCCCCGGAGCCCGCTCGGGGCGCCTGAGAAGAGCCCAACTACCCGTCCTGGCAGGTCGGCAAACGCTGGACGAGATGTGTGCACACGATCCTCCCGACCCGTGACCGTGGCGTAGAGTCTGTGGCGCTCGCATGATCGAGACAGGCTCCGAGGCACACACGACGCTTCTCAACGTCCTCGTTGAGCGCGCCGGTTACCCGGTCACCGCGAAGCTGATGACACCGGGCGGCGGCGCGTCGCTTACCACCGGCGGCACTCTCAGCCGTAACGTCGACCAGTCCCAGTTCCCTGACGTGCTGAGAGCCCGCGACGGGCGTGTGGAACTCCCTGAGACGCTGCCGATCCTCATCGAGCGCGATCGCGAGATCGCCGGCGCGTTCATTCTCCGCAGCGCCGCGATACTGACCGTCGACGACGCCCAGACGGACCAATCCGCAGTGGCGCACACGGCCGAGACGACGATCACGATTCGCGACGACGACGCGGAGTCAGCAACCGGCGTCCTGCATCTGTACTGGTACCCGCCGGCCGACGGCTAGACGTACTGTTCGTCGAGCCGCGGCACGTCGGCCACCCAGCGACCCCTACGATTCAGCCATGAAGATCGACAAGACCGGGCGCATCAGCGCCGGCATCGTGCTCTGGAGGCACGGTGCGCAGGGCATCGAGGTGCTATTGGCCCACATGGGCGGTCCGTTCTGGGCGAACAAGGACCATGGCCATTGGACGGTGCCGAAGGGCGAGATCGAGCCGGGCGAGGAGTTCGAGGCGGTCGCGCGACGGGAGTTTCAGGAGGAGACCGCGCATCCGCTTCCCGACGCCCCGCTCGTGGCACTCGGTCAGATCCGGCAGAAGTCGGGGAAGGTCGTGTACGCCTGGGGTGTGGAAGGCGACCTCGACCCGGCGCGCGCCGTCAGCAACAGGTATGAGATGGAGTGGCCGCCCGGTTCTGGCCAGATCCAGTCGTTCCCCGAGATCGACCGGGTCGAATGGTTCGACCTCGACGAGGCCCGTACGCGCCTGAAGGCGGCGCAGGTTCCTTTCCTCGATCGGCTGGTCGAGGCCATGGCTGACACCGGGTAGGTCGGTCAGTTCGGTATTCTGGACGAGTCGCAAGAGCCTTTCGGCTCCCGGACAGCGCTTCGCGGACGTAGCTCAGTTGGTAGAGCGTTGGCTTCCCAAGCCAAAGGTCGCGGGTTCGAGACCCGTCGTCCGCTTTGTTAGAGCCAAGAATCGCGTTCCCGTGTTGGGGTTATCGAAACGCCACGGTT
>Ga0207693_10005821_pt1 | contig 10230 bp, 8 predicted proteins | sample LARL81metaG_FD_184347 | JGI IMG/M metagenome (GOLD analysis project Ga0207693, IMG submission 184347) | Corn, switchgrass and miscanthus rhizosphere microbial communities from Kellogg Biological Station, Michigan, USA - LAR L8-1 metaG... | ecosystem: Host-associated > Plants > Roots >... | reverse complement strand
CGAAGGTCAGAGCGGCGGCCGTTGATCGGCAGGGAGGGCATTCCAACTGCCGGATCAAGACCCAAGCTTGAATATCGCAACACATTTACGGTCTCGCCGAGTGGTCACGTGCGGTGAGAGGACAGCTAACGCAGCGAACGTCGCCCACTACGCAGGGGCTTGGCCGGTGCTGAACCCTTGGCGGCTTTCTTGAACTCAGCCCGTCACTCCGGCCACCAATAAGCGCATTTTCCTGCCGGTTCTATCGGGGCATGAGACAGCACACGCCGCGAATCTGCCTGGATGGAATTTTCAGAAACTACAGATATTGCCGTTGAGGAGCATGCTGTGGAGAGTGGACGCATAGCCACGTTTCTTGTGGTGCCGGTCGTTCTTGATTTGGATCGGCTCCTGGCGCAATCTTTCGCCAATCTGGAGGAAATTCCATGAGCCTGGCCGAACTGAGACCTGCGGCCGCGCCGGACAATATTCCGACTGCCGACGAACTCATCATCCGTGCTCGTGAGCTGGCGCCTAGGCTGCGCGAGCGCGCCGTGACAGCCGAGCGCGATCGCAACATTCCACAGCAGTCGGTCGACGAATACCTTGCCTGCGGCCTAATTCACACGCTCCAACCAAAACGCTGGGGCGGTTACGAGCACGACCACGAGGTAGCGTTCGATATCGCGATCGAGCTCGGCAAATCGACCTGCGGGTCTTCGGCCTGGTGTCTGAACTATCTTGCCGACCATGCCTGCATCCTGGCGCATTTCCCGGAAGAGGCGCAACACGATGTCTGGAGCCGAGACACGGCTGCTTGCATCGCGACCTCGGCGGCGCCGACCGGCAAAGTGGCTGTGGCGCCCGGCGGCTACCGGCTCGACGGCCGCTGGTCGTGGTGCAGCGGGCTGCGCCATTCGCAATGGATCATGATTGGCGGGCTCGTCTTTCGCGAGGGCGAAGATCATCCTGAAATGCGGCTGTTCGTGGTGCCGGTGGCGCAAGTGAAGCAGGAGGATACTTGGTATTGTGCGGGATTGACCGCGAGCGGCTCCAACACCTCGGTGCTCGACAACGTCTTCGTTCCGGAGCATCGAAGCGTGTCGTTTGCAACCCTGCGCGATGCCTGCTCGCCGGGGTCGAAGCTCAACACCAACCCGATCTACCGCACCCCATTCATCGCTGTGCATACCTATGCGCTGCTCGGGCCGGCGCTAGGGCTCGCGCGTGGCGGCTATGCCGACTTTGTGCAATGGACGCGACAGCGCTATCTGACCTACACCCAGCTCGCCATCGCCCAGCACGTGCCGGTGCAAATCCGGATCGCCGAGATCGCGGCGCAGATCGACGCGGCGGAACTTTTGGCGCGGCGGGCGCTTGCCATCGCCCGCAAGGACTACACCGGCATGTCACTGGAAACTCGGACACTGCTGCGGCGCGATTTCACCTACGCCATGCATTCGCTGCGCGCGGCGATGGACGCGCTGGTCAAGATCAGCGGGTCAAGCGGGCTGATGGACGGCAATTCGGTGCAGCGCTGCTGGCGCGACGTGCATGCCATCTCATCGCACGTCGTCATGAATTGGGATGTGCCGGCGGAAAATTTCGGGCGCACCGAATTCGGGCTCGGCCTCAACCCGGCCTATCCGATGTTCTAGACACCTTCAATTCCAGCGCCAGACCCCGTAGGCGTGTCCGTTTTGCATCTGCGGGACGATATAGTCCGGTTTGCGATCACCAATCGCACCTAACATAGCGATCCAGTTCAGGAGTTCACCGCCGACGTTGCCGGCCTTCAGCAACTGGTGCTGAGTGGCTTCGGCGATGAGCCGATCGATCTTCTGCTCCTCGAGATACTTGACGACGCGCATCGCCCAGTCCGGGTCTGGCACGCCGTCCGAGCGGCCGGGTGCCATGCGCGGGCCGCCGACTTCAAGCGAGAAGCTGCCGCTGCCCATAATCACGACCCGCAGTGCGGCCGGCCAGGATTCGATGGCATGGGCGACCGCCCGGCCAAGGGCATGGCAGCGCTGCGCCGAAGGGAGCGGTGGCACGTGCCCGCTGATGAAGAACGGAATGACCGGCACTGTCATGTCCGGCGTGAGGAAGTGCAGGGGCACGGTGACGGAATGATCGACCGAGTAGTTCTGCGTCATGCCGACATCAAACCCGGCCGCAACGACGGCCGAGCGAATGTGTGCGGCCACGTCAAGCATGGACGGCACGATGTAATTCGGTACGTCTTGTGGCTCGTCATTCGGCGCCTTGAAGCTCCTGTCGATGCCGACTGCGAAGATCGGCAGGCTGTCGAGAAAGAACGTGTTCAGATGATCGGTGTCGAACATCACGATCAGGTTCGGCCGTTCCTCAGCGAGCTGCGCTTTCTGGGCTCCAAATAGTTTTGCGGTCTCGCAGTCGGGACCGTCGCGCTTCACGAAATGAGGAAAGATCGGAGTGTGCGGAACGCCAAACCCGGCAACGATTTGCGCCATGGCACCAAGCCTAGGTTGGCCCTCGCGGCAATATTAGACCCGAGCACGGGATGCGTGCCGCCGGCAGTTTGAGGGCTGTGTCACGCTACCGGCTGCCCGACCTCGTCGACCTTCACCGCGCGCATGCGCTGGTTGTAGATTTTTACGTCGAGCCCGCAAACTTCGAAGCGCGCCAGATAGTTCATGAGGAACGCGTTGACGCCCATGCGATAAAGGGTGCCGACGTCGCCGGCGAGCAGCGCGCGCCGCTCATCGTCGCTGAGATCGAGTGAGGCGAGCGCCTTTGCCGGATCGGATTTCATCGCCGCACGGAAAGTATGGTCCCGCAGAACCTCACGACAGAGATGGTTGACCGCAAAAATAGACATCGTCGCCACGCTAGGTGTTCAGATAACTCTTCCGGTACCAATCGTTGATCTCGCCACCGGTGGTCACCCACACCTCCTGGCGCGATCTGATGTGGGCCAGAGCCTGATCGAAATATTTGCTGCGATGCGGATGCCCGATCAGGAACGGGTGCAGGCAAATCGACATAACCCGGCCGGTCTTGGCGCCGTCTTCATAGAGCACATCGAACTGATCGCAGATCATCCTGCCGAACGTCTCCGGCGCCTGGCCCTGGTCGAGGAACACGGGAATGTCGTTCATCTCGATCGAATACGGCATCGAGATCATCGACCCGGACTTCACCCGCATCGGATACGGCTGCTCGTCATTGACCCAGTTGCCGACATATTGGATGCCATTCTCGGCCAGGATGTCGAGAGTGCGGTGGGATTCGCTCAGCGCGGGGCTCAGCCACCCGCGCGGCTGCGCCCCGGTTCCCGCCTTGATGGTGTCGACAACGTTCTTGATCAGCCCTCTTTCCTCGTCCTCGGATTGACGATTGATCAGCGTGGAATTGTTGTTGCCGTGGCCCATCCATTCCCAGCCCAGCTGCTTGCCGCCGTCGATGATACGAGGATAGTGCCGACACACGTCAGAGTTCAGCGCCACGGTGCCTTTGACGCCGTGCTTCTCCATCACCTCCATCATCCGCCAGATGCCGACACGCACACCGTAGTCGCGCCAGGAATAGTTGAGCACGTCGGGGACCAGGCTTGCGGTCACCGCGGTGACTGACGTCGACGGCCGGTCGAACAGAAAGTGCTCGATATTCGGGATGACCCAGACCGCCACCCGTGCGCCGTTCGGCCAGCGCAACGGCTTGCGGTCGACGATGGCCGAATAAGGATAGCGGTCCTGCTCCTGGGGGCTCGACGGAGCTTGTGACATAGCTCTAGTCCTTGCGCTCTATGCGTTCACGTTGTGGCCGACGGTGCGCAGGTACTGCAGCGTCTCGTCGAGCGAGACCACGTCGGCGTACTTGGCGTCGAGATCGAACAGGCTCTGCTCATGGGCGGCCGCCGATCGGTCACCGACCGCCTCGCGCACCACCATCGGCCGCAGCCCAGTCTGGACGGCGTCGACCGCGGTGGCGCGCACGCAGCCGCTGGTGGTGCATCCGACAATGATCAAGGTATCGACGCGCCGGCTCAAGAGCCGCGACACCAGATCGGTGCCGAAGAAGCAGGAGGCATACTTCTTCACCAGCAGGCTGTCGGTCTCACGGAAATCGAGCCGCGGATCGATCTTCACGCCCTCGCTGCCGCCCTTCAGCGTGACCACGCCCTTCTGCTTGAGTGCCCAGATGCCGGCATCCTTGAGTTCGGCGTCGCTGTAGATCACGGTCGAGAAGATCACCGGGATATCCCGCTCGTGCGTAAGGGCCAGCAGCGGTTTGATCGCTTCGATCTCCTTGTCGAGATTAGCGCCGAGCATCATCTGCGGATTAGTGAAGGCCTTAAGCATGTCGATGACCAGCAGCGCCGGCCGCTCGCCGAAGCCGATCTTCAGCCCAAACCCGCGCTGCTTGAAGAATTCCGCGTCGCTCTGCAATGCCCGCTCGGTCATGCTTCGGTTGCCCCTCTATGCGCCGGACGTCGATGGTCCGCGTGCGGCCGACCACACGTACAGGCTTCGGTCGCCTCAGTAGGAGCAGGCCTCCTCCCACTTGTCGACATTGGCCTTGGTGATTGTCTCGACCGGCAGGATCTCTTTCTTCGGCAGCGTCTTGCCGTTGAAGTGATCGGCGATCATCTCGGCCGCCTTGAGCCCGGTGCGGGTCGGCACCTGCGTGCCCGTGCTGTACTGCTCGCCGGCCTTGATCCCGGCAATCCCCTGCTTGAGGCAGTTGCTGCCGACGACGATCAGCTTGCCCTTCTCGACGCCAAGGGGAATGCCCGCCGATTTCGCGGCCTGCACGATGGCGGCGGCCTGGTTGTCGGCCATGCCATAAACGACGTCGAGCCCGCCCTGTGCCGCAAATCGCGCGAACAACTGACCGGCGATGCGCTCGCTGAGGTCGGTCTGCCACTTGGCGTCCTCGACGGCGACGATCTCAGCCTTCGGATTGGCCTTCATGGCCTCGCGGAAGCCGGCGACCCGGCGCGGGCCGACACCCTCCTGTAGCGAGCCGGTGATGAGCGCGATCTTGCCGCTGTCGCGGCCGCCCTCCTTGAGCGCCTGCAATACCGAAACCCCTGTGATGCGGCCGAGTTCGACGTGGTCCTCGCCGACGAAGCTGAGGTAGAGGTCCTCGGAGCCGTCGCGGGGCGGGGAGTTGACCAGGATCACCGGCACGCCGGCCTGTTTGGCGCGGGTCAGTGCCGGCACGATCGCCTGCTCGGAGCCGGCGATGATGGCCAGGATGTCGAACTGGCGGGCGATGGCGTCGTCGACCTGCTGCGCCTGCAAGGCTGCGTCGAAATGCTGGCTGACCGTATTGACCTCCATGCCGAATGAGTTTGCGCGGGAGACAAAGGTCTTGCTCAGCGTGGCGATGAATGGATGCGTCGGGGACGTGACGAGAAATGCGATCTTCTTGCCTTTCGGAGTGGCGTCTGCTCCGGCAGGGATCAGGGACGACAAGCTAATTGCACTGATCAGCGCAACCGCTAGCTTCATCATGTCTGCCTCCCTCGCAGCACAACCCCATCATTATTTTTAGGACGCGCGCCCAGGCGGTGCAACCGCCCCAACTGGGCGAGTAATGCGCTCTTAGCACATCGCGAGCAGTGCCTGCCATCTTTGAGAACACGTTGGCGAACCGAATAAAGCGCCGCGTAAATGGGCGGCAATCCTCGGAGCGCCGGTCCCGGGTCAAGCCGTCGGCGAGCGCCGTGCCAATCTCCGCACCACGATCAACCGGCGCGCGAGGTCAGGACCATCCAGAACCGCTACCGTCAGCAGCACGGCGCCCATGGCGATGTCGTTGACGAAGGGGGGCGCGCCCACAGCATTGAGCCCGGAGCGGAGCACCGCGAGCGTCAGCGCGCCGGCCGCGATGCCGAGCGGCCGCCCGGTGCCGCCGCCCAGCGAGATGCCGCCGAGAATCGCGCCCGCCGCAGCCGGCGCGATGACATCCGCCAGTCCCGCCGGTGACGCCGACGCAAGGCTGTAGCTGAGCAGAACCCCGGATAGCGCGGCGCACAGCCCGGAGAACGCGAAGATGCCGATGATGAGCGCGTCGACCTTGACGCCGGTGGTCATGGCGGCGCGGCGGTCGCTGCCAATCGCGATGATGTCGCGGCCCAAACGCGTCCAGGCAAAGATCATCGCTGCGCTGGCGAAGAAAGCAAGCGCGACCACGCTGCGAATGGAGAAGATACCGCCGAACCGCTCGTTGAGCAGGAGGGCGACGGCGAGATTGTCGTAGGGCAGCGAGCGACTCTCGGTCAGCACGAAAGCGATGCCGACGAATACCAGCAGGCCACCGAGCGTCACCCCGACCGACGACAGGTTTAGACGCACAATGATGAATCCCTGCGCGATGCCGGCGGCGAGACCGATCGCCAGCGCAAGGAAGAAGCCGAGCCAGGGATGCTCAGTGCCGGTGAGCACCGCGATGCAGCCGGCCATGCCGTACATGCCGACCACCGACAGGTCGAATTCGCGGATCATCATTGTCAGTCCGAGCCCTAGCGTCACCAGGCTGACGGTCGCGAAGATCTGGAGCGTGCTGTAGGCGGTCGCCGCGCTGAGGAACGCTCCCTGGCCCGCATCGAGCGCAGCAAGCAGGAGGATACAGGCCGCGAGGACGGTGAACGGCCGCCAATGTGGACCGGCAAGTTGGCGCCACATTTTCATCGTCCGCTGCCACGCGTCTGCAGCACGATGACCGCGAGCACGATCAGTCCGGCGGCCAGATATTGCCACTCCTGGCGCAGCCCCTTGAGCAGCAGCATGACCTGTACGGCTGCGATGACCATCGCGCCCGCGAATGTCCGCAGCGCCGATCCGCCGCCGCCGCCGATCGCCGTACCGCCCACCAGCACCGCCGCGATGGCGTCGTAGTCGTAGGCAACGCCGTAATCCATATTCGCGGAATCGTAGCGAATGGCGAGCATGATGCCCGCGAGCGAGGTGAAGAAGCCGGCCCACAGATAGGCCCCGGTGATGGTGCGCCAGGTGATAACGCCAACTGCTTCCGCGGCACGGAAACTCGATCCGACCATGAACAGGTTTCGTCCGAACCGCGTCGCCGATAGGATGAACTGCGCGATCACGGCGGAGACGAGGAATACGACAAACTCGATCGGGACGCCCGCGATCTTGCCCTTGGCCAGCGCCGGGACCGTGCCCTGATCGGCGTAGATTGTACCCTTTTCCGAAAATACTTGGGTGACGCCGTAAATCAGGGCCAGCGCGGCAATGCTAATGATGATCGGATTGGCGCGGACCGAGCCGATCAGTAGTCCCTGCAGTCCGGTCAGCAGCGAACCGAATATCACTCCGACGAGCAGACCTGCCCCGAAGCCCAGCCGGTTTGTGGCCAGGATGAACACCATCGCCGTTACGCCGACGGTGGCGCCCAGCGCGAACGACATGATGTTGCCGCTGATGGTGATGAGCGTCATGCCGATCGCCACGCAACCGATGAACGACACCGTGGTGAGCAGCGCCAAAATGCTTGGCCCGGCCAGGAAGCCGGGCGTCGCGAGGATGACTGCGACCAGAATGACGATGCCGATAGTCTGCAGCCATGCGAACAGGGGAGCCCGATCGAGGCGGGTACGCGCGCCGGCCCGCACAGCAACATCGGTACCCGCGGCAGAATTTTTGGTCATGCAACCGACCGTATGGAATGCGTGATATGCGTGATATCGCTAAGAATCGAAGCCATGGCGATATCGTCACCCTGGTAGCGTGCGACCACGCGGCCGCGGTACAGCGTGATCACGATGTCGGCGATCCCAACCACCTCATCGAGATCGGACGACGTCATGACCAAGGCCGCCCCGAGATCGCACAGCTCCTGCATGATCCGATAGATCTCGGCCCGCGCGCCGACGTCGATGCCGCGGGTCGGCTCGTTCATCAGCAGCACGCCGGGTTGAGTGCTCGCGAGCGCACGGCCGAACAGCAGCTTCTGCTGATTGCCGCCGCTGAGCGTGTTCGACTGCGATGTCAACCGCTTGCGATCGACGCCGACGCGTTGCGCGAGACTGGCACCAATCCGGCGCAGCTCTCGCCACGAGAGCACGCCCATCCGCGCACCGGCACTGAGCCGGCTCGCCACCAGATTGTCCAGCACAGTCAGCTGCGGGAACAGACCCTCGGCCGCGCGGTCGTCGGAGATGAAGAGCACATTGCGCCCGACACAATGCGGCACCGAGCCGAGGCGCATGGGCCGGCCGTCAACCATCACGTTGCCGGTCGCCGAGGGGACGAGACCAGCCAGCGCCCGCGTGACTATGTTTGCGCCCGAGCCGATCTGGCCGGCGATGCAAACGATGCAGCCGCGCGGCGCGACCATAGAGAAGTCGTGCACCGCACTGGGCACGCGCAGATTATTGACGATCATGCGGGCGCCCCTGTCCGCCCGCGCGGCCGCTTTGGGATACATGTCGTTGAAAGAGCGCCCGAGCATCAGCTCGACCAGCTGCGCCCGCGTGATCTCGCTGACCGGGCCGGTCGTGACATGCGCTCCGTTGCGCAGCACCGTGACTGAATCGCAGAGCTCGAAGACCTCGCCGAGCCGATGCGTCACGTAGATGATGGAGCGGCCTTGCGCCCGCAGACCCCTAAGGATGCCGAGAATGCGATCGATGTCGGCATCGGACAGCGTCGCGGTGGGCTCGTCCAGAATCAGCACCCGCGCGTCGCGAGCCAGCAGGCGCGCGATCTCGATCAGTTGGCGCTGACCGATGGTCAGCGAGCCAACCGGGCGATCGAGATCCCAGTCGGCAAGGCCGAGCGTCGCCAAGGCTTGTTGCGCGCGCAAGCGGAGCTTGGCCCGTCGGTGCAGAAACGGAACCTCGGCGCTGCCAAGCCAGATATTGTCGAGGATCGACAGATGCGGCGCGAGGCTGAGCTCCTGCGCCACTAGGCCGAGGCCCAGGCCTTGTGCCTGCTGCGGGGAACGCATGACCTGCGTTTGACCGTTGATCGCGATCGAGCCGCGATCGGGCGCGACCAGCCCCATGAGAATCTTGACGAGCGTGCTCTTGCCCGCGCCGTTCTCGCCGCACAGCGCTCGAATTTCTCCGCGCCGAAGCGAAAACGAGACATCTTCGAGCGCGGTGACGCCGGGATAGGCTTTGCTCACGCCCCAGACCGACAAGACCTCCTGCAACGCCCGTCCTCCCCGCCCAAACCTCGAACTTGCTGCATCGGCCGCAGCCGAAGGCCGCCGTCAAATAGGTGCAAGGCGCGTCAGCCTACGCATCTGTAGTCTCTGTCCTTCCCGAAAAATCATATCCGCCCGCAGCGACGGTGCAATCCGCACAGGGACAAACCTGGGTGTACCGATGAAGGCCACCGATTTGATTGAACGTGACATACTTCAGTGATTCACCCGTGGGTTCGAGGACGGCCTTGATCGTCTTGAGGACATGTCGGGTCTGAGCTTTCGAAGAGAATCAGCAACACGACAGCCGCGCCGATCCTGGGGCTCCGGAACCTTGAAAAGCGAGAATCGAGTTCTCGGTCAGTCCATTGAGCGAGACTCTGACAGGATGGGGATGCGACGTCCGGGCTTCGGAACATCGTCAGCTCCCACGCGACGCGACTCTCGTCGAAGCGCAAAATGTACAAATTACCGTCGTTACCTTTAATCTTGAAGTAGCAATAGTCTGGTCCATACCACTGATCGACGATTTGGACAATTTCGACCTCACGCCCATCGAACCGAAAGCGCACCGGTCTTTCGAGCCCGAGATGGTTGGTGCGTTGCTCAACTTACACCCACATGGTTGTCCTCTTCTTCCTGGTCCGTGACATCGTAGGAGCAGTCTGCCCGCACAACAAATTGTTTCAACTTTCGAAGAGCAAACAGCGCCAACAGGCCAGAAAACCCCGCCCGATACCACCGCAGATTGCGGGGACGAACCCAGCTGGCTCGGCCAAAGATGGCGCTGCTGCTGAGTGCCAATTAAAATCAATGGCCTGGCGATGCACTTGGTCCAGTGACGCGTCGCGCTCGATCGCGGGCAGCTACCAGAATGTCTGCGACGAATTGACGTTCTGATCGCGCGCAGCCATTACAATAACCTACCCACGAACTTGGAGCGTACCCGACGAACTTGGAGTGAGAGGACGCGGCATGAAATTCGGTATCGGTCAGCCTATGCGGCGTCATGAGGATCTGCGCCTTATCACCGGGCGAGGCCGCTATACGGACGACATGGTCCTACCGCGAATGACGCATGCCTTCGTG
>Ga0207693_10005820_pt1 | contig 10230 bp, 11 predicted proteins | sample LARL81metaG_FD_184347 | JGI IMG/M metagenome (GOLD analysis project Ga0207693, IMG submission 184347) | Corn, switchgrass and miscanthus rhizosphere microbial communities from Kellogg Biological Station, Michigan, USA - LAR L8-1 metaG... | ecosystem: Host-associated > Plants > Roots >... | reverse complement strand
GCGATGTTGCGGCCCGCCCAGCTGTCGGAGAAGAGCCCGCCGCCGACGAACTCGGTCTTGGTCGACTCGACGAGGTCGGCCGCGCCGCCGATCATCGTCGGGACCGCGTGCTTGAACGCCTGCATGACCGCCTTGCCGGCATCGCGAGTCGCGAGCTCCTCGCCGGCGCCCCACTCAGGCAGCTCCCACTTGCCGATCCGGCCGTCCCACGCAGCGTCCCAGCGCTCGCGGGCGTCGGGGAACGCGGCCGACCAGGCCGCGAAGCGCGTCTGCCACTCGGTCTCGAGCTCGGTGCCGCGCTCGACGCGGTTCATGTGCGCAGCGACCTCCTCGGGGATGAAGAAGTGCTTGTCGGGATCCCAGCCGAGCGCCTTCTTCGTCGCCGCGACCTCCTCGGCGCCGAGCGGCGAGCCGTGGGACTTCGCGGTGTCGACGGCCCGCGGCGCGCCGAACGCGATGTGTGAGCGGATCACGATCAGCGACGGCTGCGACGTCTCGGCCTGGGCGTTCGCGATCGCCTCGCGCAGCCCGTCGAGGTCGTTCGCGTCGGCAAGGGACTGGACATGCCAGCCCTGCGCCTCGAATCGTTTCGCCCGGTCCTCGGTGAACGAGATTGCAGTCGTGCCGTCGATCGTGATGTGGTTGTCGTCGTAGAAGTAGATGAGCTTCCCGAGCGCGTTGGTGCCGGCGATCGACGCCGCCTCGTTCGAGACGCCCTCCATCAGGTCGCCGTCCGAGCAGATCGCGTAGACACGGTGGTCGACGATCTCGTGGTGCGGGCGGTTGAACGTCGCCGCGAGGAAGCGCTCGGCGAACCCCATGCCGACGCCGTTCGCGAACCCCTGGCCCAGCGGGCCGGTGGTCACCTCGACGCCCGCGGTGTGGTGGTACTCGGGATGTCCCGGCGTGGCCGATCCCCACTGCCGGAACCGCTTCAGCTCCTCGAGCGAGAGGTTGTAGCCGGAGAGGTGCAGCGCCGAGTACTGGAGGATGCACGCGTGGCCGGCGCTGAGGACGAACCGGTCACGGTTCGGCCAGTGCGGATGCGCCGGGTTGTGGCGCATCACCTCGGTGTAGAGGAGGTACGCGAGCGGCGCGAGCGCCATGGCCGTGCCTGGATGGCCGGCGTTCGCCTTCTGGACGGCATCCATCGACAGCGTCCGGATCGTGTCGATGGAGAGCTGCTCGATCTCGGAGTTCGCCAACAGTCGTCCTCCTCTTCACAGGTCGCTTCCCCGCGAGCGTAACGGCTATCGAGCAGCCGCCGCGGCACGTGCAGCGCCCGCGCGGATCTCCTCCTTCAACGCCGCTTCTTCCTCGTCGGCGACCCCGGTGATGACGGCGCCGATCGTGCTTCCCGCCTGGAGGAAGCGGAAAACGGCCCGCTCGTCGTGGAAGTCCCCGTCGAGCGACGTGTCGTCGTGCCCGGTCGGGTCGCCGAGCGACCGGAAGCTCCGGCCGAACTGCTCCGAGAAGAACGCCGAGACGGTGTCGTACCTCGCGTCCTCGTCGCCGGCGAGGATCCGCCCGAGCGTGGTGCCGTGGTAGGCGGCGTTCGACCAGTGCTCGATTCGGCGGTGACGCGCGAAGAGCGGGTCGAAGAACTCCGCGACGTCGCCGATCGCGTACACACGGTCGCGCGCGGTCCGGAAGCGCTCGTCCACGACGACGCCGCTCCGTACCTCCAACCCGCTCTCGCGGGCGATCTCGACGTTCGGCTCGACGCCGATCCCGGCGACGACGAGATCCGCGTCGGGGATCTCGGTCTCCTCGAGCCGGAGGTCGACCCCGTGCTCCCGGTACCGGTCGTGGAGTGCCTCGGAAAGCGGGCCGCACTGGAGCGGTGCGAAGAGCGCCGGGTCGCGAACGACCTGGGTCACTGTCAATCCCAATTGAGTCAGCGAGGCGGTGACCTCGCAGCCGATGAAACCGCCGCCGACGACCGTCGCCGTCTGTGCATCGAGTGCCCGCCGCCGCAGCTCGACCGAGTCGTCGAGCGTGCGCAGCCGGAGCGCGCCGTCGAGCGGGCGCGGCCGGGCGCCGGTCGCGATCACGACCACGTCGGCGTCGACGTCGTCGAGCGAGCCGACCTCCTCGCCGAGCCGGATGTCGACGCCGTTCTCCGCGTACCAGTCGACCGGGTGAACGAGCGCGTCATCCGGCGCCGACTCGCCCCGCAGGAGCCGCTTCGAAAGCGGCGGACGATGGTACGGCCCGTGCGGGTCGAGCGACCACAGCGTGATCGAGTCCGTGCCGCCCGCGTCCCTATAGCTGTCGACGAGCTTCGCCGCCGCGAGCCCGCCACCGACGATGCCGATCATTGGTCCTCCTCGAGTTGCATCAATCTTCTCTGTTCTTGTGTCGCGTGGAGGTGGATTTCATACCGATCGAGGCGCGGCTCGACGATCCGCGCGACCGGCGCGGGAGGTACCGGGAGGCCGAGCCGCTCGAGCGCGACGACCGCGGCGCCGCGCGCCGATCCCTCCGGCTCCCCAGAGACCTCGACCGGCCGGCCGAGCACGTCGGCCAGGACCTGGAGCCAGCCGGGGTTGGCGAGCAGGCCGCCGCCCGTGGCGACGACGGACTCGACATCGCCGATCGCGCCCAGGACGTCGGCCAGCCGGTAGGCGACTCCCTCCAGCGCCGCCTGTGCGATGTCCGCCGGCGTGGTGGCGAACGAGAGACCGGCGATCAGCCCGCGCCGCTCGGGGTCCCAGCCGAGCGACCGCTCGCCGCCGAGGAACGGCAGGAAGGTCAGGCCGTGGCCCGCGGGCGGGCGGTCCGCCGGCTCGTCGGCGGGGAGCTCCTGAAGGGTTCGCCGAAGCCACGCGTGGAGGTTGCCGCCGTCCGAGAGCGCCCCGCCCTCGCAGAAGCGGCGCGCGTCGAGCCGGTAGAGGAACAGCCCCGGTCGCGGAACGGCGCGGTCTGCCTCGTACACGACCCGCACGGCGGCCGACGTGCCGACCATGAGCGCGGCCCGCTCACGGGTGACGCAGCCGGCGCCGGCGTTCGAGCACGCACCGTCTCCGAGCGCCGGCCAGGCGCCTGCGGCCGGCTCGTCGGACACCGGCGCGAGGCGCGATTCGTCGAGACCGAGCGCGGCAAGCGTCTCTTCGTCCCACGCGAGGCGATTGGGGTCGAAGAGGCCGGTGCCGCTCGCGGTCGAGACGCTGGTGCGCAGCTCGCCGGTCAGCTTCAGGAACAGGTAGTCCCCGAAGGAGAGGTAGCGCGCCGCGCCCGGCACGAGCCCGAGCTTCTCCGGCCAGTACGCCGGGTGCAGGAAGCAGCCGGTGCGGGCGTGATAGGCGGCGGCGTCGAGCGCGGGCCGCTCGCCGGCGAGGTCGCGCCAGGTGAGCACCGGCGAGACCGGCCGCAGCCGGTCGTCCACCGGCAGGAGCGAGTGCCAGAAGCACGAGATTGCAAGCGCGTCACCCTCGCCGACCTGGGCCAGGACGGCACGACACGCCCCCACCAGCTCGTCCGCATCGCGCGAGACGGTCACGATGTGCGCGTCGCCCGGCTCGGCGCTCCCCTCCCCGTCGTAGGCAACAGCCCGCACCGACGACGAACCGACGTCGAGAGCGACAACACGCGTCATGTAGTAGCGGCGGCCTCGACCGGCTCGAGCGGGAGCCGCACCGTGAAGCACGTGCCGGCACCGGGCTCGGAGCGCACCGAGATCGAGCCGCCGTGGGCCTCCGCGATCGCCTTCGAGATGACGAGCCCGAGGCCCGTGCCCGGGATCGCCTGCTCCGTGGCGGTCGTCGAGCGGAAGAAGCGCTGGAACAGGCGCTCCTGGTCGAGCGGCGGGATACCGATTCCGGTGTCCTCCACCTGGATCACAGCGTCGCTGCCGTCCACGTACGTTCGAGCGGTGACGAGGCCGCCGCCCGGCGTGAACTTGACCGCGTTCGAGAGCAGGTTCGTGGCGAGCTGCATGAGCCGCTCGCGGTCGGCCTGGATCGCCGGGATCGCCTCGATCTCCGTGTTGAGCTCGAGCTCGCGGGCGCGCGCGAGGGCGGCAGTCGCCTCGATGCACTCGCGCAGCACATCGTCGACGTGCACGTCCCCGAGCTGGAGCTGCAACCCGTTCGCGTCGAGCCGCGCGACGAAGAGCAAGTCGCCGACGAGCCGCTGCAGCCGCTCGGAGCTGCGATACACGATCGAGAGAAAGCGCCGTTGCTCATCGGTGAGCTCCCCGGCCTCCTCCTCGCGGATCATCTCCAGGAACCCCATCATCGACGTGAGCGGCGTCCGCAGCTCGTGCGAGATCGTCGCGACGAACTCGTCCTTGAGCCGCTCGAGCTCCCGCTCCCTCGTCACATCGCGCAACGTCCAGATGCGGCCGACGAAGTGGCCGTGGTCGTCCCGTACCGGGTTCGTGAACCCCTGGATCACCCGGCCGCTCACGACGTCCTCGAACTCGTCGAACGTCGCCTCGTCCGGCCCCGCGCGGAGGCGCTCCATCGCGACCCGGAACCGCTCGCGATCGCGGATGCGATGCTCGACCGAGAGCAGCCGGTCGACCATGGGGCCGTCGGAGCTCATCCCGAGGTCGCGTGTCAGGGCGATCACCGGCCGGTTCGCGATCTGGACGTTCCCGCTCGCGTCCGAGAGGAGGATGCCGTCGACGGTCGCGTCGAGCACCGCGCGAAGGACGTTCGCCAGCCGTTCGAGCTCGGCGTTCCGCGCAGCCAGATCGCGCCCGGCGCCGCGCAGGAAGTAGCTGATCACGGTGACGACCAGGACCATCGTCGTCAGGACCGCGATCAGCCCGACCTTCGCGCCGAAGACGAGTGCGAACTCGACCAGCAGGAAGATGACGATCTCGGCGACGACGAGGATCCGGGCTGCGAGGCCGATGCGCTTCACGTGGCTTCGCAGGATAGTTTCCGGCCGTGGCGGTCCTCATCGCTTCGTCGCTCCGCAAGGAGCTCTCCGGCACGCCGCTCTTCGACGGCGTGTCGTTCAAGGTCGAGCGGCGCGACCGCCTCGCCCTGGCCGGCCCGAACGGCGCGGGCAAGACGACGCTGCTGCGTGCGCTGTCCGGTGAGGTCTCGCTCGAGGGCGGGGAGCTGGCGTGGGAGAAGGGCGCGAGGGTGGCGCTGCACGACCAGCGGCCACCGGCCTCGTCGAGCCGGCCGCTCCGCGACTACGTGCTTTCCGGCACCGCCGACCTGGCCGCCGTCGAGGACGACCTCCGGACGCTCGAACGGGCGATGGCGGCCGGCACCCACGACGCGGCGACGCTCCGGCGGTACGCGGAGGCGCAGGCACGGCTCGAGCACGCGGGCGGCTACGACTGGCGCGACCGCGCCGCCTCCGTCGTCCGCGGGCTCGGGTTCACCGAGCCCGATCTCGACCGCCCGCTCCGGACGTTCTCGGGCGGCGAGCTCACCCGCGCCTCGCTCGCGCGCACGCTCGCGTCGCAGCCCGATCTCCTGCTGCTCGACGAGCCGACGAACCATCTCGACATCGAGTCGCTCGAGTGGCTCGAAGAGATGCTCAGAACGCTCGATGCCGCGGTGATCCTCGTCGCCCACGACCGCTGGTTCCTCGAGGCGGTCACGACTGCGGTGCTCGAGCTCGAGAACGGGAAGTCGGTCTACTTCCCCGGCGCGTGGCACGTCTGGCGCCGCGAGCAGGCGGCGCGAGACTTGCACCAGGCGAAGACCGCCGAGCGCCAGGCAGAGGAGCTCGAGCGCCTCGAGCGCTTCGTCGAGCGCTTCCGGTACAAGGCCTCGAAGGCGCGTCAGGCGCAGTCGAAGCTGAAGCAGATCAAGAGGCTCGAGGCGAACCGCGTGCTCGCCCCCGATCACCGGCGCCGCACGCTCGGCTTCGAGTTCCTGAAGCCGCCCCGCTCGGGCCGGGACGTCGTCGTCGGGGAGGACCTGCGGATCCAGGCAGGCGAGAAGCTGCTGCTCGAGAGCGCGTCGTTCGCAGTCGAGCGCGGCGAGCACGTCGCGCTCGTCGGGCCGAACGGATCCGGGAAGACGACATTGCTGGAGACGCTCCTCGGCCGCCGGGAGCCGGCGGGCGGCAAGGTGCGCCTGGGGCACGGCGTCGTGCCTGCGTACTTCTCGCAGCACGAGGAGGAGCTCGACGAGCGCGGCTCGGCCCTCGACGCGGCGATGTCGGGCACGGGGCTGAAGCGGCCGGAGGCGCAAGCCCTCCTCGGGCGGTTTCTCTTCTCGGGCTGGGACGAGCACGAGAAGCCGGTCGTAGCGTTGTCGGGCGGCGAGCGCCGCCGCCTCGCGCTGGCGATCGTGGTCGCGTCGGGCGCCAACTTCCTCGTCCTCGACGAGCCGACGAACCATCTCGACCTCGAGTCGCGCGAGTCGCTCGAGGTGGCGCTCGAAGCCTTCCCGGGAACCGTCCTGCTCGTCTCACACGACCGCGCGGTGCTCGACGCGGTCGCGGGGAGGCTGCTCGCGGTCGAGGGACGGGCGATCGCCTCGTACCCGGGCGGCTGGGCCGACTACGTCCGGGCGCAGGAGACGGTCGTGGAGCGGGCGCCACCACCGCCGCCGAAGTCGAAGCGCGAGCGGCCGGCGCGCCCGCCGCGTCCGCAACCATCCGCCCTCGAGCTCGTCGAGGCGGAGGTCGAGCGCGCCGAGGCGCGGCTCGCCGAGGTCGAGCAGAAGCTGGCGCAGGACTGGTCCGACGTCGAGCTCGTGAATGCGCACAAGCGGGCGCGCGACGAGCTCGAGGCGCTCCTCAAGCGCTGGGAAGCGCTGTTCGAAGCGAGCGGATCGACGACTCGGTGATCGGGTCGAGGACGAGGATCGCCTCGTCCGCGCCGGCGTCGGCAAGCTCGGCGAGATGGCCGCGAAGGCGGTCGAGCGTGACCGGCTCCACATCCCGCTTGCGCTCACCGACCCGCTCGACCTCGACGTGGACACAGGCGCTGCGTTCGACCTCGGCGGGGTCGCGGCCGACGCGCTCGGCCGCCTCCGTCACACGTGCGTTCTCGGCCTCGAAGCCGTCGACGGTGTTGCCATAGCGCGAGTACCAGGTGTTCCAGGCGTCGACGTGCGGCAGCGTGAGCTCGAGCATCCGCGGCCTGTTCGCACCGATCATCAGCTTCGGCCGCCTGCTCGGCGGCGGCAGGAGGACGGCGTCCTCGAGCTGATGGAAGCGGCCCGCGAATGTCACCCGCTCGCCGGCAAGCAGCCTGCGCACGATCTCGAACGCCTCTGCGAAGCGCGACACATGATGGTCGAACGGCAGCCCGAAAGCCTCGAACTCGGGCACGTTCCACCCGGCGCCGACAGCGGCGACAACACGTCCGCCGGACAGCTCGTCGACCGCGGCGAACATGCGGGCGAGGATCCCGGGCGGATGGAACGCGGTGCACGCGACGAGCGGCCCGAGCTCGACCCGCTCGGTGATCCCGGCTAGCCAGGCAAGCGTCGAGAAGCAGTCCCACGGCCCGCGCTCGGGCCTGCCGTCGCCGCGGTAGAGAAGGTGGTCCCCGACCCACACCGAGTCGAGGCCGATCTCCTCGGCCGCGCGCGCCATCGCCGCGAGCTCATCGCGACGCACATCGCGCTCGACCTCCGGCAGCTGGACGCCGACCTTCATACGCTCGCCCAGAATGCCTCGAAGGCCGGCGGGTCGGAGGGGATCGCGACGATCCGCTTCCAGACGCCCTCCTCATGGTCGATGAGCAGCACCTGGTCGATGTCGAGCTCGCGGCCGAGCCGACGTCCCTGTGCGCGGTAGACAGCGACCGCATGCTCGGTGTCCGCCAACAGCCACCGGAGCGTCGACAGATACGTCCCGTCGGTGAGGCGCCGGGTCTCGCGGAAGAGCTCGAAGATGCGGGGGCGGCCGCGGTACTCCTGGGCGACCGGCACCGTGCCGTTGACGAGCCACACCGCGTCGTCCGCGATGACGTCGAAGAGCGCCCGCGGGTCGCCGCCGCGAAACGCGTCGAACACGCGGCGGATGCCCTCCTCCGGGCTCACTCAGGTCTCGAGTGGAGCGAGCGTCAGCCCGAATGCCAGCAGCTGGCCGTGATACAGCTCGGCCGCCTCGCGGTGCCCCGACCACACGATCGCCTGCCCGGCGTTGTGGATGCGGTTCGCGAGCGACATCCCGCGGTCGTAATCGACGCCGGGGATCGTCTGTGCGAGCGCAAACGCGACGCCCTCGAACGTGTTGTGGTTGTCGTTCAGGACGATCACGCGCCACGCGCTGCCCGTGCCGGAGCCCGTGCCCGAGCGCTCGCGTTCCCTGGGAGGCGTCAGCGTCGTCATGCCGGATCGAGCGTAGCGACCACTGCCTCGGCGATCACCTTCAACGGCCGGCCGGACGCCTGGCTCGCGCGCCGGAGGCGGTCGAAGGCGTCGGCCTCCGAGAGGCCCTCCTTCTGCATCAGCAGGCCCTTTGCACGCTCGATCGCCTTGCGGGCAGCCAGCGCCTCGGCAAGCGAGTCGGCCTCTTCACGCACGGCCTGCAGCTCCGAGTGGCGGGCGCGCGCGGTCTCGATCGCCGGCACGAGGTCCTGCTCACGGAACGGCTTGACGAGGTAGCCGAACACGCCTGCCTCGACGGCGCGGTTGACGAGCTCCTGCTGGCCGTACGCCGTGAGGAGCACGATCGGCAGCGGCCGCTCGTCGAGGATCCGCTTCGCGGCCTCGATCCCGTCGAGCCGCGGCATCTTCACGTCCATGATCGCGAGGTCGGGCTCGAGCTCCCGCGCGAGCGCCACCGCCTCCTCGCCGTCGCGTGCCTCGCCCGCGACCTCGTGCCCGGCCCGTTCGAGCAGGTCGCGCAGGTCAAGCCTGATGATCGTCTCGTCCTCGGCGATCAAGATGCGCATCGCGCATAGACTCGCACGATGTTGCAAATTGCTGACGAAGCCGTCGAGGCGCTGGGACAGACCGGGTCGCTCCGAGTGACTGCGGAGGAGACCGAGGACGGAGTGGAGCTTCAGATCGACGAGGCAACCGAGCCGCGCGAGGGCGACGAGGTCGTCGAGCGCGACGGAGCCCGCGTGTTCCTCGACGCCATGGCCGCCAAGGTGCTCGCCGACCAGGTGCTCGACGTGCACTCGCACGGCGACCACTTCCACTTCACGTTCGAAGACCAGTCCGCGTAGTTAGATTCCGCAGCCGGATGCCGCTGAACTCGAGCGTCGACGCGACCACGCGGTCCCACAGCGGCTGCAGTGCGGGGACGATCCTGAGCTCGACCCCGGCAGCGGCGTGGCGCGCGAGCAGGTCGCCGAGCTCCTCGACGGCGAGCGGTTCGACCGCGTCGCGCGAGACGAAGTAGCCGGCGGCCCGCGCGTACGGCTCGAAGGTGTCGGGCGAGAGGCGGTACGCGAAGACGCGTGCCCCCCGGAGCTCATCGAGCCAGCCGGCTTCGATCGCGTGCACCCGCCGGGCGCGATCGCCGGTCAGGAACCGCTCGACGTCCTCGTCGGTCGTCGTCTCGACGGCCCAGAACGTCCCGCGCGGGCACTCGCGCGGAAACCAGTAGGCGGGCACATGCTCGTCGTCGATTGCCCAGACGAGCGGGTCCGCCGAGTCGTGCTCCGCGTTCGCCCGAGGCTCGAACCGCCCGATCGCACCGTTCTCGCTGACGTGCCAGAGCGCCTGCACCGGCGCGAGCGTAGTTCGAAACTCCCGAACTTGGTTCGACTCCGTCGAACCAAGTTCGAGTGTTACTCCCCGCGTTCGCCCTTGTCGTCGAGCGTCTGGGCGAGCATCCACGACGTGCCGTCCGGGTCGTAGAACGTCGAGAGCCGCACCATTCCCGAGATCTCGTGCCAGTCCTCGACCTTAACGTCGCGCTCGCGCAGGTACGCGATCGCCTCGTCGATGTCGCGCACCCCGAACGTCGGGGTGACGTTGCCGGGGGTGACCGTCTCGGTCTGGCCGATGCCGATGTTGAACCCGAACGGCGTCTTCAGCTCACCCCAGCCGTACTCCTTCAGCTCGTACACCACGGGGAAGCCGAGCACGTCGCGGTACCACGCGAGCGACCGGTCGTAGTCGCTGACGCCGACCGAGATGACGCAGTTCTCGCTGTTGTACTGGATCGTCATGTCTCGTTTTTATACTACGTTGTGTTCTGTTGTCAACAGCGGAGCTCATTGCGCTCTTCCACCACCGCTGGGCGGTGCCGGTGCTGGCCGAGCTCGACCGCACCGGGGGCACGCGCGCGATCACCATGATGCGGCGCCTGGACGTGGGCCGGGAGTCGCTGCAGCGCACGCTG
>Ga0207693_10005819_pt1 | contig 10230 bp, 13 predicted proteins | sample LARL81metaG_FD_184347 | JGI IMG/M metagenome (GOLD analysis project Ga0207693, IMG submission 184347) | Corn, switchgrass and miscanthus rhizosphere microbial communities from Kellogg Biological Station, Michigan, USA - LAR L8-1 metaG... | ecosystem: Host-associated > Plants > Roots >... | reverse complement strand
CAAGCAATTGCTCGACGCGGTTCGTGGTGAAGCGTCGGCCGAAGTCGACCTCGTCACCGTGCTCGCGCCCGTGAACGCACCCTCGGGCGGCTACGTCGTCTACGAGGACACGCGGCGCGCAGCCGCCGGGCGACGGCTCAACCGGACGCTCGACGCGCTGCACCAGGCCGGGATCTCGGCGCACGGGCTCGTCGTCGACACCTCGCCCGTGGATGCGGTCAAGGATGCGCTCGCGCAGCTCGAGCCGCCGCCGGACCGGATCGTCGTCTCGACGCACCCCGAGGAGAAGTCAGGGTGGTTGCGCAAGCACGTCGTCGACAGGATCCGCGAGGCCGCGGGCAACGTCCCGGTCGAGCACGTGGTCGTGGATCTCGAGTCGGAGGGTGGGCCAAAGAACGTGCTCGTGGTCGCCAACGAGACCGTGATCGGTGAGCCGTTGCTCGCCCGGATCCGCGAGCGCGCGGAGCGCGGGCCCGCGAGCTTTCTGATCATCGCGCCGCAGAGCGATCCGACTCGGGCCGAGCACCCTGAGGCCGAGCGACGGCTGCGGCGGGCGTTGACGATCCTGCGGGCCGACGGCATCGAGGCCCACGGCCAGGTCGCGCACCCCGATCCGTTCACGGCCGCAATGCAGGCGGTGCAGGACGAGCGGATCGACGAGATCATCGTCTCGACCTTCTCGCCGTCGAAGTCGCCCTGGCTGCGCCGAGACCTGATCCAGCGCCTGCACAAGGCGACGAACCTGCCCGTCGAGCACGTCGTCCTTCAGGAAGAGGAGGCAGCTATCCCGTGACCGATCGCTACCTCAGGCACCAATCCCCGTCCATCCGCCGGGTTTGGACGGCCGCACGGGCAAAGCCCGCGCGGCCTCTGAGTCGGCATCGCAAGCGACGCCTCGGCTCGTGAGCGCGAGCGCGGAAGTTCCGCACGCGGCTCACCCGCCGGCAGCGCACCAGAGCTCGCGCGTCGATCCCCGGACGCTCGGGATGTTCCTGTTCATCGCCTCCGAGGTGATGCTCTTCGGCTCGTTCTTCACGGCCTACTTCTTCATCCGCGTCGTCAACCACGAGCCGTGGCCGCCTCCGCCGTTCCACCTGCCGGTGTTCGTCGCGTTCGTGAACACCGCCATCCTGGTGACGTCGAGCTTCACGATGCACTGGGCGCTGCAGTCGATCAAGCGCGGGAACCGTGTGGGAATGCAGGCCGGCCTGACCCTGACCTTCCTGATGGGGCTGACCTTCCTGCTCACGCAGCTGCTCGAGTACGCGCGGATCGGCTTCACCCCGCACGACACAGCGTTCGGGACGGTCTTCTTCTCCCTGACCGGTCTGCACGGGGCGCACGTCCTCGTCGGGCTGACGATCCTCGCGGCGATGACGACGCGCGCCTATCGCGGGCACTTCTCGCCCGAGGCGCACGAGGGCGTCGAGATCGGCGGCATCTACTGGCACTTCGTCGACGTGATGTGGATCATCGTCTTCACGACGGTCTACGTCCTCTAGACAAACGTGCCGCTCAACCCGTTACGGAGCGAGGCCGAGGCGTATCGCTTCGTCTGGCTGACGATCGGCTACTTCGGCTTGATCGTCGCCGGTGCCTTGATCAACAAGTGGCTCGGGCTGGCGGTCTTCGTCGTGCTGAGCGCGATCATCCTCTACTTCTACTTGAGTCGCAGCGAACGCTGGACGCGGGTGCTGGCGCCGACTCGGTCACGCACGCCCGAGAACGTGCGTCGGATCCTCGTGGTCGCGAACGAGACCGTCGGCGGAGAGACCTTGCGCGAGGAGATCCGACGGCACGGCGAGGGCTCGCGGGCGGATGTGTTGGTCGTCTCTCCGGCGCTGAACACGCCGCTCAAGCACTGGGTCTCGGACGACGACCAGGCGCGTGACGACGCGCAGGAACGGCTCGTGCGGAGCCTCACCCGGCTGAAAGAAGTGGGCATCGAGGCCCGCGGCGAGATCGGCGACGGCGAGCCCTTGCAGGCGATCGAGGATGCGCTGCGGACCTTCGGCGCCGACGAGATCATCATCTCCACCCACCCGGAGGGCCGCTCGAACTGGTTGGAGAAGGGGGTCGTGAGCGGCGCCCGCGCGCGGTTCGCGGTTCCGATCACGCATGTGGTGGTCGACCTGGAGCGGGAATCTGAAGAGCTGCGGCGCTAGTCTCGTTCGTCGAAGTCCGTCTCACGGAGCGGCGGGCGTTGCCCGCCGTGACAATCAAGCTTGCTTGGACAAGGGTCTTTCTCAGCGATGGAGCCGGACTTCATCGCTTTGACTTGATGAAGGCGACCAGGGCCTTGGCGTTCGCCATGGATACGGACCCCGGCGGGACGCTCGCGCTCATGATCCCTTTCGGGAAGCCCTTCACGATCTGCTTGTCGGGATCCAGGATCGACTCGAGCAGATAGGCGTCGTCGGCCGTGACGGACTGGCCGTTCGAGAGCGGGACTTTCGAACCCGCAAGGCCCTTCCAGGTCGGGCCGACGCTCTTGGCGCCCGTGAGGGTGTGGCAGCTCGAGCAGCCGAGGCTCTCGTAGAGCTTCGCGCCCATCCCAGCGAGGCCGCCACCAGCACCGCCACCACCACCACCGGCCGGGTTCGCCAGCGTCGGCGGCGCGCCGTTGCTTGCCGCGCCTGCGCCGGCCACGGAGGCGACGTACGCAGCCACCGAGTCCGCGTTCGCGCCGGTCACGAGCTTCGGCGGCATCGCCCCGACGGGAGCGGGGTGGTAGATCTGGTCGTAGACGACCTGCTTGATCGTCTGGTCTTTGAAGTGCTGCGCCCTCGGGCCGGCAAAAGCGCCGTCGAGATCGGGACCGATCGTGCCGGTCGTGCCTGCGTCAGCGAGGCGGTGGCAGCTCCCGCACTTGGCGACGAAGAGCTGCTTCCCCTGTCCGACGTCGCCCCCTTTGGCGATCCCTGTCTGGCCGACCCCGCCGCAGCCGGCGGAGAGTGCGGCGACTCCCAGCAAGAGCAGTCCCGCGACGAAGAGGCGCACAGAAAGAGTCTAAGCGGGTGGCTGGCTCGAGGCTCCGACCTTCGAGAGCGCCTCGTCGCGCGTCGGATAGATCGTGAAGACGCGGTCGAGGCCCGTGATCTCGAAGATCTTGGTGATGTTTCGGTCGCTGCAGACGAGCGAAAGCTGGCCGTCGTTCGTTCGCAACCGCTTGACGCCGCCGACGAGCACCCCCAGCGTGGTCGAGTCGATGAAGGTGGTGTCGGAGAAGTCGACGATCACCTCCTTGCCGCCTTTGGCGATCACGTCGAGAAGCTGCTGCTTGAACTCGGGCGCGGTGTAGAGGTCGACCTCGCCTGCAAGCGCGATCACGTACGCGTCATCGACCTGCTCCGTCTTGATATCGAAGTTCATCCGCTCCCCCGGGTGAGTGGCCTCAGTCAGGACGCCTGAGTCTATCGGTGCGTCGCCGAACTCAGCGCGGCGATCCGCTGCCTCGCCACCTGGGCGGTCTGCTGGGCGCTCGGGTCGTTCCGGGCGAGCTTGAGCACCTTCTGGTACGCGGTGACTGCGGACTTGCTGTCGCCGGTCAGATCCGCAACCTGGGCGTAGTGGTATTGCGTGTTGATGTCGTCCGGCTGCAGCTTCGCGATCCGTTTGTAGATCACCGAATCCTTCTGGAGCGCGGTCGTTGCCTCGGTGAAGGCGGTCTGAGCCTTCTGCGTCAGCTGCTGGCTGGTGGGGTCGGTGCTCAGCGCCTGGCCGATCTGGCTTGCGCTGGAAACGCCCAGCACGCCCGCGAGCGTCAGGGGAGCTTCCCGCTGGAGGGCCTGGGCCTCGTTGACCTTGTTCTGGTACGTCGTCTCGTAGTAACCGGACACGCTTTGAAGGGCGCTCAGGTCCTTGGGACTCAACGCGAGCAAGCGAAGGTACGCCTTGTTGGCGTCGGCTGATCTTCCGTCCGCCTGGTATGCGGTCGCGAGGGCGTTCCAGGCGTTGGGGTCCTTCGGGTGAGCCTGCGTCTTGTCGAGGGCAGCCTTGACCGCGGAGCTGTTCGTCGAGCCGCCGTTGCTCCCGAAGATGTTGAAGTTCCCCCGCAGCAGGTCTCCGAGCCCCGTCGAGCCCGAGCCCACGCCGAAGAAGACGAACCCGCCCGCGAAGACGATCGCGAGCGCGAGGAATACCCATTTCGCCTGCCGGCGCAGGCGCGGGAAGAACATCGTCTGCTCGACGGTGGGCGGTCGGCGGGCCGCGGCTTGCTTTCGGCCCCCGGGTTGAGCCTTGGCAGCCTTGCGCCGCGCCTGTGCTGCTCCTCGCGCCATGAGGTCTTAGGGTACCTCGACCCCAGGTGAGGGGACAGCATCCCAGTCGAAGTCCTCGCCGAGCGCCAGCAGCCTGGCCCGGGTCGACTCGTCGCAGAGCGCGCCTTCGAGGCCGGCCTCGTAGAAGCCTCTGGGCTCGAGTCCCAGCTCGCGTGCGGCGGAGTACTCGGTCGAGAGGTCGGTTCCGAACATCGCCGGGTCGTCGGTCGAGAGCGAGCAGACCACGCCGGCCGCGAGGAGCTGCGGGAGGGGGTGCTCAACGAGCGAGGGAACCGCGCCTGTGCGGACGTTCGAGATCGGGCAGACGTCGAGGACGATGCGCCGTTCGGCCAACTCCTGGACCAGCTCAGGGTCGTCGATCGCCCTGATCCCGTGGCGGATCCGGCGGGCGCCGAGCGCGTCGAGCGCGCCCCGGATCGAGCTTGGCCCTGCGTGCTCGCCGGCGTGGGGAACTGACGCGAGGCCTTCGGAGCGAGCGAGTTCGAAGGCCGGCGCGTACGGCTCCGGCGGGTGCTCGGCCTCCGGCCCGCCGAGCCCGACTCCGACGACTCCCCGGTCGCGGTACTTGATCGCGTAGCGGACGACCTGCAGCGCTTCCTCGAGGCTGTACACGCGCGCGACGTCCGGCGTCAGCCTGATCTCGACTCCGTATCGATCGCGCGCCTCGTCGGCCCCGTCGCAGACGCCGCTGAAGACGATGTCGCTGTCGAGGCCACGCCAGAGGCCGAGCGAGAAGATCGCCTCCAGGTACACGGCGCCGTGCCTGGAGGCCTCCGCGGCGTACTCGACCACGATCCGGTGGAAGTCGTCCTCACGCTCCAGCGCCCCTGACGTCAGCATGAAGACCTCGATGAAGTGCGCGAAGTCGCGGTACTGGTAGAGGGCGCGGACCCCTTCGGCCGAGTCGACCGGCAGCGCATAGCCGTTCCGCCGAGCGATCTCGAGCAGCGTCTCCGGCCGCACCGTCCCCTCGAGGTGGACGTGCAGTTCGACCTTCGGGTACGTCACTCGGCCGCCGCCGCAGCGCGCGTGTCAGAGCGCCAGCGCGGCTCGAGGAATGAGGCCAGTCCGATCGAGAGCAGGTACAGACCGACCAACGGGATGACCGAGAGGATTGTCGAGACGGGATCGACCCCCGGCAGCAGCACCCCGATGACGGTCATCGTGAACACGCCGACCCGCCAGGTGCTACGCAGCTTCGCCGCCGTCAGGATGCGCAGCCGCACGAGTGCGAGCACGAAGACGGGCACCTCGAACGCGAGCGCGACCCCGAGCAGCACGAAGGTCACGAAGCGGTAGTAGTCGCGCGCGCGCACGAGGATCTGGAAGTGGCTGGAGTCGTAGCTGGTGAGGAAGTGGATCGCCGGCGGCAGTATCACCCAGTACCCGAAAGCGACCCCGCCGAGCCCCAGCGCGGTCGCAAAGAGGACGACGATCGCGATCGACCGCTGCCGGTGCTCCTCGAAAGCCGGAGCGAGGAACGCCCAGAGCTGCCAGAGAACGACCGGCAACGCCAGTAAGAGAGCTGCCCAGAGAGAAACCCAGATCGAGGTCGTGAACGGCTCGATCGGGCTGAACGTCGCCGGCTTGCGCAAGTGCTCGGGCAGCGGGCGGTTGAGCCAGTCGAGCAGGTACCCGTGGAAGGTGTACGTGACCGCAAACGCGACGGCAATTGCCGCCAAAGAGATGATCAGCCGCGCCCGCAGCTCGCCGAGGTGCTCGACAAGCGTGGCTTCCTCGCCGTGGCGAAGGCGCCGCGGGAGCCGGCTCACCGGACTAGGTCGAGGAAGGCGGCGAGTCGTCCCCGGAGCGCGGCGGCAGCTCCGGCTTCTTTTCCTCGCCGCTGATCGAGTCCTTGAACTCGCGCATGCCCTTCCCGAGCGAGCGCCCGATCTCCGGCAGCCGCTTGGGCCCGAACACCAGCAAGGCGACGATCAGAATCACGATGAGCCCGGCAATGCCGATCTCAGGCATGTCACAAGCGTAGCGCTTACGCGCGTGGTCTAGATCATTTAGGTGGCGACCCGCGCCCGCCCGGCGCTGATCTGAACGAGCCAGGCCGCGAGGACGAGGCTGGGGAAGCTCGAGAACAGCCCGTAGGCCGGGAAACCCGGAATCGCGTGGCCGCCCAGGTCGGGCATCGTCTGGACGAGTGCCAGGGTCGCGACCCGACCGGCCATCAGCGCTCCGGCGGCGAATGCGAACGGAACGTCGTACTTCAAGACCCGCAGCACGGCCTTGACGCCGACCGCGCCGCCGATACTGGTCAGGATCGCCCAGGCCTCGACACTGGTCGTCGGCGCGATGCCGACGAAAGCGGCGGACATCCAGGAGCTGATCGCGCCGCCGGCCAACACGGCTACCAGAGCGGTTCCAAAGCTCGGCTGTCTGGCGTCGACCATGATCTCTCCTTCGGCGTGGCCGCTCGCCATGCACTCGTTCAAAGCGTGATTCGACCGCTTTACCCCGCGCCTGCATCCCTCGATCGGAGGAGTTGGAAGACCCGCTAGCATGGTTCGTGCGGGGACGCCGTCCGGCGCCCGCATCCTGATCATGGCACTACTCGAACTGAAGAATCTGCATGTCGCGCTGGAGGACGGCACCGAGATCGTCAAGGGTGTCGATCTCGCCGTGAACACGAACGAGACCCATGCGGTGATGGGTCCGAACGGCTCGGGCAAGTCGACGCTCGCCTACGCGCTCATGGGTCACCCGGCCTACGAGATTACGGAGGGCGAGCTCCTGCTCGACGGTGAGGACCTGACGCAGATGGAGGCCGATGAGCGCGCACAGAAGGGCCTCTTCCTCGCCTTCCAGTACCCGCACGCGGTTCCGGGCGTGACGGTGACGAGCTTCATGCGCTCGGCGATCAACGCCGTCCGCAAGGCCAGGGCCGGCGAGGACGACCCGATTCCGATCCCCGAGTTCCGCACTGAGCTGATGGCGGCGATGGAACAGCTCAAGGTCCCGCGCGAGATGGCGAGCCGCTATCTGAACGAGGGCTTCTCGGGCGGCGAGAAGAAGCGGGTCGAGATCTTGCAGATGGCGATGCTGAAGCCGCGGATCGCGGTGCTCGACGAGACCGACTCAGGCCTCGACATCGACGCGCTGAAGATCGTCGCAGGCGGCGTCAAGGACCTCGTGGGGCCTAACATGGGTGCAATCGTGATCACGCACTACCAGCGCATCCTCAACTACATCGACCCCGACTACGTGCATGTCTTCGTCGACGGGCGTATCGTCGAGGAAGGCGGGCCCGAGCTGGCGCACAAGCTGGAGGCGGAGGGCTACGAAGCGTTCACACCTGAGGTGGTGAAGTAAATGGCGGCTACGCCAGAGACCGAGATCGTCGCCGGGATCGGCAACGACTACAAGTACGGCTTCCACGACGAGGAGAACTACGTTTTCAAGTCCGAGCGCGGCCTCACCCGCGAGGTCGTCGAGGCGATCTCCGAGCACAAGAACGAGCCGGACTGGATGCGCAAGTTCCGCCTCAAGTCGCTCGAGTACTTCGAGGCACGCCCGTTGCCCGAGTGGGGCGGCGACCTGACCCAGATCGACTTCGACAACATCTACTACTACATCAAGCCGACCGAGAAGCAGGCCCAGTCCTGGGAGGACCTGCCTCCTGACATCAAGAACACCTGGGACCGGCTCGGGATCCCCGAGGCGGAGCGCAAGTTCCTCGCCGGCGTCGGTGCCCAGTACGAGTCCGAGGTCGTCTACCACAAGCTGCAGGAGCAGCTGGAGGCGCAGGGCGTGATCTTCCTCGACATGGACTCCGGCCTGCGCGAGCACGAGGAGCTCGTCAAGCAGTACTTCGGGACGATCATCCCGCAGAACGACAACAAGTTTGCGGCCCTGAACTCCGCCGTCTGGTCGGGCGGTTCGTTCATCTACGTGCCTCCGGGCGTGTCGATCGAGATGCCGCTCCAGGCCTACTTCCGGATCAACGCCGAGAACATGGGCCAGTTCGAGCGCACGCTGATCATCGTCGACGAGGGCGCCTACGTGCACTACGTCGAAGGCTGCACCGCGCCGATCTACACGACCGACTCGCTCCACTCCGCGGTCGTCGAGATCATCGTCAAGGAAGGCGGCCGCTGCCGCTACACGACGATCCAGAACTGGTCGACCAACGTCTACAACCTCGTCACCAAGCGGGCGGTCGCCTACAAGGACGCGACCATGGAGTGGGTCGACGGGAACCTCGGCTCCAAGCTGACGATGAAGTACCCCGCGATCTGGCTGCTCGGGGAGCGCGCTCATGGCGAGGTGCTCTCGATCGCGTTCGCGAATCAGGGCCAGCACCAGGACGCCGGCGGCAAGGCCGTGCACGTGGCGCCGAAGACGACCTCGACGATCACGTCGAAGTCGATCTCGAAGAACGGCGGCCGTGCCTCGTACCGCGGGCTGCTCGAGGTCGCGAAGGGCGCCGAGGGCGCGAAGTCCAAGGTCGTCTGCGACGCGCTGATCCTCGACGAGGACTCGCGCACCGACACCTACCCGTACATCAGCATCGACGAGGACAACGTCGACATCGGTCACGAGGCGACGGTCTCGAAGATCGGCGAGGAGCAGCTCTTCTACCTGATGTCGCGCGGCCTTTCCGAGGCCGAGGCGGCGGCGATGATCGTCTCCGGCTTCGTCGAGCCGATCACGAAGGAGCTTCCGCTCGAGTACGCAGTCGAGATGAATCGCTTGATCCAGCTCCAGATGGAAGGATCGGTTGGCTGATCTCGGCGTTGAGCGCGCCGACTTCATCGCCCTTCCCGTCCAAGATCTGAAGCGGGCCGACGAGTTCTACGGCAAGACGCTTGGGCTGCGGCGCAATCCGAATTCGAGCGAGCGATGGGTGGAGTACGAGCTCGGAAACGTGACTGTCGCGCTCGTGTCGCCCGAGGCGATGGGCCCGGAGTTCCGGGCCACGGGACATCAGATGCCGGTTGGACTGCGGGTCGCCGACGTGGGCGAGGCGCGGGCCAAGCTCGAGGCCGAGGGAGTCGAGTTCAAGCACGAGACGATCGACTCGGGCGTCTGCCACCTCGCCACGTTCACCGATCCCGACGGAAACGCGCTGCAACTGCACCGCCGCTACGCCCCGTTCCGAGACGGTTCGATGCCCTGATGGAGGTCGAGCGCGTGGACTTCGTCACGATTCCGACGCGCGACCGCGAGCGGTCGCGCGCCTTCTACCACGAGACGCTTGGACTGCCGCTGGACGCGAACAATCCGCGTGAGGTCACCGCGGGGCAGGTGACGCTTGCGTTCTGGGAGCCGGAGAGCGATGGGGTCGAGTTCTCGCCGATGGTGGGCGGGATCGCGCTTCGCGTTCTCGACGTGGCGGCCGCTCGCGCCGAGCTCGAGGCGAAGGGCGTCGAGTTTCTCGGCACCGACGACAGCGGCGTCTGCCACATGGCGTTCGGCCAGGACCCGGACGGGAATACGTTCATCCTCCACCGCAGGTACAAGCCGTATGCCTAGACCCCAGCTGCTGGAGCGCTACCGGGCGCTGCCGCTGCCATCGACGACCGACGAGCCGTGGCGCTTCACCGACCTGAAAGGCTTCGATCCGGACTCGTTCGTCTCCAACGGCCATGTTGGGAGTCAGACCCCGGCCCAGGCAGCGGGCAGCATGCTCGACCTGGAGGTGGCTGCGCTGGCCACGGTCAGCGAGGACGGGATCGAGGTCGAGCGCGCGCCGGAGGGGATCACGTTCGAGCCGCTTCGCGACCACGAGCTGCTCGGCACTCTCGTCGGCGCCGACGAGAAGTTCGCCGCGCACAACGCGGCGCTCTGGGAGCACGGCCTGCTCGTTCAGGTTCCCAAGGGAGTCGTCCTCGAGCAGCCGCTCTACGTCCGGATCGCGAACTCGCGCGACGGCGGCGCGCTCTTCTGGCGCCTGCTTGTCGTCGCCGAGCCGGAGAGCCGCTTCAGCGTGGTCGAGGAA
>Ga0207693_10005818_pt1 | contig 10230 bp, 9 predicted proteins | sample LARL81metaG_FD_184347 | JGI IMG/M metagenome (GOLD analysis project Ga0207693, IMG submission 184347) | Corn, switchgrass and miscanthus rhizosphere microbial communities from Kellogg Biological Station, Michigan, USA - LAR L8-1 metaG... | ecosystem: Host-associated > Plants > Roots >... | reverse complement strand
GTTCGGCCGCGTCGGCCAACATGCCGACCACGTGGGCGGCCACAGCAGTCGCGTCGCGTCCGTTGACGACGTACCCGGACTCGCCCTCCCGAACGGCCTCCGGCGCACCCCCCGACTCGCCGGCGATCACCGGTCGAGCGACCGCGGAGGCTTCCAGATAGACAATGCCAAGCCCTTCGACGTCCAGGCCGAGCCGGCGGGTACGACACGGCATGGCGAAGACATCGCCCGCTGCGTAGTACTCGGGCAGCTGGTCGCCGGGAACGCCGCCGGCGAAGATCACATGATCGGCCACACCTTCACGGCCGGCAAGCAGTTGGAGCCACCGCAAGAAGCGCGCCCGATTGGGTCGCCCGACGAGAAGCAACGCGGCATCCGGAGCCTGCTGCCGAATCCGCGGAAGCGCCCGGATGAGAACGTCCTGGCCCTTGCGGGGGACGAGGCGAGATACGCAGACGATGACGGCTCGATCGTCGAGTCCGTAGCGGGCTCTGACTGTCTTGCCCTCCACCCCGGGGTGGAAGTGCTGGGTGTCGACACCCGGAGCCAGGCGCCGCAACGTGGTGGCGGCTCCGAGCGCTCGGGCCAGGCGCCCGCGCGTGTACTCGCCGATATAGGTCACGACGTCGCAGCGCGACCCGATCCAGCGCATCGCCTGGCGGCCGACCGGCAACAGGACCCAGCCGACCTCGTGGCCGTGGGTGCTCGCCACGATGCGTTCGGCGCCGGCGCGCCGCAAGTGTGGGGCCAGCAGGCCGAGGGGGGCGGCCGCTCCGAACCAGACCGCAGTGCAGCGATGTTTGACCAGCGCCGCAACGATGCGACGGCGAGCGCTCGGCGTCGGGAGCAGGAGGCCGGTCGGGTGTCGGATCACCGGGAACGGCTGGTCGGCATCGAACGCGGCCGCGCCGGCGTGATCGGATGCGTACACGACGACCGAACCCTCCGGTTGCCGAACCGCGAGGGAGTGTACGAACGACTGGATTCCGCCTACTCGAGGCGGAAAGTCGTTCGTCACGATGAGCGTTCGGCGCACGGCTTCGAGCATCGCAGTCCCGGTCCGGCAATGGCTCAACGGGGCGGGGCAAAGGCGGGTGATCTTGGTCCAGACAAGATTCGGCCCCCGGCCGGGGGGGGTGCCGGGGGTCGAATCTCCCGAGGGGGTCTGGGGAGGTGAGACTTAGGCGATGCGTCGCACGCCGACGATGTTCGGCATGTCGTAAGCGACGCTGACGTACTTCACCACGTCTCCTGGTTGGGGGGCCGAGATTGCCATCCCGTTGCCGGCGTAGATCTCCACGTGGCCGATATCCGGGTACAGGAAGATCAGGTCGCCGGGCAGCATCGCCGAGACATCGATCGGCACCGTTGATCCGTACTGCATCTGTGATGGCGCGTAGTGCGGGAGCGAGACGCCGGCTGCAGCCCAGGCCATCATCGTCAACCCGGAGCAGTCGAAGGCGTCCGGGCCAGCCGCAGCGAACACGTATGGCTTGCCAAGTTGCGCTCGGGCGTAGGCGACCGCGATTTGCGCCTTGGCACTGCCGCCGCCGACAGCCGGCGGAGCGGCCGGCTGCGCGGGGGCCGTGGGTGCCTGGGTTGTTTGGGTAGTGGCCAACTGGGCCGCGGTTGGCGCGTTACGGTCGCGGTACTGCTCCTGCTGCTGGGCGTTCAATGTCGCCAGCAAGTCGGTGTATTTCTTGGTTTGTGCCTCCACGTCGGCGCGCTGCTTGCTCACGAGGTCACGAACCGACTTCGCTTTATGCAGTGCATCGGCGGCCGCTTCTTGAGCCTTGTCGGCATTGGCCCGAGCCGTGATCAACTCCGCGACGACGGCGCTGCGGTGTGCGTTGAGCAGGTTCAAGGCCTCGACTTTGTCGAGGTAATTGGCCTCGTTCGTGCTGGTCAGCAACGCGCCGGCGGTACTGAACTGGGCGCCCTCGTACTGGGACTTGAGGGTATTCGTGAGCTGTGCCCGCGCCGTCTGATAGGTAGCGGCCGCGGAACGGAACGCACTTTGCGCCTTGCCCGCGGCCTTCTGCCGGGCCTTGAGCGTGATCTGCGCCCCGTTGTACTTCTCGGCAAGGGACTCGCTCTGCTTGGACAGGTTGTCGAGTCGCTGAGTAACCGTAGCGATGGTGTCCGTTGCCGGATCCCTCGGCACGGCGGCCGCAATGGTCGGGATCAGAAATGCCGCTGACCCCGCGGCGACGATTCCGATGATGACTGCACGGAGGCGCGCGGCATTACGAGTTGACGCCACGACTGGCGGAACTCCTTCTTCCTCGGTCGCCTACCGGGTTAGCTGACGGGTTCGGGCCGGAAGTAGCCCTACAACGCGGCACACCGAATGCTCCGGTCTACCGCGCCGATTCACCCCATGGACCATTTGGGTCCCCGGCTCGCTGGCCCCGCCGCTCGAACGGAACGTCGTGGCCAACTGTGCGATTCGGCGGTAACCAACCCAGTGGCATCCACGGTGGATACCGGACTAGCTGAGAAGGTCTCGGAAAGGTTACGGGATGGTTCACGAAAGAGGCAACGCCACGCCGGATGTATGTGGAGAATTCTTGCTAGGCCGTGTCGCGACGGCGATCTGACCCCTGGTGTTCTGGTGGTGTCCGCGGACGGACGAGCCGTAGCGGTGGCAGCAGACCCGATGCCGCGAGCACTGACACCGCATTTCGTTCGGATTCGTCCAAATCGATGGCATTAGTCGGCACGTCGGGGGTCTGCAGCAAAACAGAAATCACACAATCCGCGCACGCTATGCCGCGTACCGAGCACGTCTCGCAATCGATGAGCACGGCATCCTCCTCGCGTTGACCCTCGAACTGCAGCAGGCAGCGTCCGGCTCAGGTTAGGAGAACGGTCTGACAGTTCTCGCGCAATCGGGGTGAGCTGTCGTCAACTCTGGCCGAGACGGCGCAGCAAAACCGCTGACGGGACAACCCACGCACCCGACCGCTGGACGTCGTGCTGCACCTGCTGGTCCGATGTCACCACGACGATGGGCCGGCCATGAGGTTCGGCCGACACCAACCTTCGAATCAGGTCGTCTGCCGTCTCGGTGGCGGCACTGAACAGCACTCGAACGCCCCGAGGCGCTGCCTTCGCCACGGGCGGGCGCTCGCCACCATCGAACGCGAGGGTGATCTCCACCCGGGCCTGACCGCCCAGTCCGGCTAACCCAGCGATCAACCGGGACCGCTGGTCGGACAGGGGCAGGTCCGGATAGCCGGCCTTGGTCACGTTGTAGCCATCCACGATCAGATGTGGATTGGGCAGCGCCAACAGCCGGTCGAGCGCCGCCGGATCGTCGGTGTAGCGACGGTCGGGCAAGGTTCCCGCGGTGCCGGCGACACCTTCGGCGGGGCGCCGGGTGGGCGGCGGCAACGACAGCTCGCGCCGGATCCCGGACGCCGCTTCCGTCAGCGTGTCGACGAGGAGCCACAGCCGGGCCTCGTCGATATCACGTTCGACCCGCGCGTTGTGGCGGGCGGCCTCGACTATCCGCTCCAGCTCGGCGATGCGCCCACGGGCACGACGGAGCTCGGCATCGCGGGTGGCGATCTCGGTCTCACCGCGCCGGTCGGTCTCCTCCCCTGCTCGCTCCGACTCGGCGATGCTCTGCTGGGCTGCTTGCAACTGCGTGGACAAACCTCGAATCCTCGCGCGTAGCTCGCTGATCTCCGCCGCCGACGACTCCCGAGCGGCGGCCACGGCCGCCCGCTCGTGGTCCGCGGCGTTGCGTGCCTGCCGCGTGAGAGTCGCAACCTGATCCCGCAATGCCGCTATCTCGCCTCGCAGCGCGTTGTCCGCCGCGGCGAGGTGTTCGGCTGACCACTGCGCGCTCGCTTCGGCCACCACGGCCTGCCATCCGGCCGGACGAATCAGGTAGGCCACCACGGCGGTGTCGAGAGGGTCGGAGGCCGCGGTCGAGGCGCCGGACCGCAGCGCGTCAACGAGCTGCGTCGATGCCTCCTCGACAACATCGGCAACCCGGCTCCGGAACCCGTCATCCGCGTCCAGCGCCGCCGCGAGCGCCGTTGCCCCAAGTCGGGCTCGCTTCCCGGGCGTGAATCTGGCTATGCCACGCAGCGGTTGCGGCACGTCGTCAGGGGGCATCCGGCCTAACACCTCGGAGGCCACGTTGATCAACCGCTGCCGCACCGGTTCGATGAGCAACGGCTGCGCCGGAGTCTCCGGCGCAGCGGCGTCTTGCTCGGTCTTGGCCATCAGCTCAACGGTAATCGGCTGGTCCGCGCGCCTCGCCAATTTCGTCAGACCTCGCGCCTAGCGTCCCGGACGTGACCGGCTCGACCATGACCTCCGCTCCAGCGGGTCGTCGGTTTGAGCAGATGAGCTTGGACGAGCTCGACGAGCCGTTACGAGACACGACGTTCACGGTCGTCGACCTGGAGACGACTGGCGGCCGGGCCGGCAACGACGGGATCACCGAGATCGGCGCCGTCAAGGTTCGCGGCGGAGAGGTGATCGGCGAGTTTCAGACGTTGGTCGACCCGGGCGTCGGGATCGCTCCGTTCGTGAGCGTGCTTACCGGTATCACCGATGCGATGGTCTGCGGCGCTCCCGCGGTTGCGGTAGTACTCCCGAGTTTCCTCGAGTTCGCCGCGGGCAGTGTGCTTGTCGCGCACAATGCCCCGTTCGACGTGGGTTTTCTTCGGATGGCCTGCCAGGAACGTGGCCTGCGCTGGCCCGGTTTCGCGGTGGTCGACACGGCGATCCTCGCCCGTCGGGTCCTGACGCGCGACGAGGTTCCGGACTGCCGGCTGGCAACGCTGGCCACGTTCTTCCGCGCCACGACCCAGCCGGTACATCGGGCGCTGGCCGACGCGCGCGCCACCGTCGACGTCCTGCACGCGCTGCTGAGCCGGCTGGGCAACCTGGGCGTCCAGTCTTTGCCTGAGCTGCGCGCGTTCACGGCGCAGGTGAGCGACGCGCAGCGCCGCAAACGGCACCTGGCCGACGACTTGCCGACCGGTCCCGGGGTCTACGTGTTCCGAGATGCGCAGGGCACGCCTCTCTATGTCGGGACCAGCCGCAACCTGCGGGTCCGCGTTCGCCAGTACTTCGTGGCCAGCGAGACCCGCAGTCGGATGGGCGAGATGGTCGGACTCGCCGAGCGTGTCGACCCAATAGAGTGCGCCCACCCGCTGGAAGCCCAGGTGCGGGAATTGCGGCTCATCGCCGCGTACAAGCCGCGCTACAACCGCCGGTCGAAGTTTCCCGAGCGGGCCGTCTGGCTGAAGCTCACCAACGAGCCGTTTCCCCGGCTGTCCGTAGTGCACGCGATCCGGCTCGACGGCGCGGCCTATCTGGGTCCACTGCGCTCCGTCCGTCAAGCGGAGGCAGTACGCGACGCGATTCATGACGCGGTGCCGCTGCGCCAATGCACTGATCGGTTGTCCGTGCGCCGCGCGGTACGGGCCGCCTGTGTCCTGGCCGGCATTGGGCGGTGCTCCGCGCCCTGCGAGGGCGGTCAATCGCCGGAGGCCTACGCCGCCCTGGCCGAGCTCGTTCGGGCCGCCTGGTCCGGCGATGTCCGGCCGCTGGTCGACCCGCTGCGCGCCCGGTTGGTTCGCCTGGCCGCGGCTGAACGCTTCGAGCACGCCGCGGTCGTCAGGGACCGCATCGCCGCTGTCGTCCGGGCCTGTGCCCGCATGCAGCGAATCGCGTCGCTCACGGTCATCGAGGAACTCGTCGCCGCTCATCCCGATGGTTGTGGCGGTTGGGAGCTGGCTGTCATCAAGTACGGAAGGCTGGCGGCTGCGGGCGTTGCGGAAGTGGGCGTACCGCCCTGGACGGTTATCGACGCATTGCTCGCGACGGCGGACGCGGTGCTGCCCGACACCTTGCGACCTGGCCCGTTGCCGGCCGCCCTCGCCGAGGAGACCGAGTGCGTGCTGAGGTGGCTCGAGCAGCCGGGGACTCGTCTCGTGCTGAGCTCTCGCCCGTGGACCTGTCCGGCTTTCGGAGCCGGCGGGTTCCGCTCATACCTGGAAACGGACTCCGTCCGCCGGGCCGCGGACCCCTTCGCCGATCGTCGTCGGTTGCGAATCGAGGCCCGCCCCGCCCGCGCCTCCGCCTGAGCGGACCTGACCGAACCCGAGGGTCCGGGTCCGGGAGGGCCTGGGCCGGGAACACTACGATCGGGCGATGATCACCACGATCGTCATGATCTCCGTCGAGCCCGACCGGATCCCGGACATCGCCGCGGAGATCGCCGATCTCGACGGGGTGAGCGAGGTGTATTCGGTGGCCGGCGATGTCGATCTGATCGCGATCGTCCGGGTGCCAGACTTCGACCGGATCGCCGAGGTCGTGGCCGGTCGGCTGTCCAGAGTCCCTGGCGTGCGGCACACCACCACCCATGTCGCTTTCCGGGCCTACTCGCGTCACGATTTGGACGCCGCGTTCTCCATCGGCGCCGACTGATCCAGCTATCGGCAGCGGCCGCGGTAGGCCGCGGCCGCGACGTCTTGACCCAGCCCGTGTCCCGCCATCGAGGTTCCTTGCCTCGCGACAACCACCTCAGGGCTCCCGCGGAATCGCGCCAGCGATCAGGACAGAACTACTAGCCAGCGCGCAGCTGCTGGCTGAGCTCGATCCACCGGTCGAGAGCCTGACCGGCCGCGCCCGAGTCGATCGCCGCCCGGGCCGCGACAAGCCCACCGGCTAACGCGTCGACCAGCCCGTCGGCAGCAGTCCCGGCGTCGGGCGCGGGCGCGCCACGCCACGGAAAGGCGTCGTAGGCGGCGATACCCGCTGCCGCGTTGAGCAGCACCGCGTCCCGGATGGGGCCGGGCTTCCCAGCGAGCAGGTCACGGACCACTCCGGCGTTGAAGACGCGATCACCGCCGCGCAGTGCGCCGGGCTCGGAAAGCGCTAAGCCCAGATCGTTCGGGTGAACCGGCCGGGCCACGACGCCCCCGCGCGTGGCCACCCACACCGACGACGTGGTCGTGGTGGTCAACTCGTCGAGACCGTCGTCACCGCGGAAGACAAGAGCGGTGTCTCCTCGAGCGGCCAGTACCTCCGCCATGACGGTCGCCATGCGAGCGTCCGCGCACCCGATGGCCGACGCCGGCGGACGAGCCGGATTGGTCAGCGGGCCCACGAAGTTGAACACGGTCGGGACGCCCAGTTCGCGGCGAGGCGCTCCGGCGTGACGCAGCCCGGCGTGAAACACGGGAGCGAAGCAGAATCCGATGCCCGCGCCTGCGACGGTGGCCGCGACGCCGGCTCCGTCCAGGTCGATCGCGACGCCGAGCTCTTCGAGTACGTCGGCGGCCCCACAGGCGGACGAGGCGGCGCGGTTGCCATGCTTGACGACCGTGCGCCGTGACCCGGCCACCACAATGGCCGCCATCGTCGAGATGTTGGCGGTATGGGCCTGATCGCCCCCAGTGCCCACTAGATCCACGGCCCGACCGGCGACCACAACGGGCGCCGCGCGCGCGAGCATCGTCGCCACCAGTCCTTCGAGCTCGGCCGACGTCTCGCCTTTCGCACGCAGCAGGACGGCGAACCCGGCCAGCTGGGCCGGAGTCGCCTGACCAGCCATGATCTCGTCCATTGCCCACGCCGTCGCGGCTGCGTCCAGGGATTCCCGGCGCATCAAAGCGGAGAGCAGGGCAGGCCAGCTACGAATGGCCGGGTTGTCGCTCAACGCACGACAGGGATGCCTTGGAGGTGGCGCCGCAACTGGTCGGCTACCACCTGCGCGGCCGTCACCGGGTCCAACGGCTGGCTTATCACCGCGTCGGCGAGTGACCAGCTCGCGAGCCAGCCGTCTTGGGGGCGAGCTATGAGAACGATGATCGGCGGGCAGTCGTCGATCTCGTACTTGAACTGCCGGGCGAGTCCCATTCCGCCAGTCGGCTGAGCCTCACCGTCGAGTATCGCGAGATCAAGGCCGCCGAGGTCCATCTGCTCGACGAGCTCAGCGTTGGTCGCGCATTCCAGCCAGTCGATGCGGGGGGAATCCGGGGCTGGACGGCGGCCGACCGCGGTACGCACCTGCGCCCGAACCTGGGCCGAATTGCTGTACAGCAGCACGATGACGGTGTCCGCCGCGGGCGCGCTCATGCGGCGCATCGTATCGGCGGGTTGACCCGCGCCCGCGCGCGGTTCCGACGTCGTCGCGACCGGTGCGCGACACGAGTGACCCCGCTGCGCCGGACCCTCTCGGGCGGGACATAATGCGATGGTGACCTCGACCAGCACGGCGTCGAGCTTCGACTCGAGCCGGGTGCATTCGCTGACGCGGCCCAACATCGTCAGCGTCGGGACCATCGTGTGGCTGTCGAGCGAGTTGATGTTTTTCGCCGGGCTGTTCGCGATGTACTTCTCGATCCGATCCGTGCACGCGAACGACTGGCCGATGACCCTCCCGGACGGCAAAGACATCAAGCTCAGCGTCGCCTACGCGCTGCCGTTCACGATCATCCTGATCGCGTCGAGTGTCACCTGCCAGTACGGCGTATTCGCCGCTGAGAAGGGCGACGTATACAAGCTGCGTCGCTGGTTCACCTACAGCTTTGTCCTCGGCCTCATCTTCGTTCTTGGCCAAGCGAACGAGTACCGGATTCAGGTCCACGACGGGAACACCATCTCGGCCACGGGTTACGGATCGGTCTTCTATCTCACGACGGGGTTCCACGGGCTGCACGTGATCTGCGGCTTGCTGGCGTTCGTCTATTTCCTCATAAGAACCACCCTGAGCAAGTTCACGCCGGCTCAGGCGACGGCCGCCATCGTGGTGTCGTACTACTGGCATTTCGTCGACGTGGTTTGGATCGGCTTGTTCACGACGATTTATCTCATACGCTGACCACGCTTTCAGCGAATAGCTGATCAGAGCCCATCCGCCGACCGAGAAGGGACGTCCGTGACGGAAGACTTCGACGTCGACGAGCTGGGTTTCAACCCGGCGATCTCGGCCACGGGTGCGGACCCACAGGAGGCTCCGCAGCGTGATCGAGCCTCGTCCTCGCTCGGCGTTCGACGTCGCCCGCGCCGTGCGGTCTGGCGCCGCCGGTTTGCGAGCGGCGTGGTGCTTCTGATCGCGCTGATCGGCATGGGCGGCGCGTACGCGTTGTTCGCAAGCTCGTCCGGAGCGAACACCGCAACCAGCACGGCCGCCGACGTCGCCGCTGGGCAACAGCTCTACGAGACCAGTTGCATTACCTGCCACGGCAACAACCTGCAGGGTGTCAGCCAACGCGGCCCATCGTTGATCGGCGTTGGCGGCGCGGCCGTGTACTTCCAGGTGAGCACGGGCCGGATGCCGGCACCGGGTCAGGGCGCCGAGATGACGCGCAAGGAGGCCAAGTTCACCGATGAGCAGATCAGCCAGCTCGAAGCCTTTGTACAAGCGCACGGCGGCGGGCCAGAAACGCCGACCGGCAACCTCCGCGATACCTCGCTCAGCCTCGGACAAGGCGGCGACCTGTTCCGGCTGAACTGCGCGTCCTGTCATGGCTTCTCTGGCGCGGGTGCGCCGCTGTCGGCCGGCAAGCTGGCGCCCACGCTCAAGCACGCGAGCGACACTCAGCTCTTCACCGCCATGCTCACCGGCCCGGAGAATATGCCGGTCTTCAACGACAACCAGCTCACGCCCAACGAGAAGCGCGCGATCATCGACTACATCCAGACCTTGAAGGAGTCGAACGACCCCGGCGGTAGTGGGATCGGACGCATCGGCCCGGTGTCCGAGGGCCTGGTGATCTGGGTAGCCGGCATCGGCGCCATCGTCCTGATCATCATGTGGATCGGGGCGAAGTCATGACTGTGCCCCCCGTCGCCGCCCTCGGCTGCCCTCCTCGGGCCGTGCGGGCCCCGCGATGCTCCGCGGAGGACAGCTCCTCATGACCCACTCGACCGCCAACATCCCCGGGCCCGACGAACTGCGCGAGATGAGCCCCGAAGAGGCAATGCTCGCCGGCGCCGACTCCGGAGGCGTCCACGTCGTCCACCGCCGGCAGCGATATCCCATCCCAGGAACGAAGGCGGAGAAGCGCGCCGAGCGGGGCGTCTCGTTCATGTTCGGGCTCGCCGCGCTGGCGGGCGTCGCGTTCATCGTCGTCTTCGTGGCTTGGCCGTATGTGTATCACCTGCCTGGAGAAGGCAGCCAGCGGTTCCGCTTCTACACACCGCTGCTCGGCGGCCTGCTCGGCCTGATGCTGCTGGGGCTGGGCTTCGGCG
>Ga0207693_10005816_pt1 | contig 10232 bp, 6 predicted proteins | sample LARL81metaG_FD_184347 | JGI IMG/M metagenome (GOLD analysis project Ga0207693, IMG submission 184347) | Corn, switchgrass and miscanthus rhizosphere microbial communities from Kellogg Biological Station, Michigan, USA - LAR L8-1 metaG... | ecosystem: Host-associated > Plants > Roots >... | reverse complement strand
GTACCGGACCTAGCTGTCGCCAGCGCGAGGCAAGTCCCATGCAGAACGGCGACTGCGCGCGGTTATCAGATAGTCTTCGCGGCGTTGACCGCTCAGCAGGCCCTGGTTGCGGCCCAATCGGACGGTCAGTCCAGCCGTATATTTATACATCACCGCGCTCGGGGCGAACATCCTCAATTGCCGCTGTGAGCTCTTACCGGTTTCCGCGGGGACTGGCGGCGCGGACTGCTGAGTCGATGATCTGCTCGAGGCGCTTGCAATGGGCGCCGTGCCAGTACACCTGGCCGCAGGTGCGGCAGCGGGAGAATGTCTGGTAGGTGCGCAAGGTGCCGGGCGGCAGCATGGGAGCTACGGCTGCCTTGGCGACCGGGGACAGCGGCCCGTTGCAGGCCGGGCACCGGGTCCATGGCGCAAGCGGCGGCTTGAACCGGTCTAGCACGTCGCGGAGCTGGTCGTCAGGGCGCGCACCCCGCACGTAGGCGCCCAGCCACAGCGCCCGGCGGCGCAGCAGGGCGCGGTCCTGAGTGAGGAGGACCCGGCGTGTGGCGTTCGCCTGCTCGATGAGGGCATCATCGCCGACGTCGCTGGCGTAGGTGGTGTCGACGCCGGCCAGCCGCAGCCGGCGCGCCAGCGTGCCCAGGTGAACATCGAGAACGAACCGCGCTGAGGTCAGCTGCTGCGGTCGCCGCACGGCCTCGACCCGGACCACGTCTGAGTTGCGCGGCCGGTAGCCGGGCGCGGCCAGCTCGCCGTTGACCAGCAGGCGGCCGGCCTCGGTCAGCGGAACCCCTAGCGACTCCACGACGTGACCCAGCGACGAGGTCCCGTCCACGTCCACGGCCACCGGGCCGCGGCGGCGGCCCGGCCGCAAGAACAGCCTCAGCTCAGCCGCGACGATCACGACTGCCTGCGCCTGGTTCATCTTTCCGGCATGCCCGGCCACGGCGCACCTTCACCATTGCCACATGCCCGGATACCCCGCCTGGCCGGCCAGCCCAGATCCGGTCCGGTACAGGCGATCACCCGGCAAGCCGCGGCGTCCGCAGTCTCGTGCCCGCCGGGTCACTACGCCGGGATCCGCCACCTTGCAATCCCAGACCCTTCCGACCGCCGCCCGGGAACCGCCTAACCCGCGCACTTCGCGCTGGTAGCCATGCTTGTCGGCAGGCGTCCGGTATTGCCGAATAGCGGGCGTTACGCACCCGTATATCTATGCATTCGTCTGTATATTGTCAATAGCGACAGCAATCGCCAATTGTGCTTTGTCGTCCGCGCAAGGAGCACGCCGAACGCTGACTCGGGGTGGCCGCGCGTTGTGTCGACTCCGCGGGTGCTGGCGCACAGATCGGCCAGCTCGGGGCGTGGCGCGGCCGAATCCGACGCGCTCATCGGCTTCGCTGCGTTGGGAGACGGTGACCTGACGACGCGTGGATGGCCGAGGGCGCCGCGATAAACCCGGACGAACTGGCCGCGCAAGCGCTCGCCACTGAAGGCGTCTAACCGCTGTCAGGCTTGCCGTCGCACAGACAGGGCTCCGGCCGGACGGGGATCGCCACGTTCAGCGGTCACGTCGATCACGCCCGGGCCGGGCGGCCCGTAAAGCCGCTGTATGTCGGCGGCGTAACGTTCGGCGATGACTCGGCGGCGCCGTTTGAGCGTCGGGGTGAGCTCGCCCGTCTCCGCCGTCCACTCGGCGGGCAGCAAGGTGAACCGGCGCACCTGCTCGACCCGGGCTAGACCCTGGTTGGCGCGGCGAACTCCGGCGGCGACGTCGGCCAGCACCTGCGGATGCGCGGCCAGTTCCGCCAGGTCGGCGGTCCCCACGCCGTGCTGCTGCGCCCATACTGGCGCTGCCTCGCCGTCTAGGACCAGCAGCGCGGTCACGTAGTTGCGGCGGTCGCCGATCGCGCAGGCCTGGCCGATCAGCGGATGCCGTTGCAGCAGTGACTCGATAAGAACGGGCGAGATGTTCTTTCCGCCCGAGGTGATGATCAGCTCCTTCTTCCGGTCCACGATCGTCAGGAAGCCGTCCGCGTCCAGCGTCCCGATGTCGCCGGTGTGCAGCCAGCCGTCCTGGTCGAGGGTGCCGGCCGTCTGGGCCAGGTCCCGGTAGTATCCCCGCATCACCAGCGGGCCGCGGACCAGGACCTCGCCGTCGCCGGCCAGCCGCACCTCGACGCCCGGGCAGGCCGTGCCGACGGCGCCGTTGCGGGCCCGGTCCGGGTTGCTGATGGTGGCGGCGCTGGTCAGCTCGGTCATGCCCCAGGCCTCGACCATCGGCAGTCCCAGCGCCTGGAAGAACTCGATGACCTCCGGGTCGATCGGGGCGGCCCCGCTGGCGGCCAGCCGGCAGGCGTCCAGGCCGGCGAAGGCCAGCAACGCCTGGCGCACCGGCGCTGTCTGCTGCGCCTGCGCTTGCAGCGCGGCAGGGACCGGCTCGCCCCGCTGCCGCCACCGGGCCAGCTCGCGGCCGGTCGTGATCGCCTCCTCGGCGGCGCCGCGCCGCGCCGGGTCGGGTTCGGCGGCGATCCCCGCCCGCAGGGCCGCGTGCAGCTTCTCCCACACCCGCGGCACCCCCACCAGCACGGTCGGCCGGACTTGCGCGGCGACCTGGAACAGCTGCATCGGGTCGGGGCAGAACGCCACAGTGGCGTGGTAGATCATCGGCAGCCAGTGGTCGGAGAAGCGGCCCGTGACGTGGGCCATCGGCAGGTAGGAGATGCCCCGCTGCCCGTCCTGGTCCGCGAACTCCTCGGGCGGCAGCACCCGCTGGACGGCGGCCGCGCCGTACCGGACGTTGTGATGGGTGATCATGACGCCTTTCGGCGGTCCCGTGGTGCCGGAGGTATAAATCAGCGCAGCCAGGTCCTCCGGGCCGACCTGGCGCCAGGTGTCGTCGAAAAGCCCGGGCGAGCGCTGCGCTTCGCTGCGGCCCAGGGCCAGCACCGTGTCCCAGGCGATCAGCCAGTCCTCGCCGGGGTCGGGCTCGCCGTCGATGAGCACGACCCGTCGCAGTTGCGGTAGTTGCGACCGCACAGCCTCCAGCCGGGCCAGGAAGCTATGGTCCTCAACGATGGCCACGGTCGCCTCGCAATGCCCGGCGATATAGGCCGCCTGGCCGGGCGCCAGGGTGTTGTACAGGAAGACCGGCACCCCGCGGGCGTGCATCACGGCCATGTCGGCGATGTTCGCCTCCGGCCGGTTGCGGGACCAGATCACCGCGAAATCACCGGGCCGCAAGCCGATCGCGGCCAGGCCAAGGGTCGTGTCCCGCACCTGGCCGCGCAGCCCGGCGTAGGTCAGCGTGTGCCACTCGCCGTCCTGGCGCCAGCGGTAGGCCTCGGTGCCACCGTGGCGCTCGGCCGTTTCCGCGAAGGCGGTCAGCAGCGTGCTGCCCGCGATCTCGGCCTCGATGGATTCCCGCTCAGCGGCGGTAGCCGGCTCAAGATCGCCTGCATGTGTTGTCGTCATGGTTACCACCATTCCTCCCCGGGCTGCCCCGGCGGTAGGGGCAGCCAGTGCTGTCCGCATGGCCCCGCCACGTCAGCACGTGCTTGCCTGGGTGGTGATTTCCGCAGCAGCGGGTCTGTGTCTGACCATGCCAGGCCCGGGTGTGCTGGCGGTGTGCTGGCGATGTTGGCGCAGGTCACCGGCTTACGATGACTTGCGGTGTGGCCCGCGCGGTCCCTGGATAGTGCGGCCGCTGGCCGGTGCTCTCGCCCGGCGGCCGCGGACCCGTGCCCGCTGGGCCTGATCGCCGCCACCGCGCCGCCTGGTCCCGCTTGCCGCCGGCCCGGTTCTTGCGGCGGTCACCCGGCACCGCCGGCCATGGTCGGCCGTCCCCCGCGCGCCGGTTTCGCGCCAGGTGTGCCTTCGCAGAGGAATCCTGCCCGATTGCCAGTGGTCATCGGCGCGCCGCCGTCGGGGAGGCACTCGCGCGGCGGCCGGCAGCGCGCAGGATCAGCCACGAACCCCAGGTGCGGACCGGGCGATCAGCCTGACGGGCTCAGTGACCGGGCCCGCTCCAGCCTGGGACGAATCCGGAGGTTATCGGGCAGTCCCAGGTCGTCGAGGACCTGCAGGGCCTGCTGCCAGGCCTCGACGGCGGCTGGCAGGTCACCGGCGCGCCGGCAGGCATCGCCGTAACCGGCCAGCACCATGCCCAGCACCCAGCGGGCCATCGGGGTCTTCTGCTCCCGCGCGCGGGCCAGCGCCTGCCGGTAGCAGCTCATGGCCCGGCGGTGCTCGCCCAGCCGGGAGTGCACCAAACCCAGCGCCTGCCACGCCTCGGCCCGGATCGCAGGCTCCCCAGCCTCGGGGGCCACCCCCAGGGCCTGCCGGGCGTAGCCGCGCGCCAGATCGTTGTTGCGCAGGCGAGCGTGCAAAAGCGCGAGGTCGGCCAGGACCCATCCCTGTCCGGTCCGGTGACCGATCCGACGGTACAGCGTCAGGGCCTGCTCGTTCTGTGTGACCGCCCCGGCCAGGTCGCCGTCGTTCCAGCTGCACACCGCGCCGACAGAATGCGCCCACGCCTGGCCGGCCTGGTCACCGGCCCGCCGGAAGAGGTTCAGGGCCTGCAACTGGTGGGCGCGGTCCTCGCCCTTAGCGCCGGTGAACGCGCCGGCCCAGCCGATCATCGCGTGCGTCCAGCCCTGCGCGGCCTGGTCGCCGGTAGCCTCGGCGGCGGCGAGCACCGCCTGGCCGACGGCCCGGAAGTCGGCCCAGTACCCCTGACCGCCCAGGAACCAGCCCTGGCAGACGAAGATCTGCCAAGCATGGGTGAGGAAGCCCGTCGCGGCGGCCTGCGCGGTAGCCTGCAGCAGCACCTGGTGCTCGGCCCGGGCCCAGTCCGCCGCCTGCTCATCAGCCAGGTGCTCGGGCGCCACGCCCGGCGCGGGCCGCGCGACCGTGAACGGCAGAAGGACATCGGCCGAGGCAATCATGACGGTGTGCAGGTAGTGGTCCAGGCTACGCTTGATGGCCTCCCGGATCCCGGCCTCGCCAGCCGTCTGCTGCGCCTGCTCCGCAGCCGAACCGCGGACCAGGTCGTGCATCACGTACCGGCCCGGCCGGTGCTCGGCGGCCAGGCTGGCCTCGGCCAGCTCCGCCAGCGCCCGGCGGGCATCCGGGCGGGGAATACCGGCCAGGCTGGCCGCGGCCGCGACCGTGATGTCGGGCCCGCAGTGGACCCCCAGCAGCGCGAACATCACCGCCGCCGGGGGGCTGAGCTGGCGGTGTGACCAGGACAGCAGCTGGCGCAGGCTGGTGGCCGCGTCCCCTGTTTCCAGCATCTCCAACCGCCCGTCGCCCGCCTCTGCGGTGGCAGCGGCATCCGCCGCCCCGGCCAGCTGGGCGGCCACCGCCCTCAGCGGCAGCCCAGGGTCGGCGGCGGCGCGGGCCGCCATCACCGCCAGCGCCAGCGGCAGGTGCCCGCACCGGGCGGCCAGCTCGGTGACGGCTTGGGGTTCGGCGGCGACGCGCTCGGGGCCGAGCCGGGCGGCCAGCAGCCGCACCGCCTGATCATTATCAAGCGGGCCCAGCCTCAGCGGCCTGGCTCCTTCAGCAGCGGCCAGCCCGGCCAGGGCGGACCGGCTGGTCACGATCGCCAGGCACTGGCCGCTGCCGGGCAGCAGCGGCCGCACCTGCGCGGCGTCGCGGGCGTTATCCAGCACGATCAGCACCCGCCGCCCGGCCAGCACGCTGCGGTACAACCCGAACCGCGCCTGCGCACCGGCCGGGATCTGCGCCGCGGGCACCCCCATCGCTGCCAGGAACCACCCGGCTGCCTCCTGCGGTGCTACCGCTGGGCCGGGGTCGTAGCCGCGCAGGTTCACATACAGCTGACCGTCGCGGAACCGGTGCGCCACCCGCCGCGCCCAGTGCACCGCTAGCGCGGTTTTGCCCACCCCCGCCATCCCCGCCACTGCGGAGATCACCACCGCCCCGCCGTCTCCCTCCGCCGGGCCGACCCGGTCGAGCAGGGCGTCCAGTTCCTTCAGCTCCGTCTCCCGGCCGGCGAAAAACCCTGCCCCGGCCGGCAGCTGCCGCGGCACCACCACTGCCGCCGCTCCAGCCGGCACGGCCGCTGCCGCCGAGGCGGCCGGGGAAGCCACCGGCGCGGCCAGTGCGGCCAGGGCTGGGTCGTCGGTTAGCACCTGGGTCTGCAGGCCGGCCAGCTCTGGTCCGGGGTCCAGGCCCAGCTCTCCGGCCAGCACCCGCCGGGTGGTGTCGTAGACCGCGAGCGCCTCACCACGCCGCCCGCACCGGTACAGCGCGGTCATCAACAAGGCGGCCAGCCGCTCCCGCAACGGGAATTCGGACACCAGCCCGGCCAGCTCCCCGGCGACCTCTATGTGCCGGCCCAGCGCCAGGTCACACCCGATCCGCTCCTCGACCACGGCTAGCCGCTGCTCTTCCAGCCGGGCCGCCTCCCCGGCCAGCCGCGGGCACAGCGGCGCCGCATCCGCCAAAGCCGCCCCCCGCCACACCCCCAGTGCCTCCCTCAGCAGCTCCCGGGCCCCGGCGGTGTCCCCGGCCCGCGCCGCCGCGCGTCCCCGCCCGGCCAGGCCGGTAAACATTCCCGCATCCAGCTCACCGGGGCCCAGCGCCAGCCGGTATGCGCCCCCCGCCCGGGTCACCCGCGCCCCGCCCCGGCCCGGCCCGGCCCCGGGTTCCAGAGCGGCCAGCCGCCGCCGCAGCTGGTACACCTGCGAGTGCAGGTTCTTCTCCCGCCCCGGGGACCACTCCTCCCCCCACAGCCCGTCCACCAGCGCCTCGGTGCTGACCAGCCGGCCCCCCGCCACCGCCAGCAGCCCCAGCAGCACCCGCAGCCGCGGCTGGGCCACCGGCGCCGCCGGGCCGCCCGACAGGCCGATCTCCACCGGGCCCAGCAGCCCCACCATCACCCGGGCGTCCACGGCATCCCTGCCCATACCCGGCATCGTAGAACCGCCGCCCCGGGGCCCGCCATCCGCCGCTCACGCTCCCAGCACCACCCCGCGGAACAGCCCGCCCCCCGGGCGGCCGCAGCCAGCTCACCGCGCCGGGCGCGGTCGCCCTCATGGCAGCCCGCCCTGCAGGTGCGCCGCGGTCATGGCCTGGCCGGCCGTGCCCGGCTGGCCAGGCTTCCCGCGTGCTAGCACCAACCCCACTTTAAGGTTCCTGGCCTGCAGCAACACCGGCAGAACAGCGCCAGCACACCGGCAGTCAGCATCCTCGGGACAACGCCATACCAGGCAACCGGGAAGACCGCCGGGGCTGACATCAGCGCGGACGATGCCCACCGGCCGGTACCGGCGCGGAACGCACCACAGCAGCCATGCCGCACCCAGGACCCCTATGACCAATGGAGGCCAACATGATGTTCCTTGACTGCCCGGCCTACCTGGACGAGGAAGGCGCCATCAGGTGCGGGCTTCCCGCCGAGGTCAGGTGCCGGTTCACCATGCGCTCAACCGACGGGCCCATCGAAAGCGCCATGATCAGGTGCCCGGCCGGCCACTGGTTCAACGGGGCCATCGAATCCCTCACCTGGGACGGTAAGGACACCCGCCACCCCCGACCAGCCGCCGGCCCGCCCAGCGGCAGGCACCGCACTCCCCAACGCACTCAAGACAGCCATGACGATGGCAGCACGCCCGGCACCCGGGACCTCCCCAGCCGGAAGCGGCGAGAAGTTTCCCGCCCGAGCACCGCTCCCGCCTACTATCTGGGCAGGCCCGCCGCCTTGTGGATCACCGCCATGCGCCCGCGCAGCCCCACCGCGGCCAATCGCCTGATGGGTGCTGCAGCGCCCGCCGGCAACCAACGCTATCCCGGCGCGGTAGCCCGGCAGCCAACGCCGACGCGGCCGGCAGGGTTCCCTGACCCTCATCTGAGCGGCACACAACACCCAATTCAGCCCGGCCAACCAACGAGCACTGCATGAATACCCACCCGTCCAGGTGGATCCGGCGGGCCGTGGAGTCCTGCGCGCTCGGTGATCTGCAGGCCCAGGCTGCTCGGCCACCGCCCTCGCGGCCCCACCCGACCTGTCCGCCCCGGCACCCGGCGCCGGGCGGATCTGATCCTGCACCCAACATCACGCCCGCCCGCCTGCCTCCGCCATCTCCTAGCGTCCCAGGCCGACCCGCACGCAGCGGTTCCGCGCCACCGCCACCAGGACCCGCCGGCGATTCGCGCGCGCCAGGACCACCAACCCGCGCCGCGCTCCCTCCCACCGTCCTCACCTGCGAAAACACTGCCTGCAGGTTCTTACGGGCGATCCTGCAGGCTGTCTTGCGGGCGGTCATGCCTGGTGCGCGCCCTCCACCGCAGCCAACGGTGGAACCGCCCCGGCTCGCCAGGCACCGCCCAGCAATCACACGGAGAGCGCCATGAACCTCATCAACGCCATCCTCCGTCCGGCCGGCATTCTGCTCTGGCTGGCCAGCGTCGTGCTGGCGTCCCTGACCGCCGCGATGCCCGCCGCGCTGGCCGCCCGACGGCCCCCGCCGCCCGGCGGGAACAAGCACCCCCCGCTGCCCGCCCACCCCCGCCCGCTGGCCACCAGCGGAATCCCCGGGTGGCAGCAAGCCCTGATGGCGGTCACAGTCGTGCTGCTCGCCGCCGTTCTGGTAATGATCGCCCACCCGGGCCCGGGCCGCCCGGCGGCGGCTCAACGCACCCACCGCCCCAGCGATGACCACCAACCGCGCCACCCCGATCCGCACGACCAGCCTGCCGCCCTGGCCAGGCCCATCCCGGCCCGGCAGAACCACCGGCCCGGCCCCCGGCCTTGAGTAAGGGATCATCATGTGCCCAATCCCGCGCATCCCCCGCCAGCCAGGCCGCTGCGGCCTCGCCGGGCAGTTCACCCGAGGACATCACAGCCGCCGCGAGCGTAGCCACCGGCCAGCACCGGCCCGCTCCCACGGCGACGCTGCCCCAGCGGCGCATGATGATCCCGCCGCGGCTGCGGCCGCGCACCATGCAGCCCGGCTCTCGGCCCGACAGTGGTCGGGTCAGACCCTAACGCGCCCTGCGCGGGTAATCGATGCCCGCCCGTACTCATAAGGAAGGAACCAAGATGACCACCAGCGAATACCTGCTGGACAACCGCGCCGCGGCAGCCCAGCGCCGGTTCGGCGCGCTGTCGGCACTGTTCGATGACGTCACGTTCCGGCACGTCGAGGCGCTCGGCATCCAGCGCGGCTGGCGATGCTGGGAGGTCGGGGCCGGCGGCCCGTCGGTGCCGAACTGGCTGGCCGGCCGGACCGGGCCGGACGGCCACGTCCTCGCGACCGACATCGATACCAGCTGGATCGACGGCGTGGCACCCCAGGTCGAGGTAGGGCGGCATGACCTCGCCCGCGACGACCTCCCGCCCGGCGCGTTCGATCTAATCCACGCGCGTCTGGTGCTGTGCTGGATTCCCCAGCGTGACGAGGCGCTACGCCGCATGGCCGGAGCGCTCCGGCCCGGCGGCTGGCTGCTGATCGAGGACTTCGATCCCGGCTTGCAGTCCGCGGCATCCATCGATGCCCACCTCCCCGACCACGACAACGCCAACAAGCTGCGCGCCGGCTTCGGCGTCCTGCTAGCCCAGCGCGGAACCGATCCCGCTTACGGCAGGAAGCTGCCCCGGCTCCTCACCGAGCAGGGCCTGGCCGACGTGGCGGCGGATGCCTACATGCCGGTATCGCTTCCCGCCGTGGGAGCGCTCGACCTCGCCAATTTCGACCAGCTCCGCGACGCGCTGCTCGCCCAAGGGCTCGCCACCGCCGAGGAAATAGACCGCCACCGCGCTGCCGTCGATCGCGGCACCGGGTTCGCTTCCCCGCCCTTGATCTCGGCCTGGGGACGCAAACCGTCCTGAACCTCGTCAAGGCCGGATGTCACAGAAAAGCACACCAGGCCGAGCCCGGCGCTGGCCAGGAAGCCCTGAACAACGCCAGGCCGGTACCGCATCCGCGCCCCCCGCCTCCAGCTCGCGCACCTGGGCACGGCTGAGCCTGCACAGCGTGCCACCGGGTCCCATCAACGGCCGCCACCCGCGTCCGGGGACGGGGATCCTCAATCTTGGTGGCGGGAAATCTCCTGTAGCCGGACCTCAGTGTTGGCCTCCCCGTTTCCGTACAGAACGAACTGGCTATGTACCGGACCTAGCTGTCGCCAGCGCGAGGCAAGTCCCATGCAGAACGGCGACTGCGCGCGGTTATCAGATAGTCTTCGCGGCGTTGACCGCTCAGCAG
>Ga0207693_10005814_pt1 | contig 10233 bp, 8 predicted proteins | sample LARL81metaG_FD_184347 | JGI IMG/M metagenome (GOLD analysis project Ga0207693, IMG submission 184347) | Corn, switchgrass and miscanthus rhizosphere microbial communities from Kellogg Biological Station, Michigan, USA - LAR L8-1 metaG... | ecosystem: Host-associated > Plants > Roots >... | reverse complement strand
TTCTCGGGATCGGACGCATAGGGCGCGCGAAAAACCGCCCAAACCATGGCCGGACCCTACGCCCGCCCGCCGCCCCCGTCCAGCGCGGCCGGCCGTGGTAATGCGCCTCAGTTGAGTGCAACAGGCTTTCCGAACGGCGTTTTTGACCTGCTGCTAGGAAATAATCAGCCCGGTATCGATTAAAATCTCGACCGAAGGCCGCCTACCCCTTAGGGTGGTCGCACACACCCTTGGGAAGCAGTTTAGATGCGCCGAAGCACATTGGCCGCGCGCTTGGTCGTGAGCGATGACTTTGCGACCGTCGCGTTCCTTTCTCTAACCGGCTTAGACCTGTCTCTCTGGCTTGTTGCGAAGGGATTTTTCGACGCGCTGCCGCTCTTTTAGGTCTCGGTTCCAAGCTTTCCGGACGCCGATCGTACTGCGCGGCGGCTTCCAGCAGCAGATCGCGAACGCGTGGGGCTGCTTCGAAATTGGCCATCTCTCACAGTCTCTCGGGTTGCTGAGACATTACCCGGCTGCGGTGCAATCGAGCCGGCCGCGCGGAGCGAAGCCTTTTTTGTCAGGCAACAGGCAAGGAACGGCTCGCAGCGGCTTCCGTTCGCCCACGTCGCGGCGAGGACTCGCCGGACTCTCCGCAATCAGGAAGGATACCGCCGACATGCGTATGACCGGAATTGGGCTGATAGCAGCCGCGATGCTGACCGGAAGTTTGGGGCTTGCGGTAGCGCAGACCTCGACGACAACGTCGCCCTCATCCAGCACGACGTCTTCAGCGACCGTGAAGTGCTGGGATAGCGTAACCAAGCAAGTGCGGAACGAGACCCCGAGCACGAGCACGGGCAGCAGCACAAAGCCCAGCACGAGCAGCACGGGTACGAGCACAAGCTCGACCACAACTGGTTCGACAGGTTCAACCTCGAGCACGACGAGGCCGGCGGAAGCCGCCGGGTTGCCCGACTGCCGCCACTAATCGCGATTACAAATGCTGATGAAGAGCCCCGCTGGCCACGGCGGGGCTTTTCTCGTTGATGCGGCGTGCGGAGCTTCCAGAGCGGGTGTAATGTCCGACATCGGCTTGCGGTTCTCCGCGGGAGATCGCTGGCAATCGCGATCCGCGGAGGATGCCGCGAGGGTGCGAGGGGCTGCGAGTGGGCGCTACGATTGCCAGTGACCCGGTTGCGCCCTCGCACTTTCCTAGTCGCCCGTGAAGAACGGCTGAGCGCCGGTTTTTAGGCCAAGCGAACCTCCGGCGATGTTGTGGCGAGCGCCTGGAACAGGGCGCGCAAAAGCCTCGCCAGCCAGCGCAGGAGAAGAGCGAAGTTATAGCCGGCGGCGGCGAGCACGGCATTGATGCGGTCGCCATCGCGGCCTTTCAGATAATTGCGGCCCATACGGTGCTCGGCCTTGGTATGGCCGATGACCGGCTCGACCGCGGCGCGGCGTTTCATCTCGCGGCGGATCGGTTTGGTGACGCCGCGTACCTGGCCGCTGATCCACACGCGGAACTTCTCTTTGTGATTGTGGCCGCGATACCCCTTATCGACATGGATGCGGCGCGTCTCAATCCCGGTTAGTTGCTCCAACTCGGTGATCACCGGCCCGAGCGTGTGGCCGTCGAACGGGTTGCCGTGCAGCGCTTTGCTGTGCAGCACGAACTGGCCGCCCTTGGGTTTGGTGGCCGGGGTGGCAATCGACACTTTGCAGCCGAACTCGTACGGCGCTCGGGCCTTACCCTTGCCGATGCATTCGACCTCGGGGGCGTGCAGCGCATACACCTTGGGGCCGCGCTGCCGATGGTCCTGGAAGCGTACCCGCAACGCCAGGGCGAGGAGGTCGGCGAAGCGCTCCTGAAGCCTCTCGTCCCGGGCGATCTTGCGGCGGATGTCGCGGATAACCCGGCCCAGCCGGGTGCGCAGGAATTTGAGTTCACGCCGCGCCCGCCCGAACTGGTGAGCGTGGGTGTAGCGCCCGACCATGATCGCCGCCCGCTTGGCCACGCGGCGATAGCTCTGCCGCAGCGGCACGCCATAGCGCTTGGCAAGATCGACCAGCTTCTCCAGCGCGCGATGGCATAACCGAGCATCGGTCGGATGGGCGACCGCCTTTGGCTGCACCGTCGTGTCGACCACCACACGTTCGAGATCCCGGGTCGCCAATGCCCCGGTCTTGTGCGCCACCGCCAGGCTCTCCTGAACCAGAGCGACGAGGTGTTCCTCGCCCAGCCGTTGCCGCCAATGCGTCAGCGACGAGCGCTCGAACGGCAATTTGTGACAGAAGCTCACTTCGCCGCAGAAGAACTGGTAATACGGGTTCTCCAGCCAACGCGCGCACAGCACTTCATCCGACAGGTCGTGCATGTTCTTCAGGATGAACAGTCCCGCCACCAGCCGCGTCGGCAATGGCGGCTGGCCTGGACCCGCGGTGCACACGCTGGCAAACCGGCCGTCGAGAAACTGCCAATCGATCTCGCGCGCCAGCCGCACCAGCGGATGAGCAAGATCGATGATGTCCTCGAGCGCCGCCCGCAGCAGATCCTTCTGACGATTGTCCCGCGGCTTCGCCACCGCGCCCCCCAACGCTGATGACCCCGCCACGGAATCGCATAAAGCCGCGAAAACCGGAATCCCAAATCGCCAGAAAACCGGCCTGGAGCCCCGGTTTCTTGCAAAAACGATTACTTCAAACCCGCGGCTGCGCCGCGGTGATCAACCGCTTCGTGATTCTTCACGGGCGACTAAATAACGTGTTTTATGGCATTTTGCGTCTCCTATCGTCTCCGCTTATATGCCGCAATCTTGCACGTAATGGGGGAATGGAAGGGGGATCGAGTGGCGCGAATTGGCAAGCTCAAAGCGGTTGAGGTTGCAAAGGCGAAGGGGCCGAAAGTGCTGCATGATGGCGGCGGGCTTTACCTGCGGGTCGCGCTGAACCCGAGAGATGCCGACGGCAATGAGAAGCCGGGTTCCAAAGCCTGGGTTTTCCGGTTCCAGCTCGATGGTAAGCGCCGAGACATGGGACTGTGGCCTTATCCGGATATTTCGCTCGCAGAAGCACGCCAGAGGGCGACAGATTGCCGGAAGCAGCGGCGCGACCATAGACCCGCTCCACGCAAAGCTCACACGGCGGCAAGCGCAGCGGCTTGCCGTGGCCAACGCGGTCGGACATTCCGGGAGGTGGCCGAGGAGTTCATCGCGCGTAAGGAAGCTGGGTGGCGAAATCCTAAGCACCGCCAGCAATGGCGTAGCAACGCTCGCTACTTACCCCTATCCAATCATCGGCGACTTCTCCGTCGCTGCGGTCGACACCGGGTTAGTCGTGCAAGTGCTCGATCCGATCTGGGCCATGAAGCCTGAGACGGCGAGTCGGGTGCGAGGACGGATTGAGGCGGTGCTCGACGCCGCGACCGTCCGAGGCTACCGAGAAAGGCCAAACCCAGCGCAATGGAAAGGTGACCTCGCGCATCTCCTCCCCGCGCGTGCCGCAAAGTCGCGCACCATGCCGCCCTGGCCTTTGGCGAAATGTCCGCCTTTTTGATGGTGTTGCAAAGACACGAGTATGGCGGCGCGGGCACTGGAATTCGCGATCCTCGCTGTTGCGCGGACGGACGAGGTTTTGGGCGCAACCTGGGGTGAAATCACGATCCAATTCGGATAGGCGCTGTAGCCGGAAGCGCTAAACACCTAGGCCTTGCCGCACTGGGGCGGCGCGGCCATTATCATCGACATAAGCGCCGGTAAAGTGCCTCATAACGCGGCACGATAACCTCCGCGGAGAACCGTTCACGAGCGCGAGCCTGTGCGGCCCGACCAAGATCGCTGCGCCGAATCTTGTCGTCGATCAGGCTCTCGAGCGCGCCAGCAAGCGCAGCGACATCGCCGAATGGAATCAGCAGGCTGCTTTGATTATCCTCAACCACCTCGGGAATGCCGCCGACACGGGTCGAAACGCTCGGGCACCCGAAACACATGGCTTCCAGAATGCTCAGACAAAAACTTTCCGTTTCAGAGGTGAATAGCCCGATGTCGGCAACCTGAAGATAGTCCTCGATATCGGTGACCTTCTCGCGAACAATCACGCACTCAGTCAGGCCAAGCCGCTGCACTTGTTCGGAGAACGGCGCGAATGGTTCCCCAGCCAGAATGAGGAGCCTGAAGGCATTGAGCGGATGGACGCGCGCGACGGTTTCCAGCAAGAGGTCGATGCGTTTCCCCGGGCGGAGATTGGAGGAGTGGAGAACAACAACTTCGTCCCTGAGGCCGAGCTCGCAGCGCACCTCTTCGCGCGAGCGGCGTGGCGGGCGTGGAACGAAGAAATTGTGGATGACCTCGATCGAGTCATCGAAATCGAACACCCGCTGGGTCTCTCGCTTTAGAGACTCCGACACCGTCGTGACCGCGTCCGAATTGATCAAGGCGTGCCTGATGGCCGGGGCGTAGCCTGGGTCAGATCCAAGCAATGACGTGTCCGTGCCGTGCAATGTCGTGACCACGCAAGGCTGTTGTTCCCGCGGAAGCATCGAACGGGCGAGGATTGCGGCCGTCGCGTGCGGCACGGCATAGTGCACGTGAAGCACGTCCAGCCCCTGATCGCGGCTAACTTCGGCCATGCGCACCGAGAGCGGCAAGGTGTAGTCGGGATATTTGAACAGGCCGTAGTCGTTAACCATGACGCGATGGAAATGAAGTCTCGGCCCATCCACACGCAGACGAAACGGCCGCTCGTAGCATATGAAATGCACGTCGTGTCCCCGGCGCGCCAAATCCTTGCCCAGCGCTGTCGCCAGAATGCCGCTTCCGCCAACGGACGGATAGCAGGTGATGCCGATGCGAAGCGTGTTTTTAAAAGTCATGTCAAGAACCACCCGCCCCGCGGGCCAATCCCGAGAGCGAGGCAAAGACGAGAGGATCGGCCGGGAACAGCGCTGTGGCGTACTCCATCGCCGCGCAGAGTCCGTAGAGCCGCGCCCGCGTAAGCTGCACTTCCACATAGTTGCGGGCGCCAGTTTGGGAAGCGTGCGCCTCCATCGCAGCGACCCACGCCGCGACGACCTCCGGCCTGGAGATGTCGATGAGCACCGGCGAGATGTTGTCTGGTTCGGCCTCGCGCGTGACCGCGTAGAACAGCAATTGTGAAATCCTGTGGGGTGGTGACGGCACCAATTCTCGCAAGCCGCCGAAACAGGCCAGCCGGACTGCGTCGCACACGAGACGTCCGAGCCGCCAATGATCCGGATGCTGGTTCTCGACGACGCTTGGGGCAAGAACGACGCCCGGCCGCACCCGGCGCAGAACCCCGGCCAGCGCGATGGCATGGGCCGCCCGGACTTCGAGGTGGGAGTCTCCGTCGAACTCGATGAACTCGATGGTCGCGCCGAGAAGCGTTGCGGCTTTCTGCGCTTCTATGACGCGCTGCCCCGGCTGGCCATGCGTCGCCGCTTCGCCGCGCGAGCACACGACCAAATGCGCCGTTCGCCCGGCAAGCGTTTCTTGCACGATCACCCCGCCGCAACCGAACTCGATGTCGTCCGGATGTGCGCCGAAGGCCAGGACAGGCAAAGGGTCAGGGGGGTAGCTCGGTGTAGGCTTCATCTGAGTTTTCGATCTCATCCCGGCGGACAAAAGCGATGTCCGGTGCTTCATCCTGGTGAAGATAGGCTTGCTCACCCGCGCCGGTCACATAGTGCGTACACCCGATCACCGACTGCATCCAGCGCAGCCGAGTATCTCGCGTCGGACTTATTTGCTCCTTGGCGTAAGTGGTCGCCGGAAGCGTGATAAAGGACACTCCACCCTCGTGCAGGCGGAGCACCCCGTCCTGTACGCGCGCGCGCACGGTTTCGCCTTCGTATGACACGTCCACAAAGTAATCGCTCACGTCGCATGCCCGGCGTCGCAGCGCTGGATCGCTCGAACGCACGACCTCTATCCGGTCGAGCAACCCCATATGCCTGTACATCTTAAGACAAAAGTCCGCGACCGTCTCCGCGGATGTCTTCCGGAAGACGTCAATTGCTTCGCGGTGAAGGTAGTTTGGCAACCGCCGCAAAGTCTTTTCCTGCCATTCCTCCGTAATGCGCTTTACGTAGAGCGGCGAGAACTTTCGCTGAAGCTTTGTGACAACAGCGAAGTTGAACTTTTCGGCTTCACCGGTCGTGCGACGCCGCAGGATGGTCTGTGTCTCGCGCGGGTCGTGGTCGCTGTCATGGCAAAAGAACACGATGCGCCCGCCCATCTCCGCCTGCAGCCGGCGCGCGGTTCGAATCTTGGCAACGAGAAAACGCCGGGGAAAGAACCCGCAGGGCTGCTGGCCAAAAGCAATGATCGGCTCGACGCTCATGCGGCACGGCCCGGATCCGCGGGAGCACAAGGCCCCAAGACCATCTGCAGCAGCACACTGAAGGCGATGCACGCTGCGCAGCCAATGAGATTGTACCAGAGATAACCGATGTTGAGAGACAGGAACATTGTGATCACAAGGGACTGGGCTGCCACCGCCGCGAAGAAGACCGCACTTCCGCCCACTCGTCGCAAGAAAAACGCGACCAGAAAAATCCCGAGCACGACGCCGTAGAAGATGGATCCAACGATATTGACCGCCTCGATGAGGTTCTCGGCAAAACCGGCCAACAGCGCGAACGTTATGCCGGCGAAGCCCCAGATGGCGGTAAACCACCTCGCCACTCGCACATTGCGCATTTCATCCGCGGCGGCGAGTGGATGCAAATACCGCCAGAAGTCGATCGTCGTCGTCGTGCTCAGCGCATTAAGCTCGGCCGCCAGGGAGTTCAGCGCCGCGGCGAATATCACCGCAATCAGCAGGCCGATGAGACCGTGCGGTAGCTTGGCGAGAATGAACGTGATGAAGACGTAGTCGGAGTCCTTCGTCTTGGCACGCGGATCGACCGCCAGGAGCGCCGCCTTGGCTTCGGAACGAACGGCAGCGGTCTGGCGGTTAGCCTCGAGCATGGTGGTACGGGCGATCGGCTCCACGGCGGGATCCTGGGACGTCCTGGTTTGGAGCCAGGCGCGGATCGCCTTCTCACTGTCTCCCACGGCGACGACATATCGTTTTTCCAGAGTGCTGAATTCGTCTGCTGCCGGGCCTTGCGCGTGACGCTGCCATTCGGGCTGATTGAAGAACAGCGGCGGACGTTCGAATTGGTAGAAGACGAACAACAACGCCCCGAGCAGAAGGATGAGAAACTGCATCGGAATCTTCAGGAGCGCATTGAACATCAGACCGAGCCGGCTTTCGCGCAGTGAGTCGCCGCCAAGATAGCGCTGCACCTGCGATTGGTCGGTGCCGAAATAGGAGAGCGCAAGGAACAGCCCGCCCAGGAGGCCGGTCCAGAGCGTGTAGCGTCGGCTCGGGTCGATCGAAGTATCCACCCCCTGCAATTTGCCCAGAGCACCGGCAACGTGCAGGGCATCATCGAGCCCGACGTCCGCGGGGAGCTCGAGCAGCAGGACGATGAAGGCCGCCACCATGCCGACGAAGATCACCGCGAACTGCCACTTCTGCGTCAAACTCACCGCTTCGCTGCCACCGGTGACGGTGTACACGATGACGAGAAACCCGATGAATATGATGATCAAATCGAGCCGCCAGCCCAGCATCGTGGAGAGAATGATGGCGGGAGCGTAGATGGTCACTCCCGCGGAAAAGCCGCGCTGCAGCAGAAACAACCCGGCACCGAGGAGACGGGTCTTCCAGTCAAAGCGCCTGCCAAGGAACTCGTAGGCGGTAAAGACGCCGAACCGCCGGTACATCGGCAGAAACACACCGGACACGATGATGAGCGCGAGCGGCAATCCGAAATAATTCTGGACGAATCCGATGCCGCTCTCGAACCCCTGTCCGGGGATTGAAAGGAAGGTAATCGCGCTCGCCTGTGTGGCCATCACCGACAGGCCGATCGTGGCCCACCCCGTGGACCGGCGGCCCTTTAGGTACGTATTAAGGCTCCGGATTTGACGCGTTCGCCACGAACCGTACGCGGCGATCCCGCCCAGGGTGCCGAGGAACACCAGCCAATCGGCAATGTTCATGAGAAGATCCGGCCGAACACCGCGAGCAGGACCACAACAAGGACAAACCACCCGAATACGAACAGGTACACGCCGCGCCAGGCATGGAATCCAGGCAGACCGGGCGGCTCGGCGTCGAACGGCTGATCAGACGGTAGTGGGTCGGTCATTTGCCCAAGGAGATGAGATTGGCAAAGAGCCGATAGGCTCCGGGTACCCCCTCCGGAAGTTGCCGAAACCACGAAAGGCTGGTGTAGACGAAATACCCCTTGCCTTGCCGCGCCACGAGCAAGCCGCCGCGGAGGGGCGCTTCCCCGGGATCGCTGAAGGCCAGGATCGGCGAGAAACTCTCATCCCATTTATCTGGGAAATACAGGCCGCGCTCCTGCACCCAGCCTTCGAAATCTGCTGCAGCGATGCGATTTGGACTGTTCAACACCGGGTGATCGGGTGCCAGGAAGGTGACGGGCGCTTCTTCGTCCGTGACGCGGTCGCGCGAAATGTGAAGCTGGACGGGTGCCAGCCAGTTTGCGCTCAGGCCGGTCGGGAGGTTGTACTGTACGATCACATTTCCGCCCGCCTCGACATACTCGAACAACGCCGGTACATGGTCCGCAAGATCCTTCCGGGTGTTGAAAGCCCGAATGCCGATGACGACGGCATCCAGTGAGCGCAGCTTTGCCGGGATCAAATCAGCGCCTGTCAACTGCGTGACCGCATATCCCATGCTCTCCAAGGATCCGGCCATTTCGTCACCCGCTCCGGCTAGGTACCCGACGGTGTGACCTCGAATCGCGAGGTCCAGGGAAACGGCTTTCAGGCGCGCGGCCGGCTGCAGAAGCTGAACCGGAATGTGGTTGTAGCGAACCTCGATGCGTTGCGTATTGAACCGCGCGCCGTTGACCTCCACGCTTCCCTCGAGAGTTGCCGTGACGGGCTGGGCCGGTGCGGTCACGTGGAACGTGTAGGTGGCGCGCCGCCCTGCCTGATCGAGATGAAAGCGTTCCGAGGCGGTGGAAATCCTCCAGCCCTGCGGGGCTTCCAACTGCACGATCCCGGAGACGTCCGCGCGCGCCGCAGTAAGCTCAACCGTCACCGGGCGCTCGGCGCCGGGCGCGAACAGCTCCACGCTCGGCACGAACCGAAGCGAGACCGGCGGAATGACATCCAATCGGCGGCGCGTCGCCGCGTTCACGGAATCACCCGCCTGCATCGGCTCCCCCGAAATCACCAGGATCTGACCGCCGATTTCGAAGACGTACTCGATCGGGAATGCGGCCGGGTTTTCCGGACGCCCGATGAGAGAAGGATCGTCGACGTGAAACATGCCTGGCGTACCTGGCTTGCGTAGCCAATACGGCTGGCTTGGCGGCGTCGAGGCGGGCAGGATCTGAGCATCGTCACGAAGGAACGGTTGGTCGGGGCGCAGGTCGAGCGCGGTGACGAGCTGGCGCTGGATACTGGGGTAACGCACCGCGGTCCAGCGAACCGGGAAATTCGATCGCGTGATCGCGGTGTGGCGCATCTTCAGCGTTTCGCCGGGCACGGCCTCGGGTTGATCCACGACGGTTTCCACCTCGAGACCGATCACCGCCTCGATGATGCGGTCCAGTTGCTGACGTTTGTCGCTGATCACGGGGTCCAAGGGCAGCATCGAAAGCCGGCTGCGGATCGCCAATAAAGCGGGCGCGCTCGCGACCGGATCTGCCGGCTTGAACTGCGCAATCGCGTCCTCGGTCAACCGCAAGATCTCGGCAGCGCCCGGCACCCGGTTCCACGTCGTATCCACTCCGTCGAGGATGTCTTGCCGTGCAGGTTCCCCGGCGAGCGGCAAAAAAGATTCGATCGTCGAACCGGCAGCCGCTGGGCCGTAGCCGATGTCGAAGCCCTGTGTCTTGTGCATCGCCCGGCTGCGGGCGGCGATCGAGGCAAACGATTCACCCAGCGCCGAGTCGATGCCACCGACGTCCATTTTTACGGCGCCCGTTCCTTCACCGAGGGATACCGCGGCTCCGGTGCCGGCCATGCCGAGATTGTAGACAATCCGCTTTGGCTGCCATGGGGTCAGTTCGCCGAGTTGCTCCGGAAATGCCTGCGGGTCGCCGGCGAGCTTGAATGCCTCTATGGCGAGCACCGTCGACGCAGTGTGATGGCCGTGAGTGCCGCCCGGCTGCGGAGAGAAGCGTGTCATCATCATGTCCGGCCG
>Ga0207693_10005813_pt1 | contig 10233 bp, 6 predicted proteins | sample LARL81metaG_FD_184347 | JGI IMG/M metagenome (GOLD analysis project Ga0207693, IMG submission 184347) | Corn, switchgrass and miscanthus rhizosphere microbial communities from Kellogg Biological Station, Michigan, USA - LAR L8-1 metaG... | ecosystem: Host-associated > Plants > Roots >... | reverse complement strand
GCCTGCTCAAGGAGGTAAAGCCCGTCATCACCGACAGGGTCGTCACGTAAACGCGGCGGGCGTAGGGGGAAAGTGGTCGTTCTTATCCGGGGAGGTCTGCCTGGGTGTCGGTTGTGCTGTCGTGTCGCCGCGCCGACGGCCCGCGCCGTGAGGTGCGGGCTGACCGGGCAGAAGTCAGCAGAGGTCGTAGTACCGGCGGGGGAACGGACATCAGCCGGGAAGGACCGAACGTCAGGTGAGGCGGAGGAACCGGGTTGCTCGTGCTGGCCGCATGGATCGCAGCCATCCCGCACGCGGGCCCGCTGCTGGGAGGAGACGGTGAGTCCCGTTGAGCACCACAGCGGAGCGTAGCGGCCAGCCGGCGCGCCCTGGAGAGGCCGTCCTTCCCGGCCTGGAGGTGCCGTTGTGGGAGCGGCGTCGCGCCGGTCGTAGTAGTCGGCGCCGGCGTCGATGTAGTCGCCGTCGTAGCGCAGGACCGCCCAGGTGATGCAGAGCAGGGTGTGCGCGACGGCGATGGCGGCCTTTTTCTCGTTACCCTTGCCGAACCAGCGGGCCAGGCGGCGGAACCGGACGCCGGGGCGGGTCGCCGGGTGATCACGCCGGCCGCGAGGGCGAAGCTGGCCGCGTTGATCGCGACGCCGATGACGGGCCGGCCGGTCAGCAGCAGCAGGCCGCCGATGCCCGGCCCGATGACCACCACCAGGCTCTCCAGCGCGGAAAGATTGAGTTCGCCGCGGCGAAGTCCTTTTCACTGACGATCCCGGAGTCAGCGCTCCTGCGGCTGGGCGGTAGGGCGCCAGCGCCGCCGACGACAGTGCCGAGATGGCCAGGACCAGGGGGACCGGAGCGTCCAGCCCGACCACGACCGCCATCCCCGCCATGAGCACCGCGCTGGCCAGCGCCGAGACGATCATCACTGTGGTGCGCTGGTAGCGGTCCGCGATCACGCCGCCGTAGCTGGCCCGCAGCAGGCCGGGTCCCCAGCGGCAGACGGCGGAGGCCGCCAGCCCCTGCGTTGAGTGGGTGCGGTCGAAGATGTAGACCGAGATCACCATGGCATACGACCAGCTGCCGACCTGGTCGACGAGAAACGCGGCGATAAGCAGCCGCAGGTCGCGGTGGCGCAGCGCGTCACGGTAGCAGCCGCGCGCCGCGGCCTTGCCGCCGCCGCTGGCGGCTGCGGCCGGCACGGCCTGATCCGCGGCTGCGGACTCCTGCGGGTCGGCTGGCATCCCATCTCTAAGCCCGTATCCGAGGCTTCGCAGGCGCCATGGCTTCTGCGCGGTCGAGCAGTGACGGGCAGCGCAGGCCGGTGGCGATGGTGCGGGCTTGGCCGATGGCGGCCCCGGCGGCGTCGGCATGGCCCAGGTGGCTGAGGTGGCGGGCGTGGTCGAGCAGGCCGTGGGCGAGGTGGTAGGGGGTGCTGTGCACGCGCAGGCCGGTGATCGCGGCTGCGAAGGATGCGCCGGCCGCCGGGTCCCCATCGCGGCCGGCGAGGCGGGCGCGGGCCAGGTCCCGCTCTGCCCGCAGCATCGGGGCCAGGTGGCCGGGCTGGCACGCGTCAAGCAGGGCGAGCAGCTCGCCGGTGGCGTCGGTGTCACCAAGTTCGTGAGCGGCGCGCGCGGCCAGCGGCCACGCCCAGCGCAGGAATTCGCTGCTGATGCCGAGGGTGCCGGCGTGAGCAAGCGCACGGCGGGCGTGGCGCAGCGCGTTCCCCGGCTGGCCGCGGGCGGCGGCCGTGAAGGCATCCACGATGTCAATAAATGCCTCGTCCTGGGGGTCTTCGGTGGCCCGCAGGTCGGGCAGTGCTGCCAGCACGGTTCCTGCGGTTCCGGCGTCGCCGCGCAGCGCCGCCAGCCAGCCCCGGAAGCAGGGGAGGATCTCGATGTCCGCCAGCCTGTCGGCCTCCACGGCACGGGTGAGCTCCTGTTCAGCGGCGTCCCAGTCGCCGAGCATAAGCAGTGCCTGGACCAGGTTCGCGATCGCATAAGCCAGCGTGTCCCGATCGCCGACCTTGCGGAGCTGCCCGGCGGCAGTGCGGGCGGCCTCCGCCCCGGCCGCGGGGTCGGTGACTGTCAGTGCGTCCGACAGGTTGAGCAGCGCGCGTCCCAGGAGTGCGTTGTCGCCGGCCTGCTCGGCGAGCCGCGCCGCTTCCCGGAAGTAGGCCACCGCTTCGGGGCGCCGCCCGGTCATGCCATGGTAGATCCCGCGGGTGGTGAACAGGGCGGCGAGCTGGCCGGTGTCGGCGTCGAGGGCCTGGCCGAGGGTGAGCGCCTCGGTGCTGAGCCTGTCGGCGTCGGGCGAGCCGGCGATGGCCTCCAGCCGCGCCAGCTGCTCCAGGGCGCGCACCGTGTCGGTGTCGGGATCTGCCCGCAGGATCTCCACGGCGGCGGTGAGCTGATCCCGCGCCTCGCTGTGGCGCCCCCACTGGCGCAGCGCCTGCCCGGCGGTGGCCTGGGCGCGGGCGGCCGCCCGGGAATCGCCGCGCTCGAGGTAGTGATCGCGGGCACCGCCGGCGTGCTCGATCGCCGCGGCCCAGCTGGCACTGGCGAGGGCGGCTTGCGCGGCGCGTTCCCACAAGGCGGCCGCGGCTCCCTGCCCGTCCGGGGTGTCCGCCCCGGTCAGCTCGGCAGCGGTGGCGTAGCTGGTGGCGGCGCGGGCGGGGGCGCCGGTGCGTTCGGCGCGCTGGGCGGCGCGGGTCAGCGCGCTGACGGCCTGCTCGCGGATCTGCCCGGTGTCGGGGTCTTCGGGGACCGCGTGCAGCGCGTCGAGGTAGTGGCGGGCGATGACGTCGGCGACTTCCTCCCCGTCGCCGGGGAAGGCGGCGCGCAGCTGGGCGGCCACGGCGAGGTGGCGAGTCTTGCGGTCGCGGCGGGACAAGGTGTCGTAGGCCACCTGGCGCAGCATCTGCTGGGCGAACTGGTAGCTGCCCCGCTCGGGGGACAGCGGGTCGGCGGACACACTGAGCACCTCGCGGCGCAGCAACTCGTCCAGCCCCGCCCGTACGACGGGCTCGTCCTGCCCGGAGACCACAATCAGCGCCTCGGCGGGGAAGGTGGTGCCCAGCACCGCGGCATCGGCCACCAGCCGCCGCACAGACGGGTCCAGGGCATCCAGCCGTGCAGCCAGCAGCGCGTGCAGGCTGTCAGGGACCGCCAGCTCCCCAACGTCGCCGACCAGGCGGTAGACCCCCTCGATCGGCTGCACGATGTCGCGGTCGATCAGCGCCCGCACCGTCTCCACCGCGAACATCGGGATGCCCTGCGCGTGTGCGATGACCGCCGACCGGGCCGTCGCCGGCATGCCAGGCACCAGGGCCTCCACCAGCCGGTCCATCGACACCCGGTCGAGCGGGTCGAGGGTCAGCGCGGTCCGGTTGCGCCCGGCGCCGAACCCGGGCCGGATCTGGCCGAGCTCGGGACGGGCGAACACCAGCACGTAGATCGGCAGGTCACGGACCCAGTCGATGAGATGATCGAGAAAGTCCAGCAGGCCGGTGTCGGCGTGCTGGGCGTCCTCGACCAGCAGCACGACCGGCCCCGATCCCGCGAGGCGCTCGAAGAACAGCCGCCACCCCGCGAACAGCTCCTCCCGCGTCAAGGAGGCTCCGCTGTCCCCTGCGGCAGCGACGCCGAGCAGCCGGCCCAACCGCACCCCCACATACTCCCGCTCACCCGAATCAGGCACCCACGTCTTCAGCCCGGCCGCCAGCTTGCCCGCGGCGGCCTCGGCCGGGTCTTCCTCCGCGATGCCCAGCCGCTGCCGGACGATCTCGGCCAGCGCCCAGAACGCCACCCCCTCGCCATAGGACAGGCACCGGCCCCGATGCCACCACACCTCCCCGGCCAGCCCATCCGCGTACTTCTCGAACTCCCAGCCCAGCCGCGACTTGCCCACCCCTGCCGGCCCGGACACCAGCACCAGCCGCGGCACCCGCCGCTCAGCCGCGGCATGGAACAGCTCCCTGACAGTCCGCAGCTCCGCATCCCGCCCCACCAGCGGCGCCTCCAGGCCATCGACCCGCAGGACACCGCCCACCCCGGCCAGCACCCTGGTCGCCCGCCACAACCGCGCCAGCTCCGCCTTCCCCTTCAGCCGATGCGACCCAGCCTCGGCGAACCCGATCGCGCTGCCCACCAGCCGCTGCGTCGCCCCGTCCACCAGCACGACACCCGGCTCCGCCGCCGACTGCACCCGGGCCGCGGTGTTCACCACATCTCCCGCCACCATCCCCTCACCGGCCGCGCCCAGCGTCACCGCCACCTCACCGGTCACCACCCCCGCCCGCGCCGCCAGCCCCGGCACCCCCGCCTCTGCCCCCAGCGCCCCGACCGCGGCCACCAGGTCCAGCGCGGCGCGCACCGCCCGCTCCGCATCTCCCTCCGCCGCCAAGGGCGTCCCCCAGACCGCCATCACCGCATCCCCGATGAACTTCTCCACCACCCCCCCATACCGGCCGACCACCGTCCGCGCCACACCGAAGTACTCACTCAGCAGCTCCCGGACCATCTCCGGATCCCGCGACTCCGACAACGGCGTGAAACCCACCAGATCACAAAACAAAACCGAGCACACCCGCCGCTCCGCCACCGGCTCCGCACCCGGGCCGGGAACCGGCGTGACCGGCGGGGCCGACTCCGTTCCGGCCAGCGCCGACCCGCAGGCATGGCAGAACCGCTTGCCAGGCGTCGCCGGCTCGCCGCACGACGGGCACCCCACCAAAGGAGCGCCGCAATCCCCGCAGAACCGGTCGCCCGCCCCCTGGGACGCACCGCACTGCCCGCACGTCACCACGGCTGCACTCTAATCCCGACATCAGCCATCGAGCCAGCAACCAGATGCTCAGCAGCGCAAACCCCATGCACCGCGCTCCGGGCTGCGGTCCCCCCGTGCCAACCCGAGTCCGGCCTAGCAGCCGCGAAACGCTGATCACAGCGCGCCTGCGCAGCCTGTTCGCGGGCAAGGCAGAATTCTCAGGCCAGTTCGCAAACGTTTGACGCGCAGCGGTACCACCTGGCCGGAGCCCGGCGAGCTGACGTTGACGATCATCCAGGCGGGCGGCGCATTCGGCGAACTCAGTGTCGCCGACGGCGGCCCCAGGTCTGCCGCCGCCGAAACCCTGGAGGAATGCCAGCTGCTCCTCATCCCGCAAGAAACGGTGCAGGGCATCTGTGCACGGGTGCCGTCGGTGACGCAGGCCTTGATGAGCTCCATCGCGGCCCCTTCGGCGGCTCACCGAGGCGGCGCCAGACCTGGCGCTCTTCGACCTCCTCCGCCAGACCGCCAAGGTGCTGCTCACCCAGCCCAGGGGCGACGACGGGACCATCCGGCTGATTTGCGCCAGGAAGAGTCCGCCCATCAGGCCGCAGGCACCCGGCAAAGCGTCAACGCCGCGCTTCGCGGTTTCCAAAGACGGGATGGGTTGAGGGGCATGCCCGCGCCGTGACCAGCAAGCAGGCGGCAGCGCTGGGCCACTTCGCCGGTCGTGAGGTGTCAGCAAGCTGACAGCGGCCTCGAGGGGCGGGCATGCTCACCGCAGCAGGCCATACCCAGACCAGACCGGGCACCAAAGGCGGCACACACATGACCGAGCAGGACCAGACCCCCGGCATCACCGGCGACGACACCAAGGACGACGACACCAAGGGCCACATCGTAAGCGGCGGGACCGACCACGACGCCCAGGGTGACGACCCCGATTCGCGCACACCCAGCCGGACCAGCCTCCGAGGGGGAGGGAACCGGCCAAGCCATGTCAGTCCACGAGGATCTGATGAGTGCCGGCACGACGACCGGGTCGGCAGCCCAGCAGCACCTAGTAGGCCAGCTCTGCGACCTCGCCAGGGCGTCTCGCCGCGCAGAACGGGCCAAGCGGCGGATGACCGGTTTTCCTCAAGCGAAACGGCCCGGCAGTGCTTCCCTCATGAACCACATTGCTGCTGCCAGCAGCCATACAAGTAATGGAGATCCGCCATGGCCGCCCTGATCACACTCGCAGCCATTGGCCTGTTCGCCGCTGGAGTCATCGCCGGAATCATCGGCTTGGTGAGCGTGGCCATCCCACCGGGAGGAGAAAACCTCACCCTGACCAGGGAGGCCTCCGACAATGTGACCCGCGGCGCCGAACCTTGGTCTCCGCCATGCCGGAAGCCTAACCGTTTGGCTCCCCATTTGGCTCCCCGTCCACTTATTCGAGATCACAATATGCTTCTGACCTGCGCCCCGAGCAGCGCCCTGAGCAGGATTCGAACCTGCGACCCGCTGCTTAGGAGGCACTTCCGAGCCGTCGCTGGACAGTGCCAGGCATGGCCTGGTGTGCTGTCTAGCTGCACCGACAGTGGCCGGATGTGGCCTGGCGTGGCCCCGTGCCTGCCGCCGTTGGCTCCCCGACTGGCTCCCCGGAATCTCGTTAGCCCCGCTAATGTTCGAATGATCGAACGCAGTGACGATTCCCGGAAGACAAACTTCCGGGTGATCTGGAGCGTAGACACGAGCGCGACCTCGGGCTCGCGCTGGTCGGAGTGCTCGTGCCGCACGCGTTGCCGGTCGCCAGTTCCACCTTCGAGGTGGTGGTCATTATCGGGATGACGGTCGGCGTCGACTACTCGCTGTTCTACCTGCGCCGGGAGCGCGAGGAGCGGGCCAGGGGACGGTCGTTCCCCGAGGCGCTCCGCGTCGCCTCCCGGACGTCCGGCCGCACGGTCCTGGCGTCCGGTTTCGCAGGTCTCGGCCCCGGCCGCCGATAGCGACGCTAAGACAGCCATCGGCTACGCGCTCGGTCATCGCCGGGTCGGCACTCCGATGGAATCCCCGCTGCCGGGGATCCAGCCCGCAGCGGCAGACCCCTGGTCGCGGCTGGGGGTGCCACATGTCACCGTCGCACACCAGCCACACCTCTTCCGGGCCGGGTTGACCAGCAGGGCGGCCAGCCCTCCGTGCCGGGTAGCGGATCTGCGTGATGGCCATCATGTGCAGCGCCTCGCCCGGCCCGCCGGTTCCCGGTTTGAGAGCCGATGGCAGGCCTGTCCCCAGACGACGCGTCGATCGGGGTGGTGCCGCTGCGCTGGCGTCCTTGTCCTTGGTGGCGAACCCCGCTTTGTCCAGCCGGTCTCAGCCAAGAGCTGCGGACCCACGACAGCGGCGCCGCAGTCCCTGCGACACCGCGTCACGCCACCGCAAGGAATGCGCCACGGCGACTGAGGTCAGCACGACCACGCACAAATCCTCTGATCAGACATCCCAACGCCGAACTCAGCTTGGTTCCGCCGTGCCTGTCCCCGGGGTATCGCTGACAGCGGGCCTGGGGCCCGTCGCCAGCCGCGTGTCGGCGATGTGGCCCGCTTGCCGGCGCGTCGGGGCGTGACCAAGGACCTCGGTCAGGAAGGGTTCCCGGCTGAGCCGGTACACGGTCGCGGGCGTATGCGCGACGACGGTAGCCGTCCGAGGGACGGCCCGGAGCAAGGCGATCTCCCCCACGCCGTCGCCGCGGCCGCAGCTGCGCAGGAACCGGCCATCCTGCTGAACTTCGAGCTCGCCGGCGGCGATGACGTAATAGGCGTCCCCCGGCTCACCCTGACGGATCAGCACGGCGCCGGCCGGCATCTCGACCGGCGTCAGGGCCGCCGCGAGGCCCTCGATCGCGGGCGCTGGCAGCTCGGCGAACAGCGGAAGTGAGCGCAGCAAGGCGATCTCCACCACCGGTACCGGGGCTTCGGCGTCCAGGGTGACCAGCCCGCGGCCGCCGGCGGCCGCGGCCAGCGGCAGCACCGCCGCGACGCCGAGCAGCGCCAGCCGGCTGCCACCCAGGTATACCAGCAGGGGCACGAGCAGCGCGCCGAGTGCGAGCCCGGCCATCGTCATCCCTTCCAGGACACCGAAAACCCGGCCGAGCAGTTGCGCCGGAACCGAGCGCTGCAGCAGGGTGCGGCTGGCAATCTCCAGCAGGGCATGGCCGGCCCCGGCGACCGTCAGCAAGGCCACGGTCCCGGCGAGGCCCAGACCGAAGGCGAGCGCCGCCAGCGCGCCGCTGACCACGAACGCTGACCCGAGGATGGGCAAGCCCAGGCGGCGGCCAACGAGCGCCACGCTCACCGTGGCCGCCAGCACCGCGCCTGCGCCGTACGCAAAGTTGAGATAGCCGACCCAGGCCTGGGGACGGTCAAGCATGGTGATGGCGAGAATTACGATCAACAGGTCCAGCGCGCCGACAACGACCGCATCCGCTGTGAGCAGGCCAACCATCAGCCGCAGCCGCGGCCGGCGGGCCGTCAGCCGCAGGCTGTCACGGAGGTCGGCCAGCACCGCAGGGGGGGACTCCGGCGATGACCCGAGCGCCGGCACCCGCAGCCGGGCGACCACTACCATGGCGGCCACGCCAAGGCCAGCGCACACCGCGAACACGACCGCCACCCCCCCGGTTGCGATCAGCACACCGGCCAGCAGCCCGGACGCCGCGATGCTGACGGCCTCCGCCCAGCCCACAGCCACGTTGGCCGCGGTCAGCTGATCGGGGGTGACGGCAACGGACGGGACGAGCGTGGCCTGCGCCGGGCGGGTGGTCGTCACCAGGGCGGATGCGACCACTGCGGCGCCGTAGGCCGCCAGGGGGGCGCCGGCGATGACCGCCGCGGCGGTCGCGGCCATCCCCGCCGCCTGTCCCAGGTACCCCCCGGCGAGCAGGACCACCGGTGACCGCCGGTCCGCCACCGCCGCGGCAAAGGGGGCCAGCACCGCCGCGGGCACCAGCTGCGCGATGGCTACCAGGGCCGCCACCGTGGCGCCGCCGTGCCGGTAGGCATAGACCAGCATGGCCAGCCACACCGAGTACTCGGTAATGATGAACAGTGTGTACGCCACGACCACGCGCACCAGCGTCCTGTTGCCCGCCAGCGCGCGGAAGATACGTAGCCGGCGGGCTCGGGAATCGCCACCCACCAGTTCCCCCCTGAACCTCTCGGTGACCAATCGCCAGCGGCTCTACCAGTTAGCCTCGTGGCATCTCCATCGCCACCCCGGCGCCACGAGGGCATATGTGCTGATAAAACCCATTCCGAAGAGTACAGCGGAACCGTTCGCATGATCTCCCATACCGCTGCGCATCCGGGCAGCAGATCGGGTCCGGAAGCAGTTCCCGAGCGCGCAGAGCACGCCAGGCCTATGGCAACCCGCCCGCGGTGATGCCGACGCGGCGCGCAAGGCCATCGGCCCGGTGATCGAACGGGCTCGCGAGGCGTCGCTGCCCGAATTCGAGGCCATGGCCATCGCCAGCCACGCTTGGGTGTCACGGCTCACCGGCGAACAGAATCAAGCAGCAACCGACGCGCCCGCCGCAGTGCACATGTGGGAAGAGGAGCCGTTTCGCTACCCATTCCACTCGATGGCGCTGTGGCCGTTGCTCGCCAGGGCGCTGGCCTCTCGGCGGATCGGGGCAGCGGTGGAGCACGCACGTGCGATGCTTGCTCCCCCGTAGATGCTGTTGCCGGAGCCGACCAGGACCATGACTGAAATGCCGTGCGCGCATGGGACACTGGCCAGGCCGCGGAAACGGAACGCTTGCTCGGCGAGGAGGTACGCAGCGCCGTCGATCCGGGTTGCCTGTAGGGGTGGCGATCCGGCTCAAGTTCGCCGATATCAGCCGCCCCTGCGAGCTGGAGGGATCCGCGCGGATCATGTGAGGGTCGGCGGGGGAGGAATTCATGGTGGACCATCCGCTGACGATGGATGTGGAGGCGATGCGGCGCGCGGGCTATGCGGCCGTGGACGCGCTGGCTGCCCGGCTGGCCGACCCTGAGGGCGGGCCGGTGTTGCGCCGCGCCAGCCCGGCGCAGATGCGGGCCCGGTTAGGGGGTCCGCCGCCGGAGCAGGGCGCGGGCCTGGATACAGTCCTCGCGCGAGTCATCGAGGATGTGCTGCCGTATGCGGCCGGGACCAATCATCCCGGGTACTTCGCGTTTATCCCCTACTTCACCAACTGGCCCGCGGCGGTGGCCGAACTGATAGCCAGCGCGGCAAACTTGTCTCCCTGGGCGTGGATGGAGTCGCCTGCCGCCACCCAGATCGAGCTGGAGGTTATCGACTGGTTCCGCAGCTGGCTGGGGATGCCGGAGGGCACGGCGGGCGTGCTGGTAAGCGGCGGGTCGGCGGCGAACCTCACGGCGCTGCTGGTCGCTCGTGAGGCGGTCGGGGGCCCTTCGGAGAACAGCGTCGTGTACGTCTCGGATCAGGGTCACTCCT
>Ga0207693_10005812_pt1 | contig 10234 bp, 10 predicted proteins | sample LARL81metaG_FD_184347 | JGI IMG/M metagenome (GOLD analysis project Ga0207693, IMG submission 184347) | Corn, switchgrass and miscanthus rhizosphere microbial communities from Kellogg Biological Station, Michigan, USA - LAR L8-1 metaG... | ecosystem: Host-associated > Plants > Roots >... | reverse complement strand
GTCCGAACATGCACGTCGTCACCTGGGGGGTCGCCTTGATGATCGTGATCCCGATCATCACCGGCATCCTGGGGATCGGGCAGACGTATTACGCGAACTTCGTCGGGCTCCGCGTGATGCAGGACCTGCGGGACTCCCTGTACACGCACCTGCAGCACATGCCGCTTCGGTTCTTCACGTCGACCCGGACCGGTGAGATCCAGTCCCGGCTCTCGAACGACGTCGGCGGCGTGCAGACGGTCGTCACCGACACCGCGTCGTCGATCTTGTCCAACATCGTCGTGATCATCTCGACGTTGATCGCGATGCTCTTCCTGTCGGTCCCGCTCACGCTGCTGTCCCTGTGCCTGATGCCGTTCTTCCTGTGGCTCACGGTGAAGGTGGGCCGGGCTCGGCGCGAGGTCGCCACCACGACGCAGAAGACGATGGCCGATATGACCGCCGTCACCGAGGAGACGCTGTCGGTGAGCGGGATCTTGCTGTCCAAGACGTTCGGGCGACAGAACTACGAGATCGGGCGGTTCCAGCAGGAGAACGAGCGCCTGACTGGCTTGCAGGTGCGACAGACGATGATCGGGCGGTCGTTCTTCGCCGTGGTCGGCACGTTCTTCTCGATCACCCCGGCACTCGTGTACCTCGTGGCCGCGATCGTGAACCACAACCACGGCTCCAACCCCGAGAACTGGCCGATCAACGCGGGGATCATCGTCGGCTTCACCACGTTGCAGTCGCGGCTGTTCTTCCCGATCGGGTCGATGCTGCAAGTCTCGACCGATGTGCAGTCGTCGTTCGCGCTGTTCGACCGGATCTTCGAGTACCTGGACCTGCGTCACGACATCGTCGACGCGCCGGACGCGGAGGGGCTCGTCAACGTCCAGGGCGAGGTCGAGCTCGACCACGTGCGCTTCCACTACGACCGCACGGACGACGTGCCGCAGGACGATGCCGCCGCCACTGCCGATCGCACGTGGACGCTCGACGACGTCACGCTTCGGATCAAGCCGGGCCAGCTCGCGGCGCTCGTCGGCCCGAGCGGCGCCGGCAAGACGACGATCACCTACCTCGTGCCGCGGATGTACGACGTTCAGGAGGGGTCGGTCCGCCTCGACGGCCGCGACGTGCGCAAGCTCAAACTCGACTCGATCGCCGACGCCATCGGGATCGTGACGCAGGAGACGTACCTGTTCCACGACACGATCCGGCGGAACCTCTTGTACGGGCGCCCGGACGCGACACAGGAAGGGCTCGAGTCGGCCGCGCAGGCGGCCAACATCCACGCGCGGATCATGCAGCTGCCGGAGGGATACGACACCGTCGTGGGGGAGCGGGGCTACAAGCTGTCGGGCGGCGAGAAGCAGCGGCTCGCGATCGCCCGTGTGATCTTGAAGGACCCGAAGATCTTGATCCTCGACGAGGCGACGTCCTCGCTCGACACGACGTCGGAGCGACTGGTGCAGGCGGCGCTCGAGCCGCTGATGGAAGGCCGGACGACGATCGCGATCGCGCACCGGCTCTCGACGATCCTTGCGGCCGACGTGATCTTCGTGCTCGACCGCGGACAGATCGTCGAGCAGGGCCGGCACGAGGAGCTGTTGGCGAAGGGTGGGCTGTACGCGCAGCTCTACGAGCAGCAGTTCGCGGATCAGTCGGAGTCGGCGCCGAGCTCCTTGCGGTAGCCCATCAAGACGAACCCGTCGGGCAGCACCTCGTCGTCTCCGCGTTCGTAGCCGAGCCCGTCGTACATCGCGCGCGCTACGACCATCGGCCCGGTCGTGTGCAGCGTGATCTCGGTCTTGCCGGCGGCCCGCGCCCGCTGCTCGGCCTCGCGCATCAAGGCCGTGCCGATCCCGTGGCCCTGGTGGCCGGGCGCGACGCCGAGCATGCGGATGTGTGCGCGGTGGGCCTCGAGCGGGTGGTCGAGCGGGTTGACCCGCCGCGAGAGCTCGAGGGTGAGGCTGCCGACGATGGCACCGTCCTGCACCGCGACGAGCACCTCGGTCCGCGGCGCCCGATCGGCGACGGCGGCGATGCGTTCGAGGTAGGACCGGTCTCGGACGAAGCCCTCGTAGGCGGCCGCGGTGATCCGCCCGGCCTCTGCGTGCTCCGCGGCGGTCGCCTCCCGGATCTCCACGCGATCGAGGCTACCCGGGGCTCGGCGGCGACGTAGAGATCGCACCGTGCGACCTGCGTAGATGGTCAATGTCGTTGACCAAACCGGAGCCGTTCGCGAAGATGCCCGCGTGACCGACATCACCCGTCTGCTGCTCGAGGCTCGCCGGTCGCTAGCCTCGGAACTGGACGCTGACCTGGGCGAACGGGGGTATCCCGACCTTCGCCCCGGCCACGCCGCCCTGTTCCTGTCGGTGGATCGGCGCTCGGGGTCGCGGCTGACCGACCTGGCCGATCAGACCCGGTTGACCAAGCAGGCGATGATGTCGATGGTCGACGACCTGGAGAACCGGGGGTACGTGCGGCGCGTGCCCGACCCCGCCGACGCCCGGGCCAAGCTCGTCCGCCTCACGGCGCACGGGCGACGTGCCGCGGCGGAGTGCCGGCGTGCGGTCCAGGCCTTGGAGCAGCGGACGCGGCGCCTGCTCGGCGACCGGAGCTACGACGCGCTGCGCGAGGCCCTCGAGTTGCTGTCCGAGCCGATCGAGTCGCTCGACGGATAGCGCAGCTGATCAGGTCCGGTCGACCTGGACCACGCTCCCCGCATCCGTCATCCCGACCCAGGCCGAGCTGTCGTTGACGGTCACCGAGCCCACGGTCGAGCCCGGCAACCGAACCGGGCCGGCGATCGTGCGTCCGTCGCTCGGATCGAACAGCGCAAGGTCGGCGCCCTGCGTCCCGGCGTACACCACCCAGAGTGCTTCGCCGTGCGCCGCGACCACCGTCGGCGCCGCCACGTTCAGCATCGACGGGGACGCGACGTCGAGCTGTCCGCACCGGCGCAGCGTCCGGGCGACCACGCACTGGACCCGGCCCGTGGTTCCCCACCACAGCCGCCCGTCTGCCGCGGCGATGGGCCCCGGCTGCGCCCCCGGCACCGGCACCGTCGCGCCGATCCCCGGGTCCAGCCGCACGATCGGCGGCTGTGTCGGGTCCGACGTCGCGACGAAGACGAACCCCGATGTCGCGGCGAGTTGATACCTGCCCTTGCCTAGGTAGTAGCTCTGGATCGTGTTGGCGGTGTACGGGTCGATCCAGGCGAGCATGCCGTTGGACCCCGCCACCCAGGTGCGTCCGTCGACGGCGAGGACCGAGGAGATCGACCCGACCGAGGGCTGGAGCCGCTTTCCGATCGCTCCGTACGGACTCACCATCCACAGCGACCGGCCGCTCGCGATCCAGAGCCCGCCCTCGTTCGACGGCGTGAGCACGGCGCGATCGGACCAGGTGCCCCGTGCGACGACCGTCGCCACCCCGTCCGCGACGGTCGACAGCGTGCCTTCGCCGAGGACCCACGTCGTGCCCGCTGCGTCGGCGACGACCGACCCCTCGCCGGACACCGTGGCGCCGAGCCGCAGCCGGTGCGGCGGGGCGTTCGACACATGCTCGACGGAGATCGGGGTGGATGCGCCGCCCGAGGAGGCCGCGTGTTGTTCGAGCGGCGACAGGGTCATGGACCAGACGCCGCCGGCGAACGCCGCGCCGAGCACGAGCGCGAGCGCCGCGATCGGCCATCGGTGGTGCGGCGGCATCGGGGTGCCCATGGTGCCCTCCCAGCGCCGGCCGCCGCCATGGTCGGGCAGGTCTCGTAGCATCGAGATATGCCCCAAGAGGCGACCGGCAAAACCGGCGTTCCTTCGCAGACGCGTCAGAAGCCCGAGCGGCCGCGCGACGAACTGGGTCGTCCCCTCCCGTGGGGCGCCGAGACGCGTCTGCACCTGCCGGACTTCGACGCGATGTCCACCGAGGAGAACGACAAAGCCGCCCGGAAGTTCCTCGTCGATCGGAATTTCTTCGGCGCGCACGAGGCGTGGGAGACCGCCTGGAAGCAGTCGAAGGGCACCGGGGACGAGGAGCTGTTCAAGGGCTTGTCCCAGCTGGGGGCCGGCTACGTGCATCTGCTCCGCGGGAACGCCCACGGCGCGACCACGCTGCTCCGGCGCGCCGCCTCGCGTGTGGGCCGCTATCCGACGGGCACGCTCGGGATCGAGACCGCCGCCCTCGCCGCCCGGCTCGAGGACGATGCCCGCGGGGTCGAGACCGGCCAGATCGTTCCGGGCCCGGACGCGGCGTTCCGGCCGTTGGCCGTGTAGCCTGGTGCAACCGCACCCGGGGGGTCCGGGTTGCGCGGCAGGAGACCCGATGGCCACGCAGTACACCGAGATCGAATGGAAGGGCCGCACGGGCCCGTTCCCCCTGTTGCTGGGTCCCGGGGTGTTCAGCCCGACGACCACGAGCCGGAGCCTCGCCGACGCGATGGAGATCGAGCCGGGCGACACGGTGATCGACGTCGGCTGCGGGAGCGGCGTCCTCGCGTTCGTCGCGGCCAAGCTCGGCGCCGCAAAGGTGGTCGGCGTCGACCTATCGCACCGGGCGGTCGAGGCCGCCCGCGAGAACGCGAAGCGCCTCGGCCTGGAGCACATCTGCGAGTTCCGCGAGGGCGACCTGCTCGAGCCGGTGCGCGACGTGCAGGCGAAGGTGCTGATCGGCGACGTTTCGGGGATCCCCGACGACATCGCCGCCGAGTCCGGCTGGTTCGACGACGTGCCCTCCGGCGGTCCGACCGGCGCCGAGCTCCCGACCAAGTTCGTGCGGTCGATCGGCGACACGCTCGCCTACGGTGGGCGGCTGTACCTGCCGACCGGCACGATCCAGTACGAGCAGCCGATCCTCGACGCCGCACATGAGATCTTCGGCGACAACATGCGGCCCGTCCTCACGCGGGAGTTCCCGCTTCCCGACCTCGTCGCGCGCTCCAAGGCCGTGACGCAGATGGTCAAAGACGGGCTCGTGAGCTTCCGGCAGCGTGGGTCCCGCTGGCTCTGGCAGCTGCGCATCTGGCGCTGCGACCGGACCGACCTGACCTAGTCGGTCGGCCGAAGCACCGCGACCGCCGCGACGTCGTACCCCGCCTCGCGCAGGTGATCGGCGCCGCCCCGGTCGATCGCCAGGACGATCCGACGCACGTCCGCGCCCGCCTCGTCGAGGACCTCGGCGGCACGGCGCACCTGATGTCCGGTCGTGCTGACGTCCTCAAGGAGCGTGGTGATCGCGCCGGGCGGGACCTCGCCCTCGACCTGCGCGCGCGTGCCGTACGCCTTCGGCTGCTTGCGGACGACCGTGACCGGCAGGCCGGTCTCGAGCGAAACGGCGGCGACCAGGAGCATCGCCGCGCCCTCCGGCGCGCCCAGCAGGGCGGTGTCCGCCGCGAGCAGCCCCGCGACCGCGTGCGCGACGTCGCGCAGCAGGTCGGGCTGCGTGAGGAAGCGGAACTTGTCGAAGTAGACGGTCGAGGTCGCGCCGGAAGACAGAACGAAGGAGCCATGCAGCTCGGAAGCCTCGACCATGCGGCGCACCAGGGCATCGCTCACGGCGCGTGAGCATAATCTGCCGCGATGCCTGCCTCCGACCGACCCAGCCCGCGCGGCTGGTACGAGGCGTTCGGGCGGCGGGTGTTCTTCGCGCTCGACCCCGAGCGATCTCACCGCGTGGCGCTGGCGATGCTGGCGCTGCCCCTGCCGTGGCGCCGGATCGGCCACGCAGTGGCCGACCCGGCGCTGGCCACCACCGTCGCGGGGGTGTCGCTCGCCAACCCGGTCGGGTTGGCGAGCGGGTTCGATAAGGCGTGCGAGCGTCTCGCGCCACTCGGCGCGCTGGGGTTCGGCTACGCGGTCGGCGGGACGGTCACCTTGCGGCCGCGTGCGGGGAACCCCCACCCGCGGATCGCGCGCGATCCGGCGACGCGCGCGATCGTGAACGCGATGGGCCTGCCGAACCCCGGGGCTCACGCCGTCGCCGCGGCGCTGGCGAAGCGCCCGCGGACCACCTCTCGGTGGGTCTCGCTCGCCGACGAGGAGGTCGCGGACGCGTGCGAGGCGATGGACCTCGTCGCCCCCTTGGCCGATGCCATCGAGCTGAACGCGAGCTCGCCCAACGCGGGCTGGACCCATCGCGCGGATCACGTCGGCACGCTGGTGGCGGCGATGCGGCCGCGCGCCGACATCCCGGTGTTCGTGAAGGTGCCGCCGTTCACGACCGACGAGGAGCGCGCGGGGGTCCTGGCGATCGTCGAGGCGGCGCAACAGGGCGGTGCGGCGGGCCTCACCGCGAGCAACACGGTCCCCGTGGCCGATCCGCGGATGTCCACGGGGCGCGGTGGCTTGTCCGGCGGTCCACTCACCGAGCGCACGCCCGGGATCGTCGCGGCCTTGCGAGACGCGACCGGCGGCGCGCTCCCGATCAACGCGTGCGGCGGCATCTTCAGCGCCGCGGACGCGCGCGCGTGCCTGGACGCGGGGGCGGCGACGGTGCAGGTCTATACGGGGCTGATCTACGAGGGGCCGGCGGTCGCCGGCAGGCTCGTCGCCGGGCTCCGCGCGGGTGACTAGTCCGTTGGGACCCTGACGGTCCGGCGCGCCGGGCAGGGAGGTTCGCTGCAACCAGCGTGTTGCGGCACCGGCGAGCCGCCGTCAGACTGTGCCACCACCATCCGCCCGAGCCGAGGAGACTCGTTTGGCTGAAGCCGCCCCGCTCGACCCGCGTGCCGTCGCTTCCGACGGCATCGCCGTGCGGCTCGACCGTGTCGTCAAACGCTTCGGCGACGTGGTCGCCGTCGACGGGGTCGACCTCGACGTCCGCGAGGGCGAGTTCTTCTCGATGCTCGGACCATCGGGATCAGGCAAGACCACCTGTCTGCGGATGATCGCCGGCTTCGAGGAGCCGACCGAGGGACGGATCTTCCTCGGAGGGCAGGACGTGTCACGGCTGGCCCCGTACGACCGCGACGTCAACACGGTGTTCCAGGACTACGCGCTGTTCCCGCACATGACCGTGGAGCAGAACGTCGCCTACGGCCTGATGGTGCGCCGGGTGGGGCGCGGCGAGCGACGCCAGCGGGTCTCCGACGCGCTCGAGATGGTGCGCTTGCCGGAATACGGTGGCCGCAAGCCCGCGGAGCTCTCCGGGGGGCAGCGCCAACGGGTGGCGCTCGCCCGCGCGCTCGTGATGCGCCCCACGGTGCTGTTGCTCGACGAGCCGCTCGGCGCCCTGGACCTGAAGCTCCGTCACGAGATGCAGATCGAGCTGAAGCACATCCAACAAGAGGTCCGCATCACGTTCATCTACGTGACCCACGATCAGGAGGAGGCGCTCACGATGAGCGACCGCCTCGCCGTGTTCAATCACGGCCGGATCGAACAGCTCGGCTCCCCCGCCGACGTCTACGAGCGTCCGGCGACGGGCTTCGTCGCTGGATTCGTGGGGGTATCGAACGTGCTGTCGGGCGCGGTCGCCGAGGCGATCACAGGCGGCGAGCACGCGTTCACGATCCGCCCCGAGAAGATCTCGATGGAGACGGTTGAAGGTGCGGTGGATGCCGATCGTTGCACGGCAACCGGGCACGTCCGCGAGGTCGTATACCTGGGTGCGGTGACGCGCTACATCGTGGAGCTCGATCTGGGAGGGAGCCTGGTGGTCATGCAACAGAACTTGACGACCAGCTCCATGGAGGCGCTCCAGGTGCGCGGACGAGCCGTGCGTCTGGTGTGGAGCCGGTCCAACAACCGGCCGGTGGAGGCGCCGAGCGGCGCCGATGGGAACGACGAGCACGAGGAGGCGATCGCATGACGAAGGCTGTGCGACTGCTCAGCCTCGCTGCGGTGATGGGATTGGTGGCGATCGCGTGTAGCAACAATTCGTCCACCAGCACCAGCGCGGGCGGGGGTACGAGCGGCGGGGCACCGGCGTCGATCGGGCCGGGTGAAGGACACCTGAGCTTGGTCGCGTGGGCCGGCTACACGGAGGATTCGTGGGTCAAGCCGTTCGAGCAGCAGACCGGCTGCAAGGTCGACGTGAAATACGGCACCGACTCCGCCGACATGGTGAATCTGATGACACAAGGTGGCGGCACCCTGTACGACGGGGTGTCGGCGTCGGGTGACGCGTCGAACCGGCTGATCGCCGGCGGCGACGTCGCACCGATCGACATCAGCATGTTCCCTGAGTACGCCAACGTGATGCCGTCCTTGCAGAACCCGGCGCACAACACGGTGAACGGCGTCCACTACGGCGTTCCGTACATGTGGGGACCGAACTTCCTGCTGTACAACACCGACGTCGTGAAGCCGGCCCCGGACAGTTGGGGATCCGTCTTCGATGCCAATTCGCCGTATGCCGGGAAGATCACTGCCTACAACAGTCCAATCTACATCGCCGACGCGGCGCTGTACCTGAAGGCGACGCAACCCAACCTCGGCATCACCGATCCGTACGAGCTCACCTCGGATCAGCTCGATGCCGCGGTGAACCTGCTCAAGACGCAGTACGGCCTGATCGGCAAGTACTGGGGCGTCTACACCGACGAGATCAAGGGGTTCGATTCGGGCGACATGGTGATCGGCACCGCCTGGCCTGTGAACCAGCAGTACATCGAGCTCGACAACAAGGTGCCGGTGCAGTCCGTCGTGCCGAAGGAAGGCGTCACCGGTTGGGCCGACACCTGGATGATGTCGTCGCACGCGCCGGATCCGAACTGCATGCTGATGTGGATGCAGTACACACTGCAGCCCGACGTCCAGACGCAGGTTGCGGAGTTCTACGGGGCCACGCCGTCGAACACGAAGTCCTGCCCACAGCTCAACAAGGACCTCGGCAAGGCGGCGGACATCTATCACTGCGGTGACGACGCGTACCTGGCCAGCATCGCGCTGTGGAAGACGCCACAGGCCGACTGCGGCAACGGCAGCAGCGATTGCATGGACTACAGCGCGTGGACCGAGAAGTGGTTGGAGATCCAGTCCGGCGGGTGAGCGTGTGCGGCTGACCTCGGCGGGGCGGCGTGCCGCCCCGCCGAGGTGCCTCCTCCACCATGGCGACCACCGAGGCTCCACGCGGCAGCATCCGTCGGCGCTCGTCGTCGTTCTTCTTCCGACACCCGAAGACGCGGCGCGGCCTCACGCTCGCCGCACCGCTGACGTGGATGCTCGTCGTCTACCTTGTGTCGCTCCTGCTGCTGTTGGCGAACGCGTTCTGGCGCGTCGACTCCCTCACGAGCACGGTGGTCCGCGATTGGGGGTGGCGCAACTTCGATACCGTCTTCTCTGGGAACTGGCGCACCGCGTTCCTCGAACGGACGTACTACCTGATCTCGCTCCACACGGTCGTGATGGCGGTGCTGGTCACGATCGCCGATATCGTCTTCGCGTTCCCGATCGCGTTCTTCGCGGCGCGCGTGGCATCGCCGCGCGCACGATCGGCCGTCATCATCGCGGTCGTGATCCCACTGTGGGCGAACTACCTGGTCCGGGTCTTCGCCTGGAAGGCGATGCTCGAGGGCGGGGGCCCTGCCGAGGCGTTCCTCCATGCGATCGGGCTCACGGATGTCTCGCTCACCGGCACCACGTTGGCGATGTGGTTCACCTACTGCTACCTGTGGCTGCCGTACGCGATCTTGCCGATCTACGCCTCGCTCGAGCGAGTCCCCGATTCGCTCATCGACGCATCGGGCGATCTGGGGGCGCATACGCGAACCACCTTCCGCCGGGTGGTGCTGCCGTTGGCGATCCCCGGGATCGTCGCCGGCTCGATCTTCACCTTCTCGCTCACGCTCGGGGACTATTTCGTTCCACAACTGGTCGGGAAGGGCTCGTTCTACGGCAACGCGATCTCTTCGCTGTACGTCAGCAACCCACCGCTCGCGGCAACGATCGCGTTGCTGCCGCTGATCGTGGTCGTCGTCTACCTCGCGCTCGCCAGGCGCACCGGCGCATTCGAGGCGCTGTAGATGGGCGGCCGGGGTCTCCGCTGGCTGTTGCGGATCATCAGCGCCGCCGTGCTCACGTTCCTCTATGTGCCGCTCGTGGTCGTGGTGCTGAACGGGTTCAACAAGGACCAGGTGGTGTCGTGGCCGCCGTCGTTGTTCACGACATCGTGGTTCGCCGTCGCCTGGCACAACCCCAACCTCCGCCAGCCGTTCGTGAACTCGTTCCTCATCGGGATCTTCGCGACGTTGATCGCGCTGACGCTCGGGACGCTCGCATCGTTCGCGATGGCGCGCGCGAGGTTCTTC
>Ga0207693_10005809_pt1 | contig 10237 bp, 8 predicted proteins | sample LARL81metaG_FD_184347 | JGI IMG/M metagenome (GOLD analysis project Ga0207693, IMG submission 184347) | Corn, switchgrass and miscanthus rhizosphere microbial communities from Kellogg Biological Station, Michigan, USA - LAR L8-1 metaG... | ecosystem: Host-associated > Plants > Roots >... | reverse complement strand
CATTGTCGGGGGGCCGCCGTTGGCTCAAATGGATGCGCAGCAGCCCGGAACCGCCGCCGATGATCCAGGCTGCGTGTTGGCAAGCCGATCGAAACACCGGCGGTCCGACGTCGAGGATGCTACGTGCGCCGGCGACGTTCGGCAGAAGCCAGCCGGGTGGTTTCGCGTCTCTCCCTGGTTCCGCGTCTCTCGCTGAAATACGTTCTATCCATCTGCCTCGCTCCGCACGCCTCGTATAACCTGCGTGCCGACGCGTTCGATGAGTCCGTTGTCCATTCCAGCGCTGAAAAGCCTTCGCTGGCTCTGAGCTGGGTTGCGGCCTTCACGAGCATCCGCCCCACGCCGCATCGTCGCGCTGATCTCGCCACGTAGAGGTCGCGGATGTAGAGCGACAGCGTCAGTTCAGACGCCGGGAATGTCACATTCATCACGACCGATCCAACGACTGTGTCGCCTGCGACGGCGACGAGGACGCGTGGATCGAACGTGTTCACGGCTGGCCTGCATGCCAACGCCGCCGCCTTCAGAGCCACCGCATCTGACACCGGGCGATCGTAGTGAGCCTGCATCTCGGAGAGATGCGCGGCGAGGGCCGGGATGTCAGCCTCGGCTGGATGGCGGATGACGATGTCCTGTGCCAGCACGTAATCGGAGGTGCTCTCCGAAGCGATCTCTGCATTGAGTGCCGAGCGACTCGGTGCGAATTGATCCATCTGACTCTGGCCTCTCGGTGGGATGTGAGCGACACTTATACTATTAATAGATTCGGTATTACAATAAAGTGTCGCTGTTCATTGACGATGTCTCGGTACAGACAAGACATCGAAGCCAGTCATTCAGTCTGAAACCTCTCCAAACATGGAGGTCCTGTCTGAGGTGGCTTCGATGTACTCAATGACCTTATGAATGGGCTGCGGCCGTCCGATGAGGTAGCCTTGCACGGTAGTGCAGCCGAGGTCTCGGACGAGCCGCAGCTGTTCGTCTGTCTCGACGCCTTCGGCTGTCGTGGTCATGCCGAGCTTATCGGCCAGGCTGACGATCGCGCCGACGATGGCTGTGCAATCCTCGCGTGTCGCCATTTCACTGATGAATAGCCGGTCGATCTTGATCACGTCAAAAGGAAAGCTGCGCAGATAGCTCAGCGACGAGTAGCCCGTGCCAAAATCATCGAGCGCGATGCTGAGACCGAGATCATGTAGTCGACGAAGCAGCGCGATCGTCCTTGCGTTCTTGTTCAGCAGCGCCGATTCGGTGATTTCAATCTCGAGCCTGGTAGGATCCAGTCCGGAAGCGGAAAGTGCTGCGCTAACGGTTCCGACAACCTCATCGTCCTCAAGCTGAATGGGCGACAGGTTGACCGCGACCTTTGTACCACCGAAATACTGCACTGCGTCTGCACAGGCTTGGCTTAGAACCCAGGCGCCGATCGACTTTATGATCCCGAGCTCTTCCGCCGATGGGATGAATAGCCCTGGCATGACGAGCCCGCGCGTCGGATGGTTCCAACGCAACAGCGCCTCAAAACCGCAGAGGCAACCACTGTGCAGGTCAACGAGCGGCTGGTAAAATACCTCAAACTGCTTCCGCTCGAGCGCAACACGCAGATCAGCCTCGGTTGCGAGCCGGGCGTGCAGTCTGGTTTCCATCTCCGGTTCGAAGATGCAGTACATCCCTCGTCCCCGGGACTTCGCCTGGTATAGCGCCATATCGGCGTTCCTGAGGAGCTTCTCGCCATCCATGTCGGCGCCGGTCGCACAGGCAATCCCGATGCTGACTCCTAAGTCGATCTGGCGCTGGCCGAGCTGATAGGGCGTACCCAGCGCTTCGATGATTCGTTCGGCCTGGGCAGTTGCTGCCTGCGGCAGGTCTCGGCTTACATGCAGAACGGCAAACTCATCACCCCCCAGGCGAGCCAGCGTGTCCGCGTCACGAACGCAGCCTTGCAGTCTGCGGGCGACGATTCCGAGAAGCTCATCTCCTGCAGAGTGCCCAAGCGTATCATTGACGAACTTGAACCTGTCCAGGTCAAGGTACAGCAAGGCCAGTTGGTTTCCGCTGTCTGTCAACTCACCTAGCGCCTCTGTCACCTTGTTACGGAACAGATCTCGGTTCGGCAAGGCGGTAAGGCTGTCATGATGGGCCATGAAGCGAATGCGACCCTCGGAACGCTGTCGTTCTGTGACGTCCTCATAGGTTGCTATCCAACCGCCATCCGGCAGGGGGCGCTGCGAAATGGCCAAAGCAAGCTTGTCGTCCTCGCTATTGACGAACACCCCCGATCGCTGCGACGCGGCCAACTCCTCCTGTTGCTGATAGATACTTTCCACGGCGCGTGTGCTCAACCCTCCCTCGACCTCTATCGCACGGAACAAGGCCGCGGTCGTTGTGCCGGGAGCTGCCTTGGACTCGGCGATCTGGAACATATCGTGGAATCTCTTGTTGCAAACGATCACCCTGCGGTCCGAGTCAACCATCAAGAGGCCCTGCGACATGTTGTTCAGAGCAGCGGTGAACAACATGTTCCTCACGCGCAGCTCCTGATCGCGCTCGGTGAGAGCCACGTTCTGGAGGCGCACTTCCTCGATTGCCTGGCTGACCCGCTGGTTGGCGTCCGCCAGCTCAGCCATCGTCTGCTTGATGACTGTGATGTCGGTTCGGATCCCGACGATGCCGCCGGTGGGGTTGTGGCGTTCGGTAATCTGAATCCATTTGCCGCCGGGCAGCAGGCGCTCGATCGAGCCCTGATTACCGTGATGCCATTCCATCGTGTCACGGACAAACTGCTCGATGTCGTCGCCAGCCTGCGGGTACTGTCCGAGCTTTGCTCCTTCCCTGATGATGTCCTCAAACTGCACCCCGGGCTGGATAAAGGGGGCGCTGAAAGTATAGAGATCGCGGAAGCGCTGATTGCAGGTGATCAGGCGATCCTGCTCGTCCCACATGACGAAGCCGTCCGACATCGCCTCGATGGCGCCATCCAGCAGATCACGCGATTTCTTGCGTTCCGCCTCGACTCGCTCGCGCTGTCGCAGAGCCGCGTACATTGACCCTGCAAGCGCGAGCACAAGCACACATGCCACTCCGAGGGCTATCAGCAGGCGGTCCCGGTCCCGGGCCCAGTCCGTCATGCTCGCTGACAGATCAAGGGTGAGCGCGACCTGAACGTCAGGGTAGAGCGTATTCCGCCATACCGCGATGGTCGGTGACGTTACGAGCCACGACGGGAGCTTGAAGGCGGTACCGTCCGTGCCGAGGCTGCTGATGGCCGCCACTTGCTGCTTGCCGACCTTCAACTCGTCATGCGGCAGGCTGGCGAGACGAAGTCCATCCGGTCGCTCTATGTAGATGCGTACGCCCGGCACCGCGCCGACGGGCGCAAGCAGTGCCATGATGGATGGGAGAGGTACCTCGGCAACCGCCTGCAGGCGGCCGACTCCGCGCAAGTTGATTGGTCGGGTGAGGTACCAGGACCAGTCGCCGGTTGTTGGATTGTAGATCGGCCCTTCGACGGCGACAGCACCCGGATGCGAAGCATTGCTTGCGTCTGGCGGCGTGAGCGGAATTGGCAGGTTCCTGGGTCTTGGCCGTGCCGACGCCCAGATCGTGCCATCCGGACGGACCAGCAGCAGGTCTCTGAACGAGAATGTCTCAAAATTGAATGCCCGTAACAACCGGGCCGCCTGTTGTGGATCAACATCAGCTTTCTGCTCACCGTCGGCTACAAACAGCGCGGGAAGGCTGACCAGCGCGCCATCGACTTGCAGCAACTGACGGTTAATCGCATTGGTGACAACAGATGCTGCGTTCTGCAGCCTCGCCTCGGCAGCGTGCAGCGCGGTCTGTCTCGCATTTTGCAAGACGAGCACGCTGCCACAGATGAGGGTCCCCAACAGAAGTGCTGCGCCGAAGACCACCTCAATGCCGGTATGCCTCGCGGGCATCAGACGGCGCGCTGCCTGACCCAACCACGGACCAAGTGTCATAGCGGATGATCTTCACTGACTGCCAAGAACCTGCATCCTTCCGTCATAGCCTTCATTGCATGGCTCACACCCGGCATTCGTAGCCTGTGGATGGTTACAGATTGGTCCCGCTTGGCGCATTGATCTGTCTCAATGCCAGCAATCGGTAAAGATGAGATTTCCGATGCACCGAAACGCCATTGTAACGCGAATAAGGCATCAACTGCCGGAGACGGGGTGAGCGGGGGCGCGCGCCGTAGCGCTTACGAGCGGTCTTTGGATTCGGGGTCAGATCGATCATGTTGATCGCACCATCACCTGCCATTTTTGAGAGCGCCGACCTGGACCAGACGTCGACGGATGACATTGTTGTCCGCAGCCCGTCGGAGTCCGATGTCTCAGGATTGGCAGCGCTCTTTTCGGAAATGCAATGTCATTATGGCCGCCCGGTATCGGATGCAACGGCCGCTGAGGCGGCAAGGCTGGCCTGCACGCCGCCCGTGGGCACATTCGACCCTCGCGTTCTTATCGCGCTGACGAGGGGTGTGATTGTCGGCTCGATGGTCATGAATGTTACCTTTCCGGCATTCGAATTGACCCTGTCGCTGCATATCCGCGACCTCTATGTCGCGAAGGCGGGGCGGCGGTGCGGGATAGGACGGATGCTCGTGAAGGCGGGCGCGCGCCTGGCGGTCAGCCAAGGCTTTTCCGCGCTGGAATGGACGACGGATGCAGCGAACACCGCGGCGCGCAAGATGTACGAGATATGCGGAGCGAAGTTGCTGGACCGTGCCTATTACCGTCTATTTGACGATACTTTGCGAGATGCGGCCGCGTGACTTTGCGCGCGGCAGTCTTGCGGCTCAGTCCTCGGCGGCCCTGATCCCCAGCGAAGGCGCCAGTTCCTGGTTCCAAGCGGCCGCGCATTCGGGACCGCAGCGATGTATCCAGCCCGGCAATACCGACTCGACCAGTAGGCGCTTGCGCTTGGCCTCATCCTCTGGCGTGACCGGCACAAGCGTCATGTGGCTCGGAGTATGGCCGTTGCTGCAACCGGCGGCCCCGATGTCGCATGCGATGCCGTCGGCGGTCTCGCGATCCGAGGCGTCCCAGATCTGCGCCTCCAGGCCGGTTATCGCATCACGCAGCAGCGCCTGCAGATCGGGCGGCAATGCCTCCCATGCCGCGGCGTTTGCCCCGAAGAACGAGAGGCCCCAGCTGATGGCCATCGGGTAAATGTAGGACGTGACGTTGGAAAGGCCAACTTCGTTGCCGCTCAATGTGCCGGTAATGGCGCAATCGACAACGCCGGTCCGTATGGCGTTGACGGTGTCGGCGAAGGGGACCAGCACGGGTATCGCGCCCAACGCCGTCATCATCTCGGACTGCCCGACGGAGGAGGTGCGGACCCGCCGACCTGTCAGATCGCCGAGGCCGGTGAAGGGTTTTGCGCAAAATATGACCTGCGCCGGGTAGGTGTAGATGGCGAGCAGCTCGATGCCGAATTTCGTCCGGAGCATTTGCCGCAGGTGCGCCCGGTACAATCCCACCGTCTTCCGCAAGGCCTGCATGTCCGGATTGAGGGCCGGCAGATCGACGGCGTTGAGTTCAGGCTCGTCCCCAGATACCACCGCGAGCAGGGCGGTGCCGAATGGCACGACACCAATTCGGATCAGCTGCAGCATCTCCTGACCAGGCAGCCCACTGCGGTCGAACGGGTGGATTTCCGCCTTGATCCGCCCCTTCGACAAGGCCTCTATGCGATGGTCCCAGAACGGCTTCTCCCAGCGGTCGTACTGGCTGACACCGCCGAGGCCGCCCACGATCTTCAGATGTATCGGCTCGTCGGCAGCGGCGATCGTCGTGAGCCCTGAGACAGCCATCGCCATTGCCGCCGTTCGCAACAGCGAAGGTGTCAACCACCGCGCGAAGGGCGCCGCCCACTGCAGCGGCTGGTTCTTTGTCATATGGCAACCCGCGTCGATCGTTTGTCGATGCCGTGCTGGTGCAGGGCTGTCATCAAGAATACACGATTCGCCCGTTTGCCGGCCATTTTTCTGTGAATCTTGGTCTCGAAACCAGAATGTCACTTGATGAAATGTAAGAACTCATCAGTGCGATTTCTTCGCCCGCGTCGGCATGCCTTCGAGGTATATGTTCGCTTTGGTGAATGACAGCATGACAACATGGGCCTACACGAAGGCGTCGATGGCGGTGGCGGTGGCGATCAATCGCCCGGCGCAGCTTATCGGGGTTGGTTGCCTCGTCATCACGGCGATTGGCTGGGGGCTCAACTGGCCCGCCACCAAATTCCTGCTGGAGCAATGTCCGCCCCTTACCGCGCGTGGCATAGCCGGCATTGTGGCCAGCCTGGCGCTGGCCGGCATTGCAGTATCGCGCGGCGAGACGCTCGCCGTGCCGCGTCCTCTCTGGTGGTGGCTGATCGGCTCGGCATTGCTGAACGTCAGCGCCTGGATGGGGCTGACGACCTTGTCGCTCGTCTGGCTCAAAGCGGGCGAGGCAGCGACCCTCGCCTACACGATGCCGGTTTGGGCCGCTCTGCTGGCCTGGCCTGTATTGGGTGAGAGGCTTGTGCCGCGCAAGATCGCGGCGCTCGCACTTGGTGTCTGTGGGGTCGTCGTGCTGCTCGGTGGCAACGGCTTCAGTGCAGACGGGGCCAAGCTACCGGGCGTGGCAATCGCACTTGCGGCGGCAATGCTGTTCGCGTTGGGGACGGTCCTTTGCAAACGTCGGCCGCTCAACATGACCCCGATCGCAATGACGGCCTGGCAGGTTGGGATCGGGTGTATCGTCTTGTTGGGCGCAAGCTTTGTCCTGGAACACCCACATCTCCTCGCGATGCATTGGTTCGGCTGGGCCGCGTTGTCCTATACGGCAGCTGTCTCGCTTGGGATCTGCTACATAACATGGTTCGCTGCGCTGCGGCGGCTTGAGGCGGGCACAGCCGCGATCGGTACGCTTCTCACCCCGATCATCGGTGTGGTTGCTTCGGCAATAGCGCTCGGTGAACCGCTGCTGTTCCCACAATTCGCCTCCCTTGCCTTGGTTGTCACCGGCATCATCCTGGCGGTGCGGCCGTCATGATGGGTATCGCCTCGCAGGACGTAAGAGGAGACCACAAATGCTTTTCACCGTTATCCGACACGACAAGCCGAACAGCGTTGGGCTGCGGCAGTCCGAGCGACCCAACCACCTCGTATACCTTGAACGTGTGACCCCCTGCATCATGGCAGGAGGCGCGTTGTTGGATGACAAGGGTCAGCAGGTCGGCTCAATACTGATCATAGACGTGAAAGACGGCGCGGCAGCGGAAGAATTCGCTGCCACGGACCCCTACGTGGAGGCCGGGTTGTTTGCCAGCACCTACGTCTCTCCCTTCCGGCCCGTGTTCAAGGATGGGGCTCGAATCTCATAGGCCGCAGCGCGAATGGCAGGGGACGTCCGACGTGATCAGCTCCAAGTCGGACGTCCCATCATCCAGGCGCCCGGCCATGCTGGATCCCCGCTTTCGCAGGGATGACGATGCCGGCGGGCGACCTCCCACTCAGGTTCTGAACTTGCGATAGCTGCCTGACGGAGCGGTTCGGATGCTGATGCGCGGGCGGCAAAGCCTCGGAGTAGGCCGTTCACTGCCGGGCATAGGACATCGCCGCCATGGGCGCCGTCCCACGAGTGCGACCTCGTAACCAATATGAATTCACATTTCAGTATCCTCTGGGTCCGACGGCTTTGGGAGAAGGTCTGAATGCAGGCTGGTTTCTATCCCTTGGGCCGCACATGGCCGGTTAGCAGGTCGTTGCGAATGACAAAGTTGCTTTCGGCAGCTTGGAGACTGATTGGCGCAATCGCCAAACGTCCGTTGTCACGCGGTGGCAGATTCGGCTTGCTGGTCTGCATTTGTGCCGCGCTAATTGGCACAGAGGTTTGGCAACTGTGGCGGGTCTATGAGGCCAACATCGAGGAAGCCCGATTGGTGACCTCGAATTCGGCCCAATCAATCGCCGAGCAGGCAGAATCAGCGATCAAGACTACAGACTCGATCGTGGCCAGCCTGGTCGAGCGGGTTGAGGCTGAAGGTACCGGTCCCGAGGCGCTGAAACGCTTCTATGGTCTGATGACCTCGCTCGATGCGGCACTTCCTGTGATCCATGAACTGGGGATTACAGACAGCCAAGGGAACGCGATCGTCAAGTCACTCCAGCCTAGTCCGGTGGGCTTGAACTACGCGGACCGAGAGTATTTCCGTTTCCATGCCACACATCTCGATCGGGGATCGTTTGTCGGCGCTCGGGTCAAGAGCAAGACGGATGGAAGCTATGACATTACGGTGACGCGCCGGATCAACCGGCCAGACGGTAGTTTCGGCGGTGTCGTAATCGCCGGTGTGGCAATGAAGTACTTCCAGCAGCTGTTCGACCGGATCCAGGCCAAATCCGGCGGCGTCATCGCGCTGCTTGGTGACAACAGTTCGATCCTCGCTCGAAGTCCATCCGTGTCAGGAGAGACGACGTTCTCAGGCGGAGGCGAGCTTGCGGAGCAAATGCAAAGGAAACCTGCTGCCGGCAGCCTGCCTTACACATCGCCGCTGGATGGCGTACGGCGATACGGCTCCTACCAGCACTTCGACCAGTATCCCCTAAGTGCATTGGTGTCTCACTCTCAGTGGGATGTGCAGAGGAGTTGGCGAGCCGAGTTGCGCTGGCACGCAATCATCCTGGGTTGCGTCATAATCGTCGTGGTCGTCCTGGGAGCGCATACGCTCAAGGCGGATCGCGTGCTCAATGTCCAGGCGATGCAGGATGGGTTGACCGGCCTGGCAAATCGACGCTTTTTCAACGAGACGATCGAGCGGGAGTTCCGGCGCGCGGCACGGTCCAACCAACTTGTCTCGATCATCATGATCGATATCGATCACTTCAAGGCTTACAACGACTGCTACGGTCATCCCGCCGGGGACGAATGCCTGCGGGCGATCGCCAATACGATCCGCGGCTGCCTGCGTCGAGAAGGCGAAGTTGCGGCGCGATACGGCGGTGAGGAAATCGCCGTGATCCTGCCCAATTCGGATGCGCCGCGCGCCTATGCCCTCGCGGCAAGGATGCGACTGGCCGTCCGCGGACTTGGCTTGCAGCATGCCGGCAGCGCCCATGGCATCGTCACGCTCAGTGCGGGTGTGGCCGGCTGTCTGCCCGGGCGAAACACCACCGGATGGCAAGCCCTGGTCGGGAGGGCCGATCGGGCGCTTTACGAGGCAAAGGCGAGCGGGCGAGATTCAGTAAAGGCTGCCACGGTATGCGAGATTCGCCAGGCTGCATGAAAGGTATGCGACTTCGCGGAAGCACCGGTCGCTGTGCGCACGTGCAGAGCGCACTGCGGTCGCATCAAAGTGCTCGCTCCAGCTGCGGCTTTCCCCCGAGATAGGCATTCATGACCCGCTCGTCTGCGGCCAGGTCGGTGCCAGTGCCTTGGAGAATGATTCGCCCACCCTCCATGACGTAACCGTAGTCGGCAATCTTGAGAGCGGCCCTGGCATTCTGCTCGACCAGCAAGATCGCCGTCCCCTCGCTGCGGATGCGTTGGATCAGCCCGAAGATGAGCTGGACAATGAGCGGCGCAAGACCGAGCGAGGGCTCGTCGAGCAGCAGCAGCTTCGGCTTCGGCATGAGCGCGCGGCCGATGCACAGCATCTGCTGCTCTCCACCGCTCAGCGAGCCTGCCTTCTGGCGCAGGCGTTCGGCGAGAACCGGGAACAGCGACAGCACGTGGGCCAGCTGATCGGTGAACTCGCCGGGCAGCAGCTTTCCTGCACCGAGCACAAGGTTCTCGCGCACCGTCATGTTGCTGAAGATCATGCGGCCTTCGGGTGCCTGCGCGAGCCCGAGGCGCACGATTCTGTGCGAGTGCAGATTGGCGATGGGTGTGCCGCGGAAGGTAATGGTCCCGGCGGCACAGCGATAGATCCCCGAGATGGCGCGCATCAGCGTCGTCTTGCCGACCCCGTTGCTGCCGATCACGCTGACGACCGCGTGCTCGGCGACCTCGAGCGTGACGTCGTGCAGGATTTTGTGGCCGCCCATTGTGACGTCGAGGCCCTGCACGTTGAGGATGCCCATCCGACTACTCCCCGGTCCCGAGATAGGATTCGAGGACGACCGGGTCGCGTTGCACCGTCGCGGGATCGGCATCGGCAATCTTGGAGCCTGAGGCGAGCACGATGACGCGGTGACAGATGCTCATGACCAGCGACATGCGGT
>Ga0207693_10005807_pt1 | contig 10238 bp, 6 predicted proteins | sample LARL81metaG_FD_184347 | JGI IMG/M metagenome (GOLD analysis project Ga0207693, IMG submission 184347) | Corn, switchgrass and miscanthus rhizosphere microbial communities from Kellogg Biological Station, Michigan, USA - LAR L8-1 metaG... | ecosystem: Host-associated > Plants > Roots >... | reverse complement strand
ATTTTGAGAAGGGCTCCACGGCCCCGATGTACGCGGCCCGTGTGTGCAATGAGTTCGGCGCTGAGTTGACTCTTCTTCACGTGTCCGAAGGCAACGGCCACAAGGGAGCGGCCGAAACCAGAGAGCTTTCACAGCGGCTTTATTCGGTCGTCCCCGCTGAAGCCGGTTTGTGGCGGCAGCCGGTGTGTGTTATCAAGCACGGCCTGCCATCGGCGCAGATTCTGGAAGTTGCGCGGGAATCAGGCGCCGACTTGATCGTTTTGGGCGCGCGCCATCCCGAGCCGGCAAAAATCAATTCACACCTGCCCTGGGCCACGGCTGCCCGGGTGATCGCAGAGGCCGGATGCCCGGTTTTAACCGTTCGGCAGAGAGATGGTTATGAGCTCTAGCAACAGCAATGCTCTCAAGGCCCCTGCGGACGCCGCTCCCACCTTCACAACTCATGGCCGGTACGGTACTCGCCTGCGGCTGGGCGGCTATATTGCTGACATTGTGTCCGACTCGAACCAGTGCCCGCCCATACACCACTGTATCGTGCAGCGGGCCGGATCTCCCCGAGTCCTTTATCTTGGGCAGGAAAGCAGTTTAGCGGCGGCGCTGGAATACGGGCACCGTCACCTGGAGGAACTTGCCGCGGCGCGCCGGGAAAAGCACCGCGCGATCTATGAATTCACCGCCCCGCGCGATCTGAAGTAAGGTTATTTGGCCGTACTCTCCAGCACGCGAACTTTCCAGCGGTCTTCAGCGCCGGTCATCACGGCATAATACTGGATCTGCGCCTGATCTGAATGGATCACCGTTCCGCCGTCCAGCACCTGTGTTTCAATGCTTGCCGTGTCTTTCAGTTCGATGGCCGCACCATCGTTCGAATAAAAAATCGCTTCCACCTTATGGCCATGGTCGACGATGCGCGTTGTCAGCCCATTTTGCTTCTGGTCTTTCACTCGTTGCGTCAGCTTGTCCAGGGCGAAGCCCGCAAAGTTGTCATTCAGGGGCTGGAGTGTATTGTTCGCCAGCGACGTGCTGATGGCCTGCCAGGCCAGCGTGTAATCGCGCACGATGGCATTCTGCGTGACGTCCTCAACCTCGCGCGGCTGCGCGTTCTTCACCTCAAGCTGGACGGAAGGCTTCGTGTCCGCCAGTATTCGCTTCAAGAGAGGGACCGCGCCGGATATTGCCAGCAGAGCACCAAAAGTCAGAATCAGCAGGCGCGCGAGCTTCATTATTTGCCTCCCACGTGCAGTTCATTGCCCAGGACCACGCCGGCAGCCATGGTGATCGTCGCATTGTCGGAGACGGGCAGCTCCGCCCGTGCTGTTCCCTTCTTGATGCGCGAATCCACGGTGCTCTTGCCGCTCTTGTCCGTCTGGATAAAGGTGACGATCGTGCCGTCCGGCACAGGGTTGCCGCTGCAATCGCGGATGGGATCGGTTTCCACGATTAATCTGTTTCCAGCATGCCCGGCCACGTGCATGTGAAAGCTGCGCTCGCACGGGTCGGCCGCAACCTGCTGCACCACGCGCGCCACTGAAGTATCACCAACAGAGGCAACAAACTGCGCCGCGCCCGCCTTGGGCGCTGACGCGCTGTTGATCCATGCAACCCCGTCACGGCTGGTGACGCTCTTTGAAGATCCAGCCCCGCCGACGGAAAGATTGAAGTTCACCGGCGTGGGATCGAGTATGAGGTTCTGGTATTGATCAAAGACGAAAGTTACTCCGCTGATCACGTTGGGGCGCGCCACCGGCACGCGCGAAGGCCGCGCTAGGAAATTCAGTTTTCCAGGCTTGCCCGGCTTGACCCAAAACACCTGCGATTGCTTCGAACTGCCGCTTACGGCTGCGATCCAACGGCCGGCGCTGCGCAGCTCTTCACCTTTGATCTCCACGTTGCCGCCCGATTTGAAGTCGCGCTTGATTACCTGGCCCGGGCCAATCAGATACAGCGTGCCGCTGCCGCTGGTGCCGATACTGAGAGGCTGTCCGGCCACGGCGTTCTGCGGCACATGCAGCTCCGCGGCGCTCGCACAATCCGCCGCAAACCAGCAGACCGCGATGACAATGCCGATGTAAATCAACTTACGCATAGTTAGTTCTCACGGCTGTTCAGGCTGTAGTGGTTTACGGTGACCCGATAGGTGTGTACCTGCGCCGCCAGATCGTCTTTTAAGGCAACCGAGAAAGGCTGCGGTGTCTGCGGCAGCAGCGCGTGGTCAGAGTAAGCGTCGGAAACCCAGATCACCTGCCCGCCATTGTCATAAAACGTGGCCAACACGTGCGGGATGTTCACGGTCTGGCCGCTTTCATTCAGCAGTTCGCCCTTCAGCACCGTGCGGCCGGTCATGTCTTTTTCGATCCGCTGGTGTAATACCGCGATCACGGGGTCTGCCGAAGCGGGCACCAGCATCCAGTTGTGCGTCATGCGCACGGATTTCACATTGGCCTTTTTCATTCCCGGGAAGTCGATGCGATACGGTGACACTTCCTTGGGCAGCAGCACGTGCGAGAGCTTGTCAAAGCTGCTTTCTTCCGCCACGTCCTTGCCGCTGTTGTCGCTAAGCACGGCGCCCACGGTGATAAAGGCCGGCACCGTGTCTTCGTTGACCACTTCGCCCATGATGATCAGCGCGCCATCGCGCTCCACGGCGTGCATGGAAAGGATGCGGCAATTCGGGTTCTCCACGTTCTGCGCGCCCCAATCATCGCCTGCGCCGCGCCACACAATGTCCCACCGCAGGTAGTTCACGGGGATCACCTGCGGCGGCACGTTCACTTCTTTTTCCGCCGGCCACTGGACCTTCCACGCGCCATCGTCTTTCACCACCTGCAGGTCTTTCGTGTCATAGGAAGCGCCTACGGCGGTGGCGTATTTCAGCTCGGTGCGGACGGTCGCTTCATTTTCCGACTCATGCAGAACGCGGGTATTGACCGAATCAAGCTGTGAGTATGTGCGCAGGCTGCCGTTGCGGCCCGTAAGATCGCGGACGAACCCGCCCTGGTCAACGTTGCTGGAAGGCGCAACGTAAGAGTACGCGCCCTGCCAGTCATGCGCCTTGGCATTATCAAACATTGACTGCACCGCGCCTTCCGGCGTTGACGCGCGCGCCGTCCTGCTGCCGTGCACCGTACCCACGGCGATCAGGAGTATGGTTAAACCTGCGAAGATAATTGCGAGTAAGCGGCCCATTACCGTGCCTCCCGAAGTAAAGGTTCTTCGCTGGCTGCCAGCGGGAACTCGATGGTTTCAAGCTTGCGCCGTTTGTCTGGAAACGCCAGGACCAGAAGCAGCGCCAGGATGCTGCTGCCGATAGGCAGCGTCCCCCAGAGCAGCCCTTCCATGGCCGTTGGCGGCGTGCCGTAAGGAGTTTTGTGTGCCGGCGGGATTCCATCTTTCACCCACAGGCTCACGTTGCCGCGGTCATAGATTTCTGTCTTGCGCCATCCGGCAAAGGCAATCAGCGGCTCGTAATATGGGTCGCGAACAAAGATGTATTTCAAGCCGTACTGGTCGGCGTGCTTCAGGATGGCCCGCAGGGACTCAATGCCGTTCGTGCCGTAATATTTCGAGTTTGTAAGCTGGGCGGAGCCGTATTGCGTCATCTCCGGCAGCAGTCGGGCAGAGTTGTATTCGCCGTCCACGCTGCTGGCGTTGGCGTAAATTCCAACTTCAGACATTTTGCTGCCAAAGCCAAGCGTGAGATAGCGGAACTTGTCATGGCCGTCGCGGTTCAGGAAAGAGACGACTTCCGCCGTGCTGAAAGGCGCGTCGTGGATCGGGTGATACACCGGCCATGAGACTGCCATCGCCACGGTGAAAGCGGCCAGCGTTCCCAGCGCGAATACGGCTTTGCGGCCATAGCGATCGATCAATGTCACTGCGCCCAGGGCTACGATCGGCAGCGCCATCAGGTTGGCCCAGAAGCTGAAACGCTCAAAGGTGAGAATGTCAAAAGGATTGTGGACATTCGCGCCAGTAAACGCATTTACCACACCGGCAAGCATGCCCAGTAGCATGCGCGGCAGGGGCGTAGTCCCGCCCAGGCCGAAGATCATGGTGATCCAGAAGCCAATGAAAAGCGGCCGCAGCCTGGATTCCTTCAGGCCCTTCAGGAAAATGAAAGGCAGCGCCAGCAGCATGGCTCCCCACGGCACGATGATGTAATTCACCATCAGCCAGCCCTGGGAGAAGAAGTTCTCGCGGCTGCCATGCGGAATCGGCATTTGCTTGATCGGGTTCGCCTTCAGCGCCAGCCAGTACGGCAGCAACACCACGATGATCCCGACCAGCGAGAGGCCGGCAAAAATTGCGGATCGAATGACGACGCCGGTGACAGTCGCGTCATTGCCTTCGCGTTTGCGGTCCATGATCGCGGTGACCACCACGGGAATGGTGAAGATCACGCTGGCAAACAGCAGCGTTACGTGGTGAGCGGATGCGGCAGCCATGGTGAGGGCCAGCGCTTTACACAATGCCATCACCCTGCTTTCTCGCGCCCATTCGTAAAAATATGCCAGCGCCATCAGGTAAAGCGGCGCGGCCCATGTGGTGGATAACTGCCCATCCACATATACCAGCGATACAAGAGAGCCCAGCAGAATACTGCCGACTGCGGCGTAACTGGCTGCTCGCTCTCCCACCCATATTCGAGCGTACTTATAGACTCCGATGGGGAGCAGAAGGATCGCAATGAGTTGGACGAAGATGTAAGCCAGGTTGAGGCCCATCACATGAGAAAACAGCGCCATCCACTGCTGCTCCATGGGTGGGTAGGTGGTCTGGGAGAAGCCGGTAAACCACTTTTCGTTCCACGGATTGAACCAGTGTGTTGCATAGTGCGCCGCAAAAAATTTATGGAAGTCCGCATCGTAGGAATCGTTCGTAATCTGCATCAGCAGCAGCGGACCGTGCACCAGCAGCGCCAGCAACAGCACCCAGCTCAAAGGGACCGCCCGGGAGGGCAACGTGACCTGCCTGCCCGGAGCGATGGTTGGGGAACTCATGAAAACCTCCGTGAATGCGAGTTGCGATGATCGGGGATTTCTCTAATCAGCGAGCCGGCAAGAAAAGGGACTCCGCCAATCAGCAGCAGTTTTGCTTCAGCAGAGACTTCGATTCCAAAAGTGGCGGCGGGGTTTGCCTAGTGGCATCCGGATTCTCTTTTTGGGGCCGATTTTGGGAGTTTCCGGGAGCTAGCAATCCCTCAGCCCAAAAATGGCATCTGGATTCAGAATGAGAACAGAGCTGCTGCCGCGGGTAGAGGCATGCTGCTTTCGCTAAATCCATGTAGCGTACGTGGAACCTGGTTGCCACGTGTTCCCTCTGCGACTCTGACAACGGTGGTCCCGTGAAGAAGAACTTTTTGCGTCTCGCGCTTTTCTGCTCCCTCTTTCTGGTCAACCCTGGCTGGGCGCAGACGTTTGATTTGAACAGCAAGCCGCAAGACCAGAACCAGAAATCTCAGCCCAAGCAGAACAACGCCAAAAAGCAGACCGCCGGCAGACCTGGCGGCGGCAATGCAGGCGGCGGATCGGCGCCCTGCGGAACGTCGGGCAGCGGATGGGGCGGCAGCATTGAAGCTGGCCGTTATGCGCGCGCGGCTGAGACCGCTCTGAAGAACGGGAATCCGACTGCCGCCATGAACTATGCCGAGCATCTTACGCAGGCCGCGCCCAGTGACGCCTGCAACTGGTTCCTGCTCGGCTATACCGCCCGTCTCGCCGGCAAATCGCAGGTTTCGCTCGACGCCTACCAGAAAGGCCTGGCCCGCAAGCCCAATTCCGTGGAAGGTCTTTCCGGCATGGCCCAGACCTACATTCGCATGGGCAAGGCTGACGAAGCCAAGAAGCTGCTCTTGCAGGTGATTGCCGCCAACCCTCGCCGCGCCACGGACCTGGCGATGGCGGGCGAGTTGTTTATGCAATCGGGCGATCTGCCCCGCGCCCAGAGTCTATTGGAGCGCGCGGAAAGCGTTCAGCCGACTCCGCACGCCGAACTGCTTTTGGCCATCACCTACATGAAGGAGAAGCAGCCGGAGAAAGCCAAGCAGCTTCTCGACAAGGCCATGAAACGCAGCCCCAGGAACACGGAAATCTTCCGCGCCGTGGCCCAGTATTATCGCGAATCGCACGATTACAAATCCGCCATCGCCATTCTGCAAAAGGCGCCGGTCAAGAACGCCGACGTGATGTCCGAGCTTGGTTACACCTATGAGCTGGCGGGCATGAAAAAGGAATCGGCGGACACATACGAGAAGGCCGCCGGCATGGCGCCGAAGTCCGTGAACGTACAACTCGCGGCGGCGCAGGCACAACTTCGCGTCGGCAACCTGGATAAGACGCGCACCTACCTTGCGCGCGGCGAACAACTTGACGCCAACTATTACCGCCTGCATGCCATTCGCGGCGATCTGGCCAAGATCGAGCGCCGTGATGGTGACGCGGTGCGCGAATACCTGGCGGCCCTGGCCGCGATGCCGGAAGGCCCGGCTGAAGGCATTCTTTATCCCACGCAGCTGCGCCTGAATCTGATTGATACCTACCGCAACCTCGATGACGATGCCGCCATCTCCCAGCAGCTCAGGATCGCGCAGCAGGAGCTGGCCAAAATTCAGGTGGAAGGCCCCGAGCAGGTGGAGTATCTGCGGCTGCGCGCAGCCATCAAGGGGCTGGGCAATGACGTTGCCGGCGCCGAAGCCGACCTGAAACAGGCCTTGCAGCTCGATCCGCAAAATGACAATGTGACTTTGCAATACGGCAGCCTGTTGTGGAAGGCGGGACGCAAGGCCGAAGCCCGCCAGATGTACACCACTCTGCTCAAACGCGACGACAAGAACCGCTACGCGCTGGAAGCATTGGGCTACCTCTCGCGCGATGAAGGCGACAACAAAGCTGCGGAGACCTTCTTCACTCGCATGGCCGCAGCCTTCCCCAACGATTACGTTCCCTACATGGCGCTGGGCGACCTCTACACGGCGATGAAGGAGTATCCAAGAGCGCAGGAGAGTTACGAGAAGGCCCACAAGCTGGCGCCCACGAATTCGCAAATCATAGCCAGCGGTTCGAATGCCGCCATTGAAGCGGGGAAAGTCGACCTGGCCGGACAATGGATCGCGCGTGCTACCGGCGCCATGAAGAACGATCCGCGGGTGATGCGCGAAACTGAGCGTTATCTCTTCCTGAAAGGCCGGTATGCGGAGTCGGCCCGGCTGGGCGAGCAGGCAATCGTAAAGCTGCCGCACGACCGTGATGCTGCCGTCTACCTGGGCTACGACTATTACAACCTGGGCCGGTACGATGAAGTGCTGGCGCTGGTGAGCCGCTATGAAGGCGTGCTGCCCAAGGAAGCCAACTTCCCCTTGCTTGCCGGGCACGTACACAAGCAGAACCAGTTGTTGCAGCAGGCAATTGACGATTTCTCCCGCGCGCTCGATAAAGACCCCAAGATGTTTGAGGCCCTGGTCAATCGCGGCTACGTGCGCAATGACATGCAGGACGCGCAAGGCGCCATCCGCGATTTTGAGCCGGCAATCAAGATGAACCCCAACAGCGGCATTGCCCGCCTGGGGCTGGCTTTCTCTTACCTGCAACTGCACCGTTCACGCGAGGCCCTGGAAGAAACCAACAAAGCCGAAAAGATTTTGGGCGAACTGGGCGCAACGCACATGGCCCGCGCCACCGCGTACCGGCAAATGCGCATCCTGGACAAAGCCGTTTCAGAATACCGCGTGGCCCTCAAGTATTCGCCGGACGATCTGAAACTGCATCTGGCGCTGGCGGATGCCCTGTTCCACGCCCGGCACTATGCTCAATCGATCAACGAACTTGATGCTTCTCTGAAGCTTTCTCCCGACGACCCGTTGATTTACGCGAACATGGCATCGGCGTACGCCCAGATGGGCCGTCGAGCGGAGACTTTCAAATACATCCAGCTGGCGGAGCAGGAGGCCGTCGACCAGTCGGCAATCCTGCTGGCTACCGGTGATGCGCTGCTGACGCTGGGTGATCGCGCCGCGGCGTTAGAGCGGTTCACGCGCGCGCTGGATGCGCCCGACGCCAACCGCGTTGACGTGCGTATTGAGTTCGCAAAACTATTTGTGCGCGAGGGCAAGTTCAACGACGCCAAGCAGGAAGTCGCGCTGGCCTTTGCCGAATCGCGGATTGGCGAAGCATCTCCCGTCACCGCCGACAACCTGGTGGAAGCAGCGAACATCTTCCTGGCGGCCCATGACTTTGACCTGGCTGAGCGTTACTTCGCCAAGGCCAAGGACCTGGGCGCATCGGATGATACCGTGGCCATCGGCCTGGCGAACACATATATCGCGCAGGGCAAGGACCGCAAGGCGGAGCAGGAACTGGCTGCTTTGGGCAAATCGGCGGATTACGAGCAGAGCTACGATTATCAGCTCGCATGGGCCAACATCTACAACCAGCGGCATGACAATGTTCGCGCCATCTCGTCATTCGCCCGCGCCAACCAGCTCGCGGCCGATGACCCAACCGCCGAACGCGGGTTGCTGCAGGTTTCCGGCGAGGAAGGTACGCCCGTTCCGTTCCGCCCGAACCTGAGCGTCCAGAGCGAAGTGGCGACCGGCGCGGTCTTTGAAGACGCAACCCTCTACCAGATGGACAACAAACTGTTTGGCGCGCCGGTTCCGCCGCGCTCCTCGCAGGAAACCGATCTGGGAAGCACCTTCCGATACCATCATGGAAACTTCCTGCCCATCAACGGGTACGTGGGCGTCCGTAATTATCGCGGCACCATCTCCATTCCCAGCGAGACGCTGATCGTACATCGAGACACCTATGACACGGTGTTCAACGTTGGAACAACGCCGGTCCTGCGCCTGGGGAACGCGCACATCGTGCTCAATCCGGGCATCGAATTCACCATCCGGCGAGACACGGAATCGCCCGTACAGATGAACCAGCAGCTTTTCCGCCAGTTCATCTATCTGAACACTTCGCCGTTTTTTAACTGGCTGACTGTGCGCGGAAGCGCGATCCACGAGGCCGGCCCGTTCGCCTTGCAAGACCTGCATTCCAGGGACCTGGGCGCGAGCCTGGAGTTTGAGGTGGGACGCCCCTGGGGCAGCAATGCGCTGGTCACAGGCTATTCCGTGCGCGATCTTTTGTTCCGTCCTTTGATCCGCGAGTTCTTCACCACCAGCACCTGGGCCGGCATGGAGCATAAGTTTGGCCAGAAGACGTCACTTACGGTGCTGGGAAAATATGTCCGTTCGTGGCGGGTGCAAGACCTGACGTTTGCCACAGCGCAGGCGCTGATACCCGGAGCGCGTTTCGAGTACAAGCCGAACGATCGCTGGTCGTTCGACGGCTCCATGGACTTTACCCGCGGAGAGGGGTTCCATCTGTATGACAACGTTCAGAGCGGTTTCCTCATCTCCTATGTAAAGCCAATCCGCCGCAGCGTGAATGACGTGAATGGATCCCTGAACGTCGACTATCCACTGCGCTTCTCGGTGGGCTTGCAGCAGCAGTCATTTTTCAGCTACACGGGCACAGGCAGCACGTCCGCCTTCCGTCCGGTTGTAAGGATTTCTATTTTTTAGTTCCCCAGGGTCCTGATGAAGATCTGTTTTGTAACTGGTTTTCCCCCAAGTAAAGCGGTGCTCAACGAATACGGCTATCATGTGGCCAGAGAGCTGCAAGCCGACCCGTTGATCAGCCTCACCATTCTGTCAGACGAATACAACGGGCCGGAGCCGGAGCTTCCGGAATTTGACGTCCGGCGCTGCTGGAAAGAAAACCGCCTCAGCAATCATATGAGGTTGCTGCAGGCCATCCGCGAATGCAAGCCGGACGTGGTCTGGTTCAACCTGGTCTTTTCCAGCTTCGGCAACAAGGAAAACCCGCTGGCCGCTTTTTCCGGGCTCACGCTTCCCGCCATGACGCGCATGGCCGGCTACTATACCCACGTCACCTTACACCACCTGATGGACCATATTGACCTGAACGATGCGGGCGTGCGCAACAAGGCGCTGTTCCGGGCCGCGGGAAACATTGCCACGCGCATGCTGCTGATGGCCAACTCTGTTTCTGTGCTCCTGCCGGCGTACCGTCGCACCTTGACCGAAAAATATCGCGGCGAGCACATTCACTATCGCGCCCATGGGATCCTCTCGGCACGGCCGGAGTTTCCGGATTTCTCGCGCCGGGGAAATCCCGAGCATCGCATTCTGGCATTCGGCAAATGGGGCACATACAAGCGCTGCGAAATGC
>Ga0207693_10005806_pt1 | contig 10238 bp, 7 predicted proteins | sample LARL81metaG_FD_184347 | JGI IMG/M metagenome (GOLD analysis project Ga0207693, IMG submission 184347) | Corn, switchgrass and miscanthus rhizosphere microbial communities from Kellogg Biological Station, Michigan, USA - LAR L8-1 metaG... | ecosystem: Host-associated > Plants > Roots >... | reverse complement strand
AGCAGCACGGCGTCGTCGAATTCGCGCGCGCGCGCGATGGTGTCGGCGGCGGAGCCGGCGACCGCGAGCGCGGCGGCGGTTTCGCCGGCAAGCCGCGCCAAGTTCTGCTGCACGGCCTGGAATTTCCCGATGCGGCGCTCGAAGGCGACGCGCTCGTTGGCATACGCGACGCTGAGCGCGAGGATCGCCTCCAGCGCGCCGGCGATTTGCACGCTGCGGATCGCTGCACCCATCAGCAGCAGCGCGCCGCGATCGAAGCGTGGCGGGAGAGGCGCTAGCCGCAGCGGCTTGACGCGCTCGAACGTTACCGCATTCGACGGCTCGCCCGCCAAATTGCGGCCCTCGCCGATGCGGCAGTCCTCGGCCTTGACGAGCGCGATGGCCGGTTCGTGCCCTTCGAGGGCGAGCAGCGCGATGTGCGCGGCCTCTTGTGCGAAGGGTACGCCGGTCGCGCGGCCGCTCAAGGTGTCGTCGGAATTGAGTTCGGTGCGGTCGAGCGGCCGGACCGGCGCAATTGTCATCGGACCGCTTGGCGCTGCGATGCCCGCTTGCGCCAACAGCCAGCCGGCGGCGAGCGTCTCGGCCAGCGGCACCGGCAGCGCGTGGCGTCCGGCCGCGCTCAGGATCGCAAAGCCGTCGGCAAGACCGGCGCCGGCGCCGCCAAGATTTTCCGGCACCCAGGCGAGCGGCAGGCCGGCATCTTCGAGCGCGCGCCAGAGCGGCGCCCGCCAACGATCGTCCTTGGCCCGGGTGAGGCTCTGGGGATCGGCGAGGTCCGCGAAAATCCGCGCCGCCGTTTCGGCGACGATATGGTCGCTTTCACCCGCCACAGTCGCTGCTTGACCAGTTCCCGCGTTCCGAAAAGCCATGGTGGGGCCAAGCGGGATCGTTGGCAAGCACGGCTCTTGCGGGCGTTGTGGCCGCGCCTTTTAGTCCTGTTGATCGGGCATATCACACCCTGTAGCGTGACCGGCAAATAACGAACGGCGGCATCTCAGGGGGTGAGGGCCGACCGCTCGGACGCATAATCGGGAGGATCCTATGACCGCGAAATTCACCGCTCTGGCGGCGGCCGTTCTGGCCGTCGCCTCGATCGCCGGCGCGCAGGCGGCCGAGCCCAAGCACGGCGGCATCCTGCACATCTATCACCGCGAGACGCCGCCCAGCCTCTCCATTCACGAGGAGGCGACCTTCTCGGTCAACGTGCCGGCGATGCCGATCTACAGCAACCTGGTCATTTATGACCAACACAAGCCGCAGAATTCGATGGGCACGATTCAGCCCGAGCTGGCGACCAGCTGGGCCTGGGACAACGCCAAGACCGCACTCACCTTCAAGCTGCGCGAGGACGTGAAGTGGCACGACGGCAAGCCGTTCAGCGCCAAGGACGTGAAGTGCACCTTCGACCTCCTGCAGGGCAAGGGCCAGGACAAGTTCCGCAAGAACCCGCGCAAAGGCTGGTTTGAAAACGTCGCCGACGTCACCGTCAACGGCGACTATGAAGTCGTTTTCCACCTCAAGCGGCCGCAGGCCTCGCTGCTGGCGATGCTGGCGTCGGGCTACACGCCGATCTATCCCTGCCATGTGACGGCGGCGCAAATGCGCACGCATCCGATCGGTACCGGCCCGTTCAAGTTCGTCGAGATGAAGCAGAACGAATCGATCAAGCTCGTCAAGAATCCCGACTACTTTAAAAAGGGCCTGCCCTATCTCGACGGCATCGAATTCACCATCATCAAGAACCGCGCGACCGCGGTGCTTGCCTTCGTCGCCGGCAAAGTCGACATGACTTTCCCGACCGAGATGACCAAGGCGCTGGAAGCCGACATCAAAAAGCAGGATGCGACGGCGATCTGCGAGCTCGCGCCGATCAATGTGTCGACCAACCTGATCATCAACCTCGAAAACCCGCCGTTCAATAATCTCGAGCTGCGCAAGGCGATGGCGCTGTCGCTCGACCGCCAGGCCTTCATCGACATCATCTTCCAGGGCGCGGGCGATGCCGGCGGCGCGTTGCTGCCGCCGCCGGAAGGCGTCTGGGGCATGCCCAAGGATATGCTCAAGACCATTCCGGGTTACGGCGACGTCGCCAAGGACCGCGAGCAGGCGCGCGAGATCATGAAGAAGCTCGGCTACGCGGCCGACAAGCCGCTCAAGATCAAGGTCTCGACCCGCAATCTCGCCACCTACCGCGACCCCGCGGTGGTGCTGATCGACCAGCTCAAAACCATCTGGATCGATGCCGAACTCGAGCCGGTGGAATCGAGCGCCTGGTTCGCCAAGATCGCGCGCAACGACTACTCGGTCGGCTTGAACCTCACCGGCAACGGCATCGACGATCCCGACCAGGCCTTCTACGAGAACTTCGGCTGCGGCTCCGAGCGCAACTACACCCACTATTGCAACAAGGAGCTGCAGGCCCTGTTCGACAAGCAGTCGCAGGAGACCGATGTCGAGAAGCGCAAGAAGCTGGTGTGGGACATCGACAAGAAGCTGCAGGAGGACGTGGCGCGCCCGATCCTCGTGCACGCCCGCACCGGCACCTGTTGGAAGCCGTTCGTCAAGAACATGACGATCATGAACAACAGCGCTTACAACGGCTACCGCTACGAGGACGTGTGGCTGGACAAGTAAGCGACGATTGAAGGCGGGACGCGCGGCGGCCGGCAACGGCCGTCGCGCCGTCTCACGAGGTGCGCCTGACCGGGAGGGGCGGGCAGGTGCGTTCCCCGCAAAGCCGTGGGAGGGTGCGTTGGGGAGTTATCTGGTCAGGCGCTTTTTTTTGATGCTCCTGACGCTGTTCGGAATTTCCGTGCTGGTCTTCGTGATGCTGCGGCTGGTGCCGGGCAACATCGCGGATATCCTGTTCGACGCCGCCGGCATGATCGACGTGTCGGAAAAGGGCAAGCTCGAGCACGAGCTCGGCCTCGACAAGCCGATCGTCGTGCAATACCTCAACTGGATCGGCGGGCTGGCGCACGGCGACCTCGGCTATTCCTACGTGTCGGAGAAGCCGGCGCTCGACGAGATCGCGCCGCGCATCCCGATCACCGCCAAGCTCGCCGGGCTGGCGCTGGCCTTTTCGGTGTTGTTCGGCGTGCCGCTCGGGGTGATCAGCGCCGTGCGGCAGAACACGCCGCTCGATTACATATTAAGAGTGGTCAGTCTTAGCGGGCTGTCGATGCCCTCGTTCTGGCTCGGCCTCTTGATACTGATGGCATTCGTTGCCTATTCCGGCACGCTGCCGATCTATACCGATCCGCCGATCGGATTCTGGGAGACGGTCTGGCTCTACAGCGTGCCGGCGGCGGCGGTCGGCTTCCGCTCCTCGGCGCTGGTGATGCGGCTGACGCGTTCTTCGATGCTGGAGGTGCTGCGGCAGGACTACATCCGCACCGCGCGCGCCAAAGGCGCCTCCGACCGCAACGTCAACTACCACCACGCCTTGCGCAACGCGCTATTGCCGGTGGTCACCGTCATCGGCATCGAGGCCGCCTTCCTGATGGGCGGACTGATCGTGACCGAGACGGTGTTCAACATCCCGGGGGTGGCGCGCTTCCTGGTCGAGGCGATCCGCTGGCGCGACTATCCGATCGTGCAGAACCTGGTGATGTTCATCGCGGTGGTGGCGGTGTCGGTGAACTTCCTGATCGATCTGCTTTACGCGGTGCTCGATCCGCGCATCCGCTACGCGAGCTGATCCATGACGATCATCGACATCACCCCGGGACCGGCGGCCGAGATCGTCCGCGCCGACACCGTATGGTCGAAAATCCGCCACCACGCGACGTCGCATCCGCTCGGGGTGATCGGCGCCGTCATCATGCTGGTGTTCGTGTGCGCCGCGATTTTCGCCGATCTGATCACCAGCTACAGCCCGACGCTGACCAATTCGGCGATCTCGCTGCTGCCGCCCGGCCACGGCCACGTGCTCGGCGCCGATCCGATGGGGCGCGACATATTCAGCCGCATCGTTTACGGCGCGCGCATTTCGCTCGCGGTCGGCATCGGCTCGACCGTGCTCGGCAGCGTGTTCGGCGTCGTGCTGGGGCTGGCCTCCGGCTATATCGGCGGCTGGGTTGATCTCATCATCCAGCGCATCGTCGATATTTTGCAGGCGGTGCCGCTTCTGGTGCTGGCGCTGGTGATGGCGGCCTCGCTCGGGCCGGCGCTCGACAACACCATCGTCGCCATCGCCATCCCACTCATTCCCTATACCGCGCGCGTCATCCGCTCCAACACGCTGGCGCTGCGCGAACAGCCCTTCGTGGAAGCCGCCCGCGCCGTCGGCATGAGCGAGTTTCGCATCGCGGTGCGCCACGTGCTGCCCAATACGCTGGCGCCGTTGATCGTGATCGCGACCGCCCAGCTCGGCGCGGCGATCCTGACGGAAGCGTCATTGTCCTTCCTCGGCCTCGGCGTGCCGGAGCCGCACCCGTCCTGGGGCCGCATGTTGTCGGAATCGGCCGCCGAATATGTGCGGGTGGCGCCCTGGCTGGTGATATTCCCGGGGCTGGCCATTAGTCTCGCGGTGTTCGGCACCAATCTGTTCGGGGACGCGCTGCGCGACATCCTCGACCCGCGGCTGCGCGACTGATGTCGGCCGTCGTGACCGAAAGGCCGCAAGATCGGACGGGGCAGGCGGACGCGCCGCTGCTCGCGGTCGAGGGCCTGCAGACCTATTTCGACCTGCGGCTCGGCGTCGTGAAAGCGGTCGACGGCGTGAGCTTTTCCTTGGCGCCGAATGAGACGCTGGCGATCGTCGGAGAATCCGGCTGCGGCAAGAGCATCACCGCGCTGTCGCTGATGCGATTGGTGCCCGATCCGCCCGGCCGCATCGCCGGCGGCTCGGTCAAGCTCGACGGCGTCGACTTGCTCAAGCTCGACGACGAGGCCATGCGCGGCGTGCGCGGCAAAGACATCGCCATGATCTTTCAGGAGCCGATGACCTCGCTCAACCCGGTGCTCACCATCGGCAGCCAGATCGCCGAAGTCGTGCTGCTGCACGAAAACGTCGGCCGCCAGCAGGCCTGGGACAAGGCGATCGAGATGCTGCGCATCACCCGCATCCCCGAGCCGGAGCAGCGCGCCAAGGAATATCCGCATCAATTGTCGGGCGGCATGCGCCAGCGCGCCATGATCGCCATGGCGCTCGCCTGCAATCCGAAAGTGCTGATTGCCGACGAGCCGACCACCGCGCTCGACGTCACCATCCAGGCGCAGATCCTCGACCTCATCATCGACCTGCAGCGCAAGCTCGGCACCGCCGTGATCCTGATCACGCACGACCTCGGCGTGGTGGCGGAAGTCGCACAGCGCGTGATCGTGATGTATGCCGGGCGCAAGGTCGAGGAGGCGCCGGTCGAGGAATTGTTCGCGCGCCCGCAGCATCCCTATACGCACGGGCTGATGGCCTCGATCCCGCGGCTGACCTTGATGCGGGGGGAACCCGCGGGCAACACCGAGCGCTTGCAGGAAATCCCCGGCATGGTGCCGGCGCTGAGCAATTTGCCGCCGGGCTGCGTGTTCGCGCCGCGCTGCGCGCATGCCGAACAACGTTGTCGCGATGCCTATCCCCCTTATGAGGAGAAGCGGCCCGGCCATTGGGCGGCCTGCTGGCGCTCGCACGAGCTATACGGTGACGGCAATGCTTGAGCCGAACGCCAAGGCGGCCGTGCTGGCGGTGCGCGACCTCAAGAAGCATTTCCCGATCAGCCACGGCCTGTTGCAGCGCGCCGCCGGCACGGTGTTTGCGGTCGATGGCGTCAGCTTCACGATCGGGGAGGGCGAGACGCTCGGGCTGGTCGGCGAATCCGGCTGCGGCAAGTCGACGGTCGGACGCACGGTGCTGCGCCTGATCGAGCCGACCGCAGGCCACATCTCGATCTCCGGCACGGAGATCACTCACCTCGACAAGAAGGCGCTGCGGCCTTACCGGCGGCAGATGCAGATCATCTTCCAGGACCCGTTCTCCTCGCTCGACCCCAGAATGTCGGCCGGCGACATCGTGGCCGAGCCGCTGCGCGTGCACCGCATCGCCAAAGGCAAGGACGTGAAGGCGAAAGTTGCCGCGCTGTTCGACCGCGTCGGCCTGCGCAAGGCGCAGATGGACAGCTATCCGCACCAGTTCTCCGGCGGCCAGCGCCAGCGCATCGGGATCGCGCGTGCGCTGGCGCTGCAGCCGAAGCTGATCGTCGGCGACGAGCCGGTCTCGGCGCTCGACGTTTCGATCCAGGCGCAGGTGCTCAACTTGATGCTCGATTTGCAGCGCGAGATGGGGCTCGCTTATCTGTTCATCTCGCACAATCTGGCGGTGGTCGAGCACATCAGCCATCGCATCGCGGTGATGTATCTCGGGCGCATCGTCGAATATACCGATAAGCGCACGCTGTTTACGCGCCCCCTGCATCCCTATACCGAGCAGCTTTTATTGGCAGTGCCGGTGCCCGACCCACGCGTCAAACGCGCCAAGCGCGTGCTGCAAGGCGACGTGCCGAGCCCGATCAATCCGCCGTCGGGCTGTCATTTCCACACCCGCTGTCCGTATGCGGTCGAGCGCTGCCGCGTCGAGTCCCCCGCCTTGCGCGAGGTCAGGCCGGGGCAGATGGTGGCCTGCCATCTGCGCTGACGCGCTTTTCCTGCTACAAGGCGGACCCATTCTGCAAGGCCAATAATGCCAGCAACGCCCGCTAACACCTCCAAGATCAACCCCAACCCATTCACCACGCGGCCCGAGATCGAGGGCACCTTCGGCGTCGTCGCCTCGACGCATTGGATCGCGACCGCGGTCGGCATGGGCGTACTGGAGAAGGGCGGCAATGCCTTCGACGCCGCCTGCGCCACCGCCTTTACGCTGCAGGTGGTCGAGCCGCATCTCAATGGACCGGGCGGCGACGTGCCGGTGATCGTTCACGACGTCAAGCGCGGCAAGACCGAAGTGATCTGCGGGCAGGGGCCGGCGCCTGCCGGTGCGACCGTCAAGCATTATCGCGACGAGCTTGGCCTCGACATGGTTCCCGGCACCGGGCTTTTGGCCGCCTGTGTGCCGGGCATGTTCGATACTTGGATGCTGCTGCTGCGCGACTACGGCACGATGCGGCTTGCCGATGTGCTGGCGCCGGCGATCGGCTACGCCAAAAACGGCTATCCGCTAGTCGAGCGTATCACCGCCACGATCGACATGGTCAGGGAGATGTTCCGCGACCATTGGCCGACTTCGGCCGCGCTCTACATGCCGAACGGCGAGGTCCCGGCGCCGGGCAGCATCTTCACCAACGTCACGCTTGCGGAAACATATTTGCGGGTGCTGCGCGAAGCTGAAAGCGCCGGCGGCGATCGCGTCGCGCAGATCGAGCGCGCGCGCAAGACCTGGTCGCAAGGCTTCGTCGCGCAGGCGATAGACACATTCTGCCGCACGCAAGACGTCATGGACACCTCCGGCGAGCGCCACCGCGGCGTACTCACCGGTGGCGACATGGCGAAATGGCAGGCCACAATCGAGGCGCCGATCCACTATGATTACGGCCGCTACCGGGTGATGAAGGCCGGCCCGTGGTCGCAAGGTCTCGCGACTTTGCAAACCCTGGCTTTGCTCAAAGGCTACGACCTCGACCGGCTTTCGCCGGTCAGTGCCGACTTCATTCATTTGCAGATCGAGGCGACCAAGCTCGCCTTTGCCGACCGCGACACGTTCTACGGCGACCCGAAATTCGTGAAGGTGCCGATCGACGAGCTGCTGTCCGGCGCCTACAACGCCGAGCGGCGTAAGCTCATCACCGACCGCGCCTCGCTCGAGCAGCGGCCGGGGAATATCCCCGGATTCGGCAAACGGCTCGAGTTGCGCCTGGCGACGGGAGCGCGCGCCGCGGTGTCGAGCGCCGGTGCCGGCGAGCCGACGGTCGGACGCATCTGGACGCATGACGAGGATCATCTGCCCGACCTTGCCGGCAAGCGCGAGCAAATGGGCGCGACGCCGGGCGACACCGTCCACTTCGACATTATCGACCGCGACGGCAATATGGTGTCGTCGACGCCGTCCGGCGGCTGGCTGCATTCCTCGCCGGTCATTCCCGAGCTTGGTTTTTGTCTCGGCACCCGCGCCCAGCAGTTCTGGCTGGACGAGGAGCATCCCTCGGCGCTGATGCCTGGAAAGCGCCCGCGCTCGACGCTGACGCCGACCATGGCGCTGCGCGACGGCGAGCCCTACCTCGCTTGGGGCTCGCCCGGCGGCGACCAGCAGGACCAGTGGATCGGTCAGATGTTCCTGCGCCACGTCCACTTCAATATGAACTTGCAGGAGGCGATCGACGCGCCGGCCTGGCACTCCGAGCATTTCACGGCGTCGTTCTGGCCGCGCCAGGCGCGCCCCGGTGTGATGGTCATCGAGTCCCGCGTGCCGCAAGCGACGATCGAGGAACTGCGCGCCCGCGGCCACGAGGTCGAAGTCGGCCCGGCCTGGTCGGAGGGCCGCTTGACCGCCGCGTCGCGGGTCGGAGTCCGCCGCCGCGCCGGCGCCAATCCGCGCGGCATGCAGGGCTACGCCGCTGGGCGCTGAGCTCTTGTTTTTTCGGCCGTTTCCGGCATCCTCGAAAACCGTGCATATCCGCGCAAGGCGTTGCGTCATGCAGCTTTTCACCACCTCCGAAGCCGCCCGCTATCTCCGCCTCAAAGAGCGCAAGGTCTACGAAATGGTGGCGGAGGGCACCGTGCCCTGCACCAAGGTCACCGGACGCTGGCTGTTTCCCAAGGCCGAGCTCGACCATTGGCTGGCGGCCAGCATCACGCGGCCGGCCGGCATGGCGCGGCCCGAACCGGCGCCGATCGTCGCCGGCAGCCACGATCCGCTGCTCGAATGGGCGCTGCGCGAAAGCGGCAGCGGGCTGGCCACGCTGGCGGTCGGTAGCGAAACGGGCCTGGCGCGCTTTGCCGCCGGCGAAGCGCTGGCGGCGGCCATGCATCTGCATGCGCTCGAGGATGCGACGGCTGACGCCAATGTCGCGGTTTTGCGCGAACGCGGAGACCTGCAGGACGCGGTGATGATCGGCTTCTGTCGCCGCGAGCAGGGCTTCCTGGTCGCATCGGGCAATCCGCACAAAATCGCGACGATCGGCGACGTGATCGGCACGCGCGCGCGTATCGCGCTGCGTCCGAAAGGCGCCGGCGCGCAATTGCTGCTGCTTGCGCTCTTGCATCGCGCCCAGGCCAAACTCGACGATCTTGCCGCCGGGCCGGTATGCCCGACCGGTCCCGACATCGCACAGGCGATCCGCGCCGGCCGCGCCGACACCGGCATCGCCACGCGCGCGGTCGCCGCCGCGGCGGGGCTCGCTTTCGTGCCGATCGTGTGGGAGCCATTCGATCTCTTGCTGCGCCAGCGCGACTATTTCCAGCCGCCGATGCAGGCGCTCGCCCGTTTTATGCGCTCGGACGCGCTCGCTGCGCGCGCGCAGGAGCTGGGCGGCTACGATGTCGCCGAGGCCGGCGCGGTGCGATTTGTGGGCTGATCGCCGGGCCGCTTGACAACGGCATACTGGCTGTCTCCGACGTCCCTGATGGCATCGGGCGTCGTGTTGCTCAAAGCGGCGAACCCCTCGAGTCTTTCCGGCCTTATATAGCTGAATTGGCCCCAATGGACGACTTGCAAGCCGGCCCGTTCGAGCGCCTGCTGAAAGGAAATCTTGGAAAAATAACGCACCGGCAGCCCGAACGGCTGGTCGAGCGATGCCAGGGCGTAGCGGTCGAAAGCCTCGACTGTCTGTATGGTCTTATCGAATTGAAAAATAAACCGCTCACGCTCCTGTTGGGTGGTAGCGATTATGGCCAAACCATCCGGCGCCAAAAGCTCACGGACGTCGAGAAGTATCTGATCGCAAACCGATGTCGCCACGTGCTGCAGCACCATTGAAAGCGTGATCACGTCAAAACGCTCTTGCGGATACGCCGTTCTGAATTCGAGGCTGCTGGTGTTGAAGATGCGCGTGCGTGCGCCATCATGGTAAGTCTTGAAGCAGTGCTCGAACCGTTCCGGATCCGGCTCCAATCCGACCAATACGGCTGCGCTGGGATGGACGATATCGATAATGCGCCCCCAACCCGAACCGATATCCAAATAACGTGCGTTTGCCTTGCAGGCGACGATCACCTTGAGCAGGGATAGGTATTCTTCTTCGGGATCGCCGGTGCCATCGCCAATGCGGCTGGTGAATACGCGCAAATAGTCGGAGATTTCTTCGTCGCTG
>Ga0207693_10005805_pt1 | contig 10238 bp, 12 predicted proteins | sample LARL81metaG_FD_184347 | JGI IMG/M metagenome (GOLD analysis project Ga0207693, IMG submission 184347) | Corn, switchgrass and miscanthus rhizosphere microbial communities from Kellogg Biological Station, Michigan, USA - LAR L8-1 metaG... | ecosystem: Host-associated > Plants > Roots >... | reverse complement strand
CCAGATCGAATGAGGACAAGTATTCAGCGCTGCTGTTGGACTGCCCTTCTTGTAAGACTACTGACAGCGCCTTATCTTCGGCCGCCCTTTCTTCCGCCTTTGCGCGAGCTTGACTTGCTTCGCTTTTTCCCGCGGCCTCCTCCACCTTCCTTACGGCCACCTTTGTCCGATTTGTTAACGATCGCCCATGCAAGGCGTTCCGCTTCTTTACTGCTGACTCCACGTTTCTTGTAGCCTCTTTCAATCTTCGATGCGTTTCGTTTTTGCTTCGATGTGTATTTCTTCTTGCTTCCTCGTGCCATGGATTACCTCGCTCTCAAGTTTCTGGATATGACAACGCATTTCGTGTATAGCCTGGACCTAGTTTTGGCCTGTGAAGTTGATACGCGCGTCTTAGTTTCGCTCGGCGATAGTCTGACGGTAAAAGACCGATGATCACAATCGCGCCAGCCCGCAACCAGCTGGTACGGATACCTTGGATGCGAAAAAGAATTGGCCAGCGCACCGTCGCAGCTCTTCAACCACGCTGTAACAAATCCAGTCGAAGTAACACCCAGCTCAGGCTGGCATGAGCAATGCCTCGGCGATTTGCGATCGTCTCTACGGATCGTGAAAGACATACCAGAGTCCAGCGGCAGTGACGAGCAACTGAAGTAAGATGATACCGATCGGTTTCATGCCGGGATTTCGCCTCGTGTCATGTTGAGCGAAGCGAAACATCTCTGGCTCTTTCCGAGGGTCTCATGGGAAACTGATCAGAGATTCTTCGCTTCGCTCAGAATGACAACAACGCATTTTCAACATGCCGGTTAAATACGACGCGGTCATAGTCGGCTCGGGACCGAACGGTCTCGCGGCCGCGATCACGCTCGCGCGCGCGGGTTGTTCAGTTCTTGTGTGCGAAGCGAATGCGATAATCGGCGGAGGAGCGCGCTCCGCGGAACTAACGCTGCCAGGTTTTCTGCATGATGTTTGCTCAGCAGTCCATCCGCTCGCGGCAGGTTCTCCATTTTTCACGACTCTTCCGCTCGAGCGATCTGGTCTCACATGGATCCAACCTGAAATCCCATTGGCGCATCCGCTTGATGACGGTTCCGCGGCGTGCCTGCACCGAGATATCAATCGCACGGCAGAACAACTTGCCGGCGACTCGGGCGCTTATCGGCGGTTAATGAAGCCGCTCGTTCCTCATTGGGAAAATTTAGCGAATGAATTCCTGCAGCCGATGCTCCACTTGCCGCGACATCCAGTGATATTGGCGCACTTCGGGATTTTGGGAATTTGCCCGACAACATTACTGGCGAAGTTCTTGTTTAAGAACGAACCGGCCCGCGCCCTTTTCGCTGGAATTGCTGCGCATTCATTTCTTCCTTTGGAAGCGCCGGTCTGCTCCGCGTTTGGTTTGGTGCTCGGGCTTGCCGGGCATGTCGTCGGCTGGCCAATTCCCCGCGGCGGTTCGCAGCAAATTACAAACGCGCTCGTTGCCTATCTTCGTGAGCTTGGCGGCAAGATCGAGATTGAATACAGAGTCGATGATCTAAACGACCTGCCGAAGTCGCGTGCCGTTATTCTGGATATTTCTGTGTGGGAATTCTTGCGCGTCGCTGGTCACCAAATGCCGCCACGCTACCGCCGGCGACTGGAATCGTTTCGGCATGCACCTGGAATTTTCAAAATCGATTACGCCCTAAGTAAGCCGATTCCCTGGAGAGCGGAAGCTTGCCGACGTGCCGGCACAATTCATCTCGGCGGCACGATCTCTGAAATTGCATCGGCGGAGAGCGATGTCTCGCGAGGAAAAGTTCCCGAGCGGCCATTTGTACTCGTGGCGCAACAGAGCTTGTTCGATGAAACTCGAGCTCCAACCGGACAACATACGCTTTGGGCCTATTGCCACGTTCCATTCAATTGCAATGTGAATATGTCGAATCGAATTGAAGCCCAAATCGAGCGATTCGCTCCCGGTTTTCGCGATTGTATTCTCGCCCGTCACAAAATGAACGCGGCTGAGCTTGAGAAAGGAAACCGCAATTTAACCGGCGGCGACATCAACGGCGGTGCAGCAGATCTGGCACAGTTGATTGCCCGCCCGGTTTTCAGTCCCACGCCCTACCGCACTCCGCTTGAGGGAGTTTACCTATGCTCGGCTTCCACTCCGCCGGGTGGTGGCGTTCATGGGATGTGCGGTTTTCACGCAGCCCGCGCAGCATTGCGCGAGATCTTCAGCGTCGAATTCGTTCGCTGACGGCAACGCATTTGTCGCCGCGGTTTTGCGCAATCATTTCCTTACGCTGCAAACCACTGTTCGTTTTCGAACCGTACCTTGATAGCTATTCATCAAAAAGGAACAAACCATGAAGACAAAAAGGGTAATTGCCACAATAACGGTTAGTGCTGGCCTCATTCTCGGAGCAGCCGCGTTAGCGCAAGAAGAGACTCCCGTAGACATGAAGGACCTGCCATCCCCGGCGCAAACCACTATCAAGGAAAAAGCTGGTAGCGATCAGATTCTTCGCGTCGCAAAGGAGACTCGCAAAGGCAAAGAATGCTATGACGCGGTCGTCAACAAGAACGGGAAGGAAGTGGCTATTCGGGTGGATTCCAACGGCAAGTTCATGGGCACTCATCCAGAGAAGGCCGAGCAAAAGGCGAAGACCAAGGGATACTAATCAGTGCGGGTCGGGTCGAGTACTGCCTGCCTCTGGGTGGGTGGACTTTTCCCGGTAGCGGATTAATGGGATCGAGTCGCCTGTTTCGAGGGATCATAAAGGCGCCGTGGGGACGGTCTATGCTCGAACTCGTACGCAATCGCGTTGCGACATACGACCGGCCAGGCTTTGAGAACCGTCAAATAAGTTGATGGGAGATCCACGAAACGTCGCGCACGCCAAAAAAGTTAGCCAGGAGAAGCATCATAAGGAAAAGCATGGTAAAAAGGCTGGCCCTATTTCGTCGCAGCGCGCCAAGAACGTCCAAACCGAAACGAAGGTTGCCACCGAGAGCACTGCACCGAGGGCCGAAGCTCCGAAACCAACTCAACCAGTAGAACCGACGCAGCTCGAGAAATCACTAGCAGTCCTCTCCAAACTTAAAGAACTGGAGTTCCATTCACGCGCGAATATCGAAAAGCTAGCTGAACTCAGTTTGACCATTGAGGAGGAGCTTAAGCAAAAGCCATTTGCTGAGGCGATCGGCGCCGTTTACGCAGCGCAGGATGGATTTCAATCCAAGATCTTGAAGTTGATTGAAGACTATGAAGCGGAGTGTGCGCGTTTGTCGGGTTCTGCCTGACATTCGCTGCTGATCCAGCAGACTTCGATTCTTTTTCGCAATCTTTTTGCGCGCCAACGAGCACTCAGTTTCGAACAATCCCTAAACCTGAGAGTCAAAACTTAACAGACATGAAAACGAGAAACCTATTCACAGTAGCAGTGATAGGCGCCGGGCTCACATTCGGCGTAACTGCACAAGCCAAAGAAGAAAAACACGAAGAACAAACCATCAACAGTTCTGATGTCCCCGCTGCGGTACAATCGGCTGCCCAGGCGCAGGCCCAAGGCGGAACAATTGTCCGTTGGGAAAAGGAAGGCGCCAACTTTGAAGCCGTCATTGATAAAAACAGCAGACAAATTGGTCTCGAGATAGATGCCAACGGAAAAGTGTTGAGTAAGCACAACGAAGCCAAAGAGCACAAGGAAAAGGGTGCCAAGTACTGATTTTTGGGTGGAATCGCGTTTGTCCTAAACGCGATAGTGGGAGAAGCGCGGCGAGGATGGATTGTCTTTGACATCGTCTTCGCCGCCTTCGCACTTTTAGGCGATTGTAACCGGCGTCGCTGACCCCGAGCACAGTTTTCAAGCGAACGCGCGAATGCTCGAGTAGATTATTCCACCAAGGATTGCCCCAATAGCTACCAAAGCAACGTCGCGCTTCAGCAAAGCGATCAGAAGAAAGGAAATCACCGCGATAATGACAGTGGGCCAGTCAACGAGCGCCCCGGGAATCAAATCCAGCGATACGACCGCGATGACGCCCACGACTGCGGCACTGACCCCGGCCAGGAAGGCCTGAATCGGACGATTCTCCCTGAGTTTTTCAACATAATGCGCACCTGCGATTACAAAAATGAATGACGGCAAGAAGACGAAGAATGTTGCCAACACTGCTCCGGGGATACCGCTGGCGAGATAACCGACGAATGTTGTGAACAACATGAACGGCCCGGGCGTTGCGACGCTGAGGGCGACGCCATCGAGCAACTGGCCATCCGAAAGCCAATGGTATTGCGCGACTGCTCCACGTTGCACAAAGACAAGCGATGCATACGCGCCACCAAAGCTCAGTAATCCGGTCTTAAGAAATAGCCAGGCGACTTGGAGCCGTCGAGAATCGAGTAATGGAAGCGTCAGACCTAGTCCGCCGACCACCAGCGGCAGTGTCGGCGCAATCTTTCTTGGCAACGGCAATCCTCGGTCGACGATGAGGTTCAACACACCGGCAATCAGGAGAATCAGCAGGAAGTTGATTCCGGCAAAATGCATTCCTACGAATGCGCCGACGAGTAAGATTGCCAGAAAAAAATTCCGGATTGAAGCGCGTCCGAGCTTGATGATACCTGCGGCAATAATGCCCAGCACAGCCGGCTTAAGAACGTAGAGCGCGTTGTTAACCTGAGGCAGCTTGCCATACTTAACATAAAACCAACTCAAGACGATCATCACGACTGCGCCAGGCAGAATGAAAGTGAGTCCCGCGAGAATTCCGCCCCAAAGCTTTCTCTTCAGATACCCGACATAGATCGCAAGTTGGAGTGCTTCAGGACCGGGAAGCATGTGACAGAAAGCCATGATCTTGACAAAGCGGTCCTTGGACAACCAGTGGCGCTTCTCTACCATGTGATTGAACATCATCGTGATCTGCGCGACGGGGCCGCCGATATTAACGAAACCGAGAAAAAGAAAATAAAGAAATACTTCGCGCCACGACGGCATCTGATGACCCGCGTCCCGCTCGTTCTCTTGGACGTGATTCATCGTGGTCGCAAAAACGCGTACAGGGCGTCGAAGCATTCAAAGCCGCGTCGCAGAATCTCCTGGTCAGATAAACCTTCTTTCGCCCAGCCTTTGAGGACACGATCGATTCCGACCGCCTCGACGCGCTGAAATCGCGCGTCGTCCAAGTCCGCGTCGTGGATCATCTCTCCTATCTTGACTAGAGATTTGTCTGAAATCGCAAACCGCCTGATCAGCGTTTCGAAGGTGCAGTAATTGCCGTGATGCGAAAAGTCGGCGTCTAGCATGTCGAACGGAATAGCGCCGGGAATCGAATCGACTGTAGGCGCGAAGACGAATTTCGGTCTGCGATCAATAAATCTGGTGATTAGCCAGGCCGACCCGACGCGGTCGATCTCGGGGCGCGGACGCGTCAGCCATGTTTTTCCCTGGTATTGCTTTACGTCAAATTTTTCGAGTTGTCGCGACCCCTTCGGTCCTTCCGCGCGCCGAAGCAGCATTGCTAAATCGTGTCCGCGCGGGCTGTCGAAGAAATCGACCGCGCGAACTTCCCGAAACCGCCGCGTGAGCCGCTCAAGTTCCGAGCTTGCCTCTTCGGCGTCCATTTTCTTTTGCTGCGGGATGAAACTCTGAAGACATTTTCGTAACTCAACGTAGTCCTTTGCTCGTGCGTCGTTGAAGATCGCGATGACTCTCCCTTTGGTCAGACCCTCGATTTCGTGAGCACGAACGAGGGTAGAATCGCCGCCATAATCTCGGATCTGTTTCGCGAGCCATTGGAACTGCTCGTACTGGGCGGGCTCATCCGGCAGCAGGTATGTCGATGTCTTAATCTGCACGGCGCCCATTTTTTTCAGGCGCCGCCAGACCGCCACGCGCTCGGTATTACGGTTCGTCGGAAGGCTGAATAGCAGCAGTAGCCAGGAATTCGCCGCGATCACAACTCATCCTGGACAAATGAAAGATGTATTGCAAATGTTATTTGAACTTACATTCAGCCTGCGCTGTCTTAGAACGTTAGGCCGTAATCACAATGGAGGGCCCCATGGTAAAAAATCTTGTTTTTCGCACAACAATTCTCCTCGGACTTATCTCGAACGCACTCGCTGCTGACCTCGATACGGCGCGCATTGACCAAATCACTGGCCTGAATGGCAAGTTCAACGAGAAAGAAGGTGTCTATAAAGTGACCCTTCCGCGCAATAACGTAAAAATCGTCGTCGATGGATGGACCATGCCGCCGTTCATGGGTCTGGGCACTTGGGCCGCGTTCACCATTACACCAACTGGCGCCATGGTGATGGGTGACACAGTTCTCTTTGAAGACGAAGTGAACGCCGCGATGTCGGCAGCATTCGATAACGGACTCAACGTAACGGCGCTGCATAACCATTTCTTCTTCGATCGACCCAAAGTTTACTTCATGCACATTGAAGGCGAAGGCGCAGCTGACAAATTGGCAGGCGCTGTAAGAAAGGTCTATGACAGCGTTAAACAAATCCGCGCAGCCAATCCGCAGCCAAAAGATTCTTTCGACAGTAAGCCGTTACCAAAAAAAAGTTCGATTACTGCTGGGCCGCTCGACGAGATCTTTGGAACGCAGGGTGAATCCAAAGATGGAATGGTAAAATTCACATTCGGTCGTCCTGCAAAAATGCATGGTGTCACACTCGGCAACACCATGGGCGTGAACACGTGGGCGGCGTTCGCAGGTAGTGACGACAACGCCGTTGTCGATGGAGATTTTGCAGTCACCGAAGATGAGTTGCAGCCTGTTCTGAAATCGCTGCTCAAGGAGAAGATCAACATTGTTGCTATCCACCAGCACATGATGCATGAAGAGCCGCGAATCATGTTCTTCCATTATTGGGGCAGAGGCACTGCTAAAGACCTGGCACAGGCTATCAAAGGCGGATTTCTGATCGGTGGAGTGCTTGGGATTAGCTCGCCATTGCAAAATTGAGCGAGTCTTTCTCGAGCAAGGCAACGTACCTTGCCGTTGCAGTTTGTTGCACCGGCATCGTCACGGTCGGTGCACAGAGTGCCGCGCCACTTAAATTAGAACAAACGATCCGATTATCAGGTGTCGAAGGACGCATCGACCATTTCGCGTTCGATCCCGCTGGCGAAAGATTGTTCGTTTGTGCACTCGGCAATAACACCGTCGAAGTAATCGATTTGCGCAAGCGCGAGCGTGTCCACTCGATTACAGGTCTCGGCGCCCCACAAGGAGTCGCCTATGTCCCGGAAGTCGATCGTTTGTTTGTTGCCAATGACAAAGACGGTATTTGCAAGATCTACGATGGAAAATCATTCCAGGTGCTTGGACAGCTGGACTTCAAAGATGACGCTGACAACGTCCGGTACGATGAGGCGACGGAGAAGATTTATGTCGGATTTGGTAACGGAGGCATTGCCGTTGTTAATACGCCCGACGGGAAACAGCTCGGCTCGATCGAACTCAGTGCACATCCCGAAGCTTTTCAGCTGGAGAAAAACGGTAACCGGATTTTCGTCAATGTTCCCAATTCGCATCACGTGGAGGTAATCGATCGCAACAAGGGCGAAGTCATTGCAGGATGGAAAACAGATCTAGCCTTTGGGAATTTCCCTATGGCGCTCGACGAAGCCAATCATCGATTGTTCGTCGGCTGCCGGCTTCCCTCCAGACTTGTGGTGCTCAACACCGATTCGGGTGCGGTTGTTACAAAGGTCGAGATGTCCGGCGATTCGGATGACCTTTTTTACGACGGCAAGCGACACCGCGTTTACGCGATCTGTGGCGCTGGAAAGATCGACGTCATCGAGGAGACCGATCCAAAAACCTATAAACCCTTAACCAGAGTCGATACAGCAAATGGCGCTCGCACGGGGCTCTTTGTTCCCGAACGCGATACCTTGTTCGTGGCTGTTCCGCATCGGGGTTCACAAGAAGCAGAAATTCGCTGTTATCGGGTCGAATAGCTACCACGACAATATGGAGCTGCATAACAGACTGTTGCTCATCAGCAACTCGACCGTTTACGGCCGCGGCTATCTCGATCATGTCGAATACGAGATCAAGAGGTTCCTCGGCAGCGCGCAACACGTTTTATTTTTTCCCTTCGCCTTACAGGATCGGAACGCTTATACCGCCACAGCCAGAAACCGCTTTGGTGCCATGGGTTACTCTGTCGAATCCGCGCACGAAACTACGGTGCCACGGAAAGCAATTGAGGAAACCGACGCAATTTTTATCGGCGGAGGCAACACCTTCCGTTTGCTCAAGGCTCTTGAGGATTTTGATCTCATTGAAGCCATTCGCCGCAAAGTAAGTGGCGGAGCGCCTTATATCGGTAGCAGCGCTGGTTCGAATGTTGCAGGACCGACGATCAAAACGACGAAGGACATGCCAATCGTTCAGCCGCGATCGTTTGATTCCCTGGCTCTGGTGCCGTTTCAGATCAGCCCCCACTATCTGGATCCCGACCCGAATTCCACCCACATGGGAGAAACGCAGGAAGAACGAATTCTGCAATTTCTCGAAGAAAATAACACACCTGTCGTCGGCATTCGCGAAGGTGCGTGGTTGTTGTGCAACGATGGTAACGTCGCTCTGAAAGGTGAAACGGGCGCGAGAATTTTCCGTCGCGGACAGGCTCCAGTCGAGGTCACGCCTGGCACTGAAATCTCTAGGTTAATTGAAGCACCGAATCCAATTTGAAAAAACGCTCTTACTGCGTCGCACCGATGTCGAAGAGCTGCTCAGCTTGCACGAGTGCATCGCTGCGGTAGACGGAATCTTTCGGTTGCAAGGCGAGGGAAAAGTTCCGCCACCTCGAATTCTTGGAGTGAATGCTCCGCGCGGTGGACTGCATGTTAAAGCCGGATTGCTGCCGGGCGACAGGAACTATCTTGTTGCGAAACTCAACGCCAACTTCCCACGTAACAATGCGCATTTCGGTTTGCCGACAATTCAAGGCGTGATTGTCGTGTTCGATGCGAACAACGGCGTCCCGCTCGCGATTCTTGATTCAATCGACATTACAATTAAACGCACCGCCGCCGCATCGGCCGTGGCAGCCAAATACCTTGCTCGAAAGGAGTCATCTGTCGCAACTATTTGTGGCTGCGGACGGCAGGGTCGCGCGCAACTTCGTGCCGTCCTGCTAGTTCTACCGCTGACGAAAATCTATGCGTTCGACCTAAACGAACGTGCAGCGGTTGATTTCAGAAACGAACTTTCGCCTCAGCTAAAGATCGGCATCGAACCTGTTCACAATTTGGCAAGCGCGATTCAGAAAAGCGATGTCTGTATCACGTGCACAACAGCGAATGAATTCTTCGTGCGCAAAAACGATGTCAGGCCCGGCACTTTTATCGCAGCAGTTGGCGCGGACAACGAACACAAACAGGAAATCGACTCGGCTTTGATCGCCTCGGCAAAAGTCGTCGCCGACAGTTTGGAGCAATCTTGCGCGATCGGCGAGGTGCATCATGCGATCGCTGACGGGCTAATGTGGAAAGAAGATATTTACGCGGAGCTATGCGAAATCGTTGCCGGGCAAAAAATCGGTCGCGTCGCCGATGATGAAATCATTGTTTTCGACAGCACCGGTGTCGCCATTGAGGACGCTGTTGCCGCGGCTGCCGTTTATGAAAAAGCGCTCGCGAACGGCATTGGCACTAATTTCCACTTTTGCGGCCTGAAATCATGAAATGGATCACCCGCGAGAAAATTAAAGTGGATCGGGTGGCCTGCCCGTGGCTCATCCGGAATTTCATCGATTCGGAGGCGGAATTTGTTTTTCTTCCGCGCGACACTGATTGGGCGCAGATCGATGACGGAATCGTGTTCGACGTGCCCAATTGCGAGCTCGGGCATCACGCTGAAGACGTTTCGTTCAACTCGATCCTGAAAAAATATAAGCTCACCAATCCAGCACTGGTTTTACTCGGCGAAGTCGTTCGGGCGGCTGATTCGCACCCGCGCAATCCGCATCCAGCTGGAGAAGGATTGCGCTGGATCGCGGGTGGCTTCGGCGCACTCGGATTGAGCGATCATGAAATCCTCGAACGCGAATTTGTCGTTTACGACGCGCTTTACGCAGAATGCAAACGCCGAGTCAGCCGCGATTAAGTCGCTTTGGAAAGCTAGCTGATTTTTTCGGGCTTAAACGCAATCTGGTTATCCTGCTCATCGCCATTTTTGTCATAGGCGCCGGCGAGGAACTTTGGATGCGTTTC
>Ga0207693_10005804_pt1 | contig 10238 bp, 12 predicted proteins | sample LARL81metaG_FD_184347 | JGI IMG/M metagenome (GOLD analysis project Ga0207693, IMG submission 184347) | Corn, switchgrass and miscanthus rhizosphere microbial communities from Kellogg Biological Station, Michigan, USA - LAR L8-1 metaG... | ecosystem: Host-associated > Plants > Roots >... | reverse complement strand
AAGTGCGAGATTTCGCGCGTGCCACCGGCCGTCGAATTCTCGATGAGAGGACGTGGGAGCCTTACCCGCGCCAGGCGGAAGCGCGGATCACGCTGCAGAAATTCCCACGGGTGAAATGCGGATCCTTTTCCGCGAGCACGTCGGCCTTTACGTTGCCGAATGTCGTCTCCGGCTTGTGCTTGATGCCGTCGTAGAATGCCTGGATGATGTCTTCCTTGAAGTACTCGCTACGCGGGTGGGCATGCACCACCGCCTCGCGCTCCGCATCGCTGTATTCCGAATAAGCGATACCAAGTACGTCCATTTCGACGCCGGCCGTCACCAGGGCTACCACGGGGTGCATGTACTCGGGGATGCCCGGTGTCGTGTGCAAGGCGATCGCGGTCCAGACCGTGTCGACATCTTGTTGCGCGATGCCGTGGCTTCGCAGGAAGTCCCGGGCGACGTTCGCGCTGTCAACTTCGAAACGATGATCCGCGCTGCTGTGCTGGTGCGTCAGACCCATATCGTGGAACATCGCGCCCGCATAGAGCAGTTCGGGATCGAAGCTCAATCCGCGACGCTTGCCTGCCAGAGCGCCCCAGTAATAAACGCGGCTCGAATGGTGAAACAGCAACGGCGTCTCGGTATCGTGCACCAGTTCGGTTATCTCGCGAGCGAGCTTGCTATCGGGTACGCTGATTCCCGCCGGATTGGTGTTCACTGGAAGGTGGACGTTCACTCTATGCCTCCTGCCGATTGATCCTAGGGAAAGATTGCCGATCACATGAACCGATGAATCGGCCCGGGCGTTGCCCAAGTGGCACTAAGACTAGGAATGTTGAGACACCTCGCTCAATTGTACGTCGGTAAGCGTCCGATATTGAAAAAGGATCGGGCGAGTAATACGGAAGTTTAGGGTACTGGTCCGATGCGACCGATGTGTCGAGCCCTGGCAAACCGTCGACCAGCTCGCCGCGGACACCGCAATTCACACACGCGGGGCAATAGAAGGTGGCGGATCCGCGAGATCTCGAAATCTGCCAAGCGGCGTTTTTCGGCCGTATCGCAAAAAAGAAGCGGACGGCTTCCGCCCGCCTCAGTGGGGGAAGGGGACGAGGCAACGAAAGCCGCCCGCAGTGGCAGCTATGAGACGCCGCGTCAGGGAGGAAACTGCGGCCGGGCTGCTTGGTCTATAATTAGATCCGGCCAACCGGCGGCTCCATTAAACAGACGTTTATTTGCACTAAATTGAAGTTTGGCTGGTTTGCCTTTGATGGCGACGTGCCGCAGCGCCTCGTTAGCCTGTAAGTCAGAACGCACTTCGGTATCGTGAAAGCGCGCGAGGGCTACCATATACCCACAAGGGCTCGTCACATTCGCTTTGGCCGTGATTCGTCATGCAAGCCGCGCTCCAGGGCGGAGCAGCTACCTCGCGGCTCTCCTCCCCGTTGTAGGCCTGCGGCCGTGCGCCGTGTTCGTATGTTCTCGCCTCAGCGGTAGCTGACATCGCGAGTGCAAGCAGCGATGCCGCCAGCAGACATCTCATCTTCATCGTTTTTGCTCCTCCATTGCGGGCTCAAAGCGACCAAGAGAAATCGTGGCCGCTCGCATCGATTGTGCGTAGCCGACCCACAAGTGTGAGCTCTCGCGGCCAGAATTGTTTGCCCGAGATTGCGGGTGCATGGTCGATTTTGCGCCGGATTTGACTGGGGTTTCGAGGGACTTTGGCCCCCCTCGGGCCCGCGCCCGACGCCCGCGGCGCGACGACCGAATTGCCGGATTTAGTCAAAATGCTTAATCTCGACCGGCGGAAACGCTGGACGCCCTGCGATGACAGGGCGCCAGGTCAGTTCTCAGTAAGCTGATCGCGTATCGTCATCGGGACGAGCAAGCTGAATGACAAAGTCTGGTCTCACTGAACGGTTGTCTGCGATTTCTCGCTACGCGATGGCCGTGCTGTCGGTCGCGGTCGCGCTCGTTGCTGCCGAGTTGATCACAGGTTTACTGAACGCAGATGCCGTCGCTTCCTCGCTACTTTGCGCAGTCATTTTTGCTGCGCGGGTTGGGGGGCTCGGCCCGGGATTATTGGCGGTAACGCTCGCTCTCTTGGCTTTTCATTATTACCTGGTGTCTCCGAGCAACAGTGCATTTTCCTGGAAGCACGATTTTTTCGCTGCAAGTGTTTCGGAGATGCTGCGCCTGATCCTGTTTTCGGCTACATCTCTCTTGGTTGCATTCCTGATCTCGGCGCAGAGGAAGGCCGCAGAAGAGCTTTGGCGTTCGGGCCATAATCTCCAGATAGCGATGGAGGACCAGAAGCGGACCGAGGCCGCGCTTCTGCACAGCCAAATGTATTTGACCGAAGCGCAGCGATTGAGCGGCACCGGGAGTTTTGGCTGGAATATCGCTAGCCGAGAGGTAATCTGGTCAGACCAAACTTTCCGAATCTTTGGATGTGAACAGACCACACGGCCGACGGTGGAACTTATTGTTCAGCGCACCCATCCCGAAGATCGAGCCGCTGTGCAAAAGACCATCGATCGCGCGTCAAGCGAGGGAAAGGATTTCGATCAGGAATATCGATTGCTGATGCCGGACGGCTCAGTGAAACATGTTCATTCCTTAGCGCGTGCGGTGAAAGATGCTTTCGGTAACGTTGAGTTTGTGGGCGCGATAACGGATGTCACGGCTGCAAGAAAGACGGAGCAAAAATGGCGACGCAGCGAGGCCTATTTGACCGAAGCCCAACGCTTGAGTCGCACAAGCAATTGGGCCTGGGATGCGCGCCTTCAAGAGTTCATTTATCGGTCGCCCGAAGTGGACCGCCTGTTTGGGTTCGATCAGAAGGGGGCTGCCTGTCGCCGCAATCCTTCCAGGGAAGTATTGTGCCTGAGGACAGGGGCCGGTTTGTCGAACTGCTCCACCAAGCAGTGCGAGACAAAACGAACTTTGAGGTCGATTTTCGCATAGATCTCCCGGACGGTCCCACCAGATACGTGCATTCGGTGGGACATCCTCTCGTCGGTGACGAAGGTGAAGTCATCGAGCTGGTTGGCACGCACATCGATGTGACGGAGCAGCACCTCGCCAACGAGGCGCTGCAAAAGGCCTTTGACGAAATTAAGAAGTCCGAGGATCGGCTTCGACTGGTGATCGACACGATCCCGACCTTGGTGTGGCGCGCCAGACCGGATGGAGTCCCCGACTTCCTCAATCAACCGGCGCTCAACTACACTGGCCTCTCATTGGATCAAGCCGAAACCGGTTGGCCTCGCGCCTTTCATCCTGACGACAAGAAGGGCATGCTGGTGAAGTGGAGCGCGATACGGGAGTCGGGCGAGCCCGGTGAGCTTGAAGCTCGCCTGCGGCGCTTCAATGGCGAATATCGCTGGTTTCTGTTTCGAGCCGTACCGCTGCGCGATGAGGAGGGCAACATTGTCAAATGGTACGGGTCGTCCACCGACATTGAGGATCGCAAGTGGGCTGAGGAAGAATTACGGCGAAGCGAAGCCAAATTGGTCGAAGCACAGCGGGTGAGCCAAACCGGCAGCTTCGTCCGAAATGTCGCCACCGGCGAGTACAGCGGTTCTAAGGAATTCTTCAGAATTCTTGGCTTCGACCGGTCGCGTTCGATCACTTTCGAAATGGTTCTTCAACGCATTCATCCGGAAGATCGTGCTCTCGTGCAGCAGGCAATTGACCGGGCATACCGCTACGGAAGCGATCTTGACTTTGAGCATCGATTGCTGATGCCGGATGGCTCAGTCAGGTATGTCCACGTTGTTGCCCAGAAGGACCAGCTGGAGTTCATTGGGGCGGTGGTGGATGTCACGGCGACCAGGCAGGCCGAGGAGAAGCTGCACAAGGCGCAGACCGAACTTGCACATGTTACGCGCGTGACCACGCTCGGCGAACTAACAGCCTCGATCGCCCACGAGGTGAACCAACCGCTCGCCGCCGCCGTGGCCAACGCCGAGGCCTGCCTGCGCTGGCTTGGGCGCGAGACACCCGATCTCGTCGCCGCGCGCCGCTCGGTCGAATGGGTCATTAACGACAGCTGCCGGGCAAGCGAAGTGATCCAGCGCGTCCGCGCGCTCGCGAAAAAATCCGACATCGAGAAGGTGCCGCTCGACATCAACGATGTCATCAGGGAGGCTATCATGCTGGTGAGCCGGGAACTAAGCAGCCAACTTATTTCCTTGCGAACCGAGTTGGCGCCTTCTCTCCCCATGATCCTTGGTGATCGGGTTCAGTTGCAACAAGTGATCATCAATCTGGTGATGAACGGTATCGACGCCATGCAACCGATCACGGATCGGCAGCGCGAGCTCGTGATCCGATCGGACCAAGACGAGACGCGTCGCGTGCGTGTCAGCGTCACCGATTGCGGCGTCGGGATCTCCGCCGAGATTATAAATCGGCTATTCAACGCCTTCTTCACAACCAAGTCTAGCGGCATGGGAATGGGGCTCTCGATCTGCCGTTCGATTGTGGAGGCGCACGAGGGGCGTCTGTTGGCTGCGCCCAATGGGGGATCGGGGGCGACGTTTCAATTCGTCCTGCCCTCACAACTGTTCTCGCAACTGGAGGAAGCATCGTGACCGAGCGTCCCAAACCATCGCGTGAGCCTGTCAGCGCCAGAGAGCCGCTGGTTTTCATCGTTGAAGACGACGAATCGATGCGCAGGGCGCTGAGCAATCTCTTTGAATCGGTGGGACTGGAGGCCGTGATGTTCGGTTCAGCGGCCGAAATGCTGCAGAGCAAGCTTCCAGACGTCGCCAGCTGCCTGGTCCTTGACATCAGGTTGCCGGGATTAAGCGGCCTCGACTTCCAGGCCGAACTGGCCAAGGCGAACATTCGCATACCCATTATCTTCATAACCGGCCATGGCGACATTCCGATGACGGTCCGGGCCATGAAGGGGGGAGCGGTCGATTTCCTGACCAAGCCGTTTCGCGATCAGGACATGCTGGACGCCGTGACGGTGGCGATTGAGCGGGATCGCAAGCGGCGTGAAATCGACAAGATCGTCGCGAACCTGCAGACCCATTTTGAAACCCTGACTCCTCGCGAACGCGAGATCCTGGCTTTGGTGTCATCCGGCCTCATGAACAAGCAGATAGCCGCCGAACTCGGCCTCGCCGAGATTACGGTGAAGATCCATCGTGGGCACATCATGAAGAAGATGGGCACAAAATCGTTGGCCGATCTGTTGCGAAAGGCCGAAACCCTCGGAATTCGTCGCGCCAAGCCCTAGCGCCTTTCTCGCAGGTATTTGGCGTAACAGACGCCGGCTTTCAGCTTTTCAAAGGGCCGAATGTGCCTGGTTACCCATCGGGTTCTCGTGCGAACAAACCTAAGTATGATTTCAGATTCTTGGTCGGCGGCTCACTCTGCGCTCGGCGGCACTCAGGAGAGCGCCTTATTCCCACGCCTAAAAGGTCGTTTTATCAATGCTCTCGGTGATTTCAGTTGTTGACGACGATGCGTCCGTCCGTGCAGCGACCGACAATCTTCTCAGCTCACATGGATATTTGGTCTGCACATTTGCGTCGGCCGAAGAGTTCCTGCAGTCGCCCCACTTGCACGACTGCGCATGCGTTGTTGCGGATGTTCAGATGCCGGGCATGAGCGGGTTGGACCTTCTCACGTCTATGCGCGCCCAGGGTTACCTTGCTCCCATCATCTTTATCACGGCTTTCCCGGAGGAAAGCGTCCGCGCATCCGCGTTGAAGGCGGGAGCCATTTGCTTTCTGGCCAAGCCCTTTGCCGCACCGGCCTTGGTCGACTGCATCGAGGCTGCGCTGCATCGCGCCAGCGGCTAACCGCGTCTACGACGGCCTCTTGACCGCTCGAAGTCCGTCTCCCGCTGCAAACCAAGGTATAGGGCGTCTCAAACCAATACTGCATTGGAAACAACCTCCGTAGAATCGAGCTATTCGCGTTGATCCGGCTATGCTGGCGTCTGGAGCCGGACTCGGCAATACGCCGGCTAAGCCAGCCAGACGAGCCAAAGGCGAAAGATGGATCCATGTCGACGAAGTCATGCCTGCTTCGTTCCACGGCTCGTAACCATTCTCCAAGACGCGCAAAAGAGCGGAGTGCCTTTGCGATCGTTCGGCGAGGCAACCTAATGCAATTGCCTGAGTTTACGCGCTCGACCACGATGCGGTGGACGGTGCTGGTGGCCGGCATTTTTGCGGCATTTACCGTCGCTCTGCTCGGGTTCGTTTACTTGAAGACAAAGCAGGACCTGACGTTGCGATCGGACCGCGCGATCGCCTTGCAGATGCGCATCCTCGTGGCCTTGCCACTCGAGCAGAGGCTCGACGCGATCAACGAAGGTCTGCGGCAGGATCCAGCGCGTGTTCGGCTCGTAGGATTGTTTGATGCGCAGGGCGACAGGGTCGCGGGCAACGTGGAAAGGCAGCCACCCGATCTCAAGATCGACGGCACGGCACAAAACGCCGTAGTCGACAGGATAGACGCAATCGGCCGGGAGCGACAGCCGGTCCGGCTGATGGTGCAAACATTGCCCGATGGCAACGTGCTGCTGGTCGGACGCGATGCCGATGAAATTGAGAGGATCGCAGGGCTCGTCGGCCAAGCCCTCGCGCTGGGACTGATCCCCGCGGTATTCCTTTGTATCGCGGTCGGAGTGGCGCTGAGCGCGCGCGCCCGATGGCGCGTCGTCGAGGTCAACGAGCGGGTACAGCGGATCGTTGCCGGCAATCTGCGTGAACGGCTCCCGCTCGAGAACACCGACGATCCCTTCTCCGAACTTGCAATGATCGTCAACGGCATGCTCGATGAAATGGAAGAGCTGATCCAATCTCTAGCTGGCGTCGGTCATGACATCGCGCATGACCTGCGCACGCCCCTTAGCCGTGCGCGGCTGATGCTTGAACGCGGTCGCGACAATGCCACAACGTTCGAGCAACTGCAGGCAGTCGCGGACAAGACGATAGAAGCACTCGATCAATCGCTATCCATCATCACCGCCATCTTGCGTCTTGCGGAAATCGAGAAAAGTCAGAGATCGGCCGGCTTCGGCCATGTCGCGCTTGCAGATCTCATACGCGAAGTAGGCGACATGTATGAGCCGATAGCGGAAGATAAAGGGATCAACCTTGTCGTCCAGTCGCCACACGAATTGAACGTTCATGGTGACCGCGATCTTTTGATCGAGGCGGTCGCCAATCTCGTCGACAACGCCGTCAAATTTACGCCGGTGGGCGGGCAGGTGGAGATCGGACTGTTACGCAGCGACGACGAAACGATCGTCCGCGTCAAGGATACTGGCTTAGGCATCAGCGAACAAGAGCGAGACGCTGTCTTGAGGCGTTTCTATCGGTCGGACAAGATAAGACACACGTCAGGTCTGGGTCTTGGCCTGAACTTGGTCGCGGCAATCGTGAAGTTGCACGGATTCCGGTTCACCATTCGTCCAGGGGCTGGCTGCATCGTCGAGATTGCATGCCCGCACGCGCCGATGCTGGCGTGGACGCGGGCGTCCGCCAAAATCGAGTGACAAGCACAGGTTCGTCGGAGGTTTCCAGCGGCAAGCGCTGCGATACGAAGCGTGTCTGGCTTGCTGCGCTGGACAGCGGCTTTGGCCGCGGCCGCCGTGCCGCCAAGGCAGGGTGGGCATAACGCCTTCGTTGTTGGACTGCCGGGCTTACGTTGCGTAATGAAAGCCGGCCTGCTGCAGCTCGGGTAGCGTGCCAGCGGCGCCGGGTATCAGAACGGCGCCGTCTACCAGGTGGTTGGTCAGTTCCGCCGCGAGCGCAGCGTGCGAGAGCCTGTCAGGATTGATGTCGAACTTGATAAGGGCTGCTGCCTGTTCCCAGATCGCATTGTGGCAGGACATGAAAACCACGCCTCGCTGCATCAGGGCAGGGATCGAATTGTCTTCATCCGAGAAAGGTCCCCCGGGGGCCTCATAATTTGCAGGATCGGAAGCCCCCAACTTGCGCTCGATGATCAATGTATTGGTCTCGAAATCCTCGCCGGCCAATCTCGTGAGTTGATACTTGTCCCACATGGCCTGTCGAAGAGCGTGAGCTGCGCCGTGCCATGGGTCACCGAAACCGCGAGAAAATCCGGATGCTTGAACGACCATATCTGCGAATTGAGCGCGTTGCGCATCAGGTTGAGCCAAGGGCCACCGAGATCGGTATTGTCCCAGGCCTGCCTTTGCGCGGCGCCGTAGGCAAGCACCTCGTTCAACGCCTCATGATCCCATTGTTCGGGACGGTCCAGGATCATCGGCACTGTCTTGAAATCGCGACGGCGAGGCGCCTGCGCTAGACGCTTCTTCAATGCCTCGAGATTCGTGGCTCCGGGAGGCATCAACGCGGCCCCGATGGCCGCTACCGACGGTTCGACCGCCGAGACAACGCCGATCACGCTTGTCGTCATGATCAGGGCGGATGCTTTCAATACTCCCCTTCTTGCGGTGACCATCGTCATGGCGGTCATTTCCTGCTGTTCTCTTCGGGGCAGATAGACGGCGGGCATTATCGAGACCATTAAAACCTTTTTTATTGCACCATTTTTTGCGTTTCTAATTCGGGTCGTTTGCCAAGACGTTTGTACTCTCAAGCGGAATTTAGTGGCGCGGGTGGATGGCACGCCCATATCAGCGTCAACCGCATCGACAGTCTTCATGACGCGAGGCGCCGTAATCCGGGGACGACAACATAAGGAAATAGTGCGATGACGAACAAACTCGCTTTAGCCGCATCAGTCGTGATGCTGATGACGATCTCGGGAAAGGCGTTTGCTGAAACGGCAGCACCCTCGGACCAGCAAGCGGTCGACACCCCCGTTGCGTTCAATCACACCGCCGCAACAGACACGAACGCCGCCACTGCGTACCATTATCACGGCGGGCCGAAATATAACGACTGACGCTGGATGTCTCTCGACCGCGCCGCCACGCTCTCGGCGGCGCGCCGAGCGGCGTCTTTGGATGGAGTTCAACATGTTGACGTTCACGAAACAGGACTCGATCCTGATCGCAGTAACACTCGGCATTGTACTCAGTGTGCCTCTGCTGGTTCCGGCCTTTTACGGCTCATCGACCATCACATTGTCGGATCTTGTCGCATCTCCGTTACCGAATTGCAGTCGCCACGGTCATTTGTCCGAACGGAACGACGTCGGTGCCAATCGGAGTGACACTCAATCGCGGGCACCAGGCTTCGAATTGTAACCGATCCTCGGGGTCCCCAATTAATCCTCGGCGCGTTCCTGATTTGGAGATAACGGCTCATCCAAACCAGGCCGGATCGACGATGCCAGGCGTGCGTCCCAAGTCCGAAATTCTCAGAAGCGCAAGCGAAGCCCAACCGTCGGATCGATCGAACTCCGATTGAGGAAGCCATTCGCCAAGCCACCATTGACCTGAGAGAACATCATCCCGGCGTAAGCATCGAACTTCTTCGCAAACTGCCAATCGACGGCGAAAGAAACGGCGTCGAACGTCCCATGGCAGTTCGCGAACGCCGCGGCGTTGGCGGAGCAATTGACCGGCAACCCAAAGGCGGGCTGGTTGTAGTGATAATAAGCGCCGATCACATCCAGATTGTCAGTGACGGCGTATTTCACTCCGGTCCAGAATACATGGAATAACTTGTCGCCGGCGTCGAAAGCCGTGTTGTTGATGTTCGTGCCATTGATCGCAGCGCAGGCGGCGCAGACGAAGTCTCCCGCGATATCGCTAAAGCCAGTAAGGGGAGCAAACCGATTGCTGGGGGGCGCATATCGAATGAATTCGTACCCGGCAAACAGCTTGAGTGGCCCGTTACTGTATTTGCCAACCAGCATCACGCTAGAATTGTCGGAGAGCGTCGCAGTGAGAACCTGCGGCAGCACCGCCGGCAGCGTGTTGCCGGCAAGCGCGATCCCCACGCCGTTCTGGACGAAGCTGCCGATCGCATCTAGCGAAAGCGTGCCGCCGGCCAAATTGGTAATGTCGCCGCCGAGTTGGAGCTGGTAGGAACCAGTTGCGCCGTTGTTCAGCTCGTAGCCGCCGAATTGCCAGAGCGCCGCAACCCTGAACTGGCCAATGTCAACGCGATATTTTGCCGAGGTGCTGAATCGGCAGTCCTGGGTGTTGCCTACGCCGCAGGTGATTCCCTGCCAGCCGATCGGCGAGAAGGCGTACGAAGCGCTCATTGGATCGTAGGCAAAAACGGCGTCCAAAGTCAGCGTGTTTTGCCGGAGAACGGTCAAGGTGCCATAGGGTGAAC
>Ga0207693_10005803_pt1 | contig 10238 bp, 8 predicted proteins | sample LARL81metaG_FD_184347 | JGI IMG/M metagenome (GOLD analysis project Ga0207693, IMG submission 184347) | Corn, switchgrass and miscanthus rhizosphere microbial communities from Kellogg Biological Station, Michigan, USA - LAR L8-1 metaG... | ecosystem: Host-associated > Plants > Roots >... | reverse complement strand
CACCACGGTCGGGGGCCGCACCCCGATCAAGGCCGACGTACGCATCATTGCCGCAACGAACAAGGATCTGCGCATTCTCATCCAGCAGGGGCTGTTCCGGGAGGATCTGTTCTTCCGCCTCAACGTCGTGCCGCTGCGCCTGCCGCCGTTGCGCGAACGCCTCGAGGACGTGCCCGACCTGATCCGGCACTTCTTCGCCCAGGTCGAGCGCGAAGGTCTGCCGGCCAAGCAACTCGAGCAGGCCGCGCTCGAACGGCTCAAGCGGCATCGCTGGCCGGGTAACGTGCGCGAGCTCGAAAATCTAGCGCGCCGCCTGGCGGCGCTCTATCCGCAGGAAACAATCGCGGCGGCGGTGATCGATGCGGAGCTATCGCAGCCCACGATGGTATCCGGCGCCGACGAGCCGCGGGCGGAGGAGGGCCTTTCGGCTGCAGTCGAACGCCACCTGACGTCGTATTTCGCGAGCTTCGGCGAGGCGCTGCCGCCGCCCGGCCTCTACCACCGCATCCTGCGCGAGATCGAGCATCCCCTGCTCTCGGTGACGCTCGCGGCAACGCGCGGCAACCAGATCCGCGCGGCGGACTTGCTCGGGGTCAATCGCAACACGTTGCGCAAGAAAATCCGAGATCTCGAGATTCAGGTCTTCCGCAGCGGCGGCTGATCCGTTTCTGGGATTCTGCTCGCAAGCGGAACTCCTGCCGTGGTGCTGATCGGCCACAGGGGCGGCTTTTCACGCCCCGGAATTGTCGCAATCCGGCAACATTGTTGTAGAAAAGCATCAGTGATCGAGCACCATCGATCAGCGGGGGGCACCTAAACGGGCGTATTTCCACGCACTGTTGCAGGTTTCCCGTTTGGGACGAGACGAGTCGATGACCAGCGTCGGCCAGGCCGCGACCACAGAGCTGATGACCTCTGCCGCCGCGCCGACCTCGGGGTGGATCCCGCGGGCGCTCGGGGTGGCCGCCGTCGCGCTGGCGCTGCTGTCGGCGCTATTAACCTTCGTCGTCCTTGCCGGCCTCACCCCCATCGCGCCCACGCATGAGGTCGTGGTCACGCTGCTGCTCGCCAACGCCGGCACGGTCTTTCTTCTGGTTTTGGTCATAGCGCGCGAGGTATGGGGCATCGTGCAGGCACGACGGCGCGGACGCGCGGCGTCGCGGCTGCACGTGCGCATCGTCGCCCTGTTCTCCATCATCGCCGCCGTTCCCGCGATCATCGTCGCCGTGGTCGCGAGCGTGACCCTCGACCGCGGCCTCGACCGGCTGTTCTCGCAGCAGACGCGTTCCCTGATCGAGAATTCACTCATCGTCTCCGACGCCTACGTGCGCGAGCACGTGCAATTCGTGCGCGCCGACAGCATCGCCATCGCCATCGAACTCGCGCGCGCCAAGCCGCTGTTCGATCAGTCGCGTGAGCAGTTCCATCAGTTCCTGGCGGTTCAGGCCTCGATCCGCGGGCTGCCGGCGGTCATGCTCATCGACAAGGACCTCAACGTGATCGATCAGGTGGACTCGCGGACCAGCGAGGCTTTCGTCAAGCCTTCGCCCGACGTCCTGGCCGCGGTCAACGACACCGAGCCGCAGGTGGCGATGTTCCCGGACGACAATTACATCGCCGCCATCATCAAGCTGCGCGGTTACGACGATACCTATCTGTACGTTGCCCGCCTGCTCGACCCGCGCGTGCTGGCGCAACTGCGCGCCACACAGGCCAGCGTCGCCCAATACGCCGACCTCTCCGCGCGCCGGATCGGCATCCAGATCGCGTTCGCACTGATGTATACGGTGATCGCGCTCATCGTCCTTTTATCCGCGGTCTGGATCGGACTGAACTTCGCCAACTACCTCGTGGCGCCGATCCGGCGCTTGATCGGCGCGGCGCAAGTCGTCTCGACCGGCAATCTCTACGTTCAAGTGCCGACGCGACGCTCGGAAGGCGACCTCGCTCAACTCGGCGAGACCTTCAACAAGATGACGCAGGAGCTGCGCACGCAGCGCGACGATATTGTGCGCGCCCGCGACCTGATCGACAGCCGCCGCCGTTTCACCGAGGCGGTTCTGGCGGGCGCGAGCGCCGGCGTCATCGGCGTCGACGCCGACAGCTGCATCAGCATCATGAATCGATCCGCTGAGCAGCTGATCGGACGGATTGAAGCCGACGTGTTGGGACAGCCCCTGGCCGAGGTCGTCCCCGAACTTGCCGACATGCTTGCTGCCGCTCGCTCCGGGACGCAGCGCCTCGTTCAGGGCCAGGTGACGATCAACCGCAACGGCCGCGAACGCAATCTATCGGTGCGAGTGACGAGCGAGCAGTCGGGTGCGGCCGAGGGCGGCTATGTGGTGACCCTCGACGACATCACCGAGCTCGTCGCCGCCCAGCGCACCTCGGCCTGGGCCGATGTCGCGCGCCGCATCGCGCACGAGATCAAGAATCCGCTCACCCCGATCCAGCTCTCCGCCGAGCGCCTGCGCCGGAAATACGGCAGCGTGATCAAAGAGGATGGCGGGGTGTTCCAGCAATGCACCGACACCATCGTGCGCCAGGTCGACGACATCAAGCGCATGGTCGACGAGTTCTCGCGTTTCGCCCGCATGCCGAAACCGGTGATCACGGCGGAGGATGTCGCCGACACGGTGCGGCAGGTGGTGTTCCTGCATCGCGTCGGCAACGCCGACCTCGACATCGATCTCGAGATTGCCGAAGACCCGATGCCGGCAAAATTCGACCGCCGGCTCATCTCGCAGGCGCTCACCAATATCATCAAGAACGCCACCGAAGCGATCGCCGCGGTGCCGCCGGCGGAACTGGGCCGCGGCCGCATCCGCATCTGGGCCGGTCGCGAAGGAGGCGACGTCGTCATCGACGTGATCGACAACGGGATCGGGCTGCCGAAGGAAAATCGCAGCCGGCTGCTCGAGCCCTACGTTACGACCCGCGAAAAGGGCACCGGTCTCGGTTTGGCCATCGTGGGACGGATCCTGGAGGAACACGGCGGACGCATTGAGCTGGGCGATGCCGCCGACAAAATCCCAGGCCAGCGCGGGGCATGGATGCGTCTGCGCATCGCTGAGGAAGTTGCCAGCTCGAAGGAAGCCGATACCGCGCCTCAACCTCAAACCCCTCAACTAGCGACGAACGCTTAAGCCATGGCCGATGACATCCTCATTGTCGACGACGAAGCGGATATCCGGGAACTGGTTTCGGGCATCCTGCAGGACGAAGGCTATATCACGCGCTCGGCGCGCGACAGCGACGACGCGCTGGCACATGTGGCGAGCCGCCGCCCCAATCTGGTGTTCCTCGACATCTGGCTGCAAGGCAGCCGACTCGATGGGCTGCAACTACTTGACGCGCTCAAAGCGCAGCATCCCGAATTGCCGATCGTGATGATTTCGGGCCACGGCAACATCGAGACCGCGGTCGCGGCGATCAAGCAGGGCGCTTACGATTTCATCGAAAAGCCGTTCAAGGCCGACCGGCTCGTTCTCGTGACTCAGCGAGCGCTCGAGACTTCGCGGCTCAAGCGGGAGGTCAAGGCACTCAAGCAGTTGGCCCCCTCGACGCTGGTCGGCAAGTCCTCGTCGATGAACCAGCTGCGCCAGACGATCGAAAAGATCTCTCCGACCAATAGCCGCATTCTGATCGTCGGGCCGGCGGGCGCCGGCAAGGAACTGACCGCGCGCGCCATCCACGGCCAGTCGGCGCGCACCAACGGCCCGTTCATAGTGATCAACGCGGCGGCGATGATGCCGGAACGCATGGAGGTCGAACTGTTCGGGGTCGAGCAGCCGACAAACGGGGGAGGGCGCAAGGTCGGCGCGCTCGAAGAAGCGCATGGCGGCACGCTGTTCATCGACGAGATCGCCGACATGCCGCGCGAGACGCAGAACAAGATCTTGCGAGTACTCGTCGAGCAGACGTTCCAGCGCGTCAGCGGCACGCATAAGGTCCAGGTCGACGTGCGCATCATCTCCTCGACCGGCCGCAACATCGAAGCCGAGATCGCCGCCGGCAAGTTCCGCGAAGATCTCTATCACCGGCTTTCGGTGGTACCGATCCGCGTGCCGCCGCTGGCCGAGCGGCGCGAGGATATTCCCAGCCTGATTGAATATTTCATGCACCAGATCTCGCAAGCGACGGGGCTGCCCAAGCGCCTGATCGGCGACGACGCCATGGCCGTGCTGCAGTCGCACGACTGGCCCGGCAACGTGCGCCAACTGCGCAACAACGTGGAGCGGCTCATGATCCTCGCCGGTGGCGATCCGGAGGCGGTGATCAACGCCGACATGTTGCCGCCGGACGTGGGCTCCATGGTGCCTTCCATGCCCGGCGGCGACGGCGGCGAACATCTCATGGGGCTGCCTTTGCGCGACGCGCGCGAAGTCTTCGAGCGCGAATATCTGGTCGCCCAGATCAGCCGGTTCGGCGGCAATATTTCGCGCACCGCGGAGTTCGTGGGCATGGAGCGCTCGGCGCTGCACCGCAAGCTCAAGGCGCTCGGGATAGACTGAGGGCCGATGTCGCGCATTGCCTATGTCAACGGCCGCTATCTGCCGCAGCAGGCGGCCGCCGTCCATGTCGAGGATCGCGGCTACCAGTTCTCCGACGGGGTCTACGAAGTCTGCGAGGTGAGGGGCGGCTCGATCATCGATCAGCGGCGACATCTGGTGCGTCTCAAGCGCTCGCTCGACGAGCTTCGCATCGACATGCCGATGTCGGAGGCCGCGCTCGCGACGGTGATGCGCGAATGCGTGCGGCGAAACCGGGTGCGCGACGGCATCATCTATCTACAGATCACGCGCGGTGTGGCGCGCCGCGACCATGCATTCCCGCCGGCGGGCACGCGTCCCAGCATCGTGATCACCGCCCATGGCCTCGACGTCGTGGCGAACGAGCGGATCGCCGCGGACGGCGTTGCCGTAATCACGGTGCCCGACAATCGCTGGCAACGGGTCGACATCAAGTCAATCTCGCTGTTGCCCAATGTGCTGGCGAAACAAACGGCGCGCGAGCGCGGAGCCAAAGAGGCGTGGTTCGTCGACGGTGACGGAAATATCACCGAGGGGTCGTCGAGCAACGCGTGGATCGTCACAAAGGGCGGCAAGGTGGTGACCCGGCCGGCGGATCACGGCATTCTGCGCGGCATCACGCGCACCGTGCTGATCGAGGTTATCAGCGCCCAGGGGCTCCAATTGGAGGAGCGGCCGTTCACGGTCGAGGAGGCCTACGGCGCCCGCGAGGCGTTCCTGACCTCGGCCAGCCAAATCGTCATGCCGGTCGTTCGCATCGACGAGCGTGCGATCGGCAATGGGGCGCCGGGGTCGATTGCAACCGCGCTGCGCGCGGAATTTCACCGCCACGCCGAGTGGACCTGATGGGCCGGCTTGCCCAAGCCGAGGCGGTTCCTGCCCCCAACTTGTGCTTGCGCCGTCCGCGGACGTGGCTTGTAATGGTGGGGTCCGGGTGCTGTTGGGCTTCATAACCAAAAAAATGGGTAACAGCGGCTTGGCAATAAGTCTCGCGGCACGGGGCGCGCGGGCGAGAAAATGGAACAACGGCAATGGCGGCAGACCGCTCGCAAAATCTGCAGGACACGTTCCTCAATCATGTCCGCAAGAACAAGACGCCGCTTACGATCTTCCTGGTGAACGGCGTGAAGCTTCAAGGTGTGGTCACCTGGTTCGATAACTTCTGCGTCCTGCTACGACGCGACGGGCATTCTCAGCTCGTCTACAAGCACGCCATCTCGACCATCATGCCGGGTCATCCGATCCAGCTGTTCGAAGGCGCCGAGGAAGCGCCCGCCGCGGAAAAGGTCTGATTGGAGCCACGCCGGTTCGATAGCCGCAGCGACCGCCTGAGCCCGCCGGAAGGCGGGGAGACTGGCCGCGCGCTCGTGATCGAGCCGGATCTGCGCTCTCGGGCACCTGCCGCCGCGGGCGCGCGCAGCAAAGCCGTGCTGCGCTCGCCCGAGGCTAGGCTCGAGGAAGCCGTTGGGCTCGCGCGCGCCATCGACCTCAACGTAGTTGCATCGGGAATTGCGCCGCTCGGCGGCATTCGCCCGGCGACCTTCATCGGCAAGGGCAAGGTCGAGGAGATTGCCGGTCTTGTCAAAAGCGACGAGGTCGGGATCGTGGTGATGGATTGCGCTCTATCACCGGTGCAGCAACGCAATCTCGAGAAGTCCTGGGGCGCCAAGGTTGTCGATCGCACCGGGTTGATCTTGGAAATCTTCGGTCGGCGCGCCCGCACCCGCGAAGGCGCGCTGCAGGTCGAGCTTGCGCATCTGACCTATCAGAAGAGCAGGCTCGTGCGGTCCTGGACCCATCTCGAACGCCAACGCGGCGGCTTTGGCTTTCTCGGCGGGCCGGGCGAAACCCAGATCGAAGCCGATCGGCGCATGATCGAGGAACGCATCGGCCGCATCGAGGTGGAGCTCGAGAAGGTCAAGCGCACGCGCAAGCTCCATCGCGACAGCCGCAAGCGCGTGCCGTATCCGATCGCGGCGCTCGTGGGCTATACCAATGCAGGCAAATCGACGCTGTTCAATCGCCTGAGCCGGGCCAGCGTACTCTCCGCCGACATGCTGTTTGCTACCCTCGACCCGACATTGCGCGCGGTCGAGCTGCCGAGCGGATTGCGCGTGATCCTGTCCGATACCGTCGGCTTCATCTCGGATTTGCCGACCATGCTGGTGGCGGCGTTTCGCGCGACGCTGGAAGAGGTCATCGAAGCCGACCTGATCTTGCACGTGCGCGACGTCTCGCACGAGGATGCCGACGCACAGTCGCTCGACGTCGAGGACGTGCTGTCGCAACTCGGCATCGCCGGACGCGACGGTGGCCGGTTGCTGGAGGTTTGGAACAAGATCGACCGGCTCGAGGGTGACGCGCGCCTTCGCTTGCGCAATCACGCCGAACGTCAGGAGGCACCGCGTCGTCCGGTGCTGGTCTCCGCGCACAGCGGGGAGGGGCTTGACCGGCTCGCGGCCGAGATCGAGCGGCGGCTCGCCGCGGGGCGAGTGACGCTCGACTTCGTTCTCGACGCGGCCGATGGTGCCGGCTTGAGCTGGCTGCACCGCCATACCGAGGTCATGTCCAAGGCGCTACGCGACGACGGCGCGCTCGCGGTCACGGTTCGCGCCGATCCTGCCAATGCGCAGAAGGCGCGGGCTAAATTTGGACGGCCAGAAGCGCACGCGCATTGACGAGCGCCCCCAGCGCGGCTCGATCCGCCAACGGCTTAGTACTTCTCGATGCCCTTGATATCCACAATGCGACTCCAGCGGGCTGCATCCCGCTCGATATAATCTTGCATCTGCTCGGGCGTGGAGGGCATGGGAATGTTGCCGACGATCGCGAGCTTGTCGCGGATCTCCGGCAGCTCCAGGATCGCGCGCACCTCCCGGTTGAGCCGTTCGACGATGGGCCGCGCCGTCCCGCCCGGCGCAGCAAGTCCGAGCCACGACATCACCTCGAAGCCGGGCAGCGTCTCGGCGATGGTCGGAATGTCGGGCTCGAGCACGAAGCGCCGACGCGAGGACACCGCCAGTCCGCGCGCCGTGCCGCCGTTGATCTGGGCAAAGGCGATCGTCCCGGTCTCGATCATCACGTCGAGCCGCCCGCCCAACAAATCCTGCACGATCTGGGAATTGCCGCGATAAGGAATGCCGCGCAGCGAGATGCCGGCTTCGATGTTGATCAACTCGCCGGTCAAGTGATGCACGCTGCCGGGCATGTTCATCCCGTAGGTGATGCTGAACGGGGCGGCCTTGGCGCGGACGACGAGATCGGCAAACGACGAGATGGGCGAATTGGGGGCGGTCGCGACCACCATGGGATAGGCCGATACCAGGGTGATGAAGGCAAAGTCCCTGATCGGATCGTAGGGCAATGATTTGGCGACTGCAGCGCGCGCGGAAAACGCGCCCGTCAACATAGTGAGCAGGTAGCCGTCCGGCTGCGATTTGGCGACGGCATTCCAGGCGGCGAGCCCCGTCGTCGCCGAATGCTCCACCAACACGGTCTGCCCCAGCCGCTCGCTGAGCTTGTCTGCGAGCAGGCGGCTAACGAAGTCCGGACTGCCGCCCGGGGGCGTGCCGGTCACAATCCTGAGCGCGCGCGCGGGCCATTGCTGCCCGGCGGCGGGGACGGACACCGTCGCGGCCAGCGCGACGGCGAGGAGGCGACAAAGAATTCCCATGCGAGGGATGATTGCTACTGCGTCGGCGGCTTGATCGGAACGAGCCGGCGCAGATGTTACCACCGCGAGCGATTGCGCGGACAGCCAGGGCAATCGACGTCGGAGCGCTCAGCGTGAAGCGTCGGTGCCCTCGGTTTGCTCGGCAGCCTTGGCTTGGTTCCAGAGGTTGTCCATCTCCTCGAGCGTTGCGGTCTGCGGGGTCTTGCCGCGATCCGCCAGCGCCCGTTCGATGGCCGCGAAGCGGCGCTCGAATTTACTGTTCGTGGCCCGCAGCACCGCTTCGGGATCGGCGTCGAGGTGGCGGGCAAGGTTGACCAACGCGAACAGGAGGTCGCCGACCTCCGCCGCGGCGGTCGCGCGGTCGCCCGCGGCGAGTTCGCGCTCGATCTCGTCCGCCTCCTCGCGGATCTTGGCGAGGACGGCGAGCGGATCATTCCAATCGAAGCCGACTTTGCCGGCCTTGGCCTGCAGTTTGAGCGCGCGGGTGAGGGCAGGGAGGGCAACCGGAACGCCGGCGAGTGCAGTTTCCTTGCCGCTCGCGTTGCCGGCCTTTTCGGCGCGCTCGGCCGCCTTGATGCGCTCCCACAGGCCCTCCACGCCTTTGGGCGTAAGACCTCGCGCCTCGCCGAACACGTGAGGATGGCGCCGCACGAGCTTTGCGGTGAGGCTTTCGACCACGTCGGCAAAGTCGAACGCACCCTGCTCCTGCGCCATGCGGGCGTGGAACACGACCTGCAGCAGGAGATCCCCGAGCTCGTCGCGCAGGTCGCCAAGATCGCCGCGCGCAATCGCGTCGGCCACCTCGTAGGCCTCTTCGATGGTGTAGGGGGCGATGGTGTCGAAGCTCTGCTCCAGGTCCCACGGGCAGCCGGTCCCCGGCGTGCGCAGCGCCGCCATGATTTCGATGAGCCGAGCGATGTCGCGCGAAGGAGTCATCGGAAGATCGGGGAGGGAGAGCACAGACGATGCGGACCTTACAAAATGGCCGCCGCCTGTGCCACCCGCTGCATCAGTATCCCGAGACGTCGCCGGCCGCTGCCGGCCGGAATACGGCCGGCGCAGCCACGGTGCCGTTGCTCTCAGTGGCCCGAGCGCTCGCCCTGGCGGCTCGCCTCGAACAGGAACCAGCAACGCTTTTCCGCCTCGTCGATGAACACCTCGAGGAAGCTTGCGGTCGCCACGTCATCATGCTTGTCGGCGACCTCGTGCGCCGCGCGCATGTGACGAATGTGCGCCTTGTTGTCGTTCGTCAGCTCGAGCAGCATGTCGATCGCGGGTACATAAGCCTTATCGTTGTCCTTGATCCGTTGCAGCTTGGCGATGTGACCGATCGACCGGATTGTGGTGCCGCCGATTCTGCGCACCCGTTCGGCCAGAATGTCGATGCTGTTTTCCAGCTGGCCGGCCTGCTCGTCGAGCAGAAGGTGGTAGTCGCGGAAATGCGGTCCGCTCACGTGCCAATGGAAGTTCTTGGTCTTGAGATAGAGCGCGAAAGTGTCGGCCAGAAGCGCGTTGAGCGCCGCCGATACCTCGCGCACGGCATCGGACGAAAGGTCGGTTGGCGTATCGAGCCGTGCGGGGGCGGTACGCGGTTGAAGGCTTCTGACTTTGCTGCTCACGGGGCTACCTCGTGGTTGGGAAAGGGATACGGGATAGTAAAGCGGCGACGGGCACTAACGTTCACTCGACGCAAGATACTAAAGGCAGATATTCGTCCCGCGTGCGGCTTGCCACGGGCGACCGAGGATTCGCATAAGAGATATTATGGAACATGTCCGGCAGCTCCAGGATAGCGGCGCAAGTGCTTGATTGCAGCCGAAAATCAACGTTTGGCCTCCAGCTGAATTTCAGGCGAGCGCAGCATCCGGCAGCATGAGCTTGAGCCCGTCGAAGGCGGGCTCAACATGGGGCGGCAGCTTGCTCCGCAGCTCCTCGTAGTCGAGATCGGAATGAAGGTTGGTCAGGATCGCGCGCCCTGGCTTGATCCGCTCGATCCAGGCGAGCGCGTCATCGACGCTGAAATGGCTCGGGTG